>Ga0335082_10001837_pt1 | contig 22693 bp, 18 predicted proteins | sample Lox_Sample_41_FD_206718 | JGI IMG/M metagenome (GOLD analysis project Ga0335082, IMG submission 206718) | Soil microbial communities from Loxahatchee National Wildlife Refuge, Florida, United States - Lox_Sample_4.1 | ecosystem: Environmental > Terrestrial > Soil > Wetlands | place: USA...
GTACGGGGGAGTGGTTCGCCATCGATCATTGGAAAGTTGTACCTGACCTGATTTGTATGGCGAAGGGACTAACCGCCAGCTATCTGCCGTTGGGCGCAGTGGGGATGCGTCATCACATCGCGCAGCATTTCCAGGACAAGGTGTTCTACGGGGGGCTGACCTACAACTCCCATCCGATGGGCTGTGCAGCCGCTCTGGCCACTATCCGCGTCTATGAAGAAGATCGACTCATCGAGAACGCGCGAAAAATGGGCGCGATCATGAAGGAACTTGGCAAAGACCTGCAAGCCAAACATCCATCGGTCGGAGCTGTGCGTTCGATTGGGCTATTCGGCATTCTGGAACTGGTGCGGAGCCGGAAAACCATGCAGCCGATGGCCCCCTTTAATGGCACATCGGAAGAGATGGGCGCTCTGGGCAAGTTCTTCCGTGAGCAGGGACTGTATACGCTCGTGCGGTGGAATTCGTTCTACACAAATCCACCTTTGTGCATTAACGAGCAGCAATTACGCGAGGCCTTCGCCATCATCGATAAGGGCCTCGAGATCACGGACAAAGCGGTCAAAGACTGACGTCCGGCGTACATTGACGACTGTCAGGCTGATGCGATCCGTTGAACCACATGGCTGCGCTTTGGATAGCGGCCCGTGATTTTGCGGAACAATCCGTGAAGCCGATGGATTGCGTCTCCCCCGTCCAGGAACATGAACGGGCACTCCCCTGCGATGACGCGAATTCCGTGCTCCTGACAAAATGCGATTGCCTTCTCGCTGACCGCGCCTTTTCCCACGGCGCGATACATCCAAACTATGGAAGCTCCCGCCGCCACGCAGTCGGATACCACCACGTCGGTTACGGCCGGAGTGGTCATCAGAAGGACGGCATCCACTTTGGGCTGTATGTCCTGGACATGGGTGAAGCAGGGTTTGCCGTGAACTTCCGACGCGTTGGGATTCACGGGCACGACGTCATAGCCACGACGGCAGAGTTCGTGAAAGAGGCTGGCGCTGAAGTCCTTGGGATTCCGGGAAACACCTACCATTGCGATCCGCTCCTGCGCGAGGAAATCCACGATTACGTCGAGTGACGGGATGGGGGTGGACATAACTCCTCCTTGGATAAGCCCTTAAACTTAGGCGACCGCGGGAAGGTCCACAGTGACGATAATCACAGGGCAATGCTGGGCGGGGGAAGGACTGGCCAGAACCCGTGTCCAGAGCCGAAAGTCGGGCGAGATTAGAGGGAAGGAACGGGCTTGCAGAAAGGCCTATCCGGGCGCACAATCTAGGGGCATACTCAATGCCCGTTCGGGCAACAGTGGAGAGTCGAGCTCCACTCAGGAAGGTCGAGATGAGAAACCGCGTAGTTCTGTCTATGGTCGTGCTATTTGCGTTGGCGTCCTGGGCGCAGCAGACCAACAACAATTCTGCAGCAGGCACAGCGAGTCCCAGCGCATCGCAGACCTCCAGCGATAGGGAGCCGCTGGAGTCTCCCCGGCCGAAGGACTTTTGGGATGGTGACGATCCCAATCTGGTGAATCTAGTCACGCATCCGTGGGCGAACAAGAAGTATGTTGAGCGGCAAGTAGCGCCCATTCGTGACCGGATCAGCGAGCTGGAACAGTTGACGTCGGAGAACAGCCGCATGATCAAGGACATCGACTCGCGCGCTACACAGGGAATCCAGATGGCGTCAGAAAAAACGAGCCTGGCGGATCAGCACGCTACCGACGCGGCCAATAAGGCGCAACTCGCGCAGACCGCGGCCACGCAAGCTTCGACGGCGGTTTCCTCGGCCGAGCAGAAGGTCGGGAGTCTGGACCAGTACAAGGGAGCGGCACAGACCGAAATCCACTTTCGCTCGGGAGAGAGTGCTTTGAGTAAGTCCGCGAAGGATGCCTTGGATGAAATGGCCGCGCCGCTCAAGGGGCAGCACAGTTACATCATTGAGGTACGCGGATTTGCCTCGGGCCAAGGGCAGACGGCGATTCGTAGCTCACAAAAGATGGCTGACTCCGTTGTGCGTTACCTCGTGCTGAATCATGAGATTCCCGTGTATCGCATCCATGCGATGAGCATGGGGAATGTGCCGTCGGCGGATGGCAAACGGCTCGTCGGCGGAAAAGTTGAGGTCAACGTATTGAAGAACGATAACGTGACCTCCGCACAACGCTAAGTCGCAGACCGTACTCCAGGGACAGGCCAGGAAGAGGGCTTGTCCCTTACGTTTTGACAGGGAAGAGCGGGCAAGAAAGACTCTGATTCCGCTTTCGGAAAAAAGCATATCCAATGTGATTTCAGTCACAGAACCGCAGAGTGTCCTGCGGCCATGATGTCCATTCGGAAGATCGTGCCTTCCCCCAGAAGAAACACGATCTTCAGAGAAGCGTAGTCCTCCGCGACACGGAGTATTGCGCCGGTTACGCTGCGCTGAAACTGTTCCGTGCAAGGGCGTAATGTTCTTGACCTTGGGAATCCCATGAACTGAGAGGTTGGCTATGAGTTCTGCCGATCGACGGGAGCCCTTTACTGCTCCCGTAAACTGGCTGCGAACGCCGCTACGACAATACGGATTTACTGTTGCCGCCGTCGCAATCGCAAGCGTTGTGCGTTACACGCTAGTCATCACGTTTGGCTATCTTCCGCCCTTCGTGATTTTCGTTCCGTCTGTCCTCGTTGTGGGTCTTCTGGCTGGATTCTGGCCTGGCGTTCTGGCGACGCTGCTCTCTGCGGTCTCTGTGGCTAGCTTCTTCTCTGCGTCTCTGATTGTGTTCGGAGCGAGCAGGGCGCGTGAAGCGTTTGGGCTCGCGTTCTTTTGCGGCGTCGGCGTCTCGATTAGTTCGCTAGCGGGCCGTTACCGACGATATGCAGCCCGCTTGAAAGAATTCGAACGAGCTGCGGAGGGGCTGGACGAGATGCTGGCGGTGGTCGATCGAGACTACCGGTACCGCGTCGCAAACCAGGCATTTCTGCGTTATCGCGGCGTTAAGCGAGAGGACCTTATCGGCCGGCGGGTAACCGACGTGATCAACCCGGAGGTATTTGAATCTACTGTCAAACCCAAGCTGGACGAGTGTCTTGCTGGCAAGGTCGTTCAGTTCGAAATGAGTTATCAATATCCGAAACGTGGGGAGCGTCAGTTGTCCGTCACCCACTTCCCGATTGACGGCGTGAGTGGCGTGGATCGAGTTGCTTGTGTATTCAAGGATGTCACCGATAAAGTGGATGCAGACCGCTCGCTCAGGCTGTTCCGCGCTCTGATCGACCAATCAAATGATGCCGTCGAAGTAGTGGATCCCGAGACTCTGCGTTTTCTTGATGTGAATGATCGTGCTTGTAAGGACCTGGGCTACACCCGGGAAGAGTTGCTCGCACTTACGGTTTACGATATCGATCCGGAGATTGATGATTCGGACCGCCTCACGGTCATCGCGAAATTGCGCTCGGCAGGCTCGCTTGTAAACAAAACGATTCATAAGCGAAAGGATGGCTCCACATTCCCGGTGGAAAACAGTTTGAAGCTGGTGGAGCTGGACCGGAGCTACATCGTTACTGTTGCCCGCGACATCAGTGAACGAAAACGCACAGAGGATGCACTCCGAGAGAGCGAAGACCGCTACCGCGATCTCGTGGAACATAGCGAAGACCTGCTTTGTACTCATGACTTGCATGGAAATCTTCTTTCACTGAATCCCGCCCCTGCACGCGTATTGGGATATTCAGCGGAGGAATTGTTGAAGATCCCAATGAGAAGCTTGATCGCGCCTGAGTTCCGGGATCAGTTCGATGCCTACCTCGAAACGATCAAACGGACCGGTGCTCACAAAGGTCTCCTCTGCGTGCTCTCTCGTACCGGGGAGCGCCGGATCTGGGAATACAGCAACACCTTGCGTACAGAAGGAGTCGCGACTCCGGTCGTTCGCGGTATGGCGCACGATATCACCGAACGCAAGCAAGCCGCTGATGCCTTACGCAAGAGCGAGGAGCGGATGCGGCTATTCATTGAACATGCCCCGGCGGGAGCGGCGCTGTTGGACCGCGAAATGCGGTATGTGCAGGCCAGCCGACGATGGCGCGAGGACTATTCTCTCGGAGATCGGGAATTGATCGGCATCTCGCACTATGACATCTTCCCCGAGATCCCCGAGCGCTGGAAAGAAGCGCACCGCCGTTGCCTGGCCGGGGAGGTTGTGCGCGAGGAGCGGGACCCGTTCGTTCGAGCTGACGGCAGTGTGCAGTGGCTCAGATGGGAACTGCATCCCTGGTACGAAAAGGGCCGGATCGGCGGAATTGCCATTTTCTCGGAAGATGTTACCGAACAGGAGAAGGCGGCCGAGGCGCTCCGCAAGAGTGAAGAGCACTTTCGCATTCTGGTGGAGCAGGCATCGGACGGGATCGCCATCGCCGATACCAACGAGCACTGGATGGATGTGAACAGCGCATGGGCGGCAATGCTGGGTCACACGCGGGAAGAGATTCTCGAAACGAAAGTGGGAGCGTATGTGGTGCCAGAGGATCAACACCGAGTGCGAGAAAAGCTGGCAATTCTGCAGGATGGCCACGTAGTGACCAGCGAGCTTCGCGTTCGGCGAAAAGATGGATCCGTGTTGCCGGTGGAGGTGTCGGCAAAGCGGCTTCCGGATGGTCGTCTTCAGATTATCTCGAGGGACATTACGGAGCGAAAGCGCACCGAGGAAATCCTGCGCCAGAATGAAGAACGCTTCCGCGTAGCTCTAAAGGATTCTCCGATTACTGTTTTTAATCAGGACCGCGACCTGCGTTACACATGGATTTACAACCCGCAACTCTACTGGCAGCAAGATGTGTTGGGGAAAACGGACGAAGAAATTCTCGGAACCAGGAAGGCGTCTGCCCTTCGTGAATTGAAGCTGCGAGTTCTGAAGACCGGGATAGCCATTCGGGATGAAATCGCTATTCCCAAGAATGGAAGTAGCCATGTGTTCGATGTCACCATCGAACCGCTTTTTGACGCCGAGGGCAACGTGACCGGTATCACTGCGGCGTGCATGGATATTGCCCGTTTGCGTGAAATGGCCGACCGTTTACAAGAAGCCACGGACCGATTATCACAGGAGAAATCCTATCTTCAAAGCCAGATTGAGTCGGAACTGGGCTTCGAAGAGATCATCGGACAGAGCCCGGCACTGTCGGAGGTCTTAAAAAAAGCACGTATTGTCTCAGTGACGGATTCAACTGTGTTGCTGCTGGGCGAAACCGGCACTGGCAAAGAACTGGTTGCTCGCTCGGTGCATGATCTCAGTCCGCGTCGTGGGAATACTTTCGTCAAACTTAATTGCGCCGCTGTCCCCTCCGGATTGCTGGAAAGCGAGTTGTTTGGTCATGAAAAGGGCGCGTTCACAGGAGCCGTAAGTCAAAAATTGGGCCGCATGGAATTGGCCGACAAAGGAACTCTCTTTCTCGATGAGATAGGAGAATTACCGTTAGAACTGCAGCCTAAACTGCTGCGCGTGCTGCAAGACCGTGAGTTCGAACGTCTCGGCGGTGTGCGCACAATCAAGGTGGATGTTCGAATCATTGCGGCTACGAATCGCGACCTGCGGCAAGATATCGCCGCCAGGAAGTTCCGAGAAGACTTGTTCTACCGGCTCAATGTGTTCCCGATCGAGTTGCCCGCTCTACGTGACCGCCAGGAGGATATCTCCCTTCTGGTCCAGCACTTCGTGAAAAAGCATTCCACACGTATGGGTAAGCACATCGATACAATTCCGAAGGAGGCCATGCAGGTACTGCAGAACTGGAACTGGCCGGGTAACGTTCGCGAACTCGAAAACATGATTGAGCGCATGGTGATCCTGAGCAAGGGCCGGATCCTGACGGCCCCGCCTGCAGAAATCGAAGTAGCAGACGAATCCCCCGATGACAATCTGATCGAAATGGAGCGGGAGCACATCATTCGCATTCTGCGCGAGACGAACGGTGTTCTTTCCGGAGAAGACGGAGCCGCCGTACGGCTAGGGCTGAAACGCACTACCCTTCAGTCGATGATCAAACGTCTGAAAATTGAGCCGGAGGACTATAGCTCACGCGGGACTGGAACCTACGGGCGGCCTTAGTTCCTGCTTATGCGAGCGCCACAAAGACCCAGAGCTTAGCTCTTTCGTTGTCTCTGTGGTGCGTAGATTGCTACTGTGTCAGCCGACTGTGCTTCGCGAGCACTTCCCGCAGGCGATCGTGTGGTAGCGCGATGACCGTGTGATTGTTGATCCCGGTCATCGTCTCAGCTGCGATCATGGCATTGATGACGGCCTCCTCCGTTGCCTGTACCGTCGCCAAAAAGATCGGATCGAGCGAATCATTGGGCAGCATGCTGAGTTGGTGTACCCCTTGCGTCCCTACTGCTCCTGGGTTTGCTGTTGAGAACGCGATAAAGATGTCTCCGGAGCCGTCGCCGGAATAGCTGCCATTCCGTCCGAGTCCGAGCGAGACCTTCTTAGCGATACGGCGCAGCTGGGTCGGGATAAGCGGAGCATCGGTGGCAACAACAACGATGATCGAGCCGACATCTCTCTGCCACACTGTGTGCTCGGGAATTTCGCGCCCAACATTGATGCCCGCCACCCGCAATTGCTCGCGTGAGCCGTAGTTGCACTGGACGAGCACTCCCACGGTGTAGCCACCCTCCTTTGCATCCAGCAGGCGCGAACTTGTTCCGATGCCTCCCTTGAATTCATTGCAGATCATCCCCGTACCGCCGCCAACGTTGCCCTCTTCCACGCGGCCTGAATGAGCCGAGTCCAGTGCATGCCAGGCGTCCTCAGGCTTCACATGGAATCCATTGATGTCGTTGAGATAGCCATCCCAGGTTTCAGCAACGACAGGCAAGGACCACCAATACCCTTCCATATCAGGCGATCCGTGCTTCACCTTCCAACCGATAACAGCATCGCGCACTACTCCAACGCTGTGCGTGTTGGTAATCATCACCGGCCCGTTCAAGAATCCTGAATCGTCGACCCATGTGGTGCCGGTCATCTCGCCATTGCCGTTGAGCGTGAACCACGCAGCAAACACGGCGTCATTCGAAGCCTTGCCACGCGGATGAATTGCGGTGACGCCCGTGCGTACGGGGCCCTTGCCGACTTCAAGCTTGCCGTCCCCGGAGATGAGCGTCGTATGCCCCACCTCCACGCCCTTGACGTCAGTGATGGCATTGTTTGGACCCGGGGTGCCATCAAACGGCACGCCCAGATCCCGGGCGCGAGGCTTGGTTTGGGCAGCAACGAAAACGGCGCAGACAATCATTGCAGCTAGCACCGCCACCAATCGAATCTGCGTGCGGAACATTGGGGGCCTCCAGCAAACCACGCAGTATAAAGGATGCGCTGCACAACCAAAACACGCCGTACCAAATCAAACAGCCGAGCGTGGTGGACGCACATCCTGTGGGGTGCGAGTTCCCCTGCGGTACAATCGCAAACAATGCGATTCTTGGGAGAAGAGCATGGAGAGTTGGAAGAAAGCGGTAGTCATGGGTTCGATTGGGGCCGCGGCCCTTTTGTTTATGAAAAAGAGATATGCGGGCGGGGTGCTGGCCACAGGTGTTGGCCTGGCCGTGCTGGCGTCGGAATATCCGGAAAAGTTCGAAAACGTGCGGCGCTCTTTACCGGAATACTTTGATCGCGGCATGCAAGTGATGGAAATGGCCGCGAAAGCCGGAAAGCGAATCACCGACGCCGCTGGCCGCAGCGCAATCGACGCCTGGGAAGAGATCGGAATCTAACAGCGGACCTTGGACCTCGGACCTCTGATTTGACAAGTTCACGCCCGAATCTGCGGTCCGACTCCGAGTTCCGAAGCCTGCGGTCTGAAGTTCGAAGTCTGATATCGCAATCCGCCTTACTCGATGCCGAGTTGTTTCTTGGCGTCTGGACTAAGGCGTTCAGGGGTCCAGGGAGGCGTCCACACAACGTTCACCGCGGCGTTGCGAATTCCGGGTAACTGCTCCAGTCGCGATTTCACCTGCATGCTGATGTTGACGTGCTCGGGGCAGCCTTGCGCGGTCAGCGTCATGTCCACGGATACGTCTTGCTTATCGTCGGGCGCGGGCGCGAAGTTGACGCTGTAGATCAGGCCCAGGTCCACGATGTTGACCGGAATCTCCGGATCGTAGCAACTCTTCAGCGCGCTTATGACATCCTGTTCTGTGACCGCCATCAGGCTTGCTCCTTCTTGTTCAGTGTACAACGTTCGTTGGATGCTGCCTGCGAGATACGGTTTAAGATTCTTACATGACCCCTGAAACCCGCCAGAAGATTCAATATGCACTCTTGCTTGTGCTAGTCTTCGCCACGCTCCGCGCAGGATACATCTTCTATCAGCGTCATCAGGACTATCTGGCCGCTGAACGTGCCAAGAATCCAGACGTAGGCTACTCCAATCCTGACTACTACGTTCACCCCAAGAAGCTATATCCATACGATCTGAAGACTGCAAAGCAGCTTACCCAGCAGCCCGTGTGGGTCAAGGAGGGATACCGATATACCTACTATCCCTACGACGCGTCGACCAAGCGCATAGATTTCGATCATCAGGCCGGTCTGCTCGGGCCAATCGAGAAGTTGGCGGTTACTGATGTCGTGACCGCGCCCAACCGCGTTTCGGGCCAGCCGAAACAAGTGGTGGCGGTGTTTCAGAAGGAGGGTAAGACGTTCGCAGTGCCGACCGGTTACGAGGCGGAGGGAGAGCTCAGGATATATTCCGACGAGATGTTCTTCATTGAGGATCCTCGCGACCTCTACAAGCACTGGTCTCCAGACGTCTGGCAGTCAGTGGAAAAGCACGAAGTGAAGCAAGGCATGAACGAGATGCAGGCCGACTTCGCCATCGGCATGGGCGTGCCCGATGCGGGAGACACATCCTACGAGAAGACGGTGCGCTATCCCAACGGTGGTAAGCCGGTGGTCGTCGTTTACAGGGAAGGCAAGGCGGCGGAAATCAAGCCGGGTAATCCGAGTTCGTAGGCAGCGTCTCTTGTATGATCACCGGTCTATATACTCGTGATCTTAGTAACTGCCCAACCAACGATTTCACAACGATTTTGAGCGGCTTATGCTACCATGCCGGGCAAGTTAGAAGCGCTCGGAGGAGTCATGACCACAGCACTCAGGCCGTTGAGTACGGGGGAGTTGCTGGACCGCACCTTCGCTCTTTATCGTAGCCATTTCGGACTGTTTATCGGCATCTTTGCTTTGCCTCACCTGGCCGTTCTGGCCTTTCAGTGTCTTGGTGTGGCGATTCAAAATCCAGGGAATCGCCTTGCCAACGCTTTACTCACGTTCTTGTGGGCAATGGGAGCGCTCGTCCTACAAGTGGTTGTCGGAGCTGCATCCCAGGCTGCTACTGTTGTCGCGGTATCTGACGTTCATCTCGATCGTCCGTCGAGCATCAAGGATTCATTTGCAAGGGTGAAGAGTCATATTCCCGGAGTCATTTGGGTTTCCGTGTTGGTCAGCCTAGGAGTCGGGGCCGGGTTCATTGCTTTAGTTGTGCCGGGAATCCTTCTCGCCATGATGTGGTCTCTTTCCGTGCAAGTGAAAGTGCTGGAAAACAAGAGTGCCAGCGAATCGATGTCGCGAAGTTCTGACCTCACGAAAGGAGACCGTGGCCGCATCTTCGTCATCTGGTTGTTATTCGTCGTCCTTAGTATTGGGGTGAGTTTCCTCCTGCAGTGGCCGATCGAACTCCTGGCAGGAGCAGGAAGCCGAGGCGCCCTGTTGCGTAGCGGTGCCGGATGGCAAATCGCTTCGCAGGCGGTAGCGTTTATTGCGGAATGCCTCGTTGGTCCGCTGATCACGATCGCATTCGCACTCGTCTACTATGATGAGCGCGTACGCAAAGAAGCCTTCGATCTGCAATTGATGATGTCAACCATCGACGCAGCGACGATTCCCGGTTCTCCCGCTCAAGTCGGCGCATGACGATTCGTAAGACCTGTTTAGTCGTACTGATGCTGTCGGCGCCGTTGCTCTGCCTGGCGGACTCCGCTGCGCCCGACGCCTTAACCGCCGCGCAGTACCGTGCCGAACTCGATCGTCTGCTGGCGGTTACGTCTCAACTCGACAGCTCTGACGCATCCACTCCCGACGCGCTGCAACACCTGCCTCAGAGATGGGTAGTTCACACCGATCAACGTGACTTCGAGATTCCAAGCGAAGGCTTGCAGCGCGATGTCCACCGCTACAATGACGAAAAGAATGCTACAAACGCGTCAGCGATACGCACGCGCATTCTGAGCTTGCGCGGTGAAATCGACGGCTTCGAAAAGACTCCCGCTGACGACTTCTCCGTTCGCGAGGCACTGAGCTCAATCCTCGCGCGTTCCGAGTTTCACAGCGTGCATGGTCCTACCTGGCGAGATCGACTGAAGCGCTGGCTGTTGGAGAAGCTGTACCACTTGCTTACCCGAATGTTCCGATCGAGCGCCATTCCTAACATCGGTAAATACTTCGTCTATGGACTGATGGGGTTCGCGTTCCTGGCGCTGCTCTATGTGGCGTATCGAAGCTTTCTTCGCGGGCAGAAAATGGAGGAGGTCATCCCCAAGGACCTGCCGGTTTCGGCAAAGGAGTGGACGATCTGGATGCAGGAGGCGCGCGCCGCAGCCGCTGGGGGCCAATGGCGCGAAGCCATTCATCTTGCTTATTGGGCTGGAATCTCGTTCCTGGAGCGGCAGGGATTCTGGAAGCCCGACCGGGCGCGAACCCCACGGGAATACTTGCGACTGCTTGCGGGAGCCAACGAGCAACGCGAGACACTGACTGTTTTGACCCAGATCTTCGAGCTTGCGTGGTATGCCAAGCGCGACGCGAGCGAGCGTACTTTTTCTCAAACGCTTGAACAGTTGGAGAAACTGGGATGCCGCTGAAGATCGATCCCCGCGATCGCCGCCTGCTGCTGGGAGCGCTGGCTATCTTTGTATTGCTCATCGCGGTTGCGGCCATTTTCGGGGGCGGCTCTGGCGAAACTGCGGACATCCCGAGCACCTACTCAACGGCTTCAGGCGGGGCCAAGGCTGCCTACCTTCTCTTGTCGCAGTCTGGATACAAGGTCGTGCGCTTCGAGAAGCCGCTGAACGATCTTCCCGAGTCGCATGCGAGCACTCTGATTCTGGCTGATCCCGAGGAGCCCATCACGCGCCAGGAGCGTGAAAAATTGAAAACGTTCATCCAGACTGGTGGACGCGTTATTGCAACCGGAATGTTCGCGGGTACGTTTCTTCCCGAAAACAGTTCTGTCCCTGATTTCCTCGGCACTTGGAAGAAAGTCTCTGCGGTTGCTCCTTCGGCGATCACGCGGGCAGCGCCAGAGATCGTGATCACTCCGCAAGCTCGCTGGGAATCGTACTCGGCTGCGTATCCCCTCTACGCAGACGGTGATCAGATTGTGGTTGTGAAATATCCGTATGGGAAAGGGGAAGTCCTTTGGTGGGCGGCCGCGACACCCATGACGAACGCAGGACTGAGCGAATCCGGCAACCTGGAGTTCCTGCTCGCGTGTTTAGGAGATCGCAACACGCCGGTTCTGTGGGATGAGTATATTCACGGCTATCGCGAAACGCTGGCATCTTCGGTCGCGCACTCGCAGGTGAAGTGGTTGGTACTGCAGTTGGCTCTGCTGGGCGTGGCCGTATTGGCAACGTTCTCTCGCAGGAGCGGACCAACGTGCGCCCCGGCAACGGATGTCCGTTTGTCGCCGCTGGAATTTGTTCAGACGCTGGGTGGCTTATATGAGCGGGCCGGAACCGCGTCCGTTGCCGTAGATGTCAGTTATCAACGCTTTCGTTATTGGCTGACGCGCCGGCTGGGAGTCGCGTACAACACTTCTATCGACGATCTGGAATCGACGGTTCGCGACCGCTGGGCCTCGAAGGATGATCATTTTGGGGCCATTCTGCGGCAATGCGAGTCGGCTAAGTTTGATCCCTACCTGCACGAGAAGGAAGCCCTGCATCTCGTCCAGGAACTCGATGAGTATGCAACGCGCTGGAAGCTGTTCCAAGGTAGCCGGAAGGAGAAAGGCGCATGAATGCAGTACAGGATTTGGTGCAATACATCAGCAGCGAAATGAGCAAGGCGGTCGTGGGCCAGGAAGAGCTGCGAAAACAGTGCATCATCGCGTTGCTCTGTCGTGGTCACGTGCTGCTGGAGGGCGTTCCGGGAATTGCCAAGACGCTGACGGTGAAAGTGCTTTCGCGTCTGCTGCGGCTCGAGTTTCAGCGGGTGCAGTGCACATCAGACCTGATGCCCGCCGACATCGTCGGAACGAACGTTCTCAACATGGCGACCAGCACGTTTCAGCTCCATCCAGGACCTGTATTCACCGATCTGTTATTGGTCGACGAGGTGAACCGCATGCCTCCACGAACGCAGGCGGCTCTGCTGGAGTGCATGGAAGAACATCAGGTAACGATCGACGGCAAAGGATACCCGCTCTCACAGTTCTTTACCGTGTTTGCCACGCAGAATCCGATTGAATTCGAGGGAACGTATCCCTTGCCTGAGGCGCAACTGGATCGCTTTCTGCTAAAGCTACGGGTCACATATCCGGCGCAGCAGGACGAAGTACAGCTCCTTGCTAATGTGCAGAACGGGTTTGAGTCGCGCGATTTGGAGAAGATGAACCTGCAACCGATCAGTACAGGGCTGCTCGAACAAGCGCAGCAGCAAGTGAAGGCGATCACGGTACAGGAGGCGTTGTTCGGGTACGTTGTTCAGATTGTGCGTCGGACGCGGGATTGGCCGTCTCTATCGCTGGGAGCGAGTCCGCGGGCGGCGGTCAGCCTGATGGCAGTGTCGAAGGCGTTTGCGGCGATGGATGGCCGTGACTACGTGATTCCGGACGATGTGAAGGCCGCCGCCCGTCCTGTGCTGCGGCACCGCGTGATGCTGCGCCCTGAGGCCGATCTGGAGGGCGTGACACCCGATCAGGTGATCGAAGAAGTGCTGCGCGCCGTTGAAGTCCCGAAGTGAGGTCTCGTTGAACGATCAGACCACATTGGTTCCTCCGCAGATCAAAGCACAGGCACGGTCCTACAAACGCCTGGGCGTAGCGTTTGGCGATCGTTTCTTCATGCTGCTCTTTGTGGGATTGATATGGCTCGGTCCGGCCTTCTTTGATGGCCGCTTTATCTTCGCCATGTTCGCCTGGGATGCGTTCGCGCTTCTCCTGTGGCTGCTGGACCTCGCTCAAATGCCGAAGCCGCGTCAGCTCTCCGTAACACGAATGTGGAGAGGCGCGGCCGCCCTCTCGATTTCATCCGATGTAGCCCTAGTCCTCGAAAATGAATCGCGCAAGAGCTTGCGCTGCGCACTCGTCGATACCGTTCCGCTGCAACTGCGCAGCGAGCCGCCGGTGGTCACCATCGATGTGAGGGCTCGTGCCGAGGGAACGGCCAGCTATCAGATTCGCCCAACGCAACGTGGCGACGCCAAACTTGGCGATTGCTACCTTCGCTGTCAGAGCGTGTTTCGGATTGCCGAAAGATGGGTGAGCGTACCGCTGGAACAGACCGTCAGAATCTATCCCGATCTCGATGATGCCAAGCGGCATTCGATGTATTTACTGCGGAGCCGGCAGATTGAACTAGAGAAGCGCCGCGCCCGGATGCGCGGAATCGGTCGTGAGTTCGAGAGCCTGCGCGAATATCAGGAAGGGGACGAATATCGCGACATTTGCTGGACCGCCGCGGCACGGCGCGCCAAACTCGTCACTCGTGTTTACCAGATGGAGCGAAGCCAGACGGTGTGGATCGTGATCGACTGCGGGCGGCTGATGCGTGCACGCGTCGGCAGCCTCAGCAAACTGGATCTGGCGGTGAATTCCGCGTTGAGTCTGGCCCAGGTTGCGCTCTACTCCGGAGATCGCGTCGGGATGATCGCGTATGGACGCGGCATTCGACATCAGATTCCCGCAGCGAAGGGAAGCGCGCACTTACGCCAACTGATCGAACGCTTGGCCGTTGTTCACGAGGAAGGCGCCGAAGCTGATCATCTGCAGATGGCCGGTCGCCTCCTGACCGATCAGAAGCGGCGCAGCCTGGTTGTGTGGCTTACCGATCTGGCAGAGACGGCGATGACTCCGGAAGTGATCGAGGCGGCATCGATGATGATGCCGCGGCATCTGGTATTGTTCGTTGTCATCGGCCAGCCCGATCTCGGGGCGCTTGCCGGGAAGAGCCCACAGAGCCCGTCGGACATGTATCACATAGCAGCCGCACAAGAGATGGTTCACCGCCGCGAACTATTGCTGGCCCGTCTGCGTGAGCGCGGCGCGCTTGCCATGGAGGTCAGTTCCGGACTCGTCTCGCCCACCCTCATAAATGCCTACCTCCAGATAAAGGAACGCAATCAGTTGTAACGAGTGCGATTGCTCGAGGCTGATGTTAGCAACCAGCTTATTATCGTAGTTGAATGTTTAAGTGAAGTAGAATCAATATTTTAGAAGCCAGAGCGCGACTCCCGAAGATGGAAAGCCTGTTGAATCAATAGTTTGCGCCTAGAGGCAGGGTCGACAGCCGACTATAAATGCTTTATTTTCAACACTTTGTGCCTATAAGTTATTTAGAATGAAAATCTTGCCGCCCTAAATGACTGCTTCAAGCCAACAAGTCAAACAGAATCAATATTCTACAGAATCATGGTTGCTCTAATTTGAAGGAGGAGAAGGAGTGGACTGATCTTGAAACGCAGAGAGACCAAAAGTGACTTTTACTTCGGCACTCTGCCAAACACGAACACATATGGTCTGCCAACAACGAAGAGATAAACATTCAGCAGCACGAAAAGTGCGGCGGCCATCGAGAATTTGAGCGACACGGGAATCGCCGTTGGTGAGACGAACGCTTCGATTAGTCCAGCAATGATGAGGATCGGAACGGTGCCGAGCAGAAGTTGGACAGCCTCGGACCCGGCACGGGCCAGCGAATCGCGACGCGGCAGCACGCCCGGGAAAAGCAATCCTTGCGCGATGCGAAAGCCGGCTCCCCCGGCAATGAAGATCGCTGGCAATTCCAGGACGCCATGTGGCGCGACAAAGCTCCAAAGTTGCAGGCTCATCCCCGACAGCCAGCAGGCCACGCCGATGACCCCGATCATCAGCCCGTTAAAGGCCATCATATAGATTGTCCCCAACCCCCCAGTAATGCCGAGCGCAAATGTCGTGAAGCCCACACTCATGTTGTTGGTCATAATCGCGCTGGATGCAAACGGTTTGATACCCACAATCGAACGCGTCCACATCTGGTGGCGGTCGATGGTTTCGACCATCTCTGGGCCGAGCAGCTTAACTTTGAAGTCCGGATTCTGGTACGTGAGTATGGCTCCGGCGAGCCCAGCGAGAGCAAAGATGGCGGTCGCCAGGGCGCAATGCTTCAGGTGGCGGCGGAATGCTGCTGGGTAGGTTTGCGTGAAGAACGAAACCACCGCCATGGGACTCGCCCTGTGGCCGGAATAGATGGTATTGTGGGCGCGAACCAGCAACTGGTTCACGTAGCGCGCAAAGTGGACGGAGCTGCGGTCCTCGCGGATCGCGGCGAGGTCGGCGGCGGTTTGGCGGTAGAGCAGGCTGAGTTCCTGTAGATCGGAGCGGGAGAGCGACTTCAGTCCGCCCTTGGCGCTCTGGTTGAGCAGCGACTCGAGTTTCGACCAGTGCGGCTTGCGCTTCTCGATCCAGCGAGTAGAAATCATGGGCTCTTTTGAGCAATTGAAGATCGACACGCCAGAGCAGATTGCCCTGGAGTTACCTCTCGCGGGAATCGGCAGCCGCTTCCTCGCGATGGCCATTGATACTCTAATCCAGTTTGCCCTCTACCTGGTAGCGGGCATCCTCTTCTTCCTAATCCTCGGTCTCGGGGCTTCCGTGTTGTGGTATGTACCAAGGACCATTGGACCTGCGCTAGGAATTTTCCTTCTATTTGCCATCTATTGGGGATACTTCGCGATTTTTGAGATCGTGTGGAAAGGACAAACACCGGGGAAGCGCTTCGCGGGGATTCGCGTCATCAAAGAGAGCGGACGGCCGATCAACGCATTCGAAGCGATTGGGCGCAACCTGATGCGCGCCGTTGACGGCTTGCCGGGTATCTATGGCGTGGGCCTGGTATGCATGATGCTGAACAAGCAGAGCCGCAGGCTGGGAGATTTTGTCGCGGGAACAGTAGTGGTCCACGAGAAGCCTACCGAGGAGATCCGCCCTACATGGAACACGGCTACTGACACCGCGTCTGCAACGGGCGGTTTGGGCCGGGTGACGGCCGACGAATTGGTGTTGGTCGAAAGTTACTTAAGCCGGCGATTTGAACTGGATCCGGAGGTGCGATTGCGAACGGCGATCCAGATTGCCGACCGAATCAAAACGAAGACCGGCCTGGAGCCCCAGCCGCATCAGCATGTCGATGACTTTCTGGAAGAGGCAGCGCGAAAGATCCGTGACAGCGGACGGTTCCACTAACAGCAACCGTTCTCACCCCAGAGACACAGAAGCACCGAGAAACACTCCTTGCATCGCTCTGGGCTGGACGCTTAGGTTGCCAATTGTTCAGCGGAAGCGGCGGATGAAGAGCGTGTGGCGTTCGGAGCGGTAGAAGCCGACGACGTAAATAGTCGCTTTTCCATTTGTCGAGTAGATGACTTGTCGGATCCGCAGTACCGACGCTCCACGCGGCACCTCTAACAACTCGGCTACGTTGCCCTCGGCCGTGGTGGCGTCAACTTCCTCATCTGCATACGCGAGTTCAACACCGAACTCCTGGCGCAGCGTGGCGAAGAGGGAAGCGCGCCCGAGCGGCGCCTTGGCCAGATTCGAAAACTCCTTCGCAGGGAGATAACAGGTCTCGAGTGCGAATGGTTCGTCGCCGGTTTCACGCAAGCGTTCGATCTTGACTAGTGGCGTGCTGGCGGGCAAGGCAAGCCGGGCCGCGACTTCGGCGTCGTGGTCGATGATCTTCGCGACGAGTACGCGAGAGCGCGGAGTAAGACCCCGGCTCGACATGTGCTCGGTATAGCTCATCAGCTTGTTGAAGTGAATTTTCGGAGCAGCGACGAAAGTGCCCGCTCCACGACGGCGTTCGACAATGCCTTCTCGCTCGAGACCGGCGAGTGCGTGCCGAGCGGTCATCAGGCTGACCTTATGCATCCGCGCGAGCTCGCGCTCGGAGGCTACTGGATCCCCTGGGAGGAGTTCAGAAGACTCGATCCGCTTACGGATTTCGTTCTGGATACGTTTGTAGACGGGCGTGCCGTTGCCGTTAGTCGACATGCGCGACTTCAGGGTACCTCAGCCCGCACAATGCGGCAATTAACTGATTCGATAGCAAGACGTGTTCATGATTGCGCCATGAAGCATCCAAAGCCTATCTTGGATCAGTAACCATCCGTCAGAGAAGACCTGCATGAACGTACTGATATTGAACTCCGGCAGTTCCAGCCTCAAATTTCAAATCATTGCGACTGACCTTGATCGAATCAAGAATTACAAGGATGACCGGGTCTTGAAGGGAGAGGTGGAAGGGCTTGGCGGGGAAGCGATTGTTAAGATCCGGTATCGCCAGGAGCCGGGGAAGACTCTGACCGCTCCGCTGCGGGATATGGGTGCAGCCCTCGACTATCTTCTGCGATATATCGCATCTGACCGGTCGGGAATCGCCGAGATCAAGAGTTCTGCAGATGTGCATGCGGTCGGGCATCGAGTGGTGCATGGCGGCGAGACCTTTAAGGAATCGACCCTGATCGATGATCGCGTGCTGAAGGGAATTGAGGATTGCATCGATCTGGCCCCGCTGCACAATCCCAACAACGTGAAAGGAATCATCGCGGCCCGCGAGTTATTTGGAAAAGATGTCCCACAAGTGGCCGTATTCGATACGTCCTTCCACCATTCGATTCCAGAGCAGGCCTACTTGTATGCGGTTCCCTATCACTTGTATCGGCGGCATCGCATCCGGCGATATGGGTTCCATGGGACCTCTCACCGCTACGTGGCATTCCGTTATCGGGCGCTACGAGGGCTGACTCGGGAACAAACGAACATCATCACGTTGCATCTGGGAAATGGGTGCTCGGCCGCGGCGATCAAGGCGGGAAATTCAGTGGATACTTCCATGGGCATGACTCCTTTGGAGGGGTTGGTAATGGGGACGAGATCGGGGGATCTCGACCCTGCGATTGTCAGTGTCATTGCGCGGAAAGAAGGCATGTCACCATCGGAAGTGGATAGCTTGCTGAACACGCAGTCTGGGCTCCTGGGCGTGTCAGGTTTGACCAATGACATGCGCGAGTTGCAAGCGGAATTGAAGGAACATGACGACCGTCGGGTGCGCCTGGCGGTCGAGATCTTCTGCTATCGCGCGAAAAAATACATCGGTGCATTCATAGCAGCGATGGGCGGAGCGGATGCTGTCGTCTTTACTGGAGGCATTGGAGAGAATTCTCCGGATGTGCGCGCGCGGATCTGCGAAGGGATGGAGTGGGCCGGACTCCAACTCGATCAGCAGCAGAATCAAGAGATGGTTGGACGCGAAGGGATGATCAGCACGCAGGATTCGAAGCTGCAGGCTTATGCGATTCCAACCGATGAGGAGTTACTGATTGCACGCGATACGGTGCGGGTGATCAAGGGAGAAACGCACCCCTCTTGAGGAGAAAACGAGATTCCCATCCTTGCAGCAGGCTGAGCGGCAAGGATGGGGATCTCTGCTGTATTAGTACGGCCAGACCCAGTCGGTTGCCTCCGGCAGGTCGACCCCGTGTTCGTGGGCGTAGTTACGGCACTCGATTTGCTTGTTGAGGAATCTCTCCTTGGCGTGTCCACCGACTCTCTGCAGCTTTGGCACGCGGTCCACCACATCCATCGCGAGGCTGTAGCGGTCGATATTGTTGTCGATGGCAAGTTCCAGGGGAGTGTTGATGCTTCCTTTTTCTTTGTAGCCACGGACGTGAATATTGGCGTGATTGGTGCGCCGGTAAGCCAGGCGGTGAATCAACTGTGGGTATCCGTGGAAGTTGAACAGCACGGGCTTGTCGACCGTAAAGAGTGAATCGAAGTCTCGATCGGAGAGGCCGTGCGGGTGTTCGCTGGCCGGCTGCAGCTTGAAAAGGTCGACGACGTTGATGAAGCGAATCTTCAAGTCTGGGAATTCCTTCCGCAGCAGATCGATCGCAGCGAGGGCTTCCTGCGTGGGAATATCGCCAGCCGACGCCATGACGACGTCTGGCTCGCCGCCTTCGTCGTTGCTGGCCCAATCCCAGATGCCGATTCCCTTTGTGCAGTGAGTGATGGCGGCGTCCATATCCATGAACTGCAAGTGCTTCTGCTTATCGCAGACGATCACGTTGATGTAGTTCTGGCTGCGCAGGCAGTGATCGGCCACCGAAAGCAGGCAGTTAACGTCAGGCGGCATGTAGATGCGGGTCACGTTCGCGCTTTTGTTCACAACCACGTCAAGGAAGCCGGGATCCTGATGCGTGAAGCCGTTGTGATCCTGCCGCCACACGGTAGAAGTGATCAAAAGATTCAGCGACGGGATAGCCTGACGCCAACTGAGGTGATTGCAGATTTCCAGCCACTTGGCGTGCTGGTTGAACATGGAGTCGATGACATGGACGAACGACTCGTAAGTGGAAAGGAAACCGTGGCGTCCGGTGAGCAGGTAGCCCTCGAGCATGCCTTCCATCGTGTGTTCACTGAGCATTTCGAGGACGCGTCCGTCAACGGAGAGATTGCCGCCATCGTCGTCTTCCGGAAAACGTTCTTCGATCCAGAACTTCTTGGTTACCTTATAGAGGCCATCGAGTTTGTTGGAACTCGTTTCGTCCGGTCCAAACACCCGGAAGTTGTTTGAGTTTCGCTTCATGACCTCGGCGAGAAATACACCGAGTGGGCGAGTGTTCTCGGTCTGCGTGCGTCCGGGCTTTTCGACTGTCGTTGCGAATTCGCGGAAGTCCGGCAAGCGGAGCGCTTTTTGAAGGCGTCCGCCATTCGCGTGGGGATTGGCGCTCATGCGTCGAGGTCCGGTGGGCGCCAACTCGCGGAACACTGAGGCCAATCCACCGTCCTCAAACAAAGTATTGGGTATTTGCGAGCGCATCCATTTCTCGAGCGCACGGAGTTGCTCAGGATCTTTCTTTGCGGCAGGCAGGGGAACCTGGTGAGCCCGCCAGAAGCCTTCAAGGTAATGGCCTTCGATCTCGCGCGGAGCGGTCCAACCCTTGGGAGACCGCAGCACAATCATCGGCCAACGGGGACGGTTGAGCACGCCTTGCTGACGTGCGGCATGTCGGTGCTCCCGAATTTCGTGAACGCATTGCTCAACCGTTGCAGCCATGGCCTGATGCATGCTCTCGATGTCAGAACCCTCGATGAAGTAAGGTGTCCAGCCATAGCCGCGGAAGAGATTTTCGATTTCTTCGTGCGAGATTCTTGCCAGCAACGTGGGATTGTCAATCTTGTATCCGTTCAGGTGCAGAATCGGCAGCACCGCGCCATCGCGAGCAGGGTTGAGAAATTTGTTGACGTGCCACGATGTGGCGAGCGGGCCGGTTTCGGATTCGCCATCACCAACGACCGCCGCTACGATGAGTTCTGGATTGTCGAAGGCTGCGCCACAAGCGTGTGAGAGGACGTAGCCGAGTTCTCCGCCTTCGTGGATGGATCCGGGCGTTTCTGGCGTGCAGTGACTGCCGATGCCTCCGGGAAAGGAGAACTGGCGGAAGAACTCACGCAGACCATCGGGGTCGAGACTCTTTTCCGGATAGACCTGGGAGTACGTGCCTTCGAGGTAGCTCGGCCCAAGCACACCGGGAGCGCCATGTCCGGGTCCGGCGAGAAAGATCATGTCGAGGTCATACTTCTTGATCATGCGATTGAGATGGACATAAATGAAGGAGAGACCGGGACTCGATCCCCAGTGCCCAAGCAGGCGATTCTTGATGTGCTCGGGCTTCAAAGGTTCCGTCAGCAGCGGATTTTCGCGGAGATAGATCATCCCGAGACTCAAGTAGTTGCAGGTCCGCCAATAGATTTCGGTCTTGCGTAGTTCTTCAGTGCTCAAAGGTGTGCCTTTCACCGTAGAGCGAGTGGGCGAATAAGGGCTGAGTTCGAGGACTTCGGCTGGTGTGCTGGCTTCGATAGTGCTCATAAAATCGCTCCTTCGAGATAGGCTACCCCTCAAAGTCGGAACCTGACAACTGGAGGGATTACGAGGTCCAGACGCTGTCATCCGGCACTCATTCACAGTGACTCGACACTAGTTTTGCGTTACCTTACTTTGCTGGTCCAACCCGTGTCCCGGCGAAGCAGCCGCAAGCGGAAAGGAGAATCCATGTCTGAACTCTCTCTGCTCGGAGGCAAAAAGGCGAAGTCGAAAGCCTTTCCGCACTGGCCGCAATACGATGATCAGGAGCGCCAGGCGTTGACGGAAGTGCTTGAGAGCCGTGTCTGGTGGCGCACGCCGGGAACAAAGACGCTGGAGTTTGAACAGGCCTTCGCTGCCTATCACGGAACGCGCCATGGGATTGCGGTCACCAACGGCACAGCCGCTCTGGAAGTCACCATGGCAGCACTGGGGATCGGACCCGGGGATGAGGTGATCGTTCCCAACTTCACGTTCATAGCTACCGCCAGTGCTGTACTGTTTGCGAACGCGCTGCCCGTGCTGGTGGATGTAGACGCGGAGACCTACTGTCTCGATCCGCAAGTTACGGATGCGGCGATCACGCCACGCACTCGGGCGATTATTGCGGTACACATGGGAGGACATCCGGCGGACCTGGACGCGCTGGCAGAAATCGCAAAGAGGCGAGGGATCCATTTGGTCGAAGACTCGGCGCACGCTCATGGGAGCGAATGGCGCGGGAAGAAGATTGGAACGTTCGGGACCGCGGCGACATTCAGTTTTCAGGCCAGCAAGCTGATGACGGCAGGCGAGGGCGGAATCATCATTTCAGATGACGATCATTTCGAGCGGCAAGCTCGATCCGTTCACGATTGCGGGCGCATGCCGGAAGCGTGGTTCTACAGCCACTTTATCTACGGATCTAACTACCGACTCAGCGAGTGGCAAGGCGCAATCTTGACCGTGCAGCTTGGGCGGCTGGAAGAGCAGACCTTGCATCGGCACCGCAATGGCCGAGTGCTGGACAAGTTGTTCGCGGATATACCGGGGATTACTGCGCAGAAATGCGATCCGCGATGCACGCGGAATGGACAGTACGCTTACATCTTTCACGTGGACAGTAAACAGTTCGGCGGCATCTCGACCGAAAACTTTATTGCTGCATTGAATGCGGAAGGTATTCCTACCCAGGCCAGCTATCCGCCGTTGCATGAGCTTGAGTGCTTTCGCAGTGGAGAGTATCGCAAGTGCTTGAGTGGGACACAGGCCACGGAGAGGCACGCATTTCTTGAACAAAAATTTCCGAACACGCAGCGGGCCGCATGGGAAACAGTATGGATTCCCCAGTTTGCTCTGCTGGGGGATGCGGAAGATATGAATGAGATCGCGGAAGCCATCCGGAAGATTCAGCGAAACGCGAAAGAGATTGCGGCGAACGCCGCGCAGGCCACCGCAGAGAGAGTGGCGCGCTGAAACTATCATTTATTTCGAGCGTTAGGAGAAGGCGATGACTCAGCCTGCATGGTGCAGTTCTTGTCGTCGGTGG
>Ga0335082_10001839_pt1 | contig 22691 bp, 21 predicted proteins | sample Lox_Sample_41_FD_206718 | JGI IMG/M metagenome (GOLD analysis project Ga0335082, IMG submission 206718) | Soil microbial communities from Loxahatchee National Wildlife Refuge, Florida, United States - Lox_Sample_4.1 | ecosystem: Environmental > Terrestrial > Soil > Wetlands | place: USA...
CAATTTGCGTCGCTGTCGTCATCGTCATGGAGAAAGCCGAATAGCACCGTATTTCCACAGATGTGAATAAGCTGTGGAAACCAATTTTTGCCCTAAAGCGTCACGCCTTGGAGTTCTTGCCCGCGCGGGAATGATGCCTGAAGCCCCCGACATTCCACGCGGTACGTTCAGATTTGCAGGACCAAGAGTTCCACTACGTCAAAACTGGTTGGATTCTCCCGCACTGTCTTCGGCGGAGCAAGCGAAAAGTGTGCGAAGCCCAGTACCAACGTTCACATGGCATTCACAACTTTTCCACAAGCGCGAAAATTGTGCAAGTGTCGAAAAAAAACCAACGATTTCGCGGAAAATTCACTTCGCCTAAATAACTCGCGCGCGCCGCTGCACAAAAAACGGGCACTCGCGCCTGAGGAAATCTCGGGAAAAATTTTAGCGTTTTCGGTCCGGCCGCGGGAATTCATATACCCCCAACGGGTCTGCTCCAATCAAAAGACGTTCCTCTTCCACCAGAATCACGCTTGCCTCCAGCCTCGTTCCCTTCGGCGTGTAGATCTGATATTCCGACCGCCGGATGCCTTCTTTGTCGAAATGGATGAGCGTGTTGTGCGTCGCCATCCACATATCGCCGTTCACCGGATCCACTCCAAAAGCCGTCAGGATCGGCCGGAAAAATGGCGGCTCTTTGCGCGTTTCTTGCCGCTCAATTTCCTTCCGGATCGACTGCGCTTCCGGAAACGCATCCGGCCCGGTGAACTCGAACGTCATACCTGCGTAACCCGCGCGGTCGAATTGCTTCACCGTGGGCTCGGGCAGGTAGGTGAACCCGAAGTAAATATGGCCTTGGGGATCCGCATTCACTCTTCCCAGATTCAAGTAGCGGTCGATCTCTGCGCGCTCTGACATCGACACCAACTCGCCGAATTCGTGCGCAATCTTTCCGTTCGCTCCATACACCGCCACCAGCGTGTGCTGTTGCGGTGATGTCACCGCCACCTCGCCATTTGGCAGCGCGGCTATCGACGTCGGTGCATTTACCGGAAACGACCGCAGTTGCCGGCCATCAGGCGCGAATACCGTCACCGCGTTGTAGCTCCGGTCCGCCACGTAGATGTTTCCCTTTTCGTCCACGTCGCAATCTTCCCCGAATCCGATCGGCGCCCGCGGCATCGGTGTTCCCGAAGGCACTTCCTCCTGTGCCCCGACGAACCTCACGCGTTTCATATGCGCGTCGAACACCACCACGCCTGCCGATGGCGACACCAGCACGTAGTAGTTCCCATTGGCTCCCCGTCTCACCGCGCGCAATCCTGCGCCAATCTCCTGGAAAACCCGCGCTTTCGCCATCAATTCGTCGTCGATCTGGGGAGCCGCGGCCCAGAGCGAAGCGCAAACGCACAGAAGCGCAATCGAGAGTTGGAAAAGCCGAAATTGTCTTCGCATGTCTTTTCAGATTACCCCGATTTCTCGCCGGTTGCCTGCGCCATTGACAACAAACACCTTCCCGGTTTCAATCGACTCCATCCGGAGGACTCATGAAGAAGCCTCTCTCTCTGTTGTTTCTGATCGTGCTGCTCACTGCGGCGGTTTCCCCGTCTCGGTGTGAGCCCCTTCCAAGGCCGAAGATGAAATTCGCGCCCTCGAACAGCGCATGAACGAAGCCTACGGCAAGAACGACCTACCCGCCTACTTCTCCTACTACGCTCCGGATTTTGTCCAGTGGCTACCGGAAGGCCGCACCGATCTCGCGAAATACCGCAAGGATTGGACCGACTATGTCCAGGCCGGCAACACGGTGCAAGCCGTCGAGATCCGCGATGCCGTCGTGCGCGTCAGCCCCGCCGAAGACGCCGCCGTCTTTCAGTACATTCTCTATGTGAAAACGAAGCTCGCCGACGGGAAAATCACCGAGGAAGAAAATCAGGAAACCGACGTCTGGCTCAAGTGCAACGGCGAATGGAAAGTCGTGGCCCTGCACTACTCGTCCGTGCCCAAAAAGAATTAACTGCGGCGCCGCGGGCTAGTCCGCGCGCAAGCGCATCCGCGCAATCGACTTTGCGCGCATCCGGCCGGCATTGTTCCGCGCTGCGGCGTCGTCTGTCTCAATCACCACCGCGTTCATCTGCACATCGCCTGTTGCCACTTCAAACCGCGTTGGCAGGCCGTCGATGAACTTCTTGATGATCGCTCCGCGTTCCATCCCGATCACCCCGTTGTGCGGGCCCGTCATGCCTACGTCCGTGATGTACGCCGTGCCATCCGGCAGCACCCTCTCGTCCGCCGTGGTCACATGCGTGTGTGTGCCCACCACTGCGGTCACGCGTCCGTCCAGGTACCAGCCGAGCGCAATCTTTTCGCTCGTAGTTTCCGCGTGCATATCCACCAGCACGAACGCCACGTCCGCCGGCAGTTTCGCCAGCTCCGCGTCTATCTTTTTGAACGGATCGTCGTTCGGCGCCAGAAATACCCGTCCTTGCACGTTCAACACGGCATACTTCACGCCGTTCTTCGCCGTGCCTACGTAGAGCCCCGACCCCGGATTGCCTTCCGTGAAATTTGCCGGCCGCAGCAGTCTCGGCTCGTGCGGCATATAGTCGAAGATCTCTTTGCGGTCCCAGCTGTGATTCCCGCCCGTCAGCACTTCGATCCCCAGCCCCAGCAGGTCATCCGCAATCTTCGGCGTGATGCCGAACCCCGACGCGGAGTTCTCCCCGTTCGCAATCACCAGATCGATATGCTGGTGTTCCACCAGGTCCGCGAGCCGGTCTCGCACAATCTGTCGTCCCGGGGAACCTACAATGTCGCCTATGAACAGTACGCGCATGAATGAAAATAAATAGGAGCGGACTGCTCGGCCGTGGGATGCTAGGCCGTGAACCTCCGTATTAGGTGGGCACCACGAGCCAGCCATTAGGCTTTCCTGCCCCGTCCGCTAGTCTCCGGAAAGACTCGCCGACGGGACAGGCCGTGCTCACAAGCTGACTATCCGCAGCACCCCAGAGATTCGTTACGGTTCAAACGGCTTTCGCGTCCTCACCTGCTTCGAAGTACCGCTCCAGCGCCTATTATCCCCCACTTCCCCTTTCGGTCCAACCGCGGGCCCCCTTCTCCTCGTTTCCTTCAATCGCGTCCTGTTCCAGTCCGGAGTAGAATGTCCGCCTCAAGGAAGGTGCCGATGCGTTCGCAAACACCTGTGGCAGCGCTGCTCACCATCTCCTGTCTGGCTTTCGTTCCGGTGCTGCGTGCTCAAACGCCGGTCGCGGATCATCTCGGCAAAGTCGATTTCCCCACCAGTTGCTCCGCGAGCGTCCAGCCCCTCCTCGAAAAGGGTCTCGCCCTCCTGCATTCCTTCCAATATCAGGAAGCGCAGCAGACTTTCGCCGAGGTCAGGTCGCGCGAACCGAAGTGCGCCATGGCTCATTGGGGCGCCGCGATGGTCCTCTACCACCAGCTCTGGGATTTTCCTACAGGCGCCAATCTCAAAGCGGGACGCAAGGAAATTGATCAGGCCCGCAAGTCGCGCCCTGCCATGCCCAAGGAGCAGGGCTTCGTCACGGCCGCCGCGGCCTTCTATCAGAAACCCAAACTCACTCACGCCGACCGTACCAAAGCGTATTCCGAAGCTATGGCAAAGTTCCACGCGCAGATGCCCGACGACGTCGAAGTCGGTTCCTTTTACGCGCTTACTCTCGTGGCTTTGGCCGAACAGGACGTCGATGCGCTCGACAACCAGAAAAAAGCCATCACCATTCTCGACCCGCTCTTCCAGAAATATCCCGACCATCCTGGTGTCGCCCACTACCTGATTCACGCCGCTGACCGCCCTGAACTTGCCTCCCAGGGCCTGGCGGCCGCCCGCCGTTACGCCCAGATCGCTCCCGATTCGCCTCACGCCCTCCACATGCCTTCGCACATCTTCGTCCGTCTCGGCTACTGGCAGGACTCCATCACGTCCAACATCGCCTCCAATGATTCGGGTCGCCGCCTCGCCGCCGAGCATAAGGCCGAAGCCCATTACCAGACGCACGCCCTGGACTATCTGAACTATTCCTATCTCCAGAGCGGCCAGGAAGCCAAAGCCCGCGAGGTCATCGCCCACGCCAACCACGTTGTCGGCGCCTCCGAGCACCGCAAGCAGGACTACCACGCCTACCTTGCCGCACGCACCGCAATCGAACTTCACCGCTGGAACGAAGCCGTCGCCTTGCAGGAGCCTGCTGAGAGCGAAGACATGCTGGACGTTGTCCGTTGGGCGCGCACCATCGCTGCCGCTCGCAGCGGGAACGTCGCCGAAGCCGAATCAGCCTTTAAAGCCCTGCAAAAGAGCGTCGCTGCCCGCGAGGCCGCCGCCGCGAAACAGGGCTATCCTCCGCCAAAGGAAAAAGCCACGGATCTGCGTGAAGCTGAAGCTTGGCTCACATTTGCCAGAGGCCAGACTGGCGCAGCTCTCGACGAATTGCGCGCGGCCGCCGCTTATCAAGAGCGCAATGGCGGCGAGTCGCTCTCCGTGCCCGCCCGCGAAATGCTTGCCGACATGCTTCTCGAGTTGAAGCGTCCTGGCGACGCCCTCGCTGAGTATCAGATCGACTTGAAGAACGCACCCAACCGCTTCGACGCCCTGCTCGGTGCCGCGCGTTCCGCTCAAGCCTCTGGCAATGCCGCTGTTGCGCAAACCATGTATGCGCAATTGGCGGAGATCTGTCCCGCCGGCGCGGACCGGCCCGAACTGCAGGAAGCCAAAACCTACCTGGCCAAAAAGTAGTGCGCGACCGGCGACCTGCGGAGCAACCCCGCTTCCTTCGCGCAGACTCTTACGAACCAGTCCAACCGGCCCCCGCGCCGACGCAGTTCGCTTGTCCCGAGGATTTGAGGTAACATTTGCTCCTTACGGGCCTGTTCTCAATGCATCGGAGTCCGAGCAAATACCGTCTCCTGGCTTTGTCGCTGGCATTGGTGTTCCTTGCCGCCCAGTTTCACTTTTGTGCTGACTTTACCCCGGGCAGCGCATCCCATTTTTGTCCATTCTGCGCCACCGCTGGCGCCGCCATCGCTGCGTCCGCGCCCACGATCGGTTTCGCCCCGGCCAATGCTCAGATCGAATTGCCCTCCGGCCCGTTCGCGATTTCACCTGGGGCTTTGCTCAGTCTTTCCCCGCGCGCGCCTCCCTCGCTGTAAGCCCTCCTTCCGTCGCTTCTCTTTATTGCCACCCCGTCACAAGCCGGCGCATTCGGGTTCTCACCAACGATAATCCGCACGAACGTTGTAGAGGAGTAGCACCATGAAGAGAACTGCATTCCTGTTTGCCGCGATTTTGCTTTCCGCTGCCGTGTCCGCGCCCCAGTCCCCCCCCTCCCCGGCTGGTTCAGACGACGCCCGCATCAAAGCCCTCGAGGCACAAGTGCGCTCCCTCGCCGAAGAAGTTGCGCTGCTCCGCGCCGATCTCAATGCCATGCACCAACTGAAGACGCCTCAACCTCGCTCTTCTGCCGATCCGGTTCTCCTCGCTTCCTCCCATCTCGAACCCGGAGTCGTTGCGTCCCCGGATCCCTCGTTTTCGTTGGTCTCCAGCCCCGCTCCTGCCCCGGCTCCCCAACCGGCTCAGGCACCGCAAGCACTTGGCGGCGCCACCTCCAACGCCAAACTCCTCAACCCCGATATCAGCTTGATCGGTGACTTCATCGGTGTCGCTGGGCACAACAGCGTTTCGCCTTCGCCTTCCCTCCAGCTCCACGAATCGGAAGTCGGCTTTCAGGCCATCATCGACCCGTACGCCCGCGCCGACGTATTCCTTTCCTTTGGCGAAGAAGGTGTAAATGTCGAGGAGGGTTACATCACCTTCACTTCATTACCCGCCGGTCTCCTGATGAAGGTCGGAAAAATGCGCGCCGAGTTCGGCAAGGTCAACACCATTCACAATCACGCGCTTCCGTTCATCGACCGCCCTCTCGTCACCAACAACCTCGCTGGTGGTGAAGACGGCATCGACGATGCCGGCATTTCCATCTCTCGCTTTCTCCCGGCTCCCAAGGACTGGTTCCTACAAGCCACCGCTCAGGTTTACCGCGGCGATTCCGATGATGTCTTCCACGCTCTCGAGTCACAGGATCTCAGCGTGGTCGGCCACTTGCGCGCCTACCGTGATCTTGGCGAGAACACGAACATCGACCTCGGCTTCTCTTACGCTCGTGGTCACAACGCGGCCGGTGTTGGCTCCACCTACAATCCCCAGGACTTCATCACCAGCCTCTACGATGTTGACGCCACGCTGCGCTGGAAGCCCCTGCGCCGCGCCATCTACCATTCCTTCCTCTTCCGCAACGAATTCATCTGGAGCCTTCGCGACCAGCTCTCCGCGGGCACGGCCGGCAACTTCGAAACCCAACATGCCTTCGGTATGTATTCGAATGCCGAGTATCGCCTCAACCGCCGCTGGACCCTGGGCGCCCGCTTCGATCGCAGCGGCCACGCCAATAACGGCAACCTCATCGACACGGGCTTTTCGGGCATCGTGACCTACTGGCCCAGCGAGTTCAGCCAGATTCGCGGCCAGTACCGCTTCGGCCACCTCGCCGATCCGGTCACTGGACAGTATTCCTATGCCAATGAGTTCCTGTTCCAATTTCTATTTGTGATGGGCGCCCACGGCGCTCATCCGTTCTGAGGATATTCCGGAGATACCATGCGAAACGCCAATCTTTCGTCCCGTTTGACCGCCGTTCTCACTGCCGCAATCCTGCTTTGCTCCCTCATCGCGCCTTCCGCGCTCGCCGACAGCAAGCTGCAGATCATGACGGCCACCACCGATCTCGCCGCGCTCGCCCAGGAAATTGGCGGCGAGAAAGTCGACGTCGATTCCATCGCACGCGGCTACCAGGATCCCCACTTCGTCGAGGCCAAGCCCAGCTTTCTCCTCAAGCTCCGTAAGGCCGATCTGCTTGTCGTCGTTGGCCTCGAACTGGAAATCGGCTGGCTGCCCCCGCTTATCACGCAGTCCACTAACCCTAGAATTCAGGTCGGCGCTCCTGGCTATTTTGACGCCTCGCGCTTCGCCAAGATTCTCGAGATTCCCACCGGCGCTGTCACACGGGCCGAAGGCGACGTTCATCCGCAAGGCAATCCCCACTACTGGCTCGACCCTGAAAACGGCTTGCGCATCGCCAAGGGCATTCGGGACAAGCTCTCCGAAATGCGCCCTGGCGACGCTTCCTATTTCGCGCAGCGTTACGACTCCTTCGAGCAGCGGCTCAAACAGGCCGACCAGAAATGGCTTGCCGAGATGAAGCCCTATTCCGGCCGCAAGATCGTCACCTATCATCGCTCCTGGCCCAACTTTGCCGACCATTTCGGCCTCAACGTCGTCGGCTACGTCGAACCTCGTCCCGGCATCCCGCCGAGCCCTCAACATACGGTGGAATTGATCGGCATGATGAAGCGCGACGGTGTGAAGATCATCGCCGTCGAGCCGTACTTCGACTTGAAGACGCCCAATGCCGTTGCCCGCGACACCGGCGCGCAAGTCGTCGTCCTCATGCCTTCCGTCGGCGGCGAAAAGGAAATCACCGACTATTTCAAGTTGTTTGACTACGATATCGCCAAGTTGAAGCAAGCGTTCGACGCAACCAAATAATTCTTCGGGAGAACTCTGCATGGAAATCCTGCCATTTCTGCTCGCCCCGTTTGTCGCCAGCCTGATCCTCACGGGCATCCACGCTTATCTCGGCGTGCATGTCGTCGAACGCGGCGTCATCTTCGTTGACCTCGCGCTTGCTCAGATTGCCGCTCTCGGCGCCACCGTCGCGGTCGTCGCCGGAATGGACCCTCATGGCCGCTCCGCTTACTGGATCAGTCTCGGTTTCACTTTTCTCGGTGCCGCCATCTTTGCCTTCGCCCGCAGCAGCCGCGGCCACATCCCTCAGGAAGCCTTCATCGGCATCGCTTACGCGGTCGCTTCCGCAACGGCCATTCTTCTCATGAGCAAGGCTGTCGGCGAGACCGAGCACCTGAAGGACATGCTCGTCGGGAACATTCTCGCCGTCTCCTGGGCCGAGGTCCGCAAAACCGCTCTCCTGTACGGCGCCGTCGGCATCTTCCACTTCCTGTTTCGCCGCAAGTTCCTTGCCATCTCCATGGATCGCGAAAAAGCCGAAAAATCCGGCATGAATGTGCGCTTCTGGGATTTCCTCTTCTACGCTTCCTTTGGTTTCGTTGTCACTTCTTCCGTCGCCATTGCCGGCGTCCTGCTCGTCTTCTGCTACCTGATCGTTCCGAGCGTCGGCGCCATGCTGTTTGCCGACCGCATCGGCGCGCGCCTCGCCATTGGCTGGACCATGGGCACGCTGGTCTCCGCTCTCGGCTGCTACCTCAGCGTTGTCATCGACACGCCCACCGGCGCTACCATCGTGGTCACCTTCGGCGCCATCCTCGTACTCATGTTTTTCGTCCACCTCTTCCTTCACCACGGCCGCTCCCAGAGCCACCTGAAAGGCGCCGTTTCTGCCCAGCGCGAATACGAGGCCTGAACGTGTCCCTTCGACCAGTTGCCCTCCCGGGACCCGTGCCGCTCTCAGACCGTTCGACGCGCTCCCGGTTTGCTATTCTTGACCTGTTGACCGAAGCTCGTCTCCCGGAGTTCTTGTGAACCTCAAATTCGCGGTCCTCTGTATTCTCGCAATCGGTTCTTCGAACACTCTTGCGCAGACAGCGTCCCCCTCCCCCGTAGCTTCTCCATCTGCATCGCCCGGAACTCCAGCCGCCATCGATCCCGCGAAAGAAAAAGACATCCGCCGATTGCTGGAGGTTGCCGGAACCAAAGATCGCATGGTCACTGTAATGGATGGGATGGAGAAGAGCATCAGGCCGCTCATGGAAAAAGCGCTTCCTCCCGGCGACTATCGAGATCAACTCGTCGCTGCCTTCTTCGCTAAATTCCATTCCAAGTTGGACCTCCAGCAGCTCCTCGATCTCGCTATGCCTCTCTACGACAAGAACTTTTCCCACGAGGAAATCAAGGCACTCATTGCCTTCTACGATTCTCCATTGGGGCGAAAGACCGTCGCCGTCTCTCCTTCGATGATGAACGAGATGATGGAGCAAGGACAGAGACTGGGACGCGAAGTGGGCCGGACATCCATGGAGGAAGTCCTTGCCGAACATCCCGAATTCCAGCGCGCTATCGAAGAAGCTGCTCGCAACTCCCAGCAACCGCCGAACCGGTAGTCCTCGCCTCCTGTGAACTCCGATTTTCTTCCATTGTCCGGGAACTTTTTCGCTTCTCGCGGCATTACCTGTAGTGAGAGGCCGGACCTTTCGCTATGCAAGACGCGCTGCCGGCGTTCGTTCTACACTCGGAGGCTATTTCATCCCGTCCCATGGACGCGACGCCAAACCGAACCGATCCATCGCCGCCCGACGCCGTGCCCGCCGACGAGCAGCTCATGCTGGAGTTCACGCAGGGCAGCTCTGACGCCTTTACGCAGCTCTTCGAACGCTACAAGCAACCCATCTTCGCCTACTTCTGCCGCCGTCTCGCCGATACCTCCCACGCTGAAGAGCTCACTCAGGAAACCTTTCTTGCCGTTGTTCGCGGAGCGGAGCGCTACCAGCCCCGCGCTCTCTTCCGCACCTACCTCTATGCTATTTCCTTCAAGATTTTGCGCGCGCATCGCCGTCGGCAGGCCTTCCGCGCCACCTTTCGTGGAGACCGCAAGAGCGCCCACGACTCCTCGGCTCGCGTTGGCCCGGACGCCCTCTTTTTCCTCCGCGACGCCGTCGCAAAACTCGACGCGACTGATCGCGAAATCCTCCTGCTGCGCGAATTCGAGGAGCTGAGCTACGCCGAAATTGCCGATCTCCTCCGTCTCCCTGTGAATACCGTCCGCTCACGCCTCTTCCGCGCCCGCATGGCCCTTCGCGACCTCCTCCAGACTCCCGCCCCCGTCTCTGCCCCACATCTCACCGAATTTGAGGAACGCGCATGAACAGCCCCGCTACTCACCCTGCTCCCGAAGAATTGATGGCTCTTTTCGATGGTGAACTGTCCACCGATCGAGCGCAGGCTGTGTCTTCCCACATGAGCCAATGCACTGAATGCTCCGCTGTCCTCGCTGCCTTCCCCGCGACCGCAGCCGCTCTCCGTGGTTGGAGCATATCGCCGGTGCCCGAACGCATTGGCAAGACTATCTTGCACGCGGAAGCGTGTTCTGGCGCGGGGACACAGGCCAAGCTCCGGTTGTCGACCCGCATTGGTCGTTGGAGCTGGAAGCAATGGGCCGCTGGTCTCGGCTTGGCGGCGACTTCTCTTGTTTTAGTCGCCGCGATTTCGATCCCCAATCTCATGCGATCCAAAATGGCGAACGAAGCGGCCTTGCAAAAGAGCCGAGCCAGGTTGGACGGCGCTTCCGTGAGCGACTATGTGGGGACCGGGAGTTCCTTTCAGCGAGAACCACTGTCCAATCAATTTGCGTCCGTCGCTTCAAATAGAATCTCTGAACAAGAGCTGGAGAGCACGAAGAACGACTTGGAAATGGCCCGGCGCACCCTGCAGGCTCAAGTTGCGCCTGCTACGCCTGCCCCCATGATTGCTCGCTCGGCGTCGCTCACTTTGCTGGTTAGGGATTTCTCGTCTTCGCGCGCCGCTCTGGATGGAATTCTGGCAAAGCACCACGCCTACGCTGCCGAATTGAAAGCCAGCACCGTCGAGGACGCCCCCCGCTCCTTGGTCGCTTTCTTGCGCGTTCCCGCGAATGACCTCGGTCCGACGCTCGCTGAATTGAAGTCGCTCGGCCGCTTGCAGGAGGAAACGCAGAACGGCGAAGAAGTCACCCAACAACATGCCGACCTCATCGCGCGCCTGAAGAACTCTCGCGAAGCTGAGCAGCGCCTGCAAGCCATCCTGGCGCAGCGCACCGGAAAGATCAGCGATGTCCTGGAAGTCGAGCAGGAGCTTACCCGCGTCCGCGGCGGAATCGAATCGATGGAAGGCGAATTGAAGGTCCTGAATCACCGCATCGAGTTTGCTTCCGTCAATCTGATCCTCAACGAGCAATATCAGGCCAGTATTTCTCTGCCACCCTTCTCCGTGGGTGCCCGCCTGCGCAACGCCCTGGTTGCTGGCTTTCGAAATGCCGGCGAAACGGTGCTCGCGATCGTTCTGTTCTTGGCTGAGTTCGGCCTTACGATTCTGATCTGGTTCGCGTTGATCGCCGTTCCCGTGATTTGGTTCCTCCGTCGCTATCGTCGCAAGCTCGCTGCCTCTTGACCCCTCACCCGAACCGCCGGAACTTCTTCCAGAACTCCGGCCAGCTCGCCTTCAAATCGCGGCACACGAAAATGTCCGGATGATCCTCGCTCTCTTCATTCGGCACGCTATACCGGTTCCCTGTATGTCCCGCCAGTTCGCAATTTGCGAAATGTTCCTCTGCCCATCGCCGCGAAAATCCCAGCACGATCACCGTCTGCGGCGGCGGATCCCCGTAACCGCGCAACCAGAACGAATTCGTCCCGCTGATTGCCTGCGGCAACCCATAATTCGGTCCGTACAGGTTGACCGCACCGCCTTCACCGTAGTTTCCCGCCAGAATTCCCAGTCGCCTGCGGTCCTCCATCGGCAACCGGTCGCGAATCTTCGCCACCGTCTCCACCAATTCCGTCCATCCCAGCTCTTCCCGCAGATCGCCGTTGATCTTGCTCGCGAAGTCCCACCATCGTGAATTCACCGGTGCCATCGGCAGCGTAATCACGGCCACCACCGCGAGGTCAATCACCAGCGCCACCCACACGACTGTACGCGCCGTGTTTGCCCGGCCTCGCCCTATCCCCGCCAGCCATTGTTCTCCCCATACGCTTCCCGCCGCATACAGCATCGGATATGCCGCGGCAAGATAATACCCGCGCCCTTTTGCGACCACAAATAAAAGCAGCGGCACGATATACATCCACCCAAGCACTCGAAACCGCTTGCCCGCCGGTGAGACAACATAGAAATGCAGTCCCGCAATCCAGATCGGGATCGCCAGCAGCGTCAACTTCAACTGATCCGGCAAAAAACCCTGTGTGCGTCCGATCCGGATATCCCGCGCATGGATGTAACTCAGAAAATCCAATGAGATGAAAGCGTGCCGTGCTTGCCAGATCACGTTCGGCAGGAACACTACGACGGATAGCCCAACTCCATACCAAAGCCACTTCGTCCGAAGAAATCGCCGCGCGTCCGTCAACACCACTCCCGCCACCACTCCCAGCGCCAGGAATCCCATCGTCCATTTCGTCTGCATCCCCAACCCGAGCGCCCCTCCAATCGCCATCCACCACTGCGGATCGTCGCTTTTCAGGAGCCGTACCACGAAGTATGCCGTCAACACCCAAAAGAAATAGTCGAATGAGACGTACTGCATCAACGCGCCGCCGCCCAGGCAGAAGGGAATCGCCGCAAACGCTGCCACCAGCACCGCGCCTCGTTTCCCACCCAGCTCCTTCGCCATCAATCCTGTCAGCACCACCGCTGCCGCTTCCGCCACCGCCGCGAAAAACCGGAATCCCACGAGCGACGTCCCAAACAGAATCAGCGAAAGCCGTCCAAAAAACGGTGTCACCGGTGGATATGCCACATATCCCCAATCCAGGTGACGCGCGTCCTCCAGCGTCGCAAGTTCGTCGCGGTGAAATCCGTACTGCCCCGCGGCCACCGCGTGCAGCGCTACCGTCGCCAACGCGATGTACGCCAGCACTGCAACATCGCTCGTCCACTTGTCGCCATTCACCGTGCCCGCTTTCGCTTCCGCCACGCGGCTTCTCCTTTCGCCCATGGATGATAACAGGCGACCCACCCCATCCCTGCGGTGTTTTCGATACAATGGCACCGGGATTCTCAGGAGACCGCATGAATTACCGTCGGTTTGGGCGCACGGGTTGGAAGGTCAGCGAAATCGGCTATGGCATGTGGGGGCTGGCCGGCTGGAAGGAATCGGACGACGCGGAAACCATGCGCGCGCTGCGCCGTGCCGTCGAGCTCGGCTGTAACTTCTTTGATACCGCCTGGGCTTACGGCGACGGCAAGAGCGAGCAGATCCTCGCCACCCTTCTCCGCGAGCACAAGAACGACGGCTCCGGTGGTCCTGACAAGCATCTCTATGTCGCTACCAAAATTCCGCCGAAGAATCGCCGCTGGCCAAGCACTCGCACCTTCACTCTTGACGATTGTTTCCCGCCCGACTACATCCAGGAGTACATCGAGAAGAGCCTCAAGAATCTCGGCATCGACACCATCGATCTCATGCAACTCCACACCTGGGAAGATCGCTGGCTCAACGATGATCGGCTCGCCCGCTCCATCGAGGACATGAAGAAAAGCGGCAAGGTCCGCGCCTTCGGCCCCAGCGTCAACCGCTGGGAACCGTGGAATGGCATCCGCGCCGTCCTCGAAGGCCACGCCGAAGCCGTGCAGGTCATCTACAACATCTTCGACCAGAATCCGGAGGACGCGCTCTTTCCGGTATGTCGCTTGAAGAATGCCGCCGTCATCGCTCGCGTTCCTTTCGATGAAGGCACGCTCACCGGAACGCTTACGGTCGATTCCAAATGGCCCGCCGGCGATTGGCGCAACACGTACTTCGTCCCCGAAAACCTCAAGGCCAGTGTCGCTCGCGCCGAGACCCTTCGCCCCCTCGTTCCCGCCGGCCACACTATGCCCGAGTCCGCGCTGCGCTTCATTCTTAACAATCCCGACGTCAGCACCACCATCCCCGGCATGCGCAAGCTGAAAAATGTCGAGGCGAACTGCGCCGCGAGCGTCCTCGGACCGCTTCCTCCCGATCTCCACGCGAAGCTGCGCCTGCATCGCTGGGACCGCAACCCCACTTCCTGGTCGCAATAACGCTCACGGCAACGAGATGACGCAGACTCGAGTCCATATTTTCGGTCAGAGCTTCTCAATCGGCGGCGAACTCGACGAAGAGTACGTCCAGAAGCTTGCCGCTTATGTCGACCAAAAGATGCGCGCCATCTCCGAAATGACCCCCACTGTCGACACACAGCGGCTTGCCATCATGGCCGCTCTCGCCATCGCCGACGAGCTCCACACGCAGCGCAGCGATCGCGGCGACCGGGACGAATTGCTGAAGGAACAAGCCCAACGCTGCCTCAACCTCGTCGAGCGCGCGCTCAAACAATCCGAATAGTCCTGGGGGCCGCCATGACCAAACTCAAATGCGCAGTCATCACCGGCGCGGCGCAGGGCATCGGCCGACGCACCGCCGAATGTCTCGGCGAACTCGGCTATCACCTCGCCCTCATCGACCTCCGCACTCCCCTCGAAACCCTTGCCACCCTCCGTGCCTTCGGTGTCGATTCTTTTTCTCTTGCCGCGGATATCACCGACGAAGCCAAAGTCGCGGAACTGGCACGCGAAGTGGAAAACCGCTGGGGTGCTGCCGACGTCCTCGTCAACAATGCCGGCATCAGCTTCATCGCGCCTGCAGAGACCGTCTCCGCCGCCGACTATCGCCGTGTCCTGGAAGTCAATCTTGTCGCGCCGTTTCTTCTCGCTAAGGCTTTCGGCGCGCAGATGCTGGCCGCCGGGCACGGCAGCATCATCAACGTCGCTTCAGTCGCCGGGTTTGTCGGCATCGCGGATCGCGCCGCGTACAACGCATCCAAGCATGGCCTCATCGGCCTCACGCGCACGCTTGCTGCCGAGTGGGGCGGTCGAGGCGTTCGCGTCAACGCCGTCTGTCCGGGCTGGGTGAAAACTGAAATGGATGTGGCCGATCAGGCGCGTGGAAGTTACACGGACAGCGACATCACCGGGCGCATTCCGATGGGCCGTTTCGCCTCGCCCGACGACATTGCTAACGCCACCGCTTTTCTCGCGGACGATCAGAAGGGCAGCTTCATTAACGGCCACGCGCTGACTGTCGACGGCGGTTGGACCGCCGACGGCAGTTGGGAATCCCTGCGCCTCCGACACCGCTAGCCGCCAAGCATTACCTGAGTCGTCATTCTGAGGAGCGATCTATGCGACGAAGGATCTCAACCGTTGCGTCCTGAGAATTCCCGCACTCTTTCTTGACCTTTGCATTGCGGCTGCCGATTCTTCCGCGTTAGCTTGCCCGCAGCGACGCCCCGACGTTCTTCTCCAGCACCGCTACGATCTGCGACGAGAGCTCGTTGATCTGCGCGTCCGTAAACGTCGCTTCCTTGCTCTGGAAAATTACCCGCACAAGGAGCGAATACTTGCCCGCCGGCACATTCTTCCCGCGGAAAAGATCCGCCGCTTCGATCGCCGTAATCTCCGGAATCCTCAGTCCCTCGATCGCCTTGCGCACTTCGATGAACGGAACATCATCCGCTAGGAAGAGCGAAAAGTCGCGTTCCACGCCGGGGAACCGCGGCAACGACTCATACCGCCGGCTGTTCTTCACGCCGTAGTACATGCAGTAAAGCGGCCCCAGCGCAATCTCCGCGAGAAATACGTCTTGGCGGAACTTCAACTTATCCGCCACCCGCTTCGCCAGCAAACCCGCCGTTCCCAGTGCTCGCGTACTCTCCTTGCCCAGGAAAACTTCGCCTCGCTTCGCCGCGTTCAGCCACTCCGGCCCGCCGTTTTCCCAGCGGAATCCGCCCGCAAGTGTGCCGGCCGCATCCAGGTCGCCTTTCAAATCGCCGAAATTGTATTCGCGCGCGGAATCGTACAGCCCCTGCGGCCGCGCTGCGCCCGTTGCGCCAACCGTCAGCACGCGTGTCTCCACCGGCTTGCCGTTCTCGAACCGGTAGTGGTGGCCAATTTCGAAGAGCCTTACGTTGCGCTGTCCATGGTTCAGGTTCCACTCGATCGCCGCCGCCATGGTCACAGCGCCGGTTGACTTCAGCACGCCCGCTTCTTCGCTCAACGGATTCGCAAGCTTTGCCGGCACGGCTTCCGCTGGACGAAACAGCTCGTTGCGTTCTTCCGCCACGTGAGGGATCGTCAGAATTTCGTGGTAGCCCAGCCCGATCAGCCGCTCCCGCAGTAGCGTTTCAGCTTCCTGATGCGGCAATCGCGCCGCGCCCGACCGCGCAGCGGGTAATCGCGGTGGGAATTTGTCAAGCCCGTACACACGCGCGACCTCTTCAATGAGGTCAATCTCCCGCTCCACATCCGCCCGCCACGAAGGCTGCGTGCATTCCCACGCTGCCAGCAGGGAATTGGCCGACCCCCGCGTCTGGTCCACGCGCACCGGTGCAAATCCTAGCGCTGAGAGAATCGCCTCCAGGTCCTTGTCGGGAACATCCGCGCCCATGATGCGCAGCAGTTCTTGCCGCGTGAGGCGAATCTTCTTCGGCGCCTTCTTGCCGGGATACGCATCCACGACGCCGGTCAGCAGTTCGCCGCCCGCCAGCTGCAAAATCAGTTCCGCGGCCCGTCGTGAGGCCACCTCTGCCATTTCCGGATCGGCTCCCCGGCCAAACCGCGTGCTTGCTTCCGTGTGCAGCCTCAAATTGCGCGCCGCCCGCCGGATCGCGATCGGGTCGAACCACGCGCATTCGATCAGTACATTCTTCGTCGAAAGCGAAATCTCCGTTTCCGCGCCGCCCATGATGCCGCCCACGCCGACCGCGCGCGTGCCGTCGCCATCGCACACCATGCAGATATTCGCGTCTAGTGTCCGCTCGATCCCGTCGAGCGTTTTCATCTTCTCGCCGCTTTTCGCGCGCCGCACCACGATCGAATGGTTCTGCACCAGGTCATAGTCGAACGCGTGCAGCGGGTGCCCCAGCTCCAGCATCACCAGGTTTGTCACATCCACCACGTTGCTGATCGACGCCACCCCCGCCGCTTCCAGCCGGTTCTTCAGCCACGCCGGTGACGGCTGAATCTTTACTCCGCGGATCACCCGCGCGGTAAACCGCCCGCAAAGCTCCGGCGCTTCAATCTTGACGCTGATCGCATCGCTCGCTTTTCCCGCGCCCGGGCTTTCCGCGGGTTTTGGTGTCGCGGACTTCAGCGGCATACGGTAAATCGCTCCGACTTCCCGCGCTACACCCAGCATTCCCAGGCAATCTGGCCGGTTTGAAGTCACTTCCGCGTCAACCACCGCTCCGTGCGCGCCTTTTTCGATTCCCGCGATATTCGTCCCGGAAAGCGCCAGCCGCGACGCTACCTCTTCCGGTGTCGCCGTCACTTCCACGAATTCCTTCAACCACTCGTAAGCGACTTTCATCGTCCTATTCCAGCCTGTCCAGCTTTCCTGTGTAGATTCGCGTGCTGTATTCCATGCGCACCTTGCCGTTCACGTTGTGCGTGTCGAAATTCCGCCGTAATTCCGCCATCATCGGCTCAAACTGCGGAAGCCCGGGTGTCGGCGCATACGAACTGCTACGCAGCCGCCCGCTCAAGCCCTCGAAATCGAACTCCTGAAAATTCGCCAGTGTGTGCGACGTGAACTCGTTCTTCCCGAAAAACTCCAGCATCTGTTCGCCGCGCGGGTAGCTCTCGTGCACGCGCCCATAGTCCGTGCCGAACTGCCGCAGCAGCGCTTCGTAGTCCCGCAGGAACGGAGTCGTGTCTAGCAGTCGTTCGTTCCAGATGATCACGACGCGCCCGCCCGGTTTCAGAATCCGACGAAACTCTTGCCTCGTCGGCACCATCTCGAACCAGTGGAATGCCTGTGCCGCCACCACGAAATCCACGCTGTCGTCCGGCAGCGTCGTCGCTTCCGCCGAGCCTGCCACGCCCGTGAACTGCGGATACGTTCGCAAATACGCCTCGCCGACTTTGCGCATCTCCGCGTTCGGCTCCACGCCGAACACGCGGTTGCCGTTTTCCAGGAAAATCTCGCTCAGCAGCCCCGTTCCCGCGCCAATGTCTGCGACCACGTGCTCCGGCGAGAAGTGGCTCCACGTGATCATCAGGGCCACGATTTCTCGCGGATACCCCGGACGGTACTTGGCGTAGTCCTCCGCCCGGTTCGAAAAGCGTTGTTTGGCGTCTTCGAATGCCATTGTCGTCGCCATGACCGCGGGGCCCGTCGGATCCTACGGAAACTGCCGCAGGAACCGTACATCGTTCTGGAAAAATACCTGAATATCGTCGATACCGTATTTCAGCATCGCCAGCCGGTCGATTCCGATCCCGAATGCGAATCCGCTCACCTTCGCCGGATCGTAGTTCACAAACCCATACACCGCCGGGTCAACCATTCCCGCTCCGAACAGCTCGATCCAGCCCGCCCCTTTGCACTTGCCGCATGTGCCCCCGCTCTTCGCCGTCCCGCTTCCGCCGCAGAACACGCACGACGCGTCAAACTCCACCGAAGGCTCCGTGAACGGGAAATAGCTCGGCCGGAAACGCGTCTTCACGCCTTCGCCGAAGAACTGCTTCACGAAATAATCGATCGTCCCCGTGAAATCGCAGAAGGTGATGTCCGTGTCCACCGCCAGCCCTTCGATCTGGTGGAACATGAACGAATGTGTCGCGTCCGGATTGTCCCGCCGGTACACCTTGCCCGGCACGATTACCCGCACCGGCGGCTGCCGCTTCTCCATCGTGTGAATCTGCACCGGCGATGTGTGCGTGCGCAGCAGCAATGGCCCCGGCGCGCCTCTCGGCGCCTCCAGGTAGAACGTATCCATGTCGTCGCGCACCGGATGACGCTCAGGAATATTCAGCGCTTCGAAGTTGTAATACGGAGTCTCGATCTCCGGCCCTTCCACCACCGAAAATCCTATCGAAAAGAAAATGTCTTCGATTTCCTGGAAGACCTGCCGGATCAAATGGTGCGAACCAATGGGCCGGATCACACCCGGCAATGATAAATCAACCCGCTCTTTCGCAGCGGCCGCAGACTCCGCCCCCGCCTCGATCGCTGCCCGCCGCGCTTCAATGTGCGTGTCTACGTGCGCGCGCAACTCATTCAGCGCCGCGCCGACCGCGCGTTTTAACTCGGGCGCCGAGGGCTTCAGCCAGTTGTCGGTGACCAGCGTCAGGACGCCGGTCTTGCGGCCTAGCCAGCCGTCGCGCAGTGCCTTCCACGACGCCTCATCGCCGGCCTTCGCGGCTTCCTCGTCAAAGTGCTCCCGCAATTCGCCGAACAGCGCGTTCACTTGCTCGGCTGCCGTCACTCCGAGAGCGGCTAGCGTCTGTGTTTGCTTCGCATCCGAATTCGACATGTTCGAAGAATAGAGTAATTCAGAGTGGCCGCGTAGGGGCGCGGCACACTGCGCCCCACCTCGGCATTATTGGAATACTGCTCGTTCTACGCCTTGACCGTCTTTTTGGGCGCGTGTGCCTTCGCCTTTTCCGCCAGCTGTGCGAATCCCGCCGGGTCGTGCACGGCGATATCCGCGAGCACCTTGCGGTCCACCGTCACTCCCGCGGCCTTCAGTCCGTGGATCAATTGCCCATAACTCAGACCGTTCTGCCGCGCTGCCGCTCCCACTCGCTGGATCCACAGCCTCCGGTATTGCCGTTTCTTCACCCGCCGGTCGCGCTTTGCATACCGGTCCGCCCGGTTTGCCGCTTCCTGGGCCGACTGGTACAGCTTGCTCTTCGTCAGGAAGAAGCCCTTCGTCCTCTTAAGATACTTCTTGCGCCGAGCCCGGCGCTTTGTGCCGCGTTTTACGCGTGGCATGGGTTTTCTCCTTCAAATGTTCGGGAACAAAACGGGTTGCGGCAAAGCACGATAAAGCATGTGCTTTCTGCAACGGGTTTGTTTCCGGTGTGTTTTGCCGCATCGCGCAACCGAAGCCGCGCTTTGCAACGTGCGCCAATTCGAAATCAGCGCTGGTGCCCCGCGAACGGGGCGAACGGCCGGCAGGCACCCGTGTAGCGCTGCCTGGCTCGTTTTTGTCTCGGCGGATTCCCGCCGCACAAACCCTTTTGAGACTTACGCGCCGTACGGCATCATCTGCCGGATCGCGGCCACATCCGCCTGATTCACCTTCGTCAGCTTCTTCAGTTTGCGCATCCGCTTCGCCGCTTTGGTCCCCAACAAATGGCGCTTGCCTGAGTGCATGCGCAGCACTTTACCGGTCGCCGTGATCTTGAAGCGCTTCTTCGCGCCGCGATGTGTCTTCAGCTTCTTCTTCGGTTTTGTCGAATTGCGTGGCATTGCTCTTGAATCCTCTCCGTGCGAACTGATCCTCTTCCTTGAATTTCTTCCGGGGCTACACGCTCGGCTGTGCCTGAACGCTTCTCGATGCCGTCGCCGAGCCTTTTTTCGGCGCCAATAACGCCACCAGGACGTTTCCTTCCATCCGCGGTGGCGTTTCGATTTGGCAGTGCTCGCCGATTTCTCCCAGCAGCCGCGTCATTTTCGCGCGGCCCACTTCCTGGTGCGCCATCTCGCGCCCGCGGTGGAAAATCATCGCGCGCACCTTGTGGCCTTCTCCCAGGAACCGGATGATCTGGTTTTTCCGCACCTGATAATCGTGCTCCGCTGTCGCTGGCCGGAACTTCACTTCCTTCAACTGCGAACCACGGCTGCTTTTCCTCTGCTCGTGCGCTTTCTTGTTCTGCTGGTATTGAAATTTACCGTAGTCGGTAATCTTGCAGACCGGAGGATCCGCCGTTGGTGAAATCTCCACCAGATCCAATCCCCGCTCACGCGCCAGGCGTAGCGCCTCGAATGGCTGCATGACTCCTAACTGCGCACCGTCTTCATCGATTACCCGGACTTCCCGAGCGCGTATCCGCTCATTGATGCGCGTACGGTCGACCTGCCGGAAATTCCGCTCTGCGATATATCCCCCTTGGCTCGAAAAGGCACCCTGCTGCGCAGGATCTAACCCCGTTTATATACCTGCTCCCCGGCCGCTTCCGCAGCTGGGGCCAGACCTGAAAGTATAGCACGCACTGGGGATGGGGCAATATGCCGCTCGCCCCTAGAGCTTGACCCACGCCTCAGAGGGTATGGCCCGTGTCTTCAACTCAAACTCCCCTTCTTTCCCCTCGACTAGCGTGTGCAGCTGCGCATCTGGCAACTCCGGCTGGCGCATCGCCTGATAGCCGAGTCCGGGCGGCCCGCTTTCAATCACCTGCCCGGTCGTCCACATCCGTTTCAGCACGCACGCTCCCGGCGCGTCTGCCGACGGATGGGCTGAATCGGAGGCCCACTCGATGTAGAACGGCAGAATCCCCGACTTCTCGTCTTCGCGCACCAGCGTTTTCCAGTGCAATGGTTTGCCATCCGGTCGGATCCGCGAACCCGCCGTGGGACCGATGCACGCCACTCCATGCTCCCGCAGGTGCGCTGCATATTGCTCGATGTTTGTCACTGCTTGCGCCCACCCGACCAGCATCGGCGTCTCCAACGTCGCCAGCTCTTTGTGCCACACCAACTCCGTTTGCTTCGGGTCAGGCGCCAGAATTTCCAGGTACGACTTGTGCCCCAGCTTCAGCAGCGCATTCCACGTTCCCCGGCCCGGATGCGCTCCGCCGATTGCCGCGCGATATCCAGACACCTTCTCCATGTACGCGATGCCCGCGTCCAGATCCTTGCAGCCCATGATAATGTGGTCCGGTTGCAGTGGCTCCATTGCTGCCACTCCCCTTATCGCTCTTAGGGATGATGCCGCAACCGCCCCACTTGTCACGTAAAGAAATGTGCGACGGGAAATCATCACTTCTCCGTCACCTCGGACTCGGAACAAAATGCAAAATCACGCCGAGGCCGACAAGTACCGATATGTAGTACGCCGTGATCTTTGGCGCCGGCATGGGCGGCACGTCTTTGGTAAATAGTCGATACACCGCTCCGGCCGACACGAGAAAGAAGATGCTCTCGCCCAATCCGAGCCACAAGAGAAGTCCAAGCCCTAGCAGAATCCACCGCTCAGTCCTCGACAGCGCCAGCGCCGCCTGACCCCCGTCAAGAATCCACACGGGGATCAAGTTCAGCACATTTAGCCATGCCGAAGTTTGCGCCAGCGCCGCCCACAAGCCGCTTCCTGTTTGCTTCCACGCAAGGTAACACCCGATCGCACCCAAGAGTCCCGCTAATGGTCCCGCCAGGCTTACTGCCGCACGCGTTGCTCTCTTGATTCCTAGCGCGTCCCACCGCACGTAGGCGCCAAGCCCGGGGAGAAACACCGGCATTTCCGCCGGCAAGCCTCGTCGTCGGATATCCACGTAGTGTCCCAGCTCGTGCAAAAGGACCAGGAGCGCGAAGCTGATCCCGAAGCGTGCTCCGAACAACGACCAGTACACGCCCACAAACGCCACGAGGCTGATGAGGAATTTCAGTTTGAAAATCGCTGTCAGCAGGAATTTGCCTTTCGACAGCAGAATCAACAATGGCCCGAGCGGTCCGAGTCTCCTCGCCCAATTTGCTTTCTGCGGTTCGGCTGGCGCGACGCGCAGCTGAAGCTCCAGCTTCGCGATCTGCGAACGCACCCATTCTGCTTGCGTCGCACCGGCTGGGAGCAGCGGCAGCGCCTTCTGCCACTCTTCTCGTGCTTCCTGGATTTGTCTCTCTTCTTCCAACGTTTTGGCGCGATGACTGATCCGCGCCAATTCCTCGCTGTGCACCAACGCGTGACAGCGATCGCACACCAGCGGGAATAGCGGCAGGTCCGCTCCACAGGTCTGACAGCGGCGTGACGACTCGGCGCTTTCGTTCATGATGCGGACCGGACGTATCCTTACGAAGAAGCGGGCTGGCTGGCCTGAAACGGTCCGAGTATGTCGATCTCCGGCGCACCCGTGATTCTCCATGCGATCA
>Ga0335082_10001843_pt1 | contig 22650 bp, 14 predicted proteins | sample Lox_Sample_41_FD_206718 | JGI IMG/M metagenome (GOLD analysis project Ga0335082, IMG submission 206718) | Soil microbial communities from Loxahatchee National Wildlife Refuge, Florida, United States - Lox_Sample_4.1 | ecosystem: Environmental > Terrestrial > Soil > Wetlands | place: USA...
TGAACGCCACGATCTTCAGCGTGTCGACCTGGCTCGGGGCGGACGGCGAGCCCCCCGCGTAGCGCGGACCCCGGGGGTCGGTGTAGTTGAGGGCCGCGCTGCACGCCGCCAGCAGGAGAGCCGCGCTCGAACGGTGGATCCTCACCCTTCAACATGTGGCCGCGCGGGAGGGCGCTCAAGGTGGGCGCCGCCACCGGGATTCCCGGTTCCGGAGCTTCCGGCGGGCGGGCGCCGGGTGCTTGCGGCGGCTCCCGGCACGCCGTAAGTAGGACGGGTACGCCCCGTGGACTGGCATGGAACCCATCCGCCACTCTCCCCTCCTGCTGGCCGCGCTGCTCGCCGTCGCGCCTGGGCATCCCTGCGCGGCCCAGGACTCGCTGCCGCCCTGGCAAGGCGGTCTCACCACCGCCCTCGGGCAGCCGCCCAGGTACCACTCCTACGCCGTGGCCACGCTCGGCTCCGATTGGCAACGGCCCGGCGCCCCGGCTCTCTCGCTGCTCGGCACCCTCGGGACGAGCCGGTACCTGACCAATCCGGTGACCGGGTTCGTGGCGCTCGCCGCCGAGGCGTACGGCGGCGTCCGGGTGACGACGCCCGTGCTCGGCGCGCGCCTCCTCGTCACGGTGCCGATGCTGGGACTGGGCGGCGGGGTGGACTACACGGTGCGCGAGGGCCGGTTCTCGCCCCTGGTGTCGTGGGCGCTGCCGCTGAGGCGCGGCGGGATCGTGGGGAGGGGCAGCCTGCTGCGGGCCGCGTGGACGACCCGGGCCGACGCCGTGGAGCTGGGCGTGGTCGTCCCGCTGGGACAGAGCGCCGCCGGCCACACCAGGCCGCGCCACGCGGAGGTGACGCTGCCGTCGCGCTCCATGCCGTGGACCGCGCGGCCCGACGCGCCGGCCGAGCTCGACGGCGCGCTCCGCGCCGTGCGGATCGCGGCGCAGCGGATCGAGGAGCTGGTCGTGCCGGCCCTCGACGTGGGGGGCGGCGACCCCCAGCGGGCGCTGGCGCCGCTGGTGGCCCGGCTGCTCACGCCCCCGTCGCTCCCCGGCGTGGACAGCGGTCCCGACCTGCAGGTCGAGCCCGTCGTGCGCGCCTTCCACGCCGAGCTGGCGCGGGCGTTCGGCATCGCCGCCACCGGCCGTCCGCTCGCGCCCGGCGAACGGGCAAGCGAGGGCGACTCGCTCGAGGTCATCGCCCGGCAGGTGCTGCTCGAGCACGTGCTGCTGCCGTTCGACCGGTTGCTGGGCCAGCGCAAGTCGGGTCCCATCGTGGCGGGCCTGGGGGCCTACGCGAGCGGCAACTTCGCGCGCGCGGTCCTCACCTCCGGGGCGGCGCCGCCGGGCCGCGGCGACGCCGTGCTGTACGTGTTCCAGCAGCTGATCGGAGCGGTCGAGGCGGTGGAGCGCCAGGCGCGCGAGCGATGGAGCGACAGCCGGGAGCTGTGGCTGCCCCTCCAGCTGGGCCTGCTGCCCGAGGAGCACGACAGCCAGGCGGAGCTGGACTCGCTGGTCGAGCGCGCGGTTAGCGAGCCGTTCAGCGACGGGAACCGCGTCTCGTACGTGATCAACGAGCACCTCCAGTCCGAGGTGCAGCAGTCGATCCACGAGGCGCGCGACTACCACGTGCTGTGGATCCACGACTTCCGCGGCGTCACCGAGACGGGCCAGCCGGACCGCATGTCGCTGCGTTACGTGGTGCAGGCCTACCTGGGCGCGCTCACGGCCGCCGTGCGGCGGTACGACGACGATCCGCGGCACCGGCTGCCGATCTTCCTGATCTTCCTCGACGAGCACTACTACGAGCTGCAGAACGGCCGGCTGTGGCTGGACGTGCTCGAGCGGCCGCTGCGGCGGATGGTGGACCTGCCCTCCGGCTACGACTCGCTGGCCGCCGCGCTGGACTCCGCGCAGCTCGAGCTGCGGGAGGCGGTCGCGCGGTCCCGGCTGCTGCAGGCCGAGCGGCGGGAGTACGGCGAGGCGTGGCTCCAGAACCTCGTGAGCGTGCACGTCAACGTGACCAACCCGGCCGACCCGTCGTTCCGCGGCCGCGGCATCCTGCCCCTGGTGGGGTTTCCGGACAACCTGATCCGCGACCACCGGAAGATCGTCTTCTACGACGTCGGCGAGGACGACCCGTACCGCGGGCTGGCGCTGTACACCGGCATCGGCGTCGGCGAGCACTACAGCGGTCCCGAGTGGGAGGACCGCGCGATCGTCGTGCAGGGCCCGGCGCTGCTCAGTCTCAAGGCGCAGGCCCGGCGGATGCTGCTCTCCCAGGGCCTGCGCCCGGAGCAGATCCCGTTCCCGCTCCGGCCGCGCGAGCGCGCGGCCGACTACGACCGGCGGGTTGCCGCCGAGATCGAGCGGCAGCGCGGCGAGGGCATCCTCGGCCAGCGCGCGATGGAGCTGCACAACCTCACCGGCTACGACGACAAGCCGATCGACGTCGCGAAGGCGGTGCTGTACACGCTGATGCCGCGCGGCTCGATCGTGAAGGTCCCGGACTCGCTGTGGGGCTGCAGGCTCTACGCGGCCCTGCTCGTCGGGAGCGCGTTCCGCGGCGTGCGGGTGCTCGTGATCGCGCCGTCCCTCGCGGCGGCGCCGAGCGCGGCCTGGCCGCAGATGGCGGCGGCGCACGACCTCCTGGCCAGGCTCATCGTGCTGCAGCAGCGGCTCGGGCCGGAGCTCGAGGCCGGCGGGGGCATGCTGAAGACCGGGATCTACAACCCGGGGATCGGGGTCCAGGACGTGCTCGCGCGGTTGATGGCGGCCTACCGCAATGCGCGCCGCACGCCGTTCCTGCGCCGGCTGCTGCCGCTGGACGCGTCGGTCGACTCGATGATCGTGCACCTGCCGGAGCAGCTCGGGGCCGCCGGCCTGCCCCGCGCGCCGGCGAGCGGAGCCGCGGCCGACACGATCATGCCGAAGCTCCACCTCAAGGCCAACTTCTTCACCTCGCGCGACGGCTGGGATTCGCTGGTGACGCGGCCCGACGTCGCGAACGCGCTGGCGATGTACCTCGGCCAACTCATCGGCCGCGGGAACCCGCGGGTCGCGAGCGAGCGCCTGTCGAGGGCGAGCCAGCAGCTGGTGGAGGGATTCCTGTCGGGCCGCACCAGCCGCGAGCGCGAGCACACCATCTACTACCTGATCGTGGGATCCGCGAACCAGGACTACCGGTCGATGGTCCTCGACGGCGAGGCGTCGGTGCTGCTGTCGGGCCGCGCCGCGGTGGTGGGGGTGGTGGACTTCGCCCTGCTCGCCAGCCTCAGCGTCTGGGTGGACGACCTCGCGGTGCTGGACGACCTGCTGCCCCCGCCGAGCGGGTTCCATCGGCTGGTGGCGGGTTGGGCCGCGCTGCTCCTGTGAGCGTCAGAACGACGGGACGAACGAGAACGACCAGCGGAACCCGACGTGCCGCGCGCCCGCCCGCGGGTCCTGGGCCAGCCGGGGCGTGCTGATCCACAGCGGGAAATCGAACCGGGTCTGGAAGGCGGTCGTGCCGATGCGGTGGTCCATTCTGAGGCCGACGCCGGCGTCGGCCGCAGCGGCGAGCCGCCCCGACGGATCGAGGTCGCCGTCGGCCAGCGCGCCGTCGCCGAAGGCGGCGACCGCGACGCGCCGGGCCAGCCCGCCGCCCTGGCTCCACAGATCCTCCTCGGCTTCGAGGCTCGCGCCGTAGGCCTGGCGCGCCCCCAGCGCCGGCGCGAGCCCGCGCAGTCCGGCGCCGCCCGGATCCTGGTAGTAGAAGTCGCCGCGGGCGAGCAGGGCGCCGCGCGAGCGGAGGAACGGGTTCGACAGCTGCTCGTAGGGATCGGCCGCGGCGATGGTGATCCGGCGCTGCAGCGGAACGTGGCCCGAAGCGAGCGCCGCGCCGGCGAACCCGCGGGCCCTGACGTGCGTCGCGCCGTACACCCGGTCGACGGCGGCGCTCGCCGCGACTCGCGCGTAGGCGGGCTGCCTCGAAGGGCTCTCGCCGGGAAAGAACCGGCCGCCGGCCATTGTCACCTCGGCGCGCGCGGTCGTCCGGTCGTCCGCCCACGCGCCGCGGCCGGTGGCAGTGAGCTCGAGGGTGGCGCCCCGCTCCCAGCGCGCGGCGTCCAGGTAGGCCGGCGTCAGCGCCGCGATCCAGGACAGGGAGAGCGACACTCCCCGGCCGCCCCACTCCTTGTCGATGCCGAGGCTGGCCGTGGCGCGGCCCTCGATCCGCGACACCTCCAGCCGCTCGCCGACCCCGGGAGACCGCAGCCAGGTGGGATTCCGCACCACCAGGCGTCCGTCCGGCCCGTCACCGGCTCCCGACCCGCGGAGGCCGGTCGGCCACGTCGCCCACAGCTCGTCGAGATCGAAGCGGCCGAGGTAGTCCTCCCGGAGCCGCAAACCGGCCGTCCAGCCGCCGGCGTCGTTGTACCACGCGAGCGGGGCCCAGCTGCGCACCAGGCGGTCGCGCGCCGTCGGGCGCCGGAAGAACGGATCGAGACGGTCGGAGGCGGGCGCATCCGAGAGGTGGAAGCCGAAGGTCCGCCGGTTGTTCAGCACGTTCCAGTCGTGCGAGAGGCCACCGTGGTCGAGCACCACCCGCGACGGCCGCCGGGCGGTCTCCACCGTGACTGTCTCGCGCTGCGCCACGCCGCCGGCTCGGACCGTGGCCGCCTCGCTGTCGCTCTGGACGCGCACGTCGAGCGGGAGATGGCCGCCGCCGAGGCGGAGCACCTCGACCGTGGTGCGCCAACGTCCGCCAGGCAGTCGCTCGCGGTGGGCCGCGCCGACCGCGTAGTCCACGGGTGTCGCGTCGCGCAGCGAGGCGGCGAAGCCTTCGCCTCGCGATGCGCCGCCGACCGAGTCCACCAGCGCGACGAACAGCGATTCGCCGGCGGAGCGCAGCCGGGCGCATGCCCAGTAGGCATGGAGCAGGCTGTCCATGGCGGCGTTCCCCACCGCCGCGCGCAGACGGTGGAGCAGGAACCGGCTCCGTTCGACCGCCGCGCTGTCGGGCTCGCGAGGGTCGCCGCGGGCCGGAAGCACCGGTCGCGCCCGCCCGTCCAGCTCGTCGTCGAGCTGGGCGCGCTCGAGACGGCGCCAGGTGCCGCGGCGCCCCTGGGCCTCGAAGAACCGGTCGGCCTGGAACCGCGACAGACCCTGGTCCAGCCACGCCGCGTCGGCCGGCGCCACCGCCACGGCGCCGGCGAGGTACATCCGGCCGAGCTGGCGGAGGATCGTCTCCTGGTCCGGTGACGCGGCCGCGAGCAGCATCGGACCGGCCACGTTCCGGCCATCCGGCTCGTGCACCGCCGTCGTCTGCGGCCAGGGGTTGTCGGTGGGACGCGGTCCGTCGAACTGCTCGTGCAGCCAGGCCAACCCGGTCTCGGTGCGCCGCACCGCCGCTCCAGCGCCCCAGGTCCGCTCCTCGCCCGGCAGGTAGAGCGCGCGGACCGGGCGGTCGAGAAAGTCGCCCTCCTCGTAGCGGAAGGCGGGATCCATCGTCACCATCACGTCGCGGACGTCCTCGGCGTACCAGACGATGCGCTTGCGTCCGTCCGCGGCGCCGAGGCACGCGTCGGGCCCGACGGCGAGCGCGGCGCCGTCGCGCGCCGCCGGGTAGGCATCGCGCCGGAGCAGCACCGGTCGTCCGGGCGGACGTCGGGCCGCGGCCCAGCCCGGATCGCCGCACAGCGGCACGCCGGTGGCGGCGACGACCTGGTCCGCCGGCACGTCGAGCGTGAACAGGAAGGTCGCCGGCTCGACGCGCGGCCAGCCGTCGGACTGCAGCACTCTCGGGAGCCAACCAATGAAGTCGAGGTGGCGAGAGCGGCCCGTTCCGCCCGCGCGCGGCGTCGCGGGCGACTCGAAGTCGGCCTCGACCGTCCGGAACGGGTTCGCGACGTCCGCGGCGACGCGGACGCCGCCCGCGGCGGCGACGGGGGAGACGGCGGCGCCGCCGACCCTCAGTCCCGTCAGGTGGGCGACGCCGGTGTCCAGAAGGATGGAGGAGGCCGTGTCGCCGGCCGGCAGCGACAGGTGCACCGTGCCGCGCAGCGTTCCGGCGCGCTCGTCGACCGTCGCGGTGACGTGGTACGACACGGTCGGCCGGGCGGCGTGCGACGAATCCTGGCGCGCGGCCGGCAACAGCCCGAGGACCACCAGGAGCGGGTGAGCCATCAGGGGCACCGCCTCAGGTGCACACGCGCTAACATGGGCTGTCGGCCCGGCACCGGCAAGCGTCGGGCGGCGCCCGGGCTCGTGCGCGTGGTGGCGGCCGGCGGGGTGAGCGCCGCGGGGTCGCGGGGTATCATCAATGACGCCGGGTTGCGCGCCGGCACTCAGTGTCCGACCGAAGGGGTTTCTCGTGCCGAGCCTTCTCGATCCGCTCCCGATCCGCGGCCTCACGTTCACGAGCCGCATCTTCGTGTCCCCGATGTGCCAGTACTCCAGCGACGACGGGTTCGCGAACGACTGGCACCTGGTCCACCTCGGCAGCCGCGCCGTCGGCGGCGCGGCGCTGGTCTTCACCGAGGCCACGGCCGTCACGCCCGAAGGGCGCATCAGCCCGGAGGACCTCGGCATCTGGAAGGACGAGCACGTCGCGATGCTGGCGCGGATCGTCCGCTTCGTCCACGCGCAGGGCAGCCAGGCCGGGATCCAGCTGGCGCACGCGGGCCGCAAGGGGAGCACCTGGCGTCCGTGGGCAGCCGGGAAGGGCAGCGTGCCGCGGGCCGAGGGCGGCTGGACGGCGGTCGCGCCGAGCCCCGTGGCCTTCGAGGGGTACGCCACGCCCACCGCCCTGGACGAGCGCGGCATCCGCGGCGTGGTCGAGGCGTTCGCCGCGGCGGCGGTTCGGGCCCGGGAGGCCGGGTTCCGGGTGGCTGAGATCCACGCGGCGCACGGCTACCTGCTTCACCAGTTCCTGTCGCCGCTCAGCAACCAGCGCGGCGACGCCTACGGCGGATCGTTCGAGAACCGCACCCGGCTGGTGCGCGAGGTGGTCGACGCCGTGCGGCGCGTGTGGCCCGAGCGGCGGCCGCTGTTCGTTCGCGTGTCCGGCACCGACTGGGTGGACGGCGGCTGGGACGCAGACCAGACCGTCGAGCTGGCCCGGCAGGTGAAGCCGCTCGGCGTGGACCTGGTGGACTGCTCGTCCGGCGGGCTGGTGGCCCACGCGAAGATCCCGGTGGCTCCGGGCTATCACGTGCCGTTCGCGGAGCGGGTGCGGCGCGAGGCGGGGCTGCCGAGCGGCGCGGTGGGCCTCATCACCTCGGCGGCGCAGGCCGACGAGATCGTCCGAACAGGGCGCGCCGACGCGGTGCTGCTCGCCCGCCAGATGCTGCGCGATCCCTACTTCCCGCTCCGCGCGGCGCTCGAACTGGGGCAGCCGATGGCCTGGCCGGCGCAGTACCTGCGCGCGGCCCCGCCCGGCACGGCCGCGCGGACGCCGAGCGGGGACCCCGCCTAGCGCGCGTCCGGGTGGTCGGCCAGGAAGAAGTCGATGTCCTCGAGGCGGCCGCGCTTCTCCACCGGCGAGAGGAACGACGCCAGGAACGAGTTGCGCGCCAGGGTGACGATCTGCTCCCGCGTCAGGTGCAGGGCGTCCCGCGCGGCACGGTAGTTGTCCGCGACGTAGCCCCCGAAGTAGGCCGGATCGTCGGAGTTGACCGTCACGCACACCCCGCGCTCGAGCAGCCGCTTCAGGTTGTGGCTCGCCATGGCGTCGAACACCCGCAGCTTCACGTTGGAGAGCGGGCACACGGTGAGCGGTACGTGGTGCGCCAGCAGCCGCTCGATCAGCTTCGGGTCCTCGAGGCTGCGGACGCCGTGGTCGATGCGCAGCGCCTTGAGCTGGTCGAGCGCCTCCCACACGTACGCGGGCGGTCCCTCCTCGCCGGCGTGCGCGACCGTCAGGAAGCCGGCCTCCCGCGCGCGGTCGAACACCTCCCGGAACTTGGACGGTGGGTGGCCCACCTCCGAGGAGTCGAGCCCGACCGCGGCGATCCACTGCCTGTACGGGAGCGCCTGCCGCAGGGTGGCGGCGGCGGCCTCGGCGGTGAGGTGCCGCAGGAAGCACAGGATCAGGGCCGAGCTCATCCGCAGCTTGTGCTCGGCGTCGGCCAGCGCCCGGTGAATCCCGGTCACGACGGCCTCGAAGGCCACCCCGCGGTCGGTGTGGGTCTGCGGGTCGAAGGAGATCTCCGCGTGCCGCACGCCGTCGGCGTGGGCGCGCTCGAGGTACGCCCTGGTGAGGTCGTAGAAGTCCTGCTCGGCGAGCAGCACCTTCGCGCCTTCGTAGTAGATGTCGAGGAAGTCCTGCAGACTCCTGAACTGGTAGGCGCGGCGGACCTCGTCCACCGAGCGGAACCGCAGCGGCACCCGGTTGCGGCGGGCGATCTCGAACATCAGCTCGGGCTCGAGGGTGCCCTCGATGTGCAGGTGCAGCTCGGCCTTGGGCAGGTCCCGGATGAAGTCGTCCACGCGCCGCCCCGTGCGGGAGTCCGAGGCCTAGTATAGGAAAGGGGGAGCCGGTCAGCCAACCCGGCTCCCCCTGTCGCCAACTCCGTCCCCCGATACTACCAGCGGTCGCGATAGCCGTCACGACCCGCGAAGTGGTCGGGCAGATCGAACGCCATCCCCACGGCCGCATGGTCCGAGGGCCACAAGGCGTGAACCGTGCGGTCGCTCTGCAGGTTGCCGAAGATCGCGGCGTGCACGTCGTCCGCGCGGCCGAACCGGTCGCGCACCCACACCAGGTCCACCCGCGTGGTGAAGGTCAGCGTCGGATAGGGGACCAGCACTCCCGACGCGTCCAGGGCCCCGACCCCGTCCAGCGGGCCATTGGTGAGGCCCGGGTCGTGCGGGTGGGCCACCGGCCACAGGTCGGTGAACCGCGCGCCCGTGAACAGCGCGTAGGTCGGAGCGAAGTCACTGCCAACGCCCGGACCCGTATTGAAGTCGCCGACCAGGACGACCGGATCGTGCACCTGCTTCAGCACCTCGACCAGCTCCTGGCCCTGGGCGTAGTTCACCACCCCGGCCTCGGCGTTCAGGTGGGTCGCCGCGAACCGGACCGTCCTGCCTTCCCTCGTCACGAGGACCGACGACCAGCCGTTCTTGATGGCGAGGTCCTGGCCGGCGATGCTCACCGGGGCCGCCGCGGCGTAGACCCCGTGCTGCGGATCGCGGTAGCGCACACCCGCGCGCACCAGGACGGCGTCGCGGTCCTGGAAGCGGACCAGCGCGAAGGCGGTCGGATTGCCTTCGTTGTCGAAGTCCGTGGGCACGGGCACCGCGACGTCGCTCGTCGTGTCCACCGCGGGGGCAGCGTAGGGGAGGCCCCGGGCCGCGAGCGAGTCGAGCAGGATCTGCAGGAAGTCGTACTGGACCACGAACGGTGCCGTCGGCGGCCCGCCGCCGGCGTACGGTGCCGACACGCTCCACAACCCGACCTCTTCGATGCCCATCACGTCGGGCCGCACCTTGCCGACTTGGGCGGCGATCTTCCCGGCGCGCTCGGGGAAGCTGGACTGCTGCAACTCACCGTAGCCACGCACGAGAGCCGTCAGCAGCGCGACCGGATCCCCGCTCTGGGCCGCCTCGAAGATGGGCGTGAAGTTCGTGCCGAGGTAGAGGTTGTACTGCATGACCCGCAGTCCTTCGTCACCCCAGGGGAGCCGGTAGGCATCCCCCCAGCCGCGGCTCGCCGCGAGCGCGTCGTCGGTGACGGCGGCGCCCGGACTGGTGGGACTGGCGATCCTGTCGCTCTGGCACGCGGCTGCCGCCAGGCCGACCAGGGCGTACAACGCGAGACGCTTCACGGCAGACCTCCGCGAGAGTTTTCGGACAGGCTACGTGCCCGGCGTCAAGCAGCCGTCAAGCGGGGCGGGCGCCGTCGCCGAGGGGAACGGTCGTCATTGTCCGGCGGCGCCCCGGACCCTCGCCCGGGCCCAGGGTCCGACGGCGCCGGCGACGCGGCCCGGTACCTCGAAACGGCTCTTGCGCGTAAGTTCATTCGACTTCCGGCCACGCGAGCGCCCCAGCCCCGATGAGATCGCGTCGATGACCCAGGCCCTTCCCGGGATCCCCCCGTCGCAGGCGGAGAACGAGCGCCGGCTGGCCTCGTTGTGCTCGAAGCCCGCGGCCGAGGCGCTCGCGATCCTCGGCACCAGCGCGAAGGGGCTGACCAGCGAGGAAGCCGAGCACCGCCTGGAGAAGTACGGTCCCAACGAGCTGGCGCGCGGCAAGCATCTCGGGTTCTGGGCCGACATCTTCCAGCGCTGCCGCAGTCCCCTGGTCGTCCAGCTCCTCGTCATCGCCCTCGTCTCCGGGATCATCGGGCAGATCGCGTCCACCGCCATCGTCGGCGCGATGATCCTGCTCAGCGTGGGGCTCTCCTACGTCCTCGACCGCCGCTCGGGCCGCGCGGTCGAGTCGCTGGGCAAGCGGGTGCAGTCGCGCACCCACGTGCTGAGGGACGGGCAGGAAGCGGAGATCAAGATCTCGGACGTGGTCCCCGGCGACGTCGTCATCCTCCACGCCGGGTCCATCATCCCGGCGGATCTGCGGCTGCTCGCGGCCAAGGACTTCTTCGTCAGCCAGTCGGCCCTGTCGGGCGAGTCCATGGCGATCGAGAAGTCGGCCGAGGCCCAGCCCGGCCCGGACCAGGCGGTGGCGGACATGGCCGACGCCTGCTTCCTGGGCAGCAACGTCACCAGCGGCACGGCGCGCGGCGTCGTGGTGAACACCGGGACACGGACCCTGTTCGGGGCCATCGCCGAACGGCTGACGGAGCGCCGCGAGGAGACGAGCTTCGACCGGGGCGTGCGCTCGTTCACGTGGCTGATGATCCGTTTCATGACGGTGATGGTCTTCGCCGTGTTCCTGATCGTCGGGATCACCAAGGGGAACTGGGTGGAGGCGCTGCTGTTCGGGCTTTCGATCGCCGTCGGCCTCACGCCCGAGATGCTGCCGATGATCGTCACGGTGAACCTGGCCAAGGGCGCGCTGACGATGGCCGGCAAGAAGGTGATCGTCAAACGGCTCCCCGCCATCCAGAACTTCGGCGCCATCGACACGCTGTGCACCGACAAGACCGGGACCCTGACCCAGGACGCGGTCGTGCTGGAGCGGCACGTCGGGATCACCGGACTGGAGAGCCAGGACGTCCTGAACTACGCCTACCTGAACGCCTACTTCCAGACGGGGCTGCGGAACCTCATCGACAAGGCGGTGCTCGAGCGGACCGACCTGGACGTGGAGCACAACTGCCGCCTGGTGGACGAGCTGCCGTTCGACTTCCAGCGCCGCCGGATGTCGGTGGTGGTGGACTACGAGGGCGACCACGTCCTGATCTGCAAGGGGGCCGTGGAGGAGATCTACTCCTGCTGCAACCGCTACCAGGTCGGCGACGAGGTCTTCACGCTGATCGACGTGATCCGCGCGGACCTGTTCGAAGAGGTCGAGGACCTCAACAGCCAGGGCTTCCGGGTGCTCGGCATCGCGTACCGGGAATTCCCGCGCGAGCGGACCACCTTCACGACCGCGGACGAGAGCCAGCTGATCCTGCTCGGCTACATCGCCTTCTACGACCCGCCCAAGGACTCGGCCGAGTCGGCGCTCAAGCTGCTGACGGCGGCCGGCGTGAGGGTGAAGGTCCTGACCGGCGACAACGGGCTCGTGACCCGGAAGGTGTGCCAGGACGTCGGGCTCCCCGTCGATCGCATCGTCACCGGGGCCGAGCTCGCGAAGCTCTCGCCCGACGAGCTGACCCGGGTCGCCCAGGACGTGGACGTCTTCGTGAAGCTGTCGCCGGTGCAGAAGGAGCGGATCGTGCGGGCGCTGCAGGCGAGCCGCCACGTGGTCGGGTTCATGGGCGACGGCATCAACGACGCGCCGGCCCTGAAGGCGGCCGACGTCGGCATCTCGGTGGACTCGGCGGTGGACGTCGCCAAGGAGGCCGCCGACATCGTCCTCCTGGAGAAGAGCCTGCAGGTGCTGGAGGAAGGGATCATCGAGGGGCGCAAGGTCTTCGCCAACATCACCAAGTACATCCGCATGGGCGCCAGCTCCAACTTCGGGAACATGTTCAGCGTCGTCGGCGCGAGCTACCTGCTGCCGTTCCTGCCCATGCAGCCGATCCAGATCCTGACCAACAACCTGCTCTACGACTTCTCGCAGACCGGCATCCCGTCCGACCGCGTGGACGAGGAGCTGATCGCCCGGCCGCTCAAGTGGAACATCGACAACATCAAGCGGTTCATGGTCTTCATCGGGCCGATCAGCTCGATCTTCGACTACGCCACCTTCGGCCTCATGTGGTTCGTCTTCCGGTGCAGCGGCTACGGCGATGCCGCCCTCGGCGCGGGCCAGCGGCTGCACCTCGTGAGCCTGTTCCAGACGGGATGGTTCGTGGAATCGCTGTTGACCCAGACCCTGATCGTCCACATCATCAGGACCAGGCGCGTTCCCTTCGTCGGGAGCCGGGCATCGCTGCCGATGACGTTGACCACGCTGGCCGTGATGGGCGTCGGCGCCTGGCTCCCGTATTCGCCGTTCGCGGGCGCCCTCGGGATGGTGCCGCTGCCGCCGCTCTACTGGGCGTGGGTCGTGTGCTTCCTCGTGGCGTACGCGGTCCTGACCCATGGGGTGAAGACCTGGTTCATCGGGCGCTTCGGAGCTGAGTAGCGATGGATTCCCTGCTGGACGCACTGCAGGAAGGCCGGCTGATCGAGCTCCCCGACAACAACCGGGACGATGCGCTGCACCTCCTGGCGCACATCCTCGAGGCGGTTCCGTCGGTCCCGGCCGGGACCGACGTGGTGGGACTGGTCATGGAGCGGGAGCGCGTCACCAGCACGGCGCTGGGCAAGGGCTGGGCGTGCCCGCACGCGCGCGTGCCGTTCGAGGAGGAGATGGTGTGCGCGCTGGGATGGACGCCGGCGGGCATCGACTACGGGGCGCCCGACGGCATGCCCATCTCGGTCATCGCCATGTACCTGGTGCCGTCGAACCAGCGCAACCACTACCTGCGCGAGATCTCGCTGCTCGCCAAGGCCCTGAGCGCCTACTCCGACCCGGAGAAGCTCCGCTCCGCCAGGGACCTCGACGACGTCCGCAACTACCTGCTCGACCTGATCGGCTCGACCAAGGACACCGTCGGACCGGATGCGCGGGCCCGGATGATCCAGCTCCAGGCCAAGCAGGCGTTCCCGGCGCTGACGGCGGCCGACCTCTCGAACCTCGTGGTGGAGCCGTTGACCCTGGTCGCGGGCCCGGGCCTCAAGCCCGTGGTCCTCACCCAGAGCGCGGCCCTCGGCGAGGCGCTCGAGAGCGCCGCGGGCCTGCCCGAGAGGCTGGACGCCGACGGTTCGTTCCAGAACGGCCAGTGGCGCGTGATCATGCGCGGCACGCAGACCTACCAGGGTGGACGGGTCCTGTACGACTGCCTCGCGATCAAGCTGCTGGGGGGGCCGCCCCCGGTCAGGTGACCGGCCGGTCGAGCACCTCGCGGACCTTGCGGGCGAGGTCGTCGGGCGTGAACGGCTTCTGGAGGTAGGGGAGCCCGGCCTGCAGCACGCCGTGGCGCACCACCGCGTCGTCGGTGTAGCCCGAAACGTAGAGCACGCGCGTGGCCGCCCGTGCGGCGAGCAGCGCCTCCGCCAGGTCGCGCCCGGTCATCCCCGGCATCACGATGTCCGTCACCAGCAGGTGGATCGGCCCGTCGTGGGCCCGCGCCAGCTCGAGCGCCGTCTGGCCCTCGGGGGCGCGGAGCACCCGGTAGCCGCGGTGGCCCAGCGTCTCCGCGGCGATCTCGCGGACAGCGCGGTCGTCCTCGGCCAGCAGGATGGTCTCGGTGCCGCCGCCCGCCCCGCGGTCGGCCGGCGGCGGGATCAGCGGCTCCGGCGCCTCGTCCACGCGCGGCAGGTAGATCTTGAACGTCGCCCCGTGTCCCGGCTCGCTGTACGCCCACACGTGGCCGCCGCTCTGCTTCACGATCCCGTACACGGTGGCGAGACCCAGCCCCGTGCCCTTGCCCTGCTCCTTGGTGGTGAAGAACGGCTCGAACAGGTGCGCCCGCGTGTCCTCGTCCATCCCCACGCCGGTGTCGCTCACCGCCAGCAGGACGTGCGGCCCCGCCGCCGCGCCCGGGTGCTGCCGCGCGTGGCCCTCGTCCAGCACGACGTTCGCGGTCTCGATGGTGAGGCGCCCGCCGCTCGGCATCGCGTCGCGGGCGTTCACCGCGAGGTTCATGATGATCTGCTCGATCTGGCCGGGGTCCGCCCGCACGGCTCCGAGGTCGGGGGCCAGCGCCGTCTCGAGCCGGACGTCCTCCCCGATGAGGCGCTGCAGCATCCGCTCCAGGGTCCGCAGCAGCGCGTTCAAGTCCAGCACCCGGGTCCGGAGGACCTGCTTGCGGCTGAACGCCAGCAGCTGGCGCGTGAGACTCGCGGCCCGGGCGGCGGCCGCCCGGATCTCCTCCACGTCGCCGCGCTTGGGGTCTCCGGGCGGGAGGTCTGACAACAGCAGATCGCTGTAGCCGGTGATGGCGGTCAGGATGTTGTTGAAGTCGTGGGCCACGCCGCCCGCCAGGCGGCCCACGGCCTCGAGGCGCTGGGCCTGCCGGAACTGGCTCTCCAGCGAGCGCTGCTGCGTGACGTCTTCGGCCAGGCCTTCCAGCCGGTCGGACTCGCCGCCGCGCCCGCGGTCCTTCCGCAACCGCACGCGGACCGTGATCCGGCCTCCGTCCTTGCGCTTCCAGCCCACCTCGCCCGTCGCCACCGGCCCCTGGTGCAGCTGCCGCAGCAGGGCGCCGCGCTCGGCCGCGTCGGCGTACACCTCCCCCGCGATGTCGAGCCCCACCAGCTCATCGGCCGAGCCGTAGCCGAGCATGGCCGCGAGCGCCGGGTTGGCGGCCAGGACGGTCCCCTCGACCGTGGAGCGGAAGATGCCGACGGTCGCGTTCTCCACCAGGCCGCGGTAGTCCGCCTCGCTGGCCCGGAGCCGGTCCTCGGCGCGGCGGCGGTCGGAGATCTCGTTGAACGCGGTAACGAAGTAGGACAGCTCGCCTCCCGGGCCGCGGACCGCGGTCGACGTGAGGTCGACCCACACGGCCTCGCCGTCCTTGCGCAGGTAGCGCTTCTCCGTTTCGTACGACGCGCCCTCGCCCGCGACCAGCCGCCGGTGCCCGGCCACGTCGGCGTCGAGGTGCTCGGGGTGCGTGATCTCCTGGAAGGTCCGGGCCTGCAGCTCCTCGGCCGAGTAGCCCAGGATGTCGCACAGCCGCTGATTGGCCTGGAGGAACCGGCCGGCGGGGGTGACGTAGGCTAGGCCCACGCCCGCGTGCTCGAACACCGCGCGGAGCCGGCCCTCGTTGTCCCTCAAATCGGCCTCGGCGCGGCGGCGCTCGGCCGCGACCCGGTTGACGGCCGACGCGCTCCCGAGCACCAGCGCCGCGAGCAGCGCCGAGGCGGCGAGGGCCTGGATCGCGTCGCCGACCGCGGCGCCGTACAGGGTGTCCCGCTCGGCCAGGGTGCCCAGCCACTGCAGCAGGAACACGACGGCGATGGCGGAGGGGAGCAGCCGCCGGGCCAGCGTGCCGCCCGGGGGCTCCGCGCTCAGCGCCCGGACGAGAAACGCGCCCGGGAGCGCCGCCACGCTCGCGACCGACAGGGCGGCGAGTCCGAGCGCGGCGGTGATCGCCATCGGCTTCGGCTGCGAGTCGCTCAGGCGGGGCGAGACGCCGAAGGCGTACGCCGTCAGGGCGGCGACGGCGACGACGCCGGCGCCGACCGCGAGCATCTCGGACGTGCGGCGCAGCGCGGGGCGCGCCGTGTCCCGCAGCAGTCGCGCCGTGCCGAGCATGGCGAGGGATGCCGCGGCGGCGGGCTTGACGTTGTCCGCCATCGTGCCCAACGCCCGCCAGGCGCCGGCGTGGTCCGGCCGCGGTGGGAGCTGGAGCCCGAACAGGGACGCCGCGAGCCTGGCCAGGGCCGCGAGGGTCACGGCGAGCGCCGCGAACCAGGCGACGCGCCGGCCACGCGCGCCGCCCGCGGCGGTCTCGTCGCGCCAGACGATGGCGGCGAGCAGCGCCAGCGCGCCGGCCGTGACGGGGTTGATGAGCGCCCACCCCGGCCCGGCGCTCATCAGCAGCTCGGTGTCGAGCAGCTTGCCGACGAGGCCCAGCAACCCGGCGGCGGCGGCGACGGCCGCCGACGCCAGGGCGACGCGGCGCCGCGAGCTACGAAGCGCGCTCCGCATCCGCGGCGCCGCCCTCGGCCGGGAGGGTCTCGATGGCCACGAGCCCGGTGCGAAGCGCGTAGCGCACCAGCGCCGCGCGTCCCTTGAGGCCGAGCTTGCGCGACAGACGCGCACGGAAGGTCTCGACCGTCTTGACGCTGAGCCTGAGGCGCACGCCGATCTGGCGGTTGCTGAACCCCAGGGCCAGGTAGCGCAGCACCTGGCTCTCACGCGGACTGAGCAGTGCCCGGCCGCGTTGGCGCCCGGTCCCGCCCCGCGCCGGCGGCCCCTCCGGCGCGGAGAGCGCGCCGGCGAGCGTGGCGTCCACCGCGCGCCGCCCGCGGCTCACGGCCCGGATGGCGGACAGGAGCTCGGTGTCGGCCGAGCGCTTGAGCACGTAGCCGGCGGCTCCGGCGGCCACGGCCGACTCCATGTAGGCGGGGTGCTCGTGCATCGTCAGCACCACGACCCGGGTCTTCGGGCGCGTGCGCGCCACGTGCCGGATGGTATCGAGCGCGTTGGTGCGCGGCATCGTGAGGTCGAGCAGGACCACGTCGGGCTTCGACTCGGCCGCCCGGCGGACGGCCTCGCGGCCGTCGGCCGCCTCGGCGACCACCTCCATGTCGGGCTGGCCGTCGATCAGCAGGCGCAGCCCCGACCGCAGCACGGCATGGTCGTCCGCCAGGAGCACCCTGAGCTTGGCGGTCATCGCGCCCCACGCCGACGGCGGCGCCGCGCCGCCGGCCGGCCGGCCGGCAGCGGCAGCGTGACCGTGACCCTGGTACCCCCGCCCGGCCGCGAATCGATCGCGGCCGTGCCCGCCAGGGCGGCCGCACGCTCGCGGATGCCGAGCAGCCCCAGCGAACGCGGCGCCCGGGCGCCGCGGCGCGCCGCGGGATCGAAGCCGCGCCCGTCGTCCTTCACCACCAGCCGCACCGCGCCGCGGGAGCGGGTGAGGGCGATGGCCACCGCGTCCGCCCGCGCGTGCCGCGCGACGTTCGCCAGCGCCTCCTGCGCGATGCGGAACAGGGCGGTCTCAATCGCCGGCGGCAGCCGCCGGCGGCCCAGGCCGGCGGTGCGGACCCGCACCGGAATCCCCAGCGTCTCCGCGACGTCGGCGGCGTACCGTCCGAGCGCCGGAGCGAGCCCCAGGTCGTCGAGCAGGCTGGGGTGCAGGCCGCGCGCCAGCCGGCCCAGGTCCACGATCGTGTCGGCGAGCCCGCGGCGGAGCCGGAGCGCGTGCGCCCGGGCCTCGCGCAGCGTCCGGGCGTCCTGCAGGCTGCGCAGCCGGACGATCAGCGTCGCCAGCGCCTGGCCGGCCTCGTCATGCAGCTCGCGCGCGATGCGCCGCCGCTCCTCGTCCTGGGCCGCGATCAGGCGGTCGAGGTAGCGGCGCCGCTCCTCGGCCAGGGCGCGTTCCGCCGTGCCGCGCCCGCGCAGGTCGCGGATCGCCGCGATGAACGCCGGGCCGCCGGGCCGCCGCACGGGAGCCAGGCTGATCTCCGCCGGGAACTCCGTTCCGTCCCTGCGCAGGCCCGCCAGCTCCAGCCCGCCCCCCGTCCTCCGCGGGCGAGGCCGGGCGGCCAACCGCGCCTGCAGGACGGCGTGCCCGGAGCGGTGCCGGCGCGGCACCAGCGCGCGCAACGGCAGGCCGATGAGCTCATTCATCCGGTATCCGAACAGGTCCGCCGCCTCCGCGTTGCCCGCGACGATTCGCCCGCCGTCGCCGACCACCAGCGTCGGGTCCGGAAGCGCGTCGAGGAAGTCCCAGGACGGATCGGCGGGAGCGCGCGCCCGGCGGCGCGCCCGGTGCTTCACGCCCGGCTCACGGGCGCTCGGGTGCGTTGCGCCGCAACGCGGGGAGCCGCCGATGCATGAGAGCGCATGGAGCCTAGCGGAAACGGACGGCCCGGCGCCATCGGGTGAACACCCGACGGGACCGCTGGCCGGCGACGCGGCAGCGTCGGTCGGCTCACGATGAGCCCTAGCGCTCGGCGCTGACCAACCCGACCCGGATGGCGTAGCGGACCAGGCCGGCGATCTCGTGGACACCCACACGCCGCATCAGCTCGGTGCGGTGCGACTCGGCCGTCTTCACGCTCACCCCCAGGCGCGCGGCGATGTCCCGGGTCGTGTGTCCCTCGGCGATGAGCTGCAGGATCTCCCGCTGGCGGGGCGTCAGCGCCTCGACCCCCCCGGCCGCCTCGCCGGCCGCCAGGCCGGCGCCCAGCGGCACGTCCCCCGCCGCCGGACTCACGTAGGTCCGGCCCTGCGCGACCGCGCCCAGCGCGGCGGACAGCTCGGCGCGTCCCGCGTTCTTGGGCACGTAGCCGCGCGCGCCGGCGCCGAGCGCCCGATCCACGTACGCCCGGTCGGCGTGCATCGAGACCATCACGACGGCGACGCCGGGTCGTGCGCGCCTCAGGTGCTCGAGCGCCGTCAGGCCGTTCATGTCGGGCATCGTGATGTCCATCAGGACGACGTCCGGTGCCGCGTCCGCCGCCAGCCGGAGCGCCTCGCGGCCGGTGGACGCCTCGCCGGCCACCGCGACGCCGGGGAGGGCCTCGAGCAGCGCCCGCAGCCCCGAGCGCACCAGGGCGTGGTCGTCCACCAGCAGCACGCGCAGCGGCGTCACAGCCCGGTCTCCGGCGCGCGCGCCGCGGGCAGCTCCGCGACCACCGTCGTCCCCGTCCCCACGACGGAGCGCACGCGAAGGACTCCCCCGACGGCCTCCGCGCGCTCCAGCATGCTGAGCAGGCCCAGCCGTTCGGCGGCCGACGTCGCCGGCTGCTCGAAACCCACACCGTCGTCGCTCACCGTGAGCCGCACCACGCGGTCCACCTCGAGACCCACGCCGACGTGGCGCGCGCGGGCGTGCGCCGCCACGTTGGCCAGCGCCTCCTGGAGGATGCGGAAGCAGGCCACCTCGACGTCGCGGTCCACCGTCGAGGGCCCAGGATTCACCGCGAGATCCAGCTCGAGCCCGGCGCGTCGCGCCTGCCGCTCGGCGAACGAGCGCACGGCGCCCGACAGGTCCAGCTCGTCGATCGCCGCGGGCCGCAGGTCGAAGGACAGCGTGCGGATCTGCTCGATCGCGCCGTCGAGGAGATCGATCCCCTCGGCCAGGACGGCCGGGGCCCGCCGCGCGGCGGGCGCGGCGTCGAGCCGCTCGAGCGCGAGCCGCACGGCGACCAGCGACTGGCCGACCTGGTCGTGCAGCTCGCGCGCGACCCGGACCCGCTCCGCCTCCTGCGCGCGGAGCAGCCGCCGGGACAACGCCCGCAGCGCCGACTGCGCGTGCTGGCGCTCCCGCAGCATCGCGGCCAGGGCCAGGCTGGTCGCCGAGAGCAGCGCGAGGAACAGCTGCAGCAGGAACAGGTTGTCGAGCGGCGTCGTGGCCGTGAACGGCCCTCGGCCATGCACGGTGGACCAGATGGTCGCGAGCGCGACCGCCAGGGTCGCCGTCGCCGTGCCGCGCGGCCCGAACCGCATCGCCGCCCAGGCGCCGATCGGGAAGACCAGGTACACGTAGGGCAGCGGCGTCAGCAGCAGCACCCACAGCGCCGCGGCCAGCGTCAGCGCGAGCAGGGCGGCCTCGACCAACCGGCCGCGCGAGAGGGCGAAACGGACCGGCCGGCCGAGCCAGGCGAGCATCAGCGGAGCGACGGTGAGCACGCCGACCGCGTCGCCGCTCCACCACACCACCCACAGCAGCGAGTGCTGCGCGGCGGTGGCCTGGCCCGCCAGGCGCAGGGTGGCCGTGCCCACCGTCGCGGCAATCGCCGGGGAGGCCACCGCTCCCAGACCCGCGAGCGCCAGCACGTCGCGCAGGCGCTCGAGCGACCCACGGAAGCCGGCCGCGCGGAGCAGGCGCGTCCCGACCAACGCCGCGAGCGTGTTGCCGGAGGCGATGAGTGCGGCGCCCCCCAGCGGGACGCCCGACGTGGCATTCAGCAGGAAAGAGCCGGCCCAGACTCCCGGCCACAGCCGGGCTCCCCACAACATGAGCGCCGCCAGAGCGATGCCCGCGGGCGGCCACATCGACGACACCACCGGCTGGGCGATGGCTGCCAACAGGCTCAGCTTGGCGGCCACGAGGTACGCCGCGGCCACCAGCACGAGCGATGCTGCGCGCGCCCGGCGGGACAGCGGCCGGCGCGCGGCGATCTTCAGCGATCGATTCGCGACCCCGGCGTCGCCCGCGGGCGCCACATCCGTCGTCGATGCACCCATAGACGTGGCCCCCTACTAAAAGGGAGCGTTCTACTCCCCTATTGATAACGCGTAGTGCGGAAAACATGCACCCCTGGGTGGTAACTCCCGGGCGTGGCGCCCAAGGCCAGGCCCGAGTTGACCGCGACAGGGCGCGGTGGGATAATTCCTTCGTGGACAGAGAGATAAGGATCACGGCCGAGCCCATTGACGGGGCCCGCTGCCGCTTCGTGGTCAGCGAGCCGCTCCTGGACGGCGTTCGGCGGTTTGCCACGGCCGAGGAGGCAGCTGGCTCGCCGCTGGCGGTGGCGCTGTTCGGCATCGCGGGGGTCCGCGAAGTGGTGGTGAGCGGGGGCACGGTCACCGTGACGAAGGAGGGGCCGGCGCCCTGGGCGGCGACCGGCAAGCAGGTCGGAGCCGCCATCAGGAGCACCCTGGCGAGCGGCGTGCCGCCCGTCGCGGCGGCGGCTCCGTCGGCCGGATCCGGCGGCGACGAGGCGCTGTACTCCCGCGTGGCGGACCTGTTCGAGGCCGAGATCAATCCCGCGGTCGCCCGGCACGGCGGCTTCGTGGAGCTGATCGACGTGCAGGATGCGATCGTGATGCTGCGGATGGGCGGCGGGTGCCAGGGCTGCGGCATGGCCGACGTCACGCTGCGCCAGGGCATCGAGACGGCGCTCAGGCGGCGCGTGCCCGAGATCGCCGGCGTCGTGGACATCACGGATCATTCGGCCGGCACCAACCCCTACGTGGCCGCGTCGAAGAAATAGTGGGCGCCCGCGCGCGCCTCCTCCTGCTCCTTCCCAGCACGACCTACCGGGCCGCCGCCTTCGTCGAGGCTGCGCGCCGGCTCGACGTGGATCTCACCGTGGCCTCCGATCGGAACAGCGTCTTCAGCGGCCGGGAGCCCGAGGGCCTCGCCACCTTCGACTTCGCCGATCGCGGACGCGCGGTCGCGCAGGCGGCGGCGTTCGCGGCCGAGCACCCGGTGGCCGCGGTGGTGGGCGTGGACGACGACACCGCGATCCTCGCGGCGGCGATCGCGGAGGCGCTCGGCCGGCCGCACAATCCGCTCGCGGCGACACTCGCGGCGCGGAACAAGCTCGAGCAGCGGCGGGCGCTCGCCGCGGCGCGGGTGCCGGTCCCGGCGTTCCGGGACCACGGGCTCGACGAGGATCCTCGAGCGGTGGCCCGCGCCGCCGCCTACCCGTGCGTTCTGAAGCCCCTGTGCCTCTCGGCCAGCCGCGGCGTGATCCGCGCCGATACGGCGGAGGCGTTCCTCGCGGCGCACCGCACCCTGACCACGATCCTCGAGGCGCCCGAGGTCGCCGCCCGCGGCGCCGAGTCGCGCCGCTACCTCGTGGAGGCGTTCGTGCCGGGCCCTGAGTTCGCACTCGAGGGACTGCTCGAAGACGGCCGGCTCGTGGTGCTGGCGCTGTTCGACAAGCCCGATCCGCTGGACGGCCCGTACTTCGAGGAGACCATCTACGTGACGCCGACCCGGCTGGGCGAGGGGGCGCGGCGCTCGCTGGCCGACTGCGCCGCCCGCGCGGCCGCGGCCCTGGGGCTCGTGACGGGCCCCGTGCACGTGGAGCTGCGGCTCAACGACGCGGGGCCGTGGCTGATCGAGCTGGGGGCGCGGCCGATCGGCGGGCGCTGCAGCCAGGTGCTGCGCTTCGGCGAGGGTGCCGGGGCGATCACGCTCGAGGAGCTGCTGCTGCGGCAGGCGCTCGGCATGCGCGTCCCCAGCTTCGAGCGTGAGGCGGCGGCCGCGGGGGTCATGATGATCCCGGTGCCGGGCGCCGGGGTGCTGCGCGCGGTGCGGGGGGTGGACGCGGCGCGCGCCGTGCCCGGCGTGGAGGACGTGGCGATCACCGCGCACCGGGGGCAGCGGATGGTGCCGCTCCCATCGGGCTCGCAGTACCCGGGCTTCATCTTCGCCCGCGGGGCGTCCGCGGCCGGGGTGGAGGGCGCGCTCAGGCGCGCGCACGCGTGCCTCCGCTTCGACGTCGCGGCGCCGGGGGACTGACCGGGTGCCGCGGCTGTTGACCGAGGAGGACCTGGGACGCGTGCTCGACATGGGCGCCCTGGTCCCGGCGATGCGCGACGCGCTGGCGCGCTTCTCCCGCGGCGACGTCGTGCAGCCCGTGCGGCCGACGCTCAAGGTCGAGCCCGCGGGCGGCTACTACGCCACCATGCCGGCCTACCTGCGCGACCA
>Ga0335082_10001844_pt1 | contig 22643 bp, 20 predicted proteins | sample Lox_Sample_41_FD_206718 | JGI IMG/M metagenome (GOLD analysis project Ga0335082, IMG submission 206718) | Soil microbial communities from Loxahatchee National Wildlife Refuge, Florida, United States - Lox_Sample_4.1 | ecosystem: Environmental > Terrestrial > Soil > Wetlands | place: USA...
TCTCAGCCGGCCGATTGTCGGTTCATCACGGCCGCTGCCGCAAGATGCGGCATCATGTGAAGCGGAGCATGCCTGCAAATGGATTGAACAGCAAGTACAGGCCGACGCTCACAAAGGCTCCTCCCTCGATGACCTCGGGAGAGTCCTCGCGCCGCGTGCGGATGCGGGAGTTCGGCTCTCGACATTCTTCGGTGCGGATGAGAGAGTGCGGCCGGGAGGATTCGATGGCTCGTCGATTGGCCTTGCCGATGTCAGCCGTACTCGGAAGTGTCCTGGCGCTGTCTGTTTCGGCGCCGGGCGTGGTGGGCGAGACGGTGGATGCGGACTCGGCGCAGGTTGCGGCGCAGGTCTCGGTGGCCGAGCCGGCTCCGCCCCTGGCCGTCCTGAAGTTCGGCGAGAGCTCGCTGCGGTTTGGAACGCTGCTCCAGCCCACCTTCGACGTCATCCAGGACGTCAACACCGGCGGGTACTCGCAGAACTTCTACATGCGCCGGGCCCGCTTCTTCATGCTCGGCAAGCTCGGCAGGAAAGTCGGCGAGGGCGTCCAGGAGCTCGAGTTCTTCTTCCAGGTCGATAACGCCCGCGCGGGCAACGCGACGCCCCCCACCGGGACCAAGAACACGGGCACGACGGGGTTCCTCGTGCAGGACGCCTATGGACAGTGGGCGTTTGGAGGAAATGCCATCGCCCTGCGGGCCGGCTTCTTCTTCGTGCCCGCGGTTCGCCAGATCGTGACCAACCCGTCCACCTACCTCGCCCTCGACATCCCGACCTGGGCCCTGCAGCAGAACGCGGCTCTTTCCGGCAACGCGGGCCGCGACTATGGCTTCGAATTCAACGGCTACCTCATGGACGACCACCTCGTCTATCGCGTCGGCGTCTTCTCGGGCAACCGGCAGGCTTCCACGAGCCAGGCCGCTCCACTGGGCCCGGCCGCCTGCTGTCGGAACTCGCCTCGCTACGCGGGACGCGTCATGTACGACTTCTTCGACTCGGAGAAGGCCTACGTGTACCCGGGCACCTACCGCGGCACCAAGAAGGTCGTGGCGGTCGGGGCGGTGGTCGAGGGACAGGGCTCCTACGAGGGCTACGGCGGTGACGCCTTCGTGGACTGGCCGGTCGGTCCGGGTGCCGTGACCTTCGAGGCCGACTACATGCACTACGAGGGCCGGGGCAAGGCCTACTCCGCCGCGATTCCGGAGCAGGAGACCCTCTGGATGGACGCCGGCTACTACCTGGGCGCGCTGAAACTGCAGCCCTTTGCCCGCTACGAGTTCCTGAACTATGCCTCTGCAGGGAACGCGGCCAAAGAGCAAGCGCGGGTCGGCGGGGGCTTCAACTATTACGTCATGGGCCAGACCTTCAAGATCACGCCTTACTACGAGCGGATCCTCCCGAAAGGGCAACCCGCGACCGCCAGGCAGAAGGACGCCAACCGCTTCGTCGTCCAGTTCCAGGCATACCTCTGATTCGGGGCCGCCTCCGAGCGGCCCCTGCCCGCGGCGGGGCTACTGCTTGGCCGGAGGCGGCTGGACGGCCGGGCTCTGCCAGGTCGGGGCCTCGATCTTCCAGCCGCCGCCCAGGGCCTTGTAGATGTTCACGTAATCCGTGAGCAGGGCCAGGCGCGCCCTCGCGAGCGAGATCTCGGCCGGGAAGAGCTGCTGCATCGCGTAGAGGACCTCGAAGTAATTCGCGAGGCCGCTGTTGTAGCGCAGGTTCGTCAGCCGGACCATCTCCCGGTAGTGGTCCACGGCCCGGGCCAGTTCGGCGACGGAGGCGGCGAGCTTCTCGCGCGCGTAGAGAACCGTCGTCGTTTCGGCGAACGCATTCGTGACCGTCTGCTCGTAGAAAACCACGGCCTGCTGCCACTGGGCGTAGGCGACGTCGTACTCGCTCCGGAGCCTGCCGCCCTGGAAGAGCGGACCCAAAAGGCCGGCGGCGATCGTCCAGGTCCTGCCGGCCGGAAAGAGCTGCGAGACGGTCGGGCTCGCGCCGCCGATCAGGCCCGTGAGGCTGATCGTCGGGAAAAAGTTAGCCGTCGCCACGCCGACCAGGGCATTGGCGGCAATGAGCTGCTGCTCCGCCTGACGGATGTCCGGCCGGCGCAGGAGCAGCTCGGAGGGCAGGCCTGCCGGCACCCCGGGAGGCACAGGCTGCTCCAGAAGCAGCCGCCCGCGGGCGATCGCCCCCGGGCTCTTCCCGAGGAGGAAGCTCAACTGGTTCTCGGTGGCCTCGATCTGCCGCTCGATGTCCGGCACCGTGGCGGCCACCTGGTTGTAGGCCGCCGACGCGTAGGACGTTTCGAGTGCCGAAGCCGCTCCCTCGTTGAGCTTGCGCTCGAAGAGGTCGGACGTCTCCTTGAACGACTCCGTGGTGTTCTTCGCGATGGAAAGCTCCTCGTCGAGCTCCCGCAGCTGAAAGTAGGTGATCGCCACGTCCGAGACGAGCGAGAGCAGCACGCCCTTGCGCGCCTCCTCGCTCGCCAGGTACTGCGCCTTCGCGGCCTCGTTCGCCCGGCGGATTCGGCCCCAGAGGTCGATTTCCCAGCCGAAGTTCACGTTGACGTTCTGGAGGTTGTTGGTCGAGTGATCGCCAGGAGGAACGTAAGTGGACAGCTGCGTGCGCGAAAGCTGCCCGCCGTAGAAAACCTGGGGCCAGAACTCGGAGCGCGCGATCCCCGCCCGGGCCCGCGCCTCCTCGACCCGAAAGGCGGCCAGCTGGATGTCGAAGCCGGTGCCCAGGGCCTCGTCGACCAGACCCTTCAACTTCTCGTCGGCGAAGAGCTCCCACCAGGGCTGGTCCGCGAGCGAGGGCGCCGGGGCGGGCGGGCCCTGGACCTCCCGGTACTGATCAGGGGCCGGAACGGTCGGCTGCTTGTAGTCCGGGCCGACGGCGCAGCCGGTCAAGAGGGAGAGGGCGACGAGGGTGGCGGCGAGCTTTCTCATTTCAGTGCCCTCCGCCGGCGGGGCTCGGACTGGGGTTTGCGGCCGGCTCCGCTGGCGGCGCCTCGTACTCCTTACCGCGATGCGCGAGCTTCTCGACCAGGACGTAGAGCGCAGGGATGAGGAAGATCGCGATGCCGGTGGCGGCCAGCATGCCGACGATGACGACCGTGCCGAGAATCTTGCGCGACTCCGCGCCCGAGCCCGAGGCCGTCCAGAGCGGCACGCACCCGAGGATGAAGGCAAACGACGTCATGAGAATGGGCCGCAGCCGCAGTTTCGCCCCTTCGAGCGCGGCATCCACGAAGGTCTTGCTCTTGCCTTCCTTCAGCTGCAGCACGGCAAACTCGACGATCAGGATGGCGTTCTTGGCGGCGAGCCCGATCAGCATGACGAGGCCGATCTGGCCGTAGACGTCGAGGTTGAACTTGCGCAGCAGCAGCCCCACGAAGGCGCCGAAGACGGCGACGGGCACCGAGAGAAGCACGCTGAAGGGCAGCGACCAGCTTTCGTAGAGAGCTGCCAGGATGAGGAAGACGAAGATGATCGAGAGGATGAAGACCCGTCCTCCGGCGCCCGCGGCCTTGATCTCCTGATAGGACATGTCGGCCCAGTCGTAGCCCATCTCGCGCGGCATCGTCTCTTTGAAGACCTCCTGGAGAGCTTCCGCTGCCTGTCCGGAGCTATATCCGGCTGCCGGGATGCCCGTGACCTGGGCCGCCCGGAAGAGGTTGAAACGGTTGGTGAACTCCGGGCCCGCGATGGCTTTCGTGGTCACGACGGCGGAGAGCGGGACCATCTTCCCTTCGTTGTTCTTGACGTAGAACTGGTTGATGTCCTCGGCCTTGACGCGGCCCTCCGCCTCGGCCTGCAGGAAGACCTTCCACTGGCGGCCGAACCGGTTGAACTGGTTGACGTAGATGCCGCCCAGGAACGCCTGCAGCGACTGGTAGACGTCGCCCACGGCCACGCCCTGCTTCAAGACCTTGTCGCGGTTGATGTCGGCGTAGACCTGCGGCACCGAGGCCCGCCAGACGCTGTTGACGTTGGCGAGCTCGGGACGCTTTCTGGCAGCCTCCAGGAACTTCTGGAGATTCTGGTTCAGCAAGTCGACCGTGCCGCCGCTGCGGTCCTGGAGCCAGAACGAGAAGCCGCCTCCGGTGCCGAGGCCCTGAATGGCCGGCGGCTCGAACGCGACGACGTTTGCTTCCAGGATCCTGGCTCGCAGCTCTCCGTTCAACCGGCGGACGATCGCGCTGGCCAGCATCTCGTCGCCCTTGCGCTCGTCCCAGGGATCGAGCGCGACGAAGTAGAAGGCCGTGTAAGGCGCCGACGCTCCGGACAGCAGCGAGTAGCCGGCGATCGTGGTGACGTACTTGATGCCCTTCCCGCTGCCGTTCTTGTCCGACAGCATCTGCTCGATCTTCTGGCACACGGCGTCGGTCCGCTGGAGCGAGGAAGCATCGGGCAGCTGCACGTTGAGGAAGAAATAGCCCTGGTCCTCGTTCGGGAGGAAGCCCGACGGGAGTCTCTTGGCGAGCAGGCCTGAAAGCACCATGAAACCGGCGAGGATCACCAGAGAGATGACCATCTTGCGGATCAGGTGGTGGGAGAGGCCGACGTACCCCTCGGTCAGCTTCCCGAACACCTTGTTGAACCAGGCGAAGAACTTGCCGAGGGGTCCTTTCGATGGCTTCTTGGGTTTCAGGATCAGGGAGCACAGCGCCGGCGAAAGCGACAGGGCGTTGAAGGCCGAGATCAGGACCGAGACGGCGATCGTGATCGCGAACTGCATGTTCATCCGGCCCTGGATGCCGCCCATGAAGGCCACGGGGATGAACACGGCGGAGAGCACCAGGGCGATGCCGATGACGGGCTGAGTGACCTCTTCCATCGCCTTCAAGGTCGCATCCTTCGGCGAGAGGCCGTGCTCGATGTGGTGCTCGACCGCCTCGACGACGACGATCGCGTCGTCCACGACGAGGCCGATGGCGAGCACGAGACCGAAGAGCGACAGCGTGTTGATCGAGAATCCCAGCGAGGGAAAGAGCATGAACGTCCCGACGAGCGAGACCGGCACGGCCAGCAGCGGAATCAACGTCGCGCGCCACCCCTGGAGGAACAGGAAGACCACGATGATGACGAGGACGATGGCCTCGAAGAGCGTGTGCTCGATTTCCTTGATGCCCTCCGTGACCGGGAGCGTCGTGTCGAGGGCGATGACGTAGTCGAGGTCGTCCGGAAAGCGCTCCTTGAGCTCCTTCATGGCTTTCTTGACACCGTCCGCGACCGCGATCGCGTTGGAACCCGGGACCTGGAAGATGCCGATCGGGCAGGACGGTTTCCCGTTCAGGCGCGCGCGCTGCTGGTAGTTCAGGGCGCCGAGCTCGAGCCGGGATACATCCTTCAAGCGGACGACCGAGCCATCGGGGTTCAGGCGCACGACGACGTTGCTGAACTCCTCCGACGTGACCAGGCGTCCCTGGGACCGGACCGTGTAGGTGAACTCCTGGCCCTTCGGGGAGGGCTCGGTGCCGATGCCCCCCGACGGGTTGACCGTACTCTGCTGCTTGACCGCGTTCAGGAGGTCGGGAACCGTGAGCCCCAGGCTCGCGAGGCGCTGGGGATTGACCCAGACGCGCATGGCGTAGTCGGCCGTGCCGTAGTTCTGGATCTGGCCGACGCCGGGCACGCGATAGAGGGCGTCGTTGACGTTGATCGTGGCGTAGTTGCCGAGGAAGAGCGCGTCGTAGGTGCCCTTGGGCGAGTAGAGCGCGACCATGATGAGCGGGTTCGACGTGGACTTCTTGACCGTCAGGCCGAACGTGTTCACGTCGGCCGGCAGGTTCGGCTGGGCCTGCGAGACGCGGTTCTGCGTGTTGACCTGGTCGATGTTGATGTCGGTCTCGACGTCGAACGTGACGTTCTCGGTCATCGTGCCGTCGTTGGCGTTGGTGGACTGCATGTAGATCATGTTGTCCACACCGTTCATCTGCTGCTCGAGGGGCGTCGCCACGGACTGCTCGATCGTGATGGCGTCGGCGCCCGTGTAGGTCGTCGTGATCTTGATCTGGGGCGGCACGATGTCCGGGTACTGGGCGGTCGGAAGCTTCGTCATGGCGACGGCTCCCGCCATCGTCATCAGGATCGCGATGACGATCGCGACGATCGGCCGGCGGACGAAGAACGCGCCCACGGGCCTACTTCCCCGCCTCTTTCGACTCCGCCCCGGGAGCCTCGGCCGGGGCGCTTCCGGCTTCCTTCGGAACGACCGTCATGCCCGAACGCACGCGCTGGAGCCCCTCGACGACGATCTTGTCGCCGGGCTTCAAGCCTTCCTCGATCACCCAGAGCTTGCCGTCGACCGGCCCTGGCTTGACGACCCTCATCGTCACCTTGTTGTCCGCACCCACGACGGCGACCTGGTAGCTGCCCTGCAGCTCCGAGACAGCCCGCTGCGGCACGAGGATCGCGCCCTTCTTGACGTCCTGCGCGACCCGCACTTTCGCGTACTGGCCAGGCCGCAGCACGTTGCCCGGGTTCGGAAACGCTCCGGCGAGCTGGATCGTGCCGGTCTTCACATCCACCTCGCGGCCGACGAGAATTGCGCGGCCATGGTGCGGAAAGACGGAGCCGTCCGAGAGGACCAGCTGCAAGGGGCCCTGCTCGAGACTCCGGTCAGCTCGAATCGCCTTGTCGATCGGGCCGTTCTTGGCAACCCAGGTCAGGTACTCCTGCTCGCTCGGGTTGAAATTGACCTTGATGGGGTCCACTTGCGAGACCGTGGTCATCACGATCTGGCGGTTGACGAGATCGCCGACCTGAGACTTGGCGACGCCGGCGATGCCGTCGATGGGTGAGACGATCTTCGTCCAGGCCAGATCGAGCTTGGCTTTCTCGAGAGCGGCGCGAGCGGACTCCGTGTTGGCCTGCGCCGTGCGCTCCCGCGTCTCGGCGTCGTCCAGTTCCTGCTGGCTGATGGCCTTTTGCGCCGCCAGGGGCCGGTAGCGCGCGGCCGTGACCTTGGCGTTGGCGAGGGTGGCCTCGTTCTGGGCCAGGGCGCCCTTGGCCTGATCGTAGTTCGCCTGGAACTGCCTCGGGTCGATCTCGAAGAGCGTGTCGCCGGCATGGACGAACGAGCCTTCGTTGTACACCCGCTTCAGGACGTAGCCCTCGATTTGCGGGCGGATCTCGGCGTTCACGAAGCCGTCGAGCGAGCCGATCCATTCACTGACGATCGGCACGTCCTTCTGGACGACCGGAGCCACCTCCACAGCGGGAGGCGGCGCAGGCGGCGCCTCTTTCTTGCCGCACGAGGCCGCCAGAACGGCGCCTCCGATGATGAGAATCCGGGTCAGTCCTCTTTGCATCGAGACCTTCCTTCCCGGTGGCAGCCGATCGTCGTAACTTCGCGAACCGGCGGGATTCTATCGCCGCGCCCCGCGGGGCCGTTTCTGTGCGTTTGAATCAGTCGCCCGAGAGCAGCGTCCGCTTCGCCGCGGCGAGTTCCTTGAGCTTCTCCTTGCCGACCTCCGGGTAGGACAGGTCGAGCGAGGCCAGGGCATCAACAACGGCGGCCGCGACGACGGCCCGCGTGAACCACTTGTTGTCGGCCGGCACCACGTACCAGGGCGCCTCCCGGGTCGCGGTGTTGCGGATCAGGTCCTCGTAACACGTCATGTAGTCGTCCCAGAACGCCCGCTCCTTGATGTCGTTGGCCGAGAACTTCCAGTTCTTCTCGGGGTTCTCCAGGCGCTCGAGAAAGCGCCTCTTCTGTTCCTTCTTCGACACGTGGAGAAAGAACTTTCGGATCGCGATGCCGTTGCGCGTCAGGTACTTTTCGAAGCGGCGGATGTCCTGGAAGCGCTCCTTCCAGATGTCCCCGGTGACGAGCTCCTGCGGAAGCTTCTGGCTCGCCAGAAACTCCTGGTGAACGCGAACGACGAGCACCTCTTCGTAGTAGCTCCGGTTGAAGATCCCGATCCGGCCGCGCTCGGGCACGTGCTTCATGCACCGCCACAGGAAGTCGTGGTCGAGGTCTTCGGAGGACGGGCCCTTGAAGGACGTGACCTCGCAGCCCTGCGGGTTCACGCCGGACATGACGTGCTTGATGGTGCCGTCCTTGCCGGCGGCGTCCATGGCCTGGAAGACGAGCAGCACGCCCCAGCGGTCCTGGGCGTAGAGCATGTCCTGCAGCTCCGTCAGAGCCAGGACGCCGTTGGCGAGGGCCTCCCTGGCCCGGGGCTTGTCCTCGGAGCCGTAGTCGAGAGTGTCGGCGGAATCAGCATCCTTCAGGCGAAACTTCTCGCCATGGGTGACTCGAAACGCCTTCGCGAGGCGGCGCGATCTCTTGACGATCTTCTTGAGGTCCGGGGCTGCCATCGAGCAAGCCTTATGGGACCAGCGGAATCTGGGTCGCCAGGTCGGCCGAGAGCAGCTGGCGGATCTTGCGCTCGATCTGGATGTAGCGGGCGGCCTTGGCCGCCGGAATGACCGCCTTGGCCTTCGCGAAGTAGCTCTTGTTCAGGTCCACGACCGCCTGGTCGATCGCGAGCACTTCTTCTCCCAGCTTCGTGGCCGTCTCGTCGGAAACCGGGCCCTTGTTGAACGCCTCCGCGTAGGCCTTGATCGTGGCGCCGAGGCGCTGATTGATGACCATGAGCTCCTTCTGGTAGCCGTCGTATACCGGCCAGAAGGCCCTGGCCTCGGCCTCCGTGAGCTTCATGTTGTCGGCGACCAGGAGCTTCTTGTCGGCCTTGACCTTGTCGATGAGGATCTGCGTGTTGTCGGCCGCTTTGTCCTGGGCGAAGGCCGCCGCGGCTACGAGAAGCATCGCCGCGAGACCGTGAGAGACGTGTTTCACTGGAGAGTCCTCCTTTCTTGTTGTCCCCGAATACGGGGCGGGCAGTCTATCAGCGGCATCCGGGGCCGGGAGCCGGTAAGATAGGGGTGAAAAGGCATGAGACTCCAAGTTCTGGCAGCCGCTCTGTTCGTGGCGACCGGGTCCGCCCTGCCGGCCCAGGAGCACCCCCACTGGAGCTACGAGGGCGCAGCGGCTCCCGACCACTGGGGAGAGCTCGAGAAGGACTATGCCCCCTGCAAGCTCGGCAAGGAACAATCCCCGGTCGACATCCGGGACACCAAGAAAGCAGACCTTCCTCCCATCGCCTTCGCATACACGCCGGGCCCGGCTGAGATCGTCAACAACGGCCACACGGTCCAGGTCACGCCGAGCGCCGGAGGATCGATCCGCGTGGGCGCCTCCGAATACAAGCTGGTTCAGTTCCATCTGCACACCCCGAGCGAAGAGAGGATCCAGGGCCAGCCGCACGCCATGGTGGCCCACTTCGTCCACAAGAACGCGGCCGGCAACCTCGCCGTCGTCGCCGTTCTGCTCGACGGCGGCAGAGAGAGCGGAGCCTGGAAGCCGATCTTCGAGAGCCTGCCAGGAGGAGAGGGCGAGACCCGGGCGCTCACCGGCGTGGATCCCGCACGCCTGCTGCCGAGAGGACTCGGCTACTTCACGTTCCTGGGATCGCTCACGACGCCGCCCTGCAGTGAAGGGGTGCGCTGGTTCGTCTTAAAAGAGCCCGTGACCGTTTCTCCGGCAGACATCGCGGCGTTCCAGAAGCTCTACCCTCACAACGCCCGCCCGGTGCAGCCCTTGAACGGGCGCACGATCGAGGAGAGCCGGTGACCCGACGCTCCCAAAGGAGTCCGGCATGAAGTGGATGGAAACGGCACCGGGAGTCGGGCGGCCGTGGGCGGCGGCTGCCCTGCTGATTCTGATCGGAAGCCTGCTCGCGTGCGCCGACGTCGTCGAGAACGAAAAGGCCCGTGAGCAGGCCCGTACCACCGGCCTGTACCAGGTCCGCATCGCGAATGAGGACGAGAAAGAGAAGCTCGCGGGAACCTGCAAGTTCGTCCGGACGGTCAACGCCGATGACGACCCCGTGCGGCGGCCCTCGGACGCCGAGCTCCGGGACTATCTCAGAGCCGAAGCCGTATATCTAGGAGCGGACACGATTTACATCGACCGAAGAACGGCCGAAACGTACATCTGCGGCCCCGGACCCTTGAATCCAGACGGGACCCGCAAGGCCTCGGAACCCGCTCATAAGTAGGGCGTTCACGTCCCGTTCACGTGCCGCGGGGCATCTTGACGCTGCTTCTCTTCGGTTGGTAGCGTTATAACGAACCGGGTCTGCCCCTCGGAGGGGCGCTGCGTTCGTCTTGCCCTACGGGCGGAAGAGCTGTTTCGTCCGCTCCGGGCGATCCGAGGCAATGGATGGAGTTGTCGTTGCGACGCATCGAGATCGCGGCGTGGTGCGGTGGAGCCCTGCTCGTTTCCGTCTTCCTGGCGGCGCGGGTCCACGCCGCTCTCGGCAGCCGCGCGGGCCTGCGCGAGTTTCGGGCCGCGCAGGCGTCGATCGAGACATCTCCCGGCTCTGCCCTCTCTGCCTTTTCCGAGCCGAACCAGGCCCTCTGGTCGAAAGAACGCGTGAAGGAGTATGAGGAGAGCCTGCGGCACGAGATGGCGCCGCCCCTGGCCATTCTTCGAATCCCCGGCATCGGCCTCGAAGTACCGGTCCTCGAGGGCGTGGACGACCTGACGTTGAACCGCGGCGTCGGCCGCATTCCCGACACGGCTCGGCCGGGAGAGCCCGGCAACGCCGGGATCGCGGGTCACCGGGACGGCTTCTTCCGGGGCTTGAAGGACGTGACCGTCGGGGACCCGATCGAGATCGAGACCCTTTCCTCCCGGCAGACCTATCGGATCTCCAAGATCTCCATCGTTTCGCAGACCGACGTGGACGTCCTGGACGCCACCCGGGAGCCGACCTTGACCCTCGTCACCTGCTATCCCTTCTACTTCGTCGGAAGCGCCCCCCAGCGCTACATCGTGAGCGCGGTCGCCGAGAACGCCTCGGCCCTCGGGCCTCAAAGAAAGGAGGCTCGATCTACAGTAGACTGATCCCCAAAGAAATCGGGTATCGCGTTGTGTTTGAAGTGACTTTTTTTGGAGGAGAACCATGAATTGGAAACGTTGGACCCTGTCTCTCGCCGCGCTGGCGCTTGCTTCGGCGATCGCCACCGGGCAGACCACCACGGAAGTCAAGCATGGCACGGTCGTCGCCACCTGGGCCGACCAGCTGGTCGTCAAGCTGGATGACGGCTCGACGAAGCAGTTCACAATCCCCGCGGGCTTCCAGTTCGACCATGAGGGCCAGAAGGTAGGTCTCGCGGACCTGAAGCCCGGCTGGGAGCTGACGGCCGTCATCAAGACGACGAAGACGCCCAAGGTCGTGCAGACCACGGAAATCAGGAACGGCACGGTCGTCATGGTCAAGGGCCGCACGCTCACCTACATGGATGACGCCGGCAAGAACCAGCAGTGGACGCCGCCCGAGGGCTTCAAGTTCATGGTCGACGGCCAGGCCCTGGACGTCAAGGAGCTGAAGCCTAAGAGCAGACTCACCGCCACGATCGTTCGCACCACGACGACCACCGAAGAGCACAAGAGCACGAGCGTCGCCGCCAAGGGAGAGAAGAAGGAAGCGGCCCCGGCCCCGGCCCCGGCTCCGGCCCCAGCGCCGACAGCCGCGCCTGCGGCGCCCGCCCCGGCGCCCGCTCCGGCGCCCGCCCCGGCGAAAAAGCTCCCGAAGACCGGCAGCTCGCTGCCGCTTCTGGGAGTGCTCGGAGCCGCATCTCTCGCTCTCGGCGCCGGCCTCACGCTGCGCCGCAAGCTGTTCTAGCCCGAAGCCTCTTTTGGAATCCTCGCCGGGATGCCGCCGAGCGCGGCGTCCCGGCTTTTTTTTCCTTCGCATCGTAAGATCACATCCGGAAATGGCGCGTAGAGCTCTCCTCGCGGCCGGGCTGTGCCTGCTGGCGCTTCCCGCCGGGGCGCAGGAGGCTCCGCTCTCCTTCGAGGTCGCCGTCGTGCACGTCGAGCCGACCACGCAGGTCGTCTTCAAGCAGTCGTCGCCGGCCCGGTTCACGCCGACTCTCCTGCCCGGAGCCTTCCGGATCCAGTGGGCGAGCCAGCGCATCATCGTTCCCTTCGCCGAGCGCAAGTACGACGACCCGTTCGTCTCCGCGGTGCGCTTCTCGGGAGACACGGCCATCATCGAGCTGACCGAGCCCAACCTCTCCGCACGGGCTTATCCGCTCGGCAATCCCGACCGCGTCGTCGTCGAGATCGGCCGCCCGGCGCCTCCTCCCGCCGCCCCGCAGGCGGCGCCGCCACCCTCCGCCGCCCCCGCGTTGACGATCGTCATCGACGCCGGCCACGGAGGAACGGAGACCGGCGCCATCGGGCCCGGGGGCCTCCAGGAGAAGGACGCGACCCTCGCGATCGCCCGCCGCCTTTCAACGTCCCTGACACGCATGCTCTCGGCCCGCGTGCTCCTGACGCGGGATTCCGACAGCCTCATCTCGCTGGACGACCGCACGGCGCTCGCCAACCACGAGAAGGCGGACCTCTTCCTGTCGATTCACGCCAACTCTTCGCGCGCGACGGGCGCCCGCGGGTCCGAGACGTACTATCTCTCGCTCGAAGCCTCGGACAAGCTCGCCCAGGAAGTGGCCAACCAGGAGAACCAGGTCCCGCTTCCCGCCGCGGCCGAGCCCGGGACGGCGGCCTCGCGGGATTCCTCGATCGATTTCATCCTGTGGGACCTCGCGCAAACGGCGCACCTCAAGGAGTCGAGCGCTCTGGCCGACACGATCCAGGAGGAGCTGAACGCTCTCTCGGGCACGCAGAACCGAGGCATCAAGCAGGCCCCGTTCCGGGTGCTCGTCGGCGCGACCATGCCGGCCGTGCTCGTCGAGACGGCCTTCATCTCGAACGCCGACGAGGAAAAGAAGCTCGCCAATCCCGTCTTCCAGCAGAGCGTGGCGGACGCCATCGCCAAGGCGATCAGCCGCTTTTTCGCTCGCCGCAAGCCCGGGGCTGTCCGGCCGACTCCGGCCGCCGCGCCGCCGGCAGCTTCCCCATGAACCGCCGGGCGGCCGTCGCGTTGCTCGCCGTCCTCGCGCTCGCCGTCGCGGCGCTGCTGCTGTGGCAGGCCCTCCACGCCGGCAGCGGCCGGGAGCGGCCGCGCGCCTTCCTGCGCGTCTCGCCCTCGGCGCCGACGCCGGCGATCACGCCCGGAGGCTCTCTCTCCGCCGCCCCGCAGACGGTGCGCGTCACGCTCTTTTTCCCGGGGACCGAGGACGCCAAGTTGCGGCCGGAGGAGCGGGACATCCCGAAACCGGCCGGCCCGTCGGCCTTCTTGAAGGCGCTCTTCGCGGAGCTCGCGCGAGGGCCGGCGCAGGCCGGCCTGGGCGGCGTGGTCCCCAATCAGCTGCAGCTGCGCAGCGCGTTTCTGCTTCCCGAGGGCCAGGTCGTTCTCGATCTCGCCGTGGACACGACGCTGGCCTTCGGGTCGGACGAGGAGATGACGGTGGTCGCGGCGCTGGTCGACACCGTGCTGCAAAACGTCGCGGACACGACCCGCGTGCGGATACTGGTCAACGGCGAGCCCGCCGAAACTCTGGGAGGACACGTGGACCTGACCCGGCCTCTTCTTTTCATCCGGTCGGAGCTCGCCTCGTGACCCGCGCGACGCCGCGCCCCGACGGACGCAAGCCCGGGGACCTCCGGCCCGTGACGATCGAGACGGGCGTCTCGCGCCACGCGGAGGGCTCGGCGCTGATCGCGCTCGGGGACACGCGGGTGCTCTGCACCGCCTCGGTCGAGGACCGCGTGCCGCCCTTCCTGAAGAACACGGGCTCGGGCTGGATCACCGCCGAGTACGGCATGCTGCCGCGAGCGACGCACACGCGGTCGGCCCGCGAGGCCGCTACCGGCAAGCAGGGAGGGCGCACGCAGGAGATCCAGCGGCTGATCGGCCGCGCGCTGCGCAGCGTGACGGAGCTGCGAGGCCTGGCCGATCGGTCGATCACGCTCGACTGCGACGTGCTGCAGGCCGACGGCGGAACCCGCTGCGCCGCGATCACCGGCGCCTCGGTCGCCCTCGCGATCGCCGCGGCCAAGCTCCTCCGGGGCGGCGTCCTGGCCCGCTGGCCGCTGCGCGAGACCGTCGCGGCCGTGTCCGTGGGCATCTGCGCCGGCCAGGCAGTTCTCGATCTCGCCTACGCGGAAGACGCCGAGGCCGACGTGGACTGCAACGTCGTCGCGACCGCTGCCGGAGCCTTCGTCGAGATCCAGGGCACAGCAGAGAGGCGGCCGTTTTCCGAGGACCAGCTCGCGGAGCTTCTCTCCCTGGCCCGCAAAGGCTTGAAGCGCCTGCACACCGCCCAGACCGAGGCCCTCGCCCCCCACCTCGCAGGCCTCGACACGGGGGACTTCGCCTAGCAGGAGCCTGTCCTCGCAACGCTCTGCTGCGGGTGGCGATGCTCTCGCTGCGAGCGGAATGCTCGAAAAACGGCTTGTGCGACGTAGCTTTGCTACGACTCCGCGCCGTTTTTCTGCGCTTCCGCTCTCGCGTCGGCCTCGCCGCCCTCGCTACGAGCGTTACTCGGACAGGCTCCTGGTGACATAATGCCCGCCCTTCGAGGGACGGACCCATGAAGACCATCGGCATCCTCTTCGGCCAGGAACGCTCCTTCCCCTATGCCCTGGCCGACCGCATCAACAAGACCGGGGCGGACGTCACGGCGTCCCCCGTCAAGATCGGCGGCGTTTCGCTGGAGACGCCGAAGACGTACGACCTCATCCTGGACCGCATCAGCCAGGACATCCCGTTCTACCGGGCGATCCTGAAAAAGGCCGTGGCCGACGGAACGATCGTCGTCAACAACCCGTTCTGGTGGTCGGCCGACGACAAGTTCTTCAACAACGTCGTGGCCCGGGGCGTGGGCGTGGCGGTGCCGAAGACCGTGATCCTGCCGTCGAACCAGCACCCGCCCGACACGACCTCGGAATCGATGACGAACCTGGAGTTCCCGCTGTCGTGGGACGAGATCTTTTCCCACATCGGCTTCCCCGCCTACTTCAAGCCCTACTCGGGCGGCGGCTGGAAGAGCGTCTACCGCGTGACGAATCCCGACGAGCTGTTTGCGGCCTACAAAGACTCGGGGCAGCACGTCATGACACTTCAGGAGGAGATCGACTTCACCGAGTACTTCCGCTGCTACGCGATAGGCCGCCGGGACGTGCACATCATGCGCTACGACCCCCGGCAGCCCCATGCGAACCGGTACGTGAAGGACCCGTCGCCGATCGACCCGGCGATGCTCGAGCGGGTGCGCGGCGACTGCCTGAAGCTCGTCAACGCGCTCGGCTACGACTTCGACACGCTCGAGTTTGCCGTGCGGGACGGCGTGCCCTATGCCATCGACTTCCTGAACCCGGCGCCCGACGCCGACGTCCAGTCCGTGGGCGCCGCGAATTTCGAGTGGGTGCTCGAGCACGCCGGCAAATGGCTGATCGAGCGCGTCCAGGCCGGGCCGGAACCCCTCCAGGACTACCGCTGGCAGTGGTTCCTCGCGGGCGGCAACGGCCGCCCCGCCGGCGCCCCCGCGGCGGGAAAGCCGCGCCGCCTTCCCCCGCGCCCGAAGGCCCCGGCTCCGCGCACGCGCCCCCGGGAGTAGAGGCGCCCCGATGTCCCGGCCGGCCTTCACCCTCGGCGTCGAGGAAGAGTTCCAGATCGTGGACCCCGCGACGCGGGAATTGAAGTCGCATGTCCAGCAGCTGCTCGATGAGGGCAAGGTCCACCTGAAAGAGCGGGTCAAGCCGGAGATGCACCAGTCGGTCGTCGAGATCGGTACCGGGATCTGCAAGGACATCGGCGAGGTCCGGCGGGACGTGGCCGAGCTGCGCACCGAGATCATCAGCCTCGCGCGCAGGCAGGGCATGCGTGTCGCTTCGGCCGGAACCCACCCCTTCTCCGACTGGGCGGCGCAGGAGATCTTCCCCGACCCGCGCTACGACGGCATTGTCGAGGAGCTGCAGCTGCTGGCGCGGTCCAACCTGATTTTCGGCCTCCACGTGCACGTCGGGATCGCGGACCGCGAGCTCGCCCTCCAGATCATGAACGAAGCCCGCTACTTTCTACCGCACCTGCTCGCGCTCTCCACGAACTCCCCGTTCTGGCTGGGGCGCAAGACCGGCCTGAAGAGCTATCGCACGAAGGTCTTCGAGCGCTTCCCGCGCACCAACATCCCGGAGACCTTCCAGACGCCGGCCGACTTCGACTCCTACGTCCGGATCCTGGTCAAGACAAACTGCATCGACAACGGCAAGAAGATCTGGTGGGACGTGCGCCCGCACCCCTTCTTCGACACGATCGAGTTCCGCGTCTGCGACGCCGTGATGCGCATCGAGGAGACCCTGACGCTGGCCGCCCTGATCCAGGCCATCTGCGTGAAGCTGTGGACGCTGCGAGAGCGCAACCTCGGGTTCCGGATGTACCGGCGCGCGCTCATCCTCGAGAACAAGTGGCGAGCCAGCCGCTGGGGCATCGAGGGCAAGCTGATCGACTTCGGCAAGGAGATCGAGGTGCCCTTCGCGAGCCTCATGCAGGAACTGCTCGCCTTCGTGGACGACGTCGTCGACGAGCTGGGCTCGCGCAAGGAAGTCGAAGGCCTGAAATGGATCCTGGAAAACGGCTCGGGGGCCGACCGTCAGCTCGCCGTCTACGAAAAGAGCGGCGGGGATCTGAAGAAAGTCGTAGACTACATCTGCGACGAAACGAGCCACGGGCTCGACCTCAAACCCTAAGGAGCGCCAACAGAACATGCAGAATCTGACCGAGCTGCGATCCGTGTATGCCGAGGACCTGGCGCCGGGCGCGCGCAACGCCGTGCGCACGTGTCTCCGCATCCAGCCGAACGAACGCGTGGCCCTCGTCACGGATCTCGAAACAGAGGAAATCGCGGCCTCGCTCGCCGACCAGGTCCGCCAGGTCGGCGCGGCCCTCGACGTCCACATCATGGAGGACTACGGGGCGCGGCCGATGCTCACGATGCCGCAGGAAGTCCGCCAGGCCCTCGAGACGGCCGACGTGTCGATCTATGCCGGCCAGCCCAAGGCGGGCGAGCTCGCCTTCCGCCGGGCGCTCACGGAGGTGATCAACCGGCGGCAGATTCGCCACGCCCACATGGTCTCGATCTCGCGCCAGATCATGTGCGAGGCGATGCGAGCCGATTTCAACGAGGTGGACGCCATCTCGAGCCGCGTGCTCGAACGGGCGGTCAAGGCGAAGAAGATCGTGGCCCGGTCGGCCGCGGGGTCGCACGTCGAGGCCACCTTCGACCCGGAGATCAAGTGGCTGAAGACCTCCGGCATCATCTCGACCTCGAAGTGGGGCAATCTCCCGGGTGGAGAGGTCCTGACCTCCCCGGCACGCGTGGACGGCGTGTACGTGGCCGACGGCGTCGTGGGCGACTACCTGTGCGCCCGCTACGGCGACCTCGAGAGAACTCCCCTTTCCGTGACCATCGAGAACAGCCGCATCGTCGAGATCCGCTGCGAGAATCGCGACCTGGTCAACGATTTCACGGCCTACACGACGACCGACGAGAACTCCAATCGCGTGGGCGAGTTCGCGATCGGGACCAACATCGCGGTCCACAACGTCATCGGCAACATCCTGCAGGACGAAAAGCTGCCGACGCTCCACGTCGCCTTCGGCCACCCCTACGCCGAGCACACGGGCGCGCGGTGGTCGAGCACGACCCACATCGACATCGTCGGCCGCCGGTTCGACATCTGGTTCGACGGCGACCAGGTCATGGCGGACGGCCGCTTCCTGATTTGATCCCCGAGCTTCGCCGGTCCTTCAACGCCGCATTCACCGAAGAACGCTACGCCGCCACGCAGCGGCGGCTCGAGGAGCGGCTCGGCTGCCGCATCCACTTCCGGATGTGCGAGACGCCGGTCCTCTTGCCGCCGGCCCTCCGCGACGCGATGGTCCGCGCGGCCCGGGAGATCCTCCAGGAGCTCTCGACGAAAGACCAGCTCGCCTTCTCGCGGGAGGCGATCCCCCCGGATCTCGACGTCCCGGGGGAAGGCCTTCACCCCTTCTGCGCGCAGGTGGATTTCGCCGTCGTCGAGGACGGCGGCCGACTCCACCCGCGGCTGATCGAGCTGCAGGCGTTTCCGTCCCTCTACGGCTTCCAGCTGTATCAGGCAGAGGAGCAGCGCCGCGACGTGCCGGGCGGCGAAACGCTCGACTTTCTTCTCTCGGGCCTGGATTCCGACGGGTATCGGCGCGTCGTGGGCGAGGCGCTCACAAACGGCCATCCCGCCGAGAACGTCGTCCTGATGGACATCGATCCGCCGACGCAGAAGACCTATCCGGACTTCGCGGCCACCGAGAAGCTCTGGGGCGTCCGGCCCGTCTGCGCGACGACGCTCGTGAAACGGGGGCGCGAGCTCTGGTACGACCGCGACGGAAAGCCGACACGCATCCTGCGCCTCTACAACAGGGTCATCTTCGACGAGCTCTTCGCCAGGAAAATCGCGCTGCCCTTCTCCTTCACCGAGCCCCTCGACGTCGAGTGGGCGGGCCATCCCAACTGGTACTTCCGCTGGTCGAAACACTCGCTGCCGCGCCTGACGCATCCGTCGGTCCCCGAGACGCGCTTCCTCTCGGACTTCGCACGATGGCCGGAAGACCTCCCGGCGTGGGTCTTGAAGCCGCTCTTTTCCTTTGCGGGCTCGGGCGTCAAGGTGGACGTCACGGCGGCCGACCTCGACAGCATCGAGCCCTCGAGGAGACGCGACTTCATCCTCATGCGCAAGGTCGCTTATGCCGAGGCGGTCGCCTCGGCCTACGGCGGCGCCTCGAAGGTCGAGGTCCGCGTGATGTTCCTCTGGAAGGACGGGAAGCCCCTGCCCGTCACGACCCTCGCCCGCCTCTCCCAGGGCAAAATGATGGGCGTCGCCTTCAACAAGGACAAGAAGTGGGTCGGCTCCTCCTCCTGCCTCTGGCCGGCCGCGTAGAATCCCGGCCCAGGTGACTCTCTCCGCGGGAAGCCGCCTCGGGCCCTACGAAATCCTGGCGCCTCTCGGCGCGGGCGGGATGGGTGAGGTGTACCGCGCGAAAGACCCGCGGCTCGGGCGCGAGGTGGCGATCAAGGTCCTGCCGGCCTCGTTCTCGAGCGACGCGGACCGCCTGCGCCGCTTCGAGCAAGAAGCGCGGGCGGCAGGCATTCTCAACCACCCCAACATCACAGCCGTCTACGACATCGGCTCCCACGAAGGAGCCCCGTACGTTGTCCAGGAGCTTCTGGAAGGCGAGACCTTGCGCTCTCTTCTGGCCGCCGGGCGCCTGGCCGCTCGCAAGGCCATCGACTACTCCTTGCAGATCGCCCACGGCCTCGCGGCGGCCCACGAGAAGGGAATCGTCCACCGGGACCTGAAGCCCGAAAACCTCTTCGTCACGAAAGACGGCCGCGTCAAGATCCTGGACTTCGGGCTCGCCAAGCTCACGCAGAAAGAAGCAGGACCGGAACTGTCGAGCCTGCCGACCGCAACGGCCGGCACCGAGCCCGGAATTGTCATGGGCACGCTCGGCTACATGTCTCCCGAGCAGGTGCGCGGAAAGCCGGCCGACGCGCGCAGCGACATCTTTTCCTTCGGCGCAATTCTCTACGAGATGCTGACCGGCCGCCGCGCCTTCCGCGGTGACTCGGCTGCCGACACGATGTCGGCGATCTTGAAGGAGGACCCGCCGGATCTCTCGGTGACGGGCCAGAACATCCCGCCGGGTCTCGAGCGCATCGTCCGCCACTGCCTCGAGAAGAACCCCGAACAGCGCTTCCACTCGGCGCACGACCTCGCCTTCGACCTCGAGGCGCTCACCGGCGTATCCGGGGCGGCTCCGGCGGTGGCCATGGCCGGCCGGCGACGCCTGCGGCTCTCGGCGGCGGCCCTCACGGCGGCCGCGGTCGGCCTTCTCGCGCTCGGGGCGCTCGCCGGCCGGTGGCTCACGGGCCGCGGAACGGGCACCCGGCCTCTGTCCTTCCAGCGCCTGACGTTTCGCCGGGGCAATCTCCTCACGGCCCGCTTCGCGCCCGACGGGAAAACCGTCGTCTACAGCGCCGCCTGGGAGACGGCTCCTGCCGAGGTCTTCACGGTGCGGACCGATTCGACCGAATCACGGCCTATCGGATTGCCCTCCTCCGACGTCTTCGCGGTCTCGCCGAAAGGCGAGCTGGCGGTCCTGCTGAAGAAGACGAGGCTCTTCCGGCCCGGCGGGCCCGGGACGCTCGCGCGCGTGCCTCTGGGCGGCGGAACTCCCCGCGAGGTGCTCGAAGAAGTCTCTCAGGCGGACTGGGCTCCGGACGGCGAGGAGCTGGCCGTCATCCGCAGGGCGGCGGACGGTAAGGACCAACTCGAGTTCCCGATCGGCACAGCTCTCTACCAGGGCGGCGACCTCTCCAACCTGCGGGTGTCGCCGGGCGGGGATCGGGTCGCTCTCGTGGACTGGGAGCCCACACACCGACACGGCGCGATCGTGACAATCGATCGCAAGGGCAAGAAAACGACGATCTCGGGAGACTGGGCGGACATCACCGGACTTGTGTGGGCCCCGGGCGGGAAAAGCGTGATCATCGCCGGAGCCCGAACCCGCGCCAGCCACGCGATCCTCGAGATCTCCTTGTCGGGAAAAGAGCGCTTTCTCCTGGGCAACGCTCTCGGGTTGTGGCTGCACGACGCGGCGCCCGACGGCCGGCTCCTGGTCGAGAGGGGGGTCCGGCAGTCGGGCCTTCGGTGCCTGGTCCGGGGCGAGACCCATGAGCGAGAGCTCGGCTGGCTCGACGATTCCGAAGCCAAGACCATAGCGGAGAACGGGAGCGCCGTTCTCTTCGGCGAGTACGGGGAGGCGCGCGACCAGCGGGGAGGCGTGTACCTCCGCAAGACAGACGGAACGCCGGCGGTGCGGCTGGGCGACGGCGACGGCATGGAACTCTCCGAGGATGGACGGTGGGCCCTGTCGATCAACCCCGGCCCGCCTCGAAGCCTCGTGCTTCTGCCGACCGGGGCCGGCAGCCCGCGAAAAATCCCGCTCGAAGGCTTCGAGCCGTTCTATGCCTTCTTCCTTCCGGGTGGCAAGGGCTACGGCCTGGTGGCCCCGGGCAAGGACGAGCCGATCTCGGTCTTCATCATCGGGCCGGAGGGCGGGAAGCCCAGGCTGCTCCGGACCGAGAACCTGGGCTGGGATGCCAGCGGCGCCGTCTCCCCGGACGGAGAGAGCCTCATCTACGTCACGAAGACCGGCGAGCTTCGGATTGCGCCTTTGTCAGGCGGGGCCGGGCGCACCGTGCCGGGCCCGCCGCTTCAGCACGGTGACTATCCCAACCAATGGAGCTCGGACGGACGCTACCTCTACGTCATCCGGTCCGGTTATGTGCCGGCCCAGGTGGACCGCGTGGAGCTCTCGACGGGAAAGCGCGAGCTCTGGAAGCGCCTCGGCCCGGAGGACCTCACGGGCGTGATCCTCGTCAGCGACATCTCCTTCACGCGCGACGGAAATTCTTACGTCTACTCCTACGCCCGGGTCGTGGCGTCCGACCTGTACGTCGTGGAGGGCGTCCGCTGAGCTAGTGACTCCCCCGCGGAGCGACCGTGGTCGTCGTCGGTGAGGAGCTCGTCGGCATCACGGGCATGGGATTGACGGACGTCGGGGAGTAGGAGTCGTTGGAGACTCTTCCGTAGTCTCCGTTGATGCTCTGTACGGGGGAGAATCCTGAGGATCCGGGCCTCTCCACGACCTGCGTGCGGGGCCGGGGCGACTCGGCGAGAACCACGTTGCGCGCCGCGGACTCGGGCGTCGGCGAGAAGTAGTAGCGGGACGGAAAGGCTACGCAGGGATTGTCGGCCTCGTCGTAAGAGACGCCGTACGAGTAGCCGTAGCCGGGTGCCACGAGCGACGGATCCGAGCAATCGAGGCCCTCATACTCGCCACCGCCGCCTGCTGCGCCCGTCGCGCATCCGACGGCGGCCACGACGGCCAGCAGGAGAAGGAACCGCAAGGGTTTGGAGCCCATGGCGACCTCCCGCGTCTCACTCGATACAACGGCCGGGACGGCCTCATTATTGCGCCCCCGGTGGAGCCAAGAAACGGCTGCGCGGAGGTCAGATGTGCAGCATCGGAACGCCGGGGACGGCCTGGAGCTTGCCGAAGAAGTCGTTGTACTCCATGGCCAGATGCGCTCCCCCGCCCGCGCCGGACGGCCACGGGTCGTTGATCAAAACCTCGTCCCCGGGGGCGTCCCGGCGGATTCCCGTCAGGACCACGGCATGCGCACCGCTCTGGACGTCGCGGTAGCCACGGACGTTCCCGCCATACCAGAGCGGCCCGAAGGCCGCCAGCAGGTTCTCGAGCGCCGCCGGCGTCGGGCTCAGGAACTCCGTCCGGAGGACCATGGCCTGGGCCACCGCGATGGCCAGCTGAGGCGTCAGGGCCCGGTTCATCGACGTCATCAGCGCGGTGACCCGCGGCTGATCCACTTCGCCTCCCGCGAGCGTCGTGGCCTGCACGCGGTTGCGGTGGAAGCGCACGATCATCTGGGCGCTCGCGTACCAGCACGTGAGGCTGGCCTCCTGGGGAATCAGGGGCACGTTGTAGTAGACGGACATGCGGCCTCCTACGGCAGATACTGCCGGATCTGCACCTTCCACCAGGGCCAGTCGTGACCGTAGGGGGCGTCCCAGACGCGGCCGCGCACCGGGATGCCCTTCCCGTC
>Ga0335082_10001845_pt1 | contig 22640 bp, 27 predicted proteins | sample Lox_Sample_41_FD_206718 | JGI IMG/M metagenome (GOLD analysis project Ga0335082, IMG submission 206718) | Soil microbial communities from Loxahatchee National Wildlife Refuge, Florida, United States - Lox_Sample_4.1 | ecosystem: Environmental > Terrestrial > Soil > Wetlands | place: USA...
CACGAGCGCCAGATCCACCAGGTTCAGGACGTTTTGATAGCCGTCCCGTCGCTTCGTGATTCCGTCTTCAAAGAGAATCACCCCGCGTTCGGCCTTGGCCAGGATTTCGGCCGCTTCGGCCAGCCGTTCCGGAGCGATCCCGGTCTGTTCGGCCGCCGTCTCGGTCGAAACCGAAGCCGCGGCCTGTTTCAAGGCCTCGACCGCTTGGGGATATTTCTGCAAAACCGTCTCGTCGCATAACCCGCGCTCGAGGATGATCCCGACCAGACCCTGGATCAAGGCCCGTTCCGAGCCGGGCTTGATCGCCAGGTGATGCGTCGCCAGCTTGGCCATAGGCGTCGTGATCGGATCGGCCACGATCACTTTCGCCTTGTATTTTCTCAAGGCCTCCTTCACCCGGATATTGAAAACGGGGTGCGTCTCGGTGATGTCGGACCCGATGATGAAGATCGCGTCGGCCTTTGTCACCTGCTCCGCGTTGTTCATCATTCGGATGCGGGGCGTCCCGAAGGCCTTGCGCAGCGCCGTCACGACATTCATCTGACCGTAGCGTGCGGTGCTGTCGATCTGATTCGTCCCCAGACCGACCCGCATGAATTTCTGGAAAAGGTAGATGTCCTCGTTGGTGCATCGGGCCGAGATCAGGCCGGCGATCGCCTGTCCGCCGTGGTCCATCTTAATCTTCGACAATTTCCCCGCGACGAAGTCCTGGGCGTCCAGCCAGGGCGTCTCGACCCGTTCCCCATTATTGCGGACGAGTGGAAGTTTGAGCCGGTTGGGACTGTTGACCATCTGAAACCCGAAGCGTCCCCGCCCGCAGATTCCGCCATGTCCCTTTGCGGTATCGGCCCGGTCGCCCCACTTGGCCTTCCAGGACAGCTTGGAGGTGACGCGGACGATCCGGTTGTCCTTGGTTTCGACCGCGATCTGGCAGCCGTCGCCGCAGTAGGGACAGGTGGTCTGCGTCTTTTTCATCTGCCAGGGTTTGTAGAGGTATTTGGAAAACTTGTTGGTGATGGCGCCGACCGGGCAGACGGCGAGGCAGTCGCCGCAGAATTCGCAATAAAGCGGCTTGTCCTCTTTGGCCGTCACGATCGTGAAACCGTCCTTTTTCATGAAGGTCAGCGCATCCACCAACTGGACTTCTTTGCAGATGTTGATGCACTCGCCGCAGGTAATGCAGCGGTTCATGTTGAAATCAAGAACGAGGGATCGGGTGTCTTCCGGAATCCCCTTCTGTTTCACGTTGGGAACCTCGCCGATGCCGAACTGGAAGGTGAAATCCTGAAGCTCGCAATGGCCGTCGGCATCGCAGACCGGGCAGTCCAAGGGGTGGGTCGAGAGATGCTTGATCAGGGCCTTCTTCTGGGCTTCTTTCAGTTCCGGAGTTTCGGTCTGGACGACCATTCCGGGTTGAGCCGACGCCGTGCAGGAGCGGACGGGTGCCTTCTTGCCCTCAACCGAGACCAGGCACATCCCGCAGGACCCGAACGGTGTGAAGGTGTAGTGGTAGCACATCGCCGGGATGATTTTTCCCATGCCGCTCAGCACATCGTACAGAGATCGGCCCTCGGTGGCCTTGACCGGTTGGCCGTCGATCGTGAGCTCGATCTCTTCTCCGGCCCCTAAGAGTCTCGCTTCTTTTGCGTCTCGTGTGCCCATTTCGTGAATCCTCTAACAGAGGGCAGACACGCAGGTCTGCCCCTACATCATTCAGGGCGCACGCCGTGCGCCCCTACATTCGGGCGGACACATGGGTCCGCCCCTACCTATCACATTCCCCCATCACGATGTCGTACGTTCCGAAGATCGTGACGATGTCGGCGATCATGTAGCCTCGCGCCATATAATCAAACGCGCCCATATGAATGAACGACGGCGCGCGGATCTTGAGACGGTACGGCTTTCCGCTTCCGTCGCTCACGATATAAAATCCCAGCTCGCCCTTATGCGCCTCGGTGCCGCAATAGATCTCCCCGGGCGGCGTGTTGAAACCCTGCGTGAAGAGCTTGAATTGGCGGATCATATGCTCCAGGTTCGTGAAGACCTTGTCCTTTTGTGGAAGCGTGACGCGGGGGTCTTCCACCATGTACGGGCCCTGAGGGAGTTGATCCAGACATTGCTTTACGATCTTGGCGCTCTCCTTCATTTCCAATATTCGGATCCAGTACCGGTCGTAGGTGTCGCCGTTCTTTCCGACCGGCACGTCCCACTGAACCTTGTCGTAGGCACCGTAAGGCTCATATTTTCGAAGATCGTAATCCACGCCGGAGCCCCGGAGCGTCGGCCCCGACAGCCCGAAGCTGATCGCGTCCTCGGCCGAGATCACGGCGATGCCCTTCGTCCGAGCAATCCAGATCCGGTTGGTCTCCAGCAACGCGTTGTACTCGTCCAGTTTTTCGCTGAAATTCTCCAAAAACTTGTAGAGATGCCCGATCAACGTGGGACTGATGTCGTTCTCGACACCCCCGATGCGGTACCAGCTCGTCGTAAGCCTCGCACCGCACAGGTCGTCGAAAAAATCCAATAGCACTTCCCGCTCTCGAAAGGTATAGAAGAAAACGGTCATCGCGCCGATGTCCAGCGCCTGCGTCCCGAGCCAGAAGAGATGGCCGATGATCCGTTGGACCTCGGCCACGATCGTCCGCAGATACTCGGCCCGTTCCGGCACCTTCATGTCCAGCAGTTTTTCGACGGCGCGGACGTAGGCGAAGTTGTTGTACATCGCGCAGACATAGTCGAGGCGATCGGTGTGCGGGATGAACTGATGATACGTGCCGTCCTCGGCCAGCTTTTCCACGCCGCGATGGAGGAAGCCCAAAACCGGCGTCGCCTTGACGATCCGTTCCCCTTCCAGTTCCAAAACGACCTTCAAGACGCCGTGGGTGCTGGGATGCTGGGGGCCCATGTTGAGCATCAGCTTCTCGGTCCGGAGCAACGGGAGCGCCTTGTTCGGCACCGGAACGCCCGTGACAGGATGCTCGGCCGCGGGTTCGACCGGCTTATTCTTTGCCTCGGTCGTCATGTCGTCTTCTTGTGCGTCCCCTCGGTGATAAACTCAAACGTGTCGCGCCATCCTTTTCCGGCCAAGGGGAAATCCTTCCGGAGCGGATAGCCCTCGTCGTATTCGTCCGGCATAAGGATGCGGCGATGATCGGGATGATGGTTGAACCGGATTCCCATCATGTCGAACACCTCCCGCTCCATAAAGTCGGCGCCTTTCCAGATCCCGGTCACGGAATCGATCGCGCAGTCTTCTTCCGTCACGCGGGCCTTGATCCGGATCCGCTCCCGGCGGCGGATCGAGTAGAACTCGTACACCACCTCGAAGCGCTCCGGATCTTCCGGATAATCGACCGACGAGATATGGACGATGTAATCGAAATCCATCCCGGGATCGTCATGCAGGTAGCGGCAAATCGGAACGATCGCGTCCTTTTTGACCGTCACGGCCAGGTCGCCTCGCCATTCCTTCTCCGAGAGGAAGGCGTCCGGAAACCGGGTCTGGATCTTTTCCGCGTTCGGATGCATGGCCCCTAAATCTTCGTCGCCCCCAGGATGGGGCTTTTGATGAAGACCTTTTGCTTCATGATTTTCTGCTGAAGTTTTAGTATTCCGTCGAAGAGGGCCTCCGGGGTCGGGGGACAGCCCGGCACGTAGATATCCACCGGAACGAAGCGGTCCACGCCCTGGACGACGGGGTAGCTGTTATAAATATTCCCGGACGTGGCGCAGGAGCCCATCGCGATCACGTACTTGGGCTCCGGCATCTGATCGTAAATCTTCCGGATCACGGGCGCCATGCGCCGGCAGACCGTCCCGGCCACGATCATCAGGTCCGACTGCCGGGGCGAAGCCCGGAATACGCCGGCGCCGTAGCGGTCGATGTCGTAGCGCGCGGAGACCGCCGCCATCATCTCGATCGCGCAGCAGGCCAGACCGAAGGTCAGGGGCCAGAGGGATCCCTTGCGGGCCCAGTTGACCGCCTGCTCGATCGTCGTGGTGACCAGGCCGCCCTCGCCGTCCAAGGTTCCTACTCCCATTGCAGGGCTCCCTTCTTCCAGGCATAGATGTAGCCGAAGACAAACAACCCGATGAAGACCACCATCTCAAACAGTCCCCACAACCCGATCTTGTCAAAGACGATCGCCCAGGGGTAGATGAAGATCATCTCGACGTCGAAGATCACAAACAGCATCGCGATGATGTAATACCGGACCGGAAAAGGATTGCGCGCATCCGAGATCGGTTCGCTTCCGCATTCGTAAGGCGATAATTTTTCTTCCAGATCAAGACGGGGCTGAACAAAATAGCTGAGGAGAAGCGTGACCACCCCGAACCCGATCGCCAAAAGAATGAACAGAAAAATTGAAAAATACTGGGATAGGTAGGCCGCCGTTTGGGAAACCATCGTATTCCTTTCGCGCACTCCTTATGAATCGATCGAATTGCTTCGGTCGATCCTCACTTTTGCCAGGTTTTCAACAATATCATGCTTTTAAATCTTGGTCAAGGGACTATAAGTCCCATACGGATGGGTCAAAAGACCTATGAAGGATGGTGCAGCTCAACGACATTTACCGGGAGGGCTTGGGGATAATTCACCGACCCGATTTCGTTATTTGGAAGGCTCGTGAGATCCCTGTTTGTTTTGAGCCTGAATTCCCAAGATTTTAACGTCGAATAGAAGGGTTTTCCCGGCCAGCGGATGATTCAGGTCCAGTACGACCGTCTTCTCTTTGATCTCCTGCACCCGGGCATGGATCGGACGGCCCGAAGGGTCGGTTCCCTCAAGCGGAGTCCCGATGACCAAGGCCTCCGGCGGGATCCGCGACTTCTCCACTTCCTGAACGGCCTTGGGATCGACCTCGCCATAGCCGTCTTCCGGCTTCACCTTGACCGTCTTCGTGTCGCCGATCTTGAGCCCTTCAAGCGCCGTTTCAAGCCCGGGAATAATCTGATGCTCTCCCTGAATAAATTTTAACGGCTCGCCTCCCACATTGGAATCGACCGTCGTCTTGTCTTCCAGTTTTAACGTGTATTCGATCGAGATCTCTTCGCCGGCAGAGACCGTTAACGGTTTGGCTCCCTTTCCGGATTCACCCCAAGCCGCGTTAAGGAATAACGGAAAGAAAACGAGCGACAAACTGAAGATCCGTTTCATATTCAAGGTCATTTTAAACCTCACCTTCGAAAATCCCTTCGCAAAAGTTTAAACCCTTCTGCCTCCGACCGATTCGTCGTCGGGCAAAGGCTTAGAGTGGTTCGGCCACTTTACACTCAAGCGTCAAGAAAAGCAACAAAAACTTGAAAAGAGAAGGCCTTTATGTCTATGTTATACTACGAAAAGCATCCCATCGAGACGACGGAAAGGCTATGCCCACGATCACCTTACCCGGCACGGTTCAAGAAACGGACGAAGCGATCCGCGCCCAGACGATTCCGCCTTACAAGGTGATCTTTCTGAACGACGACGTTACGACGATGGACTTTGTGGTCTACCTCCTCATCACGATCTTCAATAAAAATCCGGCGACGGCCGTCGAGTTAATGCTCGAAACCCACAATACCGGCGCGGCCGTCGTGGATGTCCTGCCGCTGGAGGAAGCCGAACTGCGCCAGCAGCAGACCCATGCCGCCGCCCGGACGGCCGGCTTCCCCCTTCGCTGCGTCATTGAACCGGCCTGAACTGCCTTTACATCATCCGATTGATCACGAAATGCATTGCGAAGTCGAGGGCGGTGCCGATCACGGCGGCAAGATACAATCCCCCGGTCGGCGGCGGGCCGGTCTTCCAGAAATAGAACGCATTGAAGATAAGCAAGGTGTCGTAGAAAAGATTGGTCACTTGGTGGGCGGCCGGAATCCGGGTCGCGAAATAGGTCGTGAGGAAGATCAGACCCAAGGGAAGGATCGAAAGGATCAGCGCCTTCGGATCGCGCCGTTTTTTGATCACGACCCCGAGCGCCCAGACCAAGGCGACGAAGACGACCAGAAAAAAGAGGTGCGCAATAAAGAAAATCTGCGGATTAAAGGTTTCGCCGCGGTGCATGACGTCACCGAATCAATTGGATCTTGTGGATTTCAAGCGGGACCAATCCCGATGGGAGGCGCCGTTCATCGGTTTGCGGTTGACACACTGAACAATATGCCAGTAGTTGAACGGGTTCACTTTGAGATTATGTTCCACATCCAGACAGGTTTCATCCAGAAGCGATTCAAGGGAAAGGTCCGACCGGAAGCCGATCCAGGTGCAAAGGGGCGATATCGTTTTTTCAACGCGGGAGACCAACCGGTTCCCGTTTGAGAAATGATTGAGCAGAACGATTTTCCCGCCGGGGCGGCAGACCCGGATCATCTCGGCCAGCACGGCCCTTGGACGCGGAACGGTGCTCATGACGTACGCCGCCACGACCGCGTCAAAAAGGTTATCCCGGAAGGCCATATGAGTGGCGTCCATCTGTTGCAGACAGACATGGTCCAGCCCGAGCTTCTTAATTTTCTTGGCCCCCTGCTCCAGCATCGGCCCGGTGAGATCGATCCCGACCACGGAGCAGTTCCGGGGATAGAGGGGGAGGGAGAGACCCGTACCCACTCCGACTTCCAGCACGCGGTCGCCCGATTTTAAACCCAGCAGATCGATCGCGGCGGCGCGGGAATGATGAAAAATTTTACCGAAAAGAAGATCGTAGAAACCGGAATAAACCGAGTAAACCTTGGTGACCTTCTCTGTATCCATGTGGCCTCCTCATGCGTCCGGACCCTAGCCCACAAGTTTAGAGAGAAACAAACCTTCATCTGTCTTGAGGATTGGCCGGCGAACCACCTCCCCCAAAACTCGGGCAGCATAAATTCCGCCCGTACTCTACCCGATTTATGTCCGAAAAGTCAAACAAGGCTTGCCACGACCCGGGGCGTGGTATATACTTCCGCAGGTTTTGACGACCCTTCCGGTGGAGACAGCCGCATGAAGCGATCCCTTCTAATTCGGCCCGGCGATATCAATGCGTTCTTCGGCCTGATGCTGGATAATGTCACGCAGCTGGTTATCCTGAGCGGAATCCTGATCGGCGTTTTTGGTTTCCCGAAGCAACTGGTTCTGTACCGGATCGTTCCGGGATCGGTCGTCGGCGTCCTGATCGGTGATCTGGTCTATACATTCATGGCGGTCCGCTTGGCCCGGAAATCCGGACGGGCGGACGTCACCGCCATGCCGCTCGGAATCGACACCATTTCACTCTTCGCCTTCTCGTTTGGAATCATCGGCCCGGCCTTTGCGGCCACCCAGGATCCCGAAGCGGCCTGGCGGATCGCGACCGCGGCCATCGTGGTCGTCGGGTTGTTGAAAATCGGCCTTTCGATCCTGGCGCCGTACCTGAGACGGTTCGTGCCGAGAGCCGGGCTGTTGGGCCCGATCGCGGCCGTGGCCATCCTGTTAATCGGATTCTTCCCGTCTCTTAAAATTTTTCACCAACCGCTCGTCGGTTTCCTGTCGCTGATCATCATTCTGGCCGGGTTCATCGGGCGGGTGCGAATGCCCTTCGGCCTCCCGGCCGCGTTCACCGGTGTGATGGTGGGCGTGGTTGTCTATTATACGCTGACGGTGGTCGGCCTGATCGCTCCGGAAATGAGTAGCGTATCCGAAACCGGCTGGATGACGGCCATCCCTTGGCCGACCTTGGGTTTCCTCCAAGGCTTTTCGGGACTGGGGCCTTATCTGGCCTTGGTTCTCCCTTTTGCTTTGGTGACAGTGATCGGAGGGGTGGATGTGACCGAGAGCGCCGCGGCCGGAGGAGATGAATACGACACGCGGGACATCGTGCTGACGGACGGCATTTCGACGCTGATCGGTGGATTGTGCGGCGGCGTCCTTCAGACCACACCGTACATCGGACAACCGGCTTATAAAGACATGGGTGCCGGAGCGGGCTACACCTTGGCGACGGCTCTTTTTGTGGGACTGGGCGGGATGCTGGGTTATCTGGCCTGGATTGTGAACATCATACCGGAAGCGGCCGTCGCGCCGATCTTAATATTCATCGGGCTCGAGATCCTGGCGCAGGCCTTCTCGGCCACGCCCAAGTCGCATCATAAAGCCGTGGCGATCGCCTTCCTTCCGGCCATCGCCTATTTGGTCCTGATCCAGGTCAGTTCGGCCGTCAACGGGGCCGGAGGGTCCTTCGAGAAATTGACGGGCGATGCCGCTGTGACGGTCCGGACGGTCACGATCCTGGGCAACGGCTTCATCATTTCTTCGATGCTGTGGGCCGGGGCGTTGAGCATGATCATCGATCATCGGTTTAAGGCTGCATCGGGGTTTCTCGGCGTCGCCGGGGTTGCATCGTCGTTCGGCCTGATCCATTCCCCATTTCCCGACGGGCGCTTGTTCTGGCCGTGGGCGGCCGACTCCAATGTTTCGGTCATGCTCGCCGCGGCCTATCTTCTGTCGGCGGGGATGCTGATCGCGATCGACAAATTCCGTATGACCGACAACGAAGTATCGTCCTAAAATGTGTACAGCAAGGCCGTCTTAAAGATCCGGTCGCTTTTCTGAAAATCGGGCGGCGGCAGATTGTCGTAAGCGACATTGAATGAAACCTTCAGGGCCAAATTGCCCACCAGATTCGCAATCACCGCCGTTTCTTCATTGATCAAATAGTCCTGGCCGTTGCTGAGGCTCGGCAGATATTCCACCCATTCATCGAACCGGCTCGTTTTGTTGAGATTGTGAGTATACCCGGCGAAGACGCGGGCATTCGGGAACCCTCGATCCGGAAACGGATTGACCTGATCTTCGTGGATATACCCGCCGCCGGCTTCCAGCTTTAAGACATCGTCCGGCGTTTTAACGAGATAGTACCCGAGACCGCCCTGATAGGTATACCGAAACTCGATTCCCCTGAGCGTGTCTCGTGCGGTCCTCTGCAAGAGGTACGTATAGAACCGATCGGTGATGTTCTGATCGTATTTGAGCGACCCGAACCAGCTTTCATCGGAGGTGACATCTTCCTTCTTTCCATACAGGGCGGCGCCCTCCAGCGTTATCTTGGCGAAGGAGAGGTTTCGTTCAACCTTCAGCTCGCCCGAGAAGGTCTGGGACGAGCTGTTGCCGGACGTTTCCAAATAGGAAAGCCCCACGCTGCCCTTCCATGGCGGTGGGGGTTCATCGGGCCATGCCGGGATACTGAAAAACCCCAGGAGACCCACTAGCCCAACCCCTGCGATGAATCGTTTCATTCCGACCTCCTCCCCGAAAAAAGTTGCGAACGATGGTGCGCTGGTTTTGGGTGGCACGGTTAAAACACCCGATTACGGTTTCCCTCTTTCCAGTTGGGCCGTACAATGGGGACAACGGGTCGCCTTGATCGAAATCACCGAGAAGCAATAGGGACAGTCCCGTGTCGTCGGTACGGCCGGTTGCGGCGCCGGCTCTTTCTTCAATCGATTGATCTGACGAATCAACATGAAGATGACGAACGCAACGATGAGGAAATCGATCACGGTATTGATGAACAGCCCGTAGTTGATGGTCGCACCGCCGGCCGCCTTCGCCTCGGCCAGCGTACGATACGGCTGCCCGGATAGATTCAAAAACAGTCCGGAAAAATCCACATTGCCGAGCAGGAGGCCGATGGGCGGCATCAAGACATCGTTGACCAGAGAACTGACGATCTTCCCGAAGGCCGCGCCGATGATGATGCCGACGGCCATGTCGATGGCGTTCCCCTTTATCGCGAATTCTTTGAACTCTTTTAGCACGGTTGGCTCCTCCTTATGTTTGCGATCTTCAATTTATCGGATCAGAATCAGAAGAAAAACAGAACGAAATTGAAACAGACCCTATCAGGTCGTTACTTGCGGCACGATTCGCCTCGCGACGGTGAGGAAGGCCGAATGCGCCACCATGCGGTGGTCGGGACGGACGGACCGTCCGTCGATATTCCAGGTGCGAAGCAGCGTCTCGAACGTCTCGATGAATCCGAAGCTCTTTTCGGCGCGAAGGGCCGCGACGACCTGCTGGACTTGCGGAACGGTCGGGAGCAAACAGAGAAAAACTCCACCCGGCCGAAGGGCCGTGACGGCATGCGGAACGACCTGCCAGGGTTCCGGCAAATCCAGCACCAGACGGTCGACCGGTCCGTCCTCGATCCCTTCGTAAATATTTTTCATCCGCACGACGAGATTCGCCGCCGGCCCCAGAAATTGGTTGATATTTTCCTGAGCCCGTTTGGCGAAGTCCTCACGTATCTCGTAGGAAATCACGCAACCCTTCTCCCCCACAGACCGAAGCAGCGCCATGGTGAGCGCACCGGAACCGATCCCGGCCTCCAAAACCTTCGCGCCGGGATAGATATCGGCCCACATCAAGATCAGTCCAAGGTCTTTGGGGTAAATCACCTGAGCGCCGCGCGGCATTTTAACGACATATTCGGCCAGCGTCGGTCGCAGGGCGATGAAATGTGTCCCGCGGGAGGTTTGAACCGAAACTCCCTCCGGTTGACCGATGAGATCATCATGCAAAAGTCGCTCGCCGCTGAACTGGAAGACGCCTCCCTTCTGCAGCACCATGCTGTACCGCCGGCCTTTTTGACTGACGAGATGGATGCGTTCACCGGGACGAAGGATGCTCATGGCGCAGTCTTGACCTTTTCCAGTATTCGGCAGTAGGAACAGATCGCCGCCGTGGTTGGCTGGCCGCAGCGCGTGCAGGATTGAATCTTTTCATCTTCGCGAGACAGATCCTCTCCTTTTTGCCGCTCCAGAAAACCGAAGTAAAAGGCCTGCTTCGTCCCGGGCGCATCGGCCTCGAGCCGGTTCAAGACCTCCTTGTTCACGAGCATCTTGGACCCGACGCTCATCGGGCATTCCTCGATCACATAGTCGATCTTGTTCACGACGGCATAGGCCGTGATTTCGCGCTCGGCCAGGCGGTAGAGCGGCTTGACCTTCTTGACCAACTTTTCACGCGTCGATGGAAGCGCCGGAGACTGCTTGGCGAGATAATCCTCCTGCCACCGAAGGATGTTGCCCAAGAGGCGGGAAGCCTCGTCATCCAGATTGTGACCCGTCGCCAGGACATCGAATCCACGGTCGTGAGCAATCCGGTTGAAATTGTACCGCTTCATCACCCCGCAGGCCGAACACGGACTCCGGTTGGTCAGGTCGGCGAGTTCCAGCACCCCGGCCCCCTCTTCTTCCTTGAGAGAATGAACAACCAGCTCGACGGCGCGGGACCGAGCAAAGGCGACCGTTTTTCGGTGGGATTCCACGGAATAATCACCGATCCCCTGCTGGATATGCAGCCCGGCGGTGTCGTAGCCTAGCCGCATCAGAATGTCCCACAGCGTGAGACTGTCTTTTCCGCCCGAGACAGCCACCAGAATCCGGTCGGCGCGATCGAACATCTTCTGGTCGTGGACCGCTCGCTTTACCTGCTCGAAGACGTAATCGTTCAGGCAAGCGGCGCAAACCGAGGTGTTATGCCGCGGCATTTTCAGAACCGCCTTCCCCCCACAGCGTCGGCAACGCAAATCAAAAACCTCCAGTCGTCACATTTCCATTATATAAGCGGGTGGCCGAGGCGGGGCGCCCCACCGAGCGCAGCCGGGGTCCCTACACCGGGCGGGGCGGCGAGCCCGGTGGGGCTGCCGAAGGACAGGACCCGCTTATCTATCCTCCCGAAATTACCGGCCGGATCTCAACCGTATCGTCTTCCCGAAGGGCTTCGTCTTCCGTGACCAGTTCATCGCCCCGGATCACCAACACGGTCTCCGGCAGAAGATCCAGTTTTTTTAACAGCTGGCCGACGGTCTTGGGCCCCTTGATCTCGGTCTCGCGCCGGGGATGTTGCAGAACGATACGCATGGCGGCATCATACTCCCAAGTCCGACCGGTTTTCAACGGTTGACAGAAAAATGGGACAATGGCACAATTTGTTCGATGCTGGACCGAGAGCTCGTTTTCAGCCTTCTAAAATCAAAACTGTGCGATGCCGCTTCGAACATTTCCATCACCGCGCTTCAGGGGGATGCCTCGAACCGGGCCTATTACCGTCTGCATTACACCGATCGGGATCGCCCGGCCACGATGATCCTCATGGAGTTGGCCGAACCGGAAGCGTTCAAGAAATCGGAGGAAGCCGTCTCGGCATCCACGATCCGTACCGACGAACTGCCGTATGTGAACATCCTCCGTCATCTGACCCAATCGCATATCGCCGTTCCGAAACTCTACTTTTATGATCCCAGGGCCGGTCTTCTTTTTCTGGAAGACTTGGGCGACCAAACGTTGGAAAATAAATTAAAGGCTCTTCCCGCGGAGGAAATGCGACGATACTACCGGCTCGCGGTCGATGAACTGTTGAAGATCCAGGGACCGGCGACGCGTGATCGAGACCCGAACTGCATCGCCTTCGGCCGGGCCTTCGATGTGCCCCTCCTGATGTGGGAGTTCGATCATTTTCTGGAATACGGCATCGAGGCCCGAACCGGTGTTACCATCAAACCGGGGGATCGGGATAAGATTCGCGGGGCCTTTTTAAAGATCAGCGAAGCCCTGGCGATGGAACCACGGGTTCTTACACACCGGGACTACCACAGCCGCAATTTGATGGTCCACCGGAGCCGAATCTGGCTGCTGGATTTTCAGGATGCGCTGATGGGCCCGTCCGTCTACGATCTGGCCTCCCTCCTCAGAGATTCTTACGCGGTCCTTCCGGAACCGACGGTGGAGGAGCTGATCGACTATTACCTTGAGCAGCAGCCCGCCTGGATTAATACCGGATCGAAAAAACAGGAACGGATGCTCTTTCGTAAGCAGTTTGATCTCATGAGCGTTCAGCGGAACCTGAAAGCGGCCGGACGGTTTGTCTATATTGATATCGTGAAAAAGAAGGGACATCTTCTTCCTTATATTCCTCAGACGCTGAGAAATGTTTGGCGCAACCTGAATCGATATGAGGAATTGAAGGTGCTGAGGGATGTTCTTCAACCGTATGTGGTGGAATTTCAATAAATGAAGGCGATGATCTTGGCGGCCGGGCTGGGTACCCGCCTTAGGCCTTTAACGAACCACCTTCCGAAACCGCTCCTGCCGCTCGAGGGAAAACCCTTGATCGAGTACACGTTGCGGCTGCTTCGAAAGTACGCAGTGACAGAGGTCGTGATCAACCTGCACTACCAGGGGGATAAGATTAGACAAGCCCTGGGAGACGGTGCCCGATGGGGAATGAAGATCCAGTATTCGGAGGAACCCCAGATACTGGGAACCGGCGGCGGAATAAAAAAAATGGCCCGTTTCTTATCCGACGAACCGTTTCTTGTGATCAATAGCGACATCTTGGTGGAGATACGGTTGGACCGACTGATCGAGTTTCATCAACGACAAAAGGCCGCGGCGACACTGGTCCTGCGGGAGGACCCGGAAGTCGATTCATGGGGAGCCGTCGGGATCGATTCGCATCACCGGATTCGCCAATTTCTGGGCAAACCGGATTGGAAGGGCGAGCCCTTGGCGAAAAGGATGTTTGCCGGCATCCACGTGATGGATCCTCGGGTGCTCTCGTACATCCCCGACCAAGGGTTTTTCACCATTATCGATGCGTATGTCGAGATGCTTCGAAAGGGGGAACCGCTCTTGGGCCATGCGTTTAAGGACTATTGGACGGACATCGGCACACCGGAACGGTATCACAACGCGCAGGATGATTTAAAGAGGAAAAGGGTGCAGTTGTCCTACATGGACGAGGGTTAAATCTTGCCCTTGAGCGATTCTTCTCCGTCGCTCAACTCGAGGCGGTTTCTCCCCCCCCGTTTGGCCTTATACAGGGCGAAATCGGCCGATCGAATGAGATCTTCTTTGGAACTGATCATGGAATCGGGAAGCCCGGAAATTCCAATGCTGACTGTGATGACACGGTCGGGTGGAAATCCCTGGAAACGGAGCGATGAAACGCCTTCGAGGATGCGGGTGGCGGGTTTAATCGCATCTTGAGGGGGGGTCTTGGGAAGCAAGAGGACAAATTCCTCCCCGCCGTATCGGGCCGCCACCTCGATCAATCGGACACTCTGTTTCAGAATCCCCGCAATTTCGAAAAGAACCTTGTCCCCGGTCGGATGGCCGAAGGTATCGTTGACCTCCTTGAAATGGTCGATGTCCATCATGAGACAGCTTAGGGGTTCGTTAAACCGCTTGGCGCGCGAGAACTCCTTATCCAGCAATTCATAAAAGTGACGGCGATTAAACAGTCCCGTACCGGAATCCGTAATCGCCCTCTTCTCGACATCCTTCAACTGATTTTCGAGTTGATCTTTCACGCCTCGAAGCTCGTCCTCTCGCATCTTGGTTCGAAGACAAACCTGAACACGGGCCAACAATTCTTTATCGCTGAACGGCTTTGGAACGTAATCATCCGCGCCGATCTGTAAACCGGCCACTTTATCCTCCACCGTGTTTTTGGAGGTCAGCATGATGACGGGTATCGCGCGGGTGGCCTCGTCCCGTTTCAACCACTGGCAGATTTGCGCCCCGGAAAAATCAGGAAGGACGACATCCAACAATACAAGATCGACGGGTTGTGTCTTGGCCACCCGAAAACCCGCACCACCATTCTCGGCCAGAATGACTTTGTAGCCGGCCGATTCCATGACGGCCTGGGTCTGTTTCGCTTGAAGTGGATTATCCTCGATCAGGAGTATTTTCACATTCGACATCTCAAGCCTCAACGTTTTTTGGAAAATAACCCGAAAAGCAGGATGGATGGATCTTGCGAGTTTTGCATGGTTAGTTTCATCTTTAGCCTAATTTTAGTATAACAGATACACTCCCCCTGTCAAACGGCGGACCGGACATAACTAATTGAAATTCAAGGAAAAGCTTTTAGAGCGACGCGATGACCTTCTGGAGGTGCATCGAAACCTCCTTCGCAATCGGTTCCAAGTGAGGACTTTCGATCCGGCTGAGCGCGACGATCGGATCGATCGCCGTGACCACCGTTTTCCCCCGTTCGTTTTCATAAACAATCACATTGCACGGAAGGAACAATCCCAGTTCGGTTTCTTGACTCAGGGCTCGGTAGGCAAGGTTCGGATTGCAGGCTCCCAATATCTTGTATTTTTTGAAGTCCACGCCCAGCTTTTTTTTGAGCGTTTCCTTTACATCGATCTCGGTGAGCACCCCGAAACCTTCCTTTTTAAGCTCTTCCACAACCTTTACCAGGGCATCCTCGTAGGCATAGTCCAATGTTTTTGAATAACCGTATTGAGGTTTGGTCTTCATGCTTTTCTCCTTTTAGAAAAAGCGGGGCGTTGTTTCTTCCTTTGGGTAGATGCTTGAACGAACCGTTTATACTCCTGCGCGTAACGGATATAATTGCTTGCGGCTTTCAGAATGTAGTCGCGTTGCTCAGGACGGATGCGCTTAACGGGGCGGCCGGGAACCCCCGTGACCAGGTACCCGGGGGGAATCACCGAATTTTCGGTTACAACCGCTCCGGCGCCGATCAAAGCATTTTCACCGATGACGGCGCCGTTCAAGACGATCGCTCCGATTCCGATCATGGCGCCGTCCCTGACGGTGGCCCCGTGCACCATTGCTCCGTGGCCGATCGTAACGCGGTTTCCGATTACACACGGAAATCCGTGGCCGACATGAAGGACAACCCCATCCTGAATGTTGGTCTGCCGACCCACGATGATCGGAGCGATATCGCCGCGGACCACGGCCGAAAACCAGACACTCGAAGACTTTCCGATCGAGACATCTCCCACGATCGTGGCCGTATCTGCGATGAAAACGGAGGGATCGATCTTATATCGAGGCGCGCCGGATCGAGAGGGCCTGCGGCCTTTCTTAACGGACCGCACGATACCACCGCGACAATCGGGTCGGCGAGACGCCCAGAAAATAGAGCAACACAAAGGTCTGGTTACGCAACGTCGTATATCCCACCCCTTCTTTATCCCATCGACGGGAAGATGTGATCATCGGTCGGGACAGCAACGCAACTTTCCCCGCCCGGTTGAGTCGTCGCGCGAATTCGAGATCCTCCATGACCGGAAGTTCCGGATACCCTCCCAACCGTTCGAAAACGGACCGACGGACAAAAATCCCCTGATCGCCGTAAGGGATCCCGGTCACCCGGGTTCGCCAGTTCGCCGCCGCAGCCACGATGCGTAAGCTGGGCCGTGAAGAATCGATCCCCAGTCGAAAAGCGCCCCCCACAACGGTCGGGTCTTCAAGCGCCCCGATCAGATCATGAAAACCATCCTCGTCGAGCCGGGAATCCGCATGAGAAAACAAAAAGACCTCGCCTCGCGCAGCCCGAGCTCCCGCATTCATCTGCCGGGCCCGGCCGGCCTGCGTCACCAGGACCTTGTCCGCAAGCGGTTTGGCCAATGCAGCCGTATCGTCCGAACTGCAACCATCCACAACAATCCGTTCCAAACGATCGTGCTTCGGCAAGGCGGTCAAGGTCTTTTCGATGACCGCCGCCTCGTTAAGCGTCGGGATGATCACGGAGATAAGAGGGTCCATGGCATTCGCGGCGGCATGACTTACTTCGTCATGAGGTATTGCCCCGGATTCTTGTCGAATTTCTCCTTGCAGCTCTTCGCGCAGAAATAGTACGTCACGCCCTTGTAAACAGAATTCCCCGCCGCCTTTTTCTCGTCGATCATCATCCCGCAGACCGGATCCTTTGCCATGAATTCCTCCTTTTCAAAAAGAACCTACCGCCCCATTTTGTTTGCTGTCCCTTTTCCGCTTCCAGCGGGCGGGTTGCTCAATAAAGAGAAAAACGCCCTTTAAAATTTATTCAACACCAATCCGGTCAGTGGTTTGGGATAAAAGTAGGTGGATTTCTGCGGCATGCGGTCTCCGACCAGGACCACGTCTCGGACCTGTCGGATCTTAGTCGGATTGAGGAAGAAGACGAGGCCGGCCGAGCCGTTCTTGACCGACTTCATGGCGGTCTCTTCGTCTTTGACAAACTGGATCTGACTTTCCTTCTTGGCGGCGGGGTCCGTTATCCCCAGCGCATTTTCCAGGATTTTTTTCTGAAAGATCGAGACATCCAAAGCGTCCAGGGCCTTGGAGGGTTTGGGCGCCATATCGGGTTTGAGTTTCAGCATGTGAAAGGCCTGCTCGCTTTTGGCGAACATCCCGAAGACTGTCGCGGATTGACCCGCCTTTGACATCTCCTCGAAAAGTTTCTTGCGAACATGAGATTCCGTGATGTTATTGAAGGCCAGATGCGTCACATCAAACGACTGGGACAACCGCTGCTTCAGGGTTTTAAGATCGCACGGCAACGGGTTCATGATGAGGCGGTGAATCGGCAGCAGCGATATACCGGCGTCATCCATGTTTGAGCAGAAAATAAAAACGGCCTCATACGGTTTTGGACCGGGGACGTGATCCTTTTCCCTCATTTCGCTCATAAAATTCAGCGCCGTCTCATATCGATGATGCCCATCCGCAATAAACAGGGGATGATCCTTCATGGAATCACACAGGGTACTCACCGCAGACGGCGTTGAAAGCTTCCAGAGGCGATGGCGGATCTCCTCTTCACCCACGAAATGAACCAGGGGATGGGCTTCATCGACAGAACGCTCCAATGCGGCGATCACGTCGCCGGCCGGGTCGGAGTAGAGCATAAAAATGGGGCTGGTGTTGGCGTGGCAGGCTCGCATCAACCGGAGTCGATCCTGCTTGGCTTTCGGAAAAGTAAACTCGTGCGGAAAAATCTTGCCTTTTCCGATCTCCTCCAGTTGAACCAGCGAAAAGAAACCTTTGAGCGTTTTCTTTTCCTTGGTCGGCAAAACGTAATCGAGTTTGTATAAATACAGAGACGGTTCCGAATCCCGCTCGAGGACACCCTGCTTTATCCAATCTTTTAGAAAGGCTGCAGCCCGGGTGTATCGGTTGTTTGTGGGAGTGTCGTCGGCGTTTTCCTTGCCCAACTCCACCCGAATGATGTTGCACTCGTGGGTGTGATAATACCGATCCTGCGCCTGGGCATCGATGACGTCATAAGGCGGGCAGACCACCTTGCGCAGATCCTTGACCTTGTTGCCGTTGTAACGAATGCCTTGAAACGGTAAGAGGACGGCCATCGGAACTCCTTCGGAACGACGATTTAGCGATAACGTTGCACGGTAAAGCAGTAAAGCTCGACCGACTCATCGGAAGAGATGCCCGCTTTTTGCTTCGCTTCCCAGATCTGTTGTTCTGCGGTTTGTATGCCGTCCAGATCCGGCAACAGCAAACCGCGCTTCGAGCCCTGAACAACCAAGATCCCGAATCGATTCGGATCCAGGTCACAGGCGGAGGTCGGAACAGGAATCGTGAGGACATCGATAGAACAGTCGATCTCCTTCAATTCCTCCAAGGCGACGGTGCTAAAACGGGGGTCTCGCGTCGCCGAGGCGATCGCATTGTGGATCACCTCTTCGGCTACGGTCGGGCGCGCAGGCCGGTAGGTGCCCACACAACCGCGTAATTGGCCGTTCTTTTTAAGACAAACAAACACCCCCGCGGGCCGGCCAAACATTTCCATCAGCGAGGCGGGGACGGGCATCACGACTCGCGTGCTGAGATACACCGAGATGGCTTCTTGGGCTAATTCAACCAACGGATGGGATTCGGGTGATGACATCGAAGTCGATCGCGGAATCAATGATCGCGGGAGACGACATAATCCGCGACCACTTCCATCGCGGCTTTGTGGACGGAAGGACCGAACGATTCCAGAAAACCGGTGGACTTCTGGATGTATTCTCGGGCCATGGAAAAGGCATACTCAATCGACCCATGACGGTGCATCAAGTCCAAGATTTCATCGAACCGTTTTTCGGACGCATCGTTCGCTCGGAAGGTATGGGTGACCCGCTTCTTCTCTTCATCCGAACAATTCCGCAGGAGATGAATCAGGGGAAGTGTCACTTTGCCTTCCCGGAGATCCGCCCCGAGCGTCTTACCCAACCGCTGGGTCTGGGCGATATAATCCAACGTGTCGTCGGCGACCTGAAAAGCGATCCCCAGGTTTTGTCCGAATTGATACAGGCATTCTTTCTGTTCGGGGGATGCCCCGCTGACGATTCCCCCCAGTTGACAGGCCGCGGCAATCAGACTGGCCGTTTTATGTTGAATGATCCGGAGATAGTCCGACTCGAGGATCGCCAGGTCGCTGTTGTGGACATGCTGAACCATCTCTCCCTCAATCATCTGAGAGCAGGCCCTCTGAAGCCCGAAGTTGACCTCCTGGTTGTTCAGACTCAGGCCGTGGGCCACGGCCGTGGCGTAAAGATAATCCCCGACCAGAATACTGGCGTGGTTGCCCCAAAGCGTTCGCGCCGTTTTTTTACCCCGTCGAAGGTTTCCTTCATCGATCACGTCATCGTGAAGCAGGGTCGCGGTGTGAATGAACTCCACGACGGCCGCCAACAAAATGTGGTCTTCTCCCGGAGCCGAACAGAGCTTAGACGAAAGGATCATCAGGAGCGGTCGGATTCGCTTTCCGCCGCTGTTGAGGATATACTGCGCCACCTGATTGATGAGCGGCACTTCCGATGAAAGGTTTTTTTGGATTTGCGCTTCCACCTTCAGCAGGTCCGGGCGGTAACGTTCCCAGATGTCCTGAACGGTTAGAAAGGACGAGGATTTTGCGGATGAAAGCATACGGTGATAGTAGGCCAGGGGTGATGATTTGTCAAGACAAAATTGCCCCTGTCAACCGCTTTCCTTGACACCCATCCGACGGCTGCGTATTATGATGAGTTCATGGAAATCCGGCGACAAGAAATGGCCCTGAAAGGGCGTTGCGTCACTTTTTTGGTGGGTCAGACCGGACTGAATCTGGAGACGACGGCCATCGTGGAAAGCCGGGTGCTCAAGAGTTCTCCGAACTATCCCGATGTGATCCCGAAGCAGGCCATCATCCGGACACAAAAAGGCGACATCCGGGATCGGGACGCCACCTTTGTCGTCAAGGCCTATGTTCCCGATACCGTCATTGTGGAAGCCACGTTCGAATTTCAGGATCTGGCGGCGGAACCGCTGCTCGAACTCAATCGCGACCTGCTCTTGGAGAGTCGCCGCATCTTGAACGAGTTTCAGTGCGACCCCGAGTTTGACGAAGAGTACAGCGTCTACTGCATTTCGGATTATCAGGGAGACCCCGAAATGTTTTTGGCCCTTCACGGCGAAAAGATCGCCGCGCTGCTCAAGAAAGAGCGGATCCCTTTGGACGAGGAAGAGATCAAAGCGACGCTCCGGTCGAATCTGAAATACGGCAAGGACGATCTGACCGTGGTGGACTGGGACGGGGCCTTTATCTTTGACCCCCACGGAGATTTCGACGCGAACATTGAGCTGTTCGAAATCACCAATCTTCAGCTCCTGAAATCGCGAATCCTCGACGAAGAATTGGACGGGCGATTGAAAACGACCCTTCAGTTGCTTCGACGGCGCCCGGAACAATCACGGCTCCGGTCCAAGCAGGTCCGGTCGGTCCTGCGAGAGATTATTCAGACCCGAACCACGTCCATTTTGGAATCCCAGGCCATCGAGCACAGCATCAAACTGATCGGGGATTGGTACACGGCCCGCCTCTACGCCCTGATCTCCAAAAAATTCCATCTTGACGAGTGGCGGCAAAACATCAACGAGAAACTGGATATTCTCGAAGACGTCTATACGATGGCCGCCGAGAACTTCTCGATCTCATTCAACACCACACTGGAATTTGTCCTGATCGGCGGCTGGTTCATTCTCCAAATCGGATGGTTTGTGCTGCTGTTCATGGAACTCTACCTCGCAAAATAAACCGCGTCTTCCTTTTCGTTGCATAAATTTCGCTTGACAAGCCGGCTCCAGTCATGTATTTTGAGAATCAAAATCAATTTCAACGACCACCCGATTGGACGCGACAAAGAGGAACCACCCATGAACAAAGAAGTCAGCCGATTAAAGAGCTATCTGGTCAAGAAACGCTTAAAACTGACTCAACAGCGGGAAACGATCCTGGAAGCCTTTCTCAAGGTGGATCATATTACGGCCGAAGAACTCCATCATCAGATCTCCCGGACGGGACACCAACGGATGGGCCTGGCCACCATTTACCGAACCTTGAATCTTCTGTGCGAAATCGGCATCGGGCAACAACGGCATTTCGACGATACCCGAACGATCTACGACAACGTGATCAACAAGAAGCATCACGATCACCTCATCTGCGATAAATGCGATAAGATTATCGAGTTTGAATCTCCCGCCATCGAACGGCTTCAAGAAAAAATGGCCGCCCGGCATGGTTTCACACTGAGCAACCACCGACTGGAGCTCTTCGGGCATTGTATCGATTGGGAAAAATGTCGGGATTGGCAGAAGGCGGCCAGCCGTTAATTTTTTAAAAAAACCTATTATGATATTGAGAATTATTCTCAGGATTTCCGATCGACAGGATTCGATGAAAAGAAGGGCCGGCCTTCAGGTCGGTCTTATTCTCGGGCTCGGGCTATGGCTTTTTGGAACGGCGGCCGCAGAGGAAACGATCCGCATCGTTATAAAGGATCATCGCTTTACCCCCTCCGAAGTGAAGGTCAAAGCCAATACAAAAGCCATACTGATCGTCACCAATGAGGATCAAACCGCCGAGGAATTTGAAAGCTCCAGTCTCAATCGGGAAAAGGTCGTCCGCCCCGGACAATCCATCAACGTACTCCTTCCGGCCCTCAAACCAGGAAGCTACGACTTCTACGGAGATTTTCATCCGGACACGGCCCAAGGAAAGATCATTGCGGAATAGGAGAAGAGACGGATGTTAGGAACGTTTATCATTACCTGGAGAGAAACCCTTGAGGCCGCCCTCATCGTGGGGATTCTTTTAACCTACCTGAACAAGATCGGACAATCGAATCAATTCCGTTTTGTGTATTGGGGCGCGCTGGGGGGGGTTGTGGCCAGCCTGGTCTTTGCCGGCCTGTCCGATTATCTCTCCGTCTTCTTCCAGGACATCGGAGAAGACATTTTTGAGACGGTCATCCTGTTTCTGGCGACGGTCGTCTTGACTCACATGGTGGTCTGGATGCATCACAATGCTCGTGAGATCAAGGGGGCGCTTCAACACAAGGCGGAACTGGCGATCACCAAGAATAGGCTCTGGGCTCTGGGCACGCTTGCATTTGTAGGCGTGTTTCGCGAGGGCGTGGAAACGGTTCTTTTTCTCTGGGGATTATTCCTGCAAGGCGGAGGAACTCCGTTTGCGGCTCCGCCGGTGATCGGCGGACTGCTGGGGATCGGACTCGGCATTCTGATGACCTGGCTCTTTTTCAAGGGATTTGGCCACCTCGATTTGAGGCCCTTTTTTCGGGTGAGCGGAATCATCCTCCTTTTTATGGCGGCCGGCATGCTTTCCTCCGGAATCGGGAAACTGGTGGCGGTGGGACTGATTCCACCGCTGATGGAACCGATCTGGAATACTTCCTGGTTTCTGAGTGAGCGGTCCTTTTTGCGCTCACTGGTCGCGGGTATTTTCGGGTACCGTTCCAGCCCCTCACTCGTCCAGGCCCTCTTCTACCTTCTTTACTTTCCCATCACCCTGATCTGGCTCCGGCGGCAGCGCCATGATTTTGCACAAT
>Ga0335082_10001848_pt1 | contig 22625 bp, 21 predicted proteins | sample Lox_Sample_41_FD_206718 | JGI IMG/M metagenome (GOLD analysis project Ga0335082, IMG submission 206718) | Soil microbial communities from Loxahatchee National Wildlife Refuge, Florida, United States - Lox_Sample_4.1 | ecosystem: Environmental > Terrestrial > Soil > Wetlands | place: USA...
GCGCCGCCCCGCTCCCGGGCCGGCCGCCTGCCGGCCCGACCATCGACCGCTGCGCTGTCCTCATATCTCGCATGCCCCCTGCCGCGGCGCTGCCCCGCCGGCTCCTGGCGCTTCGCATAGCAGATCTTGAAAATGATTTTCAATACCATAGTCGATTTCGGATCGCTTCTGGGTCGATTTTTTCTGCTCGATTGATCTTGATAATGAGTTTCAGAATCAGATATAGTTCCCGCAGTGGGATCGACGCAGCGGGAGGGCGGCCGGAAATGATCATCTGTCACTGTGCGGGAGTCACCGATCGCGCCATCACCGAGCTCATCCGCGAGGGCGCCTCGACGGTCACCGACGTGGTCCGCCGAACCGGGGCGGGACGGCGGTGCGCGCCGTGCCGCGACGAGATCCGCGCCCTGCTCTGCGCCGCCGCCCCGGCTCCCGAGCGCGAGTAGCGCGCGTCGGCCCCGCGCCGGCTCGCTTTTCGCGCCGCCGGTGATGCGCTACACTGCGCGCGCGTCAACCCAGGAGGGCGGTATGAAGGGGAATGCGAAGCTCATCGAGGCGCTGAACGAGATCCTCACCGGCGAGTTGACGGCCATCAATCAGTACTTCGTCCACGCCAAGATGTGCGACAACTGGGGCTACGACCGGCTGGCGCACAAGGAACGCGAGGAATCGATCAGCGAGATGAAGCACGCCGACGAGCTGATCGAGCGCATCCTGTTCCTCGAAGGCGTCCCCAACATGCAGCGCCTGGAGAAGGTGCGGGTCGGCGAGACGGTCGCCGAACAGCTCGCGCTCGACCTGAAGCTCGAGGAAGTGGCGGTGCCGCGCCTCAACAAGGCGATCGCGCTGGCGGTGAGCGTCGGCGACAACACCACGCGCGAGCTGCTGGAGCGGATTCTGCACTCCGAGGAGGAGCACGTCGACTGGCTCGAGTCGCAGATCGAACTCATCCGGCAGGTCGGGGAGCAGAACTACCTCGCCCAGCAGATCCGTTCGTGACGCGTCCCCGGACCGCGCGGTTCGCGACCGTCCGCTATGACGTCCGCGCGCACGTCGCGACGATCACGCTGAACCGGCCGCGCGTCCGCAACGCCCAGAACAGCACGCTCATCCTCGAGCTCGACGCGGCGATGCACCGGGCCGCCGCCGATCCGGCCGTCCACGTCATCGTCCTCGCCGCGGCCGGACCGGCCTTCTCGGCGGGCCACGACCTCAAGTCCGTCGTCGGAGCGGAGAAGCCCGACGCGTGGCGCCGCCTGCGCGCCACGCCCGAAGGGCGGCTGCGCCACGAGCGCGAGCTGTACCTGGAGAAGTGCCTGTTCATCTATCACCTGCCCAAGCCGACCATCGCCCAGGTCCAAGGGGCCTGTGTGGCCGCCGGCCTCATGCTCGCGTGCATGTGCGATCTCATCATCGCCGCCGACGACGCGCGCTTCTCCAACCCGGTGCTCCGCATGACCGGAGCGGGCGTCGAGCTGCTGGTCGAGCCGTGGGAGCTCGGCCAGCGCAAGGCGAAGGAGTTCCTCTTCCTCGGCGACCCGATCGACGCCGCCGAGGCGTGGCGGCTCGGGCTGGTGAACCGGGTGGTGCCGCGCCGCCGGCTCGCCGCGGAGACCCGTGCCCTGGCCCGGCGCATCGCCCTCCTCCCGCCGCTGACCGTGTCCCTGGTGAAGGAGTCGATCAATCACACCTTCGACCTGATGGGCAAAGGACACGCGCTCAAGTACCACTTCATGCTCCACCAGTTCATGCACGGGACGCACGCCGCCCAGCAGGCGCTGGCCGGCCGCGAGCGGACGGGGAGCATTCAGGCGATGCTGCGCGAGCGCGATGGCGTCTTCGCGCGCGCCGCCGCGCCGGCCCGGGCACGCCGCGTCCGGCGAGCCGAGCGGGCGCGGCCGGCGCGCTGAGCCAGACCGGCCGGGCGGCGCTCAGAACCAGCAGCCGACCCAGCAGGCCAGCGAGTAGACCGCCGCCGCCAGGGTGCACATCCCCAGGAACGGCAGGAACTCGTCCGACGCCATCGGTGTTCCCCTCATCATTGCGCGTTGCTGTGGCACCGCACGGCACGCCACCGCCACCCGCCCCGACTCACGGAACCCGCGTGCGGATCTCTGGTTTCGAATGGACCGCAACGCGTCCCGTTCTGCAATCGAAAAGTGCACGGCCTCGACCTCCACGCCGTCTCATGTGCAACCGCCCTGCCACACCCGCGGCGCCGCGCGCGCCGGCGCGGTGTGGTGGTGCACGCGCTGCGGCGCACACTTTCGCGCGACGACCGACGCAAATCCCGCCGGCCGCGCCGCGTCGGTTCCCGGGCGCGTACCCGCCGTGCTATGAGGCCGGTGCCATGCGTCCCCGCACTCGGGCCCGCCGGCCTGAACGGCCGATCATCGGCGCGCCGGCCGCGCCGCGATGATCTTCCGCAAGCGGCACCCGCCGCCGGGAGCGGCCCCCGGGGCGCTGGTTGTCCCCACCGATGCCCCGCGGCCCCTGCTCCACCTGATGGAGTACTCCTCCGCCGAGGTGCGCGAGGCGGAGATCACCGACCCGGACCAGATTGCCGCCGACCAGCCGGCCGGCACGGTGCGCTGGCTCAGCGTGCGGGGGCTCGGCGACGAGGCGCTGCTGACGAAGATCCGCGATCGCTTCCAGATCCATCCGCTGGCGTTCGCCGACATCGTCAACACGCCGCAGCGGCCCAAGCTGGACGCGTACGACACCCATGCCGTGCTGATCGCGCGCGCCGCATCGCTCGACCCGGGGCGGTACCTGGCGTCGGAGCAGGTCAGCATCGTGCTGTTCGAGCGCTGTGTGCTCACCTTCGAGGAGCGCCAGGACGCGCTGCTCGACCCGGTCCGCGACCGCATCCGCCGGCACGGGCTGATGGCGCGCATGGGGGCGGACTTTCTCGCCCAGGCGGTGGTCGACACCGTCGTCGACGGCTACTATCCGTTGCTCGAGGAGATCGGCGAGCAGCTCGAGCAGCTCGAGCACGACATCATCAGCCGCCCCTCGCATCACGTCCTGCGCCGCATCCATCAGGTCAAGAACGGCCTGTTGACCTTGCGGCGCGGCATCTATCCGCAGCGCGACGCGATCCAGGCCGTGCTGCGGCGCGACAGCGAGCTGTTCACGACCGCGTCCCTGGTCTACTTCCGCGACGCGCACGACCACGCCATGCAGGTGGTCGACGTGCTGGAGAGCTTCCGCGACGTGGCCGCGGGGCTCATGGACGTCTACCTGACCAGCATCAGCAACCGCACCGGCGAGGTGATGAAGGTGCTGACGGTGATGTCGACCATCTTCATCCCCCTGACCTTCCTCGTCGGCGTCTACGGCATGAACTTCGTCTGGATGCCCGAGCTGCACGTCTGGTGGTCGTACCCGATGCTGTGGGCCTTCATGCTCGCCCTGGGCGCGGTCATGCTGGTCTACTTCAAGCGCCGCGGCTGGCTGGACCGGGACGACCCGCTCGGCCGGCCGCCCCGGCCCTCGGTCTCCAGGAGCGCTCGGCCGCCCGATCCGAGGCCGCGCTGACCGTCGCGTTGCTTCCGCCTCGCAATCTGGAACCGCGTTGGGGGTGTCGCCGCGCGCGGTCGCGTGCTACGATTCCGGGTGAAGGCCGCTCCACCCAGAGGACACCGGTTGTCGTCGCTCAGGCCGATCGCGGTGGCCGCCGCCGCCCTGCTCCTCGCTGCCGCGGTTCGCGCCGCGGAGATCTCGCCGAGCCTTGCCAGCCGCTATTCGATCAACGGCGCCGCCACCCCGTCGGCGGCCGCCCAGCCGTTCACGTTGTTCGATCCGGGCTGGGTCCTGCCGTCCGTCGAGGCGCTCGAGACGGCAGAGGCGCTTGCCTCGGGAAGCGAGCGCGCCAACCAGCTGCTGCGCAGCGACGCCACGCCGGCGGACGCGGCACCGAGCGCCCCCACGGGGGAGCACCCGGTCGGATACTCGCTGTCCGACGATCTGACCGCCCAATTCAAGTATCACCACGCCGAGCTGTTCGACCGCGCCGACAGCCAGACGCTGCGCGACGACACGTCGACCGCCTTTTCGACCCGTCCGGACCGCGACGTGCTCGATCTGAACATGTCCTGGAAACTGGCCGGCAGCACGGTCGGGCTCGGATACGAGTTCCAAACCGCCCGTTCGGGAGGCGGCGACATCGGCATCACGCGCCTGCTTCCCGGCAATCAGCAAGCGACCCACTCGTTCACGCTCGGCCTCTCCCGCGAGTGGGGGGCATCGGCCCCGCCGGTGCTGATCGAGCCGCCGTGGCTGCCGCCGCTCGACGTCGCCGAGGCGGACGCCACCCCGACCCCGGTACCGTAGCGAGCGCTGGGCGCGGCACGGTCACACCCAGTTCACGCCGCGCGATCGCTCTGGTAAGGCTACGGACGCCGAACGACCGGCGTGAAAGCGATGTGCTCCCTTCCCTCCCGTGCGGCCGCAGCGCCGCGTGCCTAGCGCCGCCCCATGACCGCCAACCCACCCATGAGCGCGACGAGCCTCCTGACCGACCAAGATCTGTACCTGTTCAACGAGGGAACCCACCTGCGTCTGTACGACAAGCTCGGCGCGCACCCGATGCGGGTCGACGATCAGGCCGGCACGTATTTCGCCGTCTGGGCCCCCAACGCCGAGGCCGTTTCGGTGATCGGCGACTTCAACGGCTGGCGGCGCGGGATGCACCCGCTCCGGCCGCGCGCCAGCTCCGGCATCTGGGAAGGCTTCGTCCCCGGCGTAGGCGTCGGGGCGGTGTACAAATACCACGTCGCGTCGCGCCTGAACGGCTTCCGGGTCGACAAGGCCGACCCCTACGCCTTCGAGACCGAGTTGCCGCCGCGGACCGGCTCGGTCGTCGCCGTGCCGATCCACGAGTGGCAGGACGCCGAATGGATGGCGAGCCGCGGCCGGCATCAAGGCCTCGACACGCCGATGACGATCTACGAGGCGCACCTGGGGTCGTGGCAGCGCGCACCGGAAGATCCCAGCCGCCTGCTCACGTACGGCGAGATCGCCCCGCGTTTGGCCGCGCACGTGCGAGACATGGGGTTCACGCACGTCGAGCTGCTGCCGGTGATGGAGCATCCCTTCTACGCCTCCTGGGGGTACCAGACGACGTCGTACTTCGCCCCCACGCGGCGCTACGGACAGCCGGCGGACTTCATGGCGTTCGTCGACACCCTGCACCAGCACGGCATCGGCGTGATCCTCGATTGGGTGCCGTCGCACTTCCCGTCCGACGAGCACGGCCTCGCCTACTTCGACGGGACCCACCTGTACGAGCACGCCGACCCGCGCCAGGGATTCCACCCCGACTGGGGCAGCCTGATCTTCAACTACGACCGCAACGAGGTGCGCAGCTTCCTGCTCGCCAGCGCGTCTTACTGGCTCGACCGCTTCCACGTCGACGGCCTGCGCGTGGACGCCGTCGCCTCGATGCTGTACCTCGACTATTCGCGCCGCCAGGGCGAGTGGATCCCCAACCGCTACGGCGGGCGCGAGAACCTGGGCGCCATCGATTTTCTCCGCCAGCTCAACGCCGCGGTCTACGGCGCCGACTCCGCCGTGCAGATGATCGCCGAGGAGTCGACGGCGTGGCCGATGGTCTCGCGGCCGACCTACGTCGGCGGCCTCGGCTTCGGCCTCAAGTGGGACATGGGCTGGATGCACGACATGCTCCAGTACATGAGCCACGATCCGGTGCACCGGAAGTACCACCACACCAACCTGACGTTCCGGATGCTCTACGCGTTCACGGAGAACTTCGTCCTGCCCCTCTCACACGACGAGGTGGTGCACGGTAAAGGCTCGCTGCTCGCCAAGATGGCGGGCGACGACTGGCAGAAGTTCGCCAACCTGCGCCTGTTGTTGGCGCATCAGTACACGCAGCCGGGGAAGAAGCTGCTGTTCATGGGCAGCGAGATCGGCCAATGGGGCGAATGGCGGCACGACCACAGCCTCGACTGGCACCTGCTCGAGTACGCCCCGCATCAGGGCCTCCAGCGCTGGGTGCGCGACCTCAACCGGCTCTATCGCGACGAGCCCTGCCTCCATCAACTCGATCACCAGTGGTCGGGCTTCGAGTGGATCGACTGCAACGACTCCGACCAGAGCACCCTCAGCTATCTGCGGCGAGGGCGCGCGGCCGACGCGGCGCTGCTCATCGCGCTCAACTTCACTCCGGTCCCGCGACACGACTATCACCTCGGGGCACCGTGGGGCGGCGTCTGGGAGGAGATTCTCAACAGCGACGCGCACGCCTACGGCGGCAGCGGCCAGGGCAACTTCGGCGGCGTCGAGGCCGAGGCGACTGCCTGCCACGGCCGCAGCCACACGCTGCGTGTGACCCTCCCCCCGCTCGGCGCGGTCGTGTTCCGCGGGCGTCGGCCCGCCTAGGCGCCCCCCAAGGTCAGGGCGGCGACGGCGACCTCATCGGCGCGGCTGCGCCATCATCGGCACGCCGTGCCGCGGCCGCAGGGTGAGGATCGGGTGGGGCTCGACCACGGACCCGGGCACCGAGCGAAGCCGAAAGGCCTGCGCCGTCGTCGCCAGGATGAGCTGCGCCTCCATCATGGCGAACTGATTGCCGATGCAGCGCCGGGGTCCGCCGCCGAAGGGGAAGTAGGCATACTCCGGACGGGCCGCACTGCGCTCCGGCGTGAAGCGCTCGGGGTCGAATCGGTCCGGATCCTCCCAGAACGCGGGGTGGCGATGGGTCACGTACGGGCTCACCGTCACCGTCGTATCGGCACGGACGGTCTGGCCGCCGACGACGTCGTCGCGGTACGCCTGGCGGCTCGTCGCCCACACCGGGGGGAAGAGGCGCATCGACTCTTCGATGACCATGCGCCCGTAACGCAGGTCCGGGAGATCAGCGAGCGTCGGCGCACGCCCGCCGAGCACGGCGTCGACCTCCGCGTGGACTCGCCGTTCTGCATCCGGGTGCGTCGCGAGGAGATGCCACGCCCAGGACAACGCCACCGCCGTCGTCTCGTGTCCGGCGACCAGAAACGTGACCGTTTCGTCGCGCAGCTGCTGGTCGGTCATCGATTCGTGCGTGTCGGCGTCGCGTGCGTGAATCAGCATGCTGAGCAGATCGCCGCGATCGCGCCCGTCGCGCCGCCGCTCGGCAATGATTCGCCACACGATCCGATCCAGGCTGGCGATGGCGCGCCGGCCGCGGCGGTTGACGCGGGTGGGGACGAACAGCGGCGGGGTGAGGAAGTGGTTGACGATGTGGTTGGCGTACGCGAGGCCGCCCGTCACTGCCTCCCGGAATGCCTCCGCATCCTCGCCGAGCGAGGCCCCGAACAGCGCCGTGGCGACGATCTCGAGGGTCAGACGGGACATCTCGGACGCGACGTCGAAGGAGCCGCCGGCCGCGGCCACGGGCTGCCAGCGGTCGAGCATCGCCGCGGTGGTGTCGACCATCATCCCCGCCATCGCCGCGATGCGATCGCGGTGAAAGGCCGGCTGGGCGAGCTGGCGCTGTCGCCGCCAGAGATCGCCGTCGCTGAACACCAATCCCTGCCCGCCGATCCGCTTCAGCTTGGCGAAGACGACCCCCTTCCAGTAGTTGCGGTGGTTCTCCTGGAGCACGTAACGGACGTCGCGCGGATGAACGAAGAAGAAGGTCCGCCAGGGGAAGAAGCGGATCTCCACCGTGTCGCCGTAGGTGCGGTGGCAGTCGGCCAGGAAGCCGAGCGGATCGCGTCGCATGGTCGCGAGGAACCCGAACGGCGAGGCAAACCTGGGGCCCTTCGCCGAGCCGTTTCCCGTCGCTGGATCGAGTCGAACCAGGGCTGGCATGCCACCCTCTCCGCCGTCGGGCGGACCGTGCCGTGGATGGAGTCCGCGCCGCGCCGCTCGACCGTGCGGACCAAACCCTAGCAGCGCCTCCCGAGGGGACCAAGCACCCCTGGCGATACGGGCCGGGTCAGTCTCCCCACGTGGCGACGGGCTGTTCAGGGCCGAGGGTGCCGAAGGCCACGGCGCACCGCGTCACGCACGCTCCGCGCCGGCGTCCGCCACGGTGCGGAACGCCTCGACGCAGGCCAGGGTCATCACGGCCGACTCGGGATCGAGCTTGCGGATGGATCGGCAGATGCGCGCGAAGGCGGCCCGACGGGTGCGCGGGGTGATGCGGGCGAAGCGCACGCCGTCGAGGTCGATGATCCACGCGTCGAAGCCCGAAGGCGTGCGGCGCACGAGGTAGTTCTGCAGGTTGAGATCGGGATGGATGGCGCCGGCGTCGTGCATCGACCGGGTGGCCGCCGCGGCGGCCGCACAGGCCGGGCCGCGCTCGGCGGGCACCGCCATCTGCAGATAGTGCCAGAGGTTGATCGCGCCGGGGACCTCGCGGCTCGCCAGCGCGCCTCGATAGCACCCGGGCACGTCCCACAGGGCCGCGGCCGCCAGGACCTCCGGCGTCGGCACACCCGCCGCGCGCAGCGCTTCGCTGGCCCGCAGCTCGCGGAACGGCCGCGGGCTGAAACCCAGGTAGCGGGTCGTGTTGAACCGCCGCACCAGCCCACCGCGCCGGTAGGGGCGCAAGACGACGACGAGGTCGGAGCGGATCTGGAACGCGCCCACCCCTCCGCGCCCGCCGAGCAGCGCCCGCGCCGGCGGCAGCGAGCCCGCCGCCCAGCGGCGCAGCAGCGCCACCAGATCCGGCGCGCCGGCGCGCACCAGCAGATGCAGACGACCGGAGCGGGCGAAGGTGAAACCAGCGGGAATGCGGCGGGGGGTCACTGACGCGCAAGGGGAAGGGGGAAGCGGCTGAACACCCCGCCCTCACTCGATGCGCGTGGCCTCCTCGATGAGCATCACCGGAATGTCGTCCTTGATGGCGTAGAGCAGCTTGCAGGCGTTGCACACCAAGCCGTCCCCGGCGGGGGTCAGGTGCACATCCCCCTTGCACTTCGGGCACGCCAAGATCTCGAGCAGTTCCTTATTGATGGCCATTGCGATGGTCCTCCACCGGATGCGTCTGCAGGCCGGTGGTGCTGAGGATCGCGGCAACCAGCTCCTCCGCCCGCTCCACCTGCGGTGCTATCCGTAGCGCAACCAGCTTGCCGGTTGCAAAGGGGAAGGCCTCGAGTTTGACCAGATCCTTCTCGGTGGTGACGATCAGATCGGCGCTGTGGCCGCGCCGCGCGATCTGCTGCCAGTCCTCGCGCGTGTAGGGGTGGTGGTCGGGGTACTCGAAGACCTCGTCGATCACCGCCTCCCAGCGGCGCAGGAGGGCGTAGAATCCCTCCGGTCTCGCCACGCCCGTGACCGCGACGACGCGCTGGGTCGCGAGCTGGCCGATCGGCCGCTCGCGCCAGCGGCGCTCGACCGACTCGACCAGCGACACGGCCTCGAGGTGCATCCGGTAGGTCGGGACCGTACGGGCCAGGGGCGGCGTCACGGCATCGGTCTCGTCGCGCTCGACCAGCAACACCGCGTGCGCCCGGCGCAGCGCGCCGAGCGGCTCGCGCAGCGGTCCCGCGGGCAGCAGCGGCCCGCGACGGCCGTCGACCAGCACCAGGTCGAAGGCGCGGGCGATGGCGCGGTGCTGGAAGCCGTCGTCCAGTACCAGCAGCTCGCAGCCCAGCTCGGCGGCGGCGGCCGCGCCGTCGATGCGGCGTGGCGCGGTGATCACCGGCCCGGCGAAGCTCTTCGCCACCATCACCGCCTCGTCACCGACGACGTCCGGCCCCATTTCCGGGCCCTCGCCGCGCGACACCACCACCACGCCGCGCGCGGAGCCGCCGTAGCCGCGCGACAGCAAGCCGACGCGGATCCCGCGCGCCGCCAGCGTCCGCGCCAGCCACAGCGCGACCGGGGTCTTGCCGGTGCCGCCCACCGCCAGGTTGCCCACGCTGACCACCGGCATCGCCGCGCGCCGCGTACGCAGGACGCCGATGCGATAGCCCAGCCCACGCAGGCCGACGCCGATGCCGAACAGACCGCTCAGCGGCCGCAGCGCCAGGTACCCGAGCTGCCCGGCGACGCCGCGCCGCTGCCACACCGTCTCGCGCACCAGCTCGCCGAGGCTCATGCCGCCGCCTCGAGCAGCGGCGCCAGCATCGCCCAGGTGTGCTCGAGGGCGTCGGCGCGCACCGCCGCCGCCGCGCGAGCCCGCTGGCCGGCGGCATCGGCGGCGGCGCGCCGCGCCAGCAGGCCATCCCAATACTCGGCCAGCTCCCCCGGCGTGTGCACGACCTCGGCGCCGCCCGCCGCGCACAGCGCCGCCGCGGCGTCGGCGACGTTCTCGGTGTGCGGTCCGAAGGCCACCGGACGACCGTAGCTTGCCGGCTCGAGCACGTTGTGCCCGCCGAGCGGCGCCACCGTCCCACCGACGAACACGGCCCATGCGGGGGGAAGGAACCGCACCAGCTCGCCGAGCGAGTCGAGCACGACGATCTGCACCTCGGGACCCACCGCCCCGCCCGGCGCCGAGCGGCGTCGCCAGGGCCGCCCGGTCGCGGCCACCAACGCGGCGACCGCGTCGAACCGTTCCGGGCGCCGCGGCGCGACGATGAGCAGCGCGTCGCGGTAGACGCGCTGCAGCGCCGCGAACGCCTGCAGGACGAACTCTTCCTCCCCCGGCTGCGTGCTGGCGGCCACCAGGACACGGCGCGCGTCGAGCCCTTCGAGCGGCGGTGGCGGCGGCGCCGGCGGCAGCGCGCTCGCCTTCAGGCTGCCGGTGACGTGGACGCGCTCTGGCGGCGCGCCGAGCCCGATGATGCGCTCGGCGTCCGCCGACGTCTGCATGCCGAAGGCGTCGATCTTCGCCAGCGCGCTCGGGAACAGCGGTCCCGCCCAGCGATAGCGCTGGAGCGCGCGGGCCGACAGGCGCCCGCTCACCACCGCGATGGCCGACCCGACGGCGCCCGCCGCGCGCAGCAGGCCGGGCCACAGCTCGGTCTCGACCAGGATCACCGCCGCCGGGCGCACGCGGCGCAAGACGCGATCGACGATGCGCAGGGCGTCGACCGGCAGCAGCGTCGCCACGTCCGCCCCGAGGTCGGCTTCCGCCACTGCGCGCCCCGCCAGCGTCGTGGTCGAGACCACCAGCGGCCGGCGCGGCAGCCGTTCGCGCAGCCGCGCTGCCAGCGGCGCTGCCGAGCGCGCCTCACCGACCGAGGCGCAGTGCAGCCAGATCGGGGCCGCGTGCAGGCGCAGCGCCGCCTCCGGCACGCGCCCGAGGCGCTCCCCGGCCCGGTCTGCGTAGCCCCGCTTGAGCAGCCAGGGCAGCGCCGGCAGCGCCAGCAACGCCGCGAGCCCGCCCAGCGCATCGTAGCCGAGGTAGGCGAGCTGGGCGCGCACCGGGGACGGCGGTTGCAGCGCGGGCAGCTCGGGCAGGCGCGCCGGTTGGTGCCGAACGGCGGGCTCGTTCATGCGGCGCGAACCGGATCGGGAATCCCGGAATGGGCGACCTTCGCGTCGACCGCTTCCGTCAGGGCGTTGAGCGTCCGCTCGAGCTCGAGCCGGCAGCCTTCCAGCTGCTGCGCGTCGGCATGGACCGGCACCGAGAGCGGCTCGCCGACCTCGACGAGGATACGCGCGAACGGCCACGGGACGATCAGACGGTCCCAGCTGCGCAGGCGGATGAAGCGGCTGGCGGCACAGGCCATGGGGTAGATCGGGGCACCCAGCGAGCGGGCGAGATGGACGACGCCGGGCTTGGCGACGCAGCGCGGCCCGCGCGGCCCGTCGGGCAGGATGGCCAGGTTCTGACCGTGGCGGTAGGCGTGGACCAGGCTGAGGAAGCCGCCCACCGCCCCGCGCGTGGCCGAGCCCCGTACAGTGGTTACCCCCCAGGTGCGCAGCACGTTGGTCACCATCTCGCCGTCGCGGTGCTGGCTGACCATGATGCACATCGGCGCCGCGGACGCGATCATCGGGACCAAGAGGAGGCGGCCGTGCCAGAACGCGACGATCGCCTGCTCGCCGCGCGCCCAGCGTGCGCGCAGGGAGGCGTCGCCGCGGTACTCGATCCGACACGACCACACCAGAAACCGGCCGACCAGGCGGATCAGCGGCGGGGCCATCGGCGCGAGCGCCTTGAGCAGCGGGCGGCGCCGACGCGGGCGGCTGCGCGGTTCGTTCATCCGACCGCCACCCCCACGTGTCCGACCCGTGTGCGGGCCCCGGCGGCGGCCCCGCACCGCTTCGGGCTCACTGCCACGTCGCCTCGACCGGGTCGCTGAACTGCAGGTCGTGCAGCTTGCGGTAGTCGCCGTTCAGGGCGAGGAGCTGCTCGTGGGTGCCCTGCTCGACGATCTGGCCGTTGACCAGGACGACGATGCGGTGGGCGTTACGGACGGTCGACAAGCGGTGCGCGATGACCAACGTGGTGCGGCCCCGCATCAGCGTGTCGAGCGCTTGCTGGACGAGGCGCTCGGATTCGTTGTCGAGCGCCGACGTCGCCTCGTCGAGCACCAGGATGGGCGCGTTCTTGAGCAGGGCACGCGCGATGGCCACGCGCTGGCGCTGGCCGCCGGAGAGCCGCAGCCCGAGCTCGCCGATCATGGTGTCGTAGCCGTCGGGGAGCTGCATGATGAACTCGTGCGCGTTGGCCGCCTTCGCCGCGGCGATGATCGCGTCCATCGACTGCTCCTCGAGCGAGCCATAGGCGACGTTGTTCTTCACCGTGTCGTTGAACAGGAAGGTATGCTGGGTCACCAGCGCCATGCGGGCACGCAGGCTCGCCTGGGTGACCTCGCGGATGTCGACCCCGTCGATGCGGATGGCCCCGCCGTTGACGTCGTAGAAGCGCAGCAACAGGTCGGCGAGCGTGCTCTTGCCGCCGCCGCTGGGACCGACCATCGCCACCACCTCGCCGAGCCGAATCCGGAGGTTCACGCTGCGCAGGACCGCGTCTTCCTGATAGCGGAAGGTGACGTGATCGAACTCGATGCCTTCCCGGATGGGCGGGAGCTCGCGGGCGTCGGGACGATCGACGACGTCCGAGCGCGTGTCGAGCAGCTCGAAGACCCGATCGGCTGCCGCCATGCCCTGCTGCAGCGTGCCGTTGGTGCGGCCGATGCCCTTGAACGGGTCGTACAGCAGGAAGAGCGCGGTGAGAAAGGCCAGGAAGGAGCCTTGCGTGCGTCCCCCGACGACCACGCTGTAGCCGCCGTACCACACCACGCCGGCGATGCCGAAGGCGGCGAGGATCTCCATCATCGGCGTATTGAACGCCCGGATGCGGGCGACCCGCAGCGCCATGCGAAAGAGACCCCGGTTCTCCTCCGCGAAGCGCCGCTTCTCGTACGCCTCCATGCCGAAGGCCTTGACGACGCGGTTCCCTTGCACGGTCTCCTGGAGGAGCGCCGTGAGCACCCCCAGCGTTCCCTGCAAGCTGCGCGCATAGCCGCGCATGCGCTTGGACAGCCGCACCATCGGGATGACCGAGGCCGGAAAGACGACGATCGCGATCAGCGCCAGCAGCCAGTCCTGATAGAAGGCGACGATCACCAGCACGATGAGCGAGACGCCGTCCTTGAGCACCGACGCCACCGACCCGGTGAGCGAATTGCCGACCACGTAGACGTCGCTGGTGACGCGCGAGAGGATGGTCCCGGTGGGATTCTGGTTGAAGAAGCTCAGCGACAGGTCCTGGATGTGGGCGTTCAGATCGTCGCGCAGGTCGTTGATCACCCGATTGCTGACGTAGTCGGTCAGGTACGAGCTGCCGAAACCGCACAGGCCGCGGAACACGAACACGCCGATGATCGCGAACGGCAGCACCTGAAGGACCGAGGCGTTCTTGGCCGTGAAGACGTCGTCGAAGATGAAACGGACGAGGAACGGCATGATGCCGTTGGTGGCGCCGAACAGCACCATGCACACCATGGCGCCGACGAAGTGCGGCCAGATGTAGGGCCGCATGTACCCGAGCATGCGCCGGTAGATGGCTCGATCCATGGCCTTATGCGGAAGGGTTGGCCGTTGGCCGTTGTCCGTTGAGCAGCCCCGCCAACCGGGGAACGGACAACGGACAACGAACAACGGACAACGTTCAGCAGACCTCACGGCCATCCGCGAGCACCCTCAATGCACCAACGCCAGCGCCAGCTCGGCAGCGCGCTCGGCGGCGCCGGGCGCCCCCAGACGGGCACGCAGCTGCTCGAGCGCCTCGGCCAGCTCGGCGCGGCGCGTGCGCACCGCGTGCACCGCCTCGACCATCGCCGTCGGGGTAGCGTCGGTCTGGACCAGCTCGGGGAACACCGAGCGCTGCAAGATGATGTTGGGCATGCCGATCCAATTCACGTCGACCAAGCGGCGCGCGATCCAGAAGGTCAACGGCGCCACCCGGTAGACGATCACCATGGGACAGCCGAGCAGCGCGGTCTCCAAGGTGGCCGTTCCCGAGGCGACGATCGCCGCGTCCGCCGCGGCGACCACATTATAGGTGTCGGCGTGGGCGATCGGAAGCACCGGCGCTCCCCCGAGCGCGTCGCGCAGGTCGGCGGGCGCCAGCGACTCGGCCAGGGCGACGATCGGCTGCCACCCCTCGCGGGCCAGCGCCGCCGCCGCGTCGCACATGGGTCGAAAGAGGTACTGCACCTCCTTTTTCCGACTCCCCGGCAACAAGGCGAGCACGGGACGGTTGGGGTCGAGCCCGTACCGGGCGCGTGTCTCCGCCGCCGGGCACGTCGGTCGCACGACGTCGAGCAGCGGGTGTCCGATGAACTCGGCGAGCTGCCGGCCGTTGTTGTAGAGGTCGGCCTCGAACGGGAACACCACGCCCAGCTTGTCGACCCGCTCCGCGATCGTCCGGATGCGACGCTTCCGCCAGGCCCAGACCTGTGGGGCGATGAAATAGAAGACCGGGATGCCGCGCCGTTTGGCCTGTCGGGCCAGGCGCAGGTTGAACTCGGGGTAGTCGATCAGCACGACGAGATGCGGGCGCTCGCGGTCGAGGACGCGCACCAGCTGGCGATACGTCCGCAGCAGGCGCCCGAGGGTCCCGAACGTTTCGACGAATCCCATGGTCGCGACGTGCTCGGTATCGACCAGCACGCGCATGCCAGCGGCGCGCAAGCGCGGCCCGCCGACGCCCGCGACATCGATGTCCGGCACCCGACGGCGCAGCGCGCGGACGAGCGCCGCGCCGTGCAGGTCGCCCGACGCCTCGCCGGCGACCAGCAGGACGCGCAGCGCGTCGCTCATGCGGTCTCCATCGCCGCGCGGATGCGCTCGGCGGCCTCCATGGCGCGCACCGCCGTCACCCCGTCGACCAGCGGCGTCGCACGGGTGCGCACGGCCTGCACGAAGGCCTCGATCTCGTCGAAGAGCGGATCCGCGTCGCTGAAGTGCTGCTCGCTCGCGTCGATCGCGGGGAGCCCCCCGTTCGCACCCGCCACGCGGCGGTAGATGCGGATCGATCGGTCCCCATAGTCGACGGCCACATAGGTGTCGGCCTGAAAGAAGCGAATCTTGCGCTCGCGCTTCATCGCCACGCGGCTGGCGGTCACGTTGGCGATCGCGCCGCTGGCGAAGCGCAGGCGGGCGTTGGCGATGTCCGCGGTCTCCGACAGCACCGGCACGCCCACCGCCTCGACCCGGTCGAGCGGCGAGGCGACCACGCTCAGGATCACGTCGAGGTCGTGGATCATCAGATCGAGGATGACGTCGACCTCGGTGCCGCGCTCGGTGAACGGCGCCAGCCGGTGGCACTCGATGAAACGCGGCTCCCGCAGGATGCCGGTGAGCGAACGGATGGCGGGGTTGAAGCGTTCGAGATGGCCGACCTGCAGGATGCGCCCCCGGGCGGCCGCCAGCTCGACCAAGCGGCGTCCCTCGACCAGCGTCGCGGTGATCGGCTTCTCGACCAGCACGTCCACGCCCCGCTCGAGCAGGGCCGCGGCGACCGCATAGTGCGCCGGGGTGGAGACGGCGATGCTGGCGCAGTCGATCCGCCCGAAGAGGTCCTCGATGCCGCCGAACGCGGGCACCCCCACGGTGCGCCCGATCGCCTCGGCGCGCTCGCGGTTGGCATCGACGACCCCGACCAGCTCGACGCCGGGGAGGTTGGCGTACTTCTCGGCGTGGAAGGCCCCCAGGTAACCCACCCCGACCACCGCGGCACGCACCCGCTCAGTCGCCATCGGCACGCACCCCAACCAGCACGAGGTCGGCCGCCACCGCGGCCCGCAACAGGGCCTCGCGTTCGAGCAACAGCGTCTTGCCCGCCTCGAGCGCCAGCACGGCAATCCCGGCCTCCCGGCACACGGCGACCGTCGCCGGTCCGATGGCCGGGACGTCGAAACGCAGGTCCTGACCCGGCTTGCTCACCTTCACCGCCACGGCGCCGCCGTGGCCCAGCTCGCCGCCGCGGCGCAGCGCGGCATCGGTGCCCTCGAGCGCCTCGACGGCCAGCACCATGCGCGATTTCACCACCACGGTCTGTCCCACGTCCCAGGCTCCGACGCCCTTGGCGACCGCCAGGCCGTAGTGGATATCGTGCCACTGCGCCGGGTCCGGCTGTCGCGCGGTGAGCGGGCCGTCCGGCGTCAAGATCGAGCTCAGGAACAAGGTCGACTGGACGACCGCGATGCCCTCGCCCTCGAGCTCCTCCGCCACCCCGCGCAGCAACGTATCGTCGCTCCACTGCGTCAAGCGGGCGAGAAAGCGCATGGCGCGGTCGTCGGGCGCGAAGTGCTCCATCAGCGCCGCCTTGCGGATGCCGCCGGCCATGACCGCACGCCGGACGCCATGGTCGTGAAACGTCCGGATGATGGCGTCGAGCTGGCCCACCTTGATCCAGGTGAGGTGGTCGACGCATTCGGCCAGCTCGGGCGGGGTTTCCCCTTCATGCGCCACCGCGACGACGGCGAGCCCCTCCCCGCGCGCCGTGCGGGCAAAGAGCAACGGAAAGGTACCGTTGCCAGCGATCAAGCCAATGCGCTCCATGCGGGCGAGAGACCGAACCGAGACAATTGACCACAGATGGGCGCGGATGGGGAGAGCCCCCGGGGTGACCGGCCCGACACGGCTTTGCACAGAAACCTCGGCCTGAGCCTCAGCCAGAGCCTGAGCCTCTCAGAAAAGAAGGCTCAGGCTGAGGCTCAGGCTGAGGCTGGGACCCCCCGCCGGGCCAGGCGGGCGGCGTTCAGCGGCAGACGCCGCGTGTCGACGCCTCGATGAAGGCGATGAAGCGCTCGACCTCGGGCACGCCGGGGAGCTCGGCGCGAACGCGGGCAATCGCCGCGACCGTCCGCAGGCGCGACTGGAAGACGATGCGGTAGGCGCGTTTGAGGGTCAGGATGAGCTCGGGCGAGAACCCGCGCCGCTTGAGCCCGACCGTGTTGAGGCCGTGCAGCGTGGCGCGGTCGCCGGTCGCATTGCAGAACGGCGGCACGTCCTGCGACACCATCGAGCCAGCGCCGATGATCGCCGACTCGCCGAGGTGGACGAACTGGTGGATGCCCGCCAGCGCGCCGATGATCACGCCGTGATCGATAACGACGTGGCCGCCGAGCTGGGTGCCGTTGGCGATGATGGTGCGGTCGCCAACGGCGCAGTCGTGGGCGATGTGGGTGTAGTTCATCAGCAGGTTGCCGGTGCCGATGCGGGTGACCATCCCCCCGCCCTCGGTGCCGGGCTGCAGGGTGCAGAACTCGCGAATCCGATTGTCGTCGCCGATGATCAGTTCGCTGTCCTCGCCGTGGTACTTGAGGTCCTGCGGGACCGCGCCGATCGACGCGAACTGGAAGATCTGGTTGCGGGCGCCGATCGTCGTCCGGCCCTCGACGACGACATGCGGGCCGACGGTGGTTCCGGGGCCGATCCGCACGCGCGGGCCGACGAGCGCGTAGGCGCCGACGCTGACGTCCGGCGCGAGCTGCGCCCCGGGCGCCACGATCGCCGTCGGATGAATGCGCGCGCCGCCCATCCGGCCCCGCGTCCTACTTCTTGTGGGCGTTGTAGCGCGCGATGATCTGCTCGGTGAGGTCGAGATCGGGCGATCCGTACAGCACGCTGCTGCTCGACTGCTCGAGGATGATGCTGTACCCCCCTTCCTTGCCGAACTGCTCGATCACCCCCTGCAGCTCCTTGAGCAGCTCGACGGTCAGCTCCTGGTCCTTCTGCTGCAGCTCCCCCTGGGAGTCCTTGTAGGTGCGCTCGAAGTCGCGCAGCTTCTTCTCGTAATCCTTCTGGAGGTTGCGCGCGTCGTCCTCCTTCATCACCGAGGACTTCTTGTCCAGCTGCTCCTTGAGGGCGTCGAGCTGGTCCTTCTGCTTCTTGAGGTCGGCCTGCAGCTTGTCGACCTGGACCTTGAAGCGCTCCTTCGCGCGCTTGCCGGCGTCCGACTCGTTGAGCGCGCGTTGCAGGTCGACGTAGCCGATCTTGATCTGCTGGGCACCGACCTCGGCGGCAAGTGCAACGACCGGTAGCAGCAGCAGCGTGGCCGCCAAGGTCTTCGACACGCTCATGAACACTCCTCCTCGTCTCTCTTTCTCACGGCGGGCCGCCAAATGAAAACTGGATGGTCTGGAGCTGGTCGCCGGCCTGGGCATTGAGCGGGAAGCCGGCTTCGATGCGCAGCGGCCCGATCGGCGACAGCCAGCGGATCCCGCCCCCGACGGACACCCGCATCTGATCGAACTGGATCCCGGTCTGCGCCAGGAAGGCGTTACCGGCGTCGCAGAACACGACGCCCTTGATGCCGAGGCTCGGCACGATCGGGAAGATGATCTCGTTGTTGAAGATGAGCTGCTGGCTCCCGCCGATCACGTCACGCCGGAAGAAGCGCGCACAGCGGTTGTCGCCGAGGTCACAGTTGCCGTTTTGGCCCTTCTGCTGCTCGAACACGTTGACGGCCGGACCGAGCGAGCGCACCTGGAAGCCGCGGATCGAGTTGATCCCGCCCGGGAAGTAGCGCTCGAACAACGGCAACTCGGTCTGCCCGCCGTATCCGAAACCGTAGCCGAGGTTCCAGCCGGTGCCAAATACCAGCGGGGCGCCCAGCCCCTTGATGTCGAGGAAGGGGATGTACCAGCGCGACCGCGACTGGGCGTTGATGAAGCGGCTGTCGCCGCCGAGGCCGGCGACTTCGAGGGAGAGGTCCTGGAACGAGCCGGAGGTGGGGTCCAGCAGGTTGTTGCGGGTATCCCGGAAGATGCGCGGGATGATCGAGCTGGTCAGGCTCGTCCCGGCTTCGGCCTGGATCACGGCGGCGGCGCCGCGGCTGACGTCTTTGATCGTGGCGTCCTCGAGGCGGTATTCGAGCCCGATTCGGGTATCGAGCAGCGACACCTGCCCGAGCGGCCCGAAGCGGACGACGTCCAAGCCGAGAGCCGGGAACGGGTACAGGGTGCGGATCCCGAAACCGGTCCCGCCGCGGGTGAACTCGTCGAACTGCAGCTGCCAATTGAACGCATCGATGCCGAGGGTGAGCGGGGTGTCGAGGAAATAGGGCTCCGTGAAGCTCAGGCTGATGTTGCGGCGGATGGTCCCGAGGTCGGCGTTGAGCACGACCGCCTGGCCGCGGCCAAACAGGTTCGACTCGGAGAGACGGACGTTGAACAGAAACGACTCACCCGAGCTGATGCCGGCACCGGCGGAGAAGGCGCCCGTGTTTCCCTCGCGCACGTCGACGATCACGTCGAGCCGATCTTCGCTCTCCGCCTTGCGGGTGGTGATGTTGACGTCCTCGAAGAAGCCGAGCCGGCGCAGACGCTCCTGGCTGCGGCGGAGCTTGGTGCCCGAGAAGCGCTGTTGCTCCTGCAGCTCGAGCTCGCGGCGGATGACCTTGTCGCGCGTCTTGGTGTTGCCGCTGATCTCGATGCGATCGATGTACACCTCGGGGCCGCGGGTGACGTGGTAGCGGACGTTCACCGCCTTGCCGGCCGTGTCGATGTCGGTCTCGGGGGTGACGTTGACGAACGCATAGCCGATGTCGCCATAGTCGCCGGAGATCGCGTTGATGTCCTCGCGCAGCTTGCTGGGCTGGAAGGTCTCGTCCTTCTTGGCGTGCAGGTCGAGCGTTTCGGTCGGAAACTCCGGCAGCGTTTCGCCCACCACGCTGACGTCGCCGAAGTGATAGCGCTCACCTTCGTCGACCTTGATCGTCACCTTCAGGCCGTTCGCGTCGCGCTCGATTTTGGGCTCGTCGACCCGCACGTCGATGAAGCCGCTCTCGTAGTACCAGGCCGTCAGCCGTTCGGAGTCGGTGTTGAGCACCTCGCGGTCCAGGTTGCCGGCCCCGGTGAGAAAGGAGAAGACCCAGCTCTCCTTGGTGACCATGATCTTCTTCAGATCGCTGTCGCTGAACTGCTTGTTGCCCTCGAAGACGATCTCGTGGATGCGGATCGGCTCGTGCTCATCCACCACGAAGGTGATATCGACCTCGTTCTCGCCGACCGGCGTCGTCTCGTACCGGATGTCGGCATCGAGGTAACCCTTCTTCTCGTAGGCGTTCTTCGCCTCCTCGATGCCCTTGCGGGCCTTCTCGGGGTCGAGGATCGTATTCGGACGGATGCGCAGCATCCCCTCGAGCTCTTCCTTGTCGATCTTCTTGTTGCCCTCGAGGTGAACCTGCCGCACGAACGGGCGCTCGTGCACGTCGTAGTTGAGCACCCACTGGCCGTTGACCTTGCTGACGTTGGCGGTGACGTCGTCGAAGAAGCCGAGCTTGTAGAGCGCGCGCACGTCGGCGTCGACCGCGGACTCCTTGTACAGGCTGCCGGCTTGGACGGTGAGGCGGACCCGGATGGCCTCGTCCTCGACGCGCTGGTTGCCAGAGATCGTGACGCGATCGATCCGCACCCCCTCGGGAGGGGTTTCGTCCTGGCCGGACGCGGGCGGCCCATGGAGTGCGAGCCCCACGACCGCCAGACCTATGAGCAGCGCTCGCACGCCTTGGCCTTCCGTGTTGTGCAAAACGCGGGAGACGTACCAGAGCAGTGCGACGCAGTAAACAGCGCGGCGGCGCGCGCGCCTGTGCTTTTTGTCCGACAGCGGACCGCACTACGCGCGGGGCATCCAACCGCGGCAATTGCCCCGGAGCGGCGATCGCCGGCGCGACCCGCGCTGGGGCGGTGGTCAGCTCAGCCGACCCCCCTGCAGCCGCAGGGTGCGGTCGGCCAGGGCCGCCAGCCGGTCGTTGTGGGTGACGATCACCAGCGTGATGCCGCGGGTGCGGTTCAAGTCCATGAGCAACTCGTGCACCTCGTCGGCGGTGGCCGGATCGAGGTTGCCGGTCGGCTCGTCGCCAAAGACGGCGCGCGGCGAGAGCACGACGGCGCGGGCCACGGCCACGCGCTGTTGTTCGCCGCCGGAGAGCTCCCCCGGCTTGTGATCGAGGCGGTGGCTGAGGCCCACCTGCGCGAGCACGGCGCGGGCGCGCTCGCTGGCCTCCTCCCACGCCAGCCCCCGAATCAGCCCCGGCATCATGGTGTTCTCCAGCGCGGTGAAGTCCGGCAGCAGATGATGGAATTGGAAGATGAACCCGATCTCGCGGTTGCGGAACGCCGCCAGGTCGCGCTCGTTCATGGCGGTGAGCGCCTCGCCGCCGAACCAGATCTGCCCGGCCGTCGGCCGGTCGAGCGCACCGAGCACGTGCAACAAGGTGCTCTTGCCGACGCCCGATTGGCCGACGATGACGACCTTCTCGCCCGCGCCGACGGACAGATCGAGGTCGCGCAACACCTCGACCCGATGGCGGTTGCCGTCGCCGTAGATCTTCTGGAGGCGCTCGGCGCGGATGAGCGGCTCAGTCATAGCGGATCGCCTCGACGGGGACGAGGCGCGACGCCTGTCGGGCCGGATAGAGCGTGGCGAGGAGACAGATCGCCAAGGACACGCCGACGACGAGGGCGAAGTACTCCGGGTAGATCTTCACCGGCACCGTGGAGACATAGAAGACATCCTTGGGCAGCGGGATGCCGTAGGTCCCGAGCAGCTCGCAGACCGCCAGCCCGGCGGCGCTGCCAACGACCGTTCCGACCCCGCCGATCACCAGGCCCTTGTAGATGAAGATCTGCGCGATCCCGGGGCGGGTGGCGCCCATCGACTTGAGGACCGCGATGTCCTTGCGCTTCTCCATCACCACCATCACCAGAGTGGCAACGATGTTGAACGCGGCGACCAGCACGATCAGCAGCAGGACGACGAAGTACACGGTCTTCTCCAGCTTGATCGCGGAGAAGAGGTTGTAGTTGATCTCGCGCCAACTGCGGACCTGATACGAGAAGCCGACGGCACGGGCGATCGCGGCGCCAACCGCGTCGGCATGGTCGAGATCGTCGGTACGCACCTCGACGCCGCTCACCGCCCGATCGAGATCGAAGAAGCGCTGCGCGTCGGCGAGGCCGATATAGGCGAGCGCGCTGTCGTACTCGACCATGCCGGCCTCGAACAGGCCGACGACGGCGAAGCGCTTGACCTTCGGCACCGCGCCGATCGCGGTCGGGATGGCCACCGGGGAGACCAGGTTGACCGGGTCGCCGACCTGCACGTCGAGCTGGCGGGCCAGCTCCTTGCCGAGAATGATCCCGGGCAGCATGACGGTGGCGCCGCTCGCGTCGCGCGTGACCTCGTGCTTGACCGCCAGATCCTCGATGCGGCCGGTGCGCAGGTGGCGCGCGAAGTCGAGCGCGCCGCCCGGTGCCGGG
>Ga0335082_10001849_pt1 | contig 22624 bp, 18 predicted proteins | sample Lox_Sample_41_FD_206718 | JGI IMG/M metagenome (GOLD analysis project Ga0335082, IMG submission 206718) | Soil microbial communities from Loxahatchee National Wildlife Refuge, Florida, United States - Lox_Sample_4.1 | ecosystem: Environmental > Terrestrial > Soil > Wetlands | place: USA...
CTGGACGCAAGCCGGCAATCTCATGGCGCGACGCGACAACAGCGATCCATGGGGCATCGGCCAGACACTTGGTTGGGCGTGGGCGTGGCCGGTCAATCGGCGCATCCTCTACAACCGTGCCTCGTCAGATCCGGCGGGGAAATCGTGGAACCCGAAGCACAAGCTTGTATTTTGGAACGGCAAAGCTTGGGGTGGCTCCGACGTGCCAGATATGCGTCCCGATGCGGCACCGGACGAGCATGTCGGCCCGTTCATCATGACCGCTGAAGGTGTGGCGAAGTTGTTCGTGCCTAGCGGTATGGCCGACGGGCCATTGCCGGAGCACTACGAACCTTTCGAGTCGCCGGTGACGACGAATCTACTATCGCCGGGCAATCCTAAGTCGTTTTCCAATCCGGCGGCGCGGGTGTTCAAGGGGGACATGGAGGCGTTCGGCAAGCCGAAGGAATTCCCCTACGCCGCGACAACATACAGGCTCACGGAACATTTCCATTTCTGGACCAAGCACTGCCTGCTCAACGCCATCACCCAGCCACAGCAATTCGTCGAAATCGGTGAGGACCTAGCGAGCGAGAAGGGGATCAAGCGCGGAGACATGATAAAGGTGCGTTCCAACCGCGGAGAAATTCAGGCGGTTGCCGTCGTAACCAAGCGCATCCACGGACTCGACTGCAACGGCACTAAGGTTCACACAGTCGGCATCCCGATTCATTGGGGCTTCAAGGGTGTAGCAAAGATGGGCTACCTCGCGAACACGCTGACTCCCTATGTTGGTGATGCCAATACGCAGACGCCCGAGTACAAGGCGTTCATCGTGAACATCGAAAAGGCATAGGGGAGCGACCATGTCATCCTTGCAGTCGCTCGACCTTAAGCAGCGTTCGGCCACGACTTCGCCGTCCCCTTCAGTACGTTCGACAGTCGAGGTCGCCAAGCTCATTGATGTCTCCACGTGTATTGGCTGCAAAGCCTGCCAAGTTGCGTGCAGCGAATGGAACGACCTGCGCGACGAGGTGGGAACCAACGTGGGTGTTTACGACAATCCTCCAGATCTCTCGTCGGAGAGCTGGACGGTGATGCGGTTTTCCGAATTCCAGGAGGAGGGTGGCAGGCTGGAGTGGCTGATCCGCAAAGACGGATGCATGCACTGCGCCGAGCCGGGGTGCCTGAAGGCATGCCCCGCGCCCGGTGCAATCGTGCAGTATTCCAACGGGATCGTCGACTTCATCGAGGAGCACTGCATCGGCTGCGGCTCCTGCATCACCGGCTGTCCATTCAACATTCCGCGCATCTCAAAGCAAGACAACAAGGCTTACAAGTGCACGCTGTGCTCCGACCGGGTGGGCGTGGGCGTCGAGCCCGCCTGTGTCAAGACGTGCCCGACGGGTGCGATCAGATTCGGCAGCAAAGAGGACATGATCGAGCATGCATCGGAGCGCGTTGTCGACCTCAAGTCGCGCGGCTACCAGAACGCTGGCCTCTACGATCCCCAAGGAGTCGGCGGTACGCACGTGATGTATGTCCTCAAGCATGCGGACAAGCCGGAGATCTACAGTGGCCTGCCGGCGGACCCGCACATCAGCCCGATGGTCAGCCTGTGGAAGGGTGCACTGAAGCCGCTGGCTCTGCTGGGCATGGGCGTTACAGCCCTGGCGGCTTTCTTCCATTATGTCAAAGTCGGACCGAATGATGCCGACGCCGAAGACGACGACGAGAAGTCCGACGCGTCGGTGACCCACTAGGAGCCGACGATGAATCCGACTACGCAGATTCAGCGCTATACCGAAAGCGAGCGCAGCATTCATTGGGCAGTCGCCATTGCGTTCTTCCTCGCTGCACTGACCGGACTGGCGCTCTTTCACCCCGCGCTGTACTGGCTCAGCAACCTTTTCGGAGGAGGTCCCTGGACGCGCATCCTGCATCCTTTCCTGGGTGTCGCGATGTTCCTGGCTTTCCTTTCGATGATGGTGCGCTTCTGGAGTCACAACCGGATCGAGGAGCGTGACCGGCAGTGGCTTAGGCAGTGGCGGGACGTGGTGGCCAACCGCGAGGACAAGCTGCCCGAAACGGGTCGCTACAACGCCGGCCAGAAAATGCTGTTCTGGGTCTTGGTGGTCTGCATGATCACGCTGCTGGTCACCGGAATCGTGTTCTGGCGTCCATGGTTCGCTGCCTATTTTCCGATAACGCTGGTGCGGTTGGCGACGCTTTTGCATGCGGCCGCCGCCACGGTCCTGATCATCGTCATCATGGGCCACATGTATCTGGCGTTTTGGACCAAGGGGTCGATCAAAGCCATGATGCGTGGCACGGTGTCGGCCAGGTGGGCCGGAAAGCATCATCGCGGGTGGTTGCGGGAGAAGATCAAGCAGGGCTAGTACGTTTGTCAATTCAGGCCCCGACGATCCATCTCGTCGGGGTCGATTCATTGTTGCGCGTGCCGCACGAGACCAAGATGCAGCAATCCGTCCTGACGCCCGAAGAAATCGCCTCGCAGGCAGGCTCGGAGATTCCGTTCCTGCGGATGCCCGCGCGTGCGACAGTATTCGCCGAGCGCGCATCACGCTTGCGCCAGTTGGCAGAGCGCCACCCGATGTCGGGTTACCTTCGATTCGTCGCCGACGTGGCCGACGGGCAACAGGCGCTTCTTGACGACATGCCGCCGATTCGATTGCCTTCGCAGGCAGAGATTGCAAAGTGCAACGAGCACGGCATGCCACCGCTCAACTTTCAGACACACGCGCGCGACCAGCAGTGGTGCAATGGCCTGCGCCACCTGCTGCGCGCGCTGGCATTGCGCACTTCCGGTAGATCGCATGAGGTGATCGTCAATCTGGAGAGCAGCCGCGACGATTTCTATGAAGCCCAGGCGAGCAGTTTATTGGCAGGCGTTACGTTCGGCCTGGACGTGGCATCGGCGCCATTGATCGGGGCTGGTCTGCAAGTCTATTTCACTCATCTCGCGATCGCGCTCGGGGAGACGAGAATCCCGCGCAACGACGTGGCGACGGTCTGCCCTTGCTGTGGCAGCCGACCGTCGGCGAGCATTGTCCGGACCGGCGGCAGGGACACCGGCTATCGTTTTCTACACTGCACTCTCTGCAATACCGAATGGCACATGGTCCGGATCAAGTGCACCCACTGCGAGAGCACCAAGGGCATCAGCTATCTGGCAGTCGACGACGGCGCGCCGGTCGATAAAAAGGCCGTCATGGCCGAGATCTGCGAAGAGTGCGGCACCTACCTCAAGATATGTCATATGGACCGCGATTTGCTCGTGGAACCGGTGGCCGACGACCTTTCCTCATTGTCGTTGGATCTACTTGTTGTCGAGACAGGCAAGCAGTCCAGCGGCGTCAACCTGATGCTTATCCACGGCGATCCGGGACCTGAATGAGTGCATCGCCTTTCGCGTCCACGGTCCGTGGCTCGAAGGCGTCGCTGGTTCAACTGCCTTCCGTTGACCGGGCGCTTAGACTGCCGGGCGTCCGAACGCTAATCGAGCAGCACGGCAGAACCTTCGTCACCGAGTCAGTCCGGGCGATGCTCCTTTCGTGGCGCGAATCCACGACCCGGGGCGAGCCGATGCCGGCGTTGGACGCAGACGCTGTCGTCAGCGCACTCTCCGCGCGAATCGAAGAGCGCGTCGCCTCCACGGTCACGCCCGTCTTCAATCTTACCGGTACGGTTCTACATACCAACCTCGGACGAGCGCTTCTGGCGGAAGAAGCGATTGCGGCGGTCGCGCGGGCAATGCGCGCGCCGATCAATCTCGAATTCGACTTGGATTCCGGTGGGCGTGGAGATCGGGATGATCTCGTCGAGAACCTGATCTGCGAGTTGACCGGAGCAGAGGCGGCGACGGTCGTCAATAACAACGCGGCGGCTGTGCTCCTGACCATCGCGGCATTGGCCGCCAAGCGCGAGGTGATTGTCTCGCGCGGAGAGTTGGTCGAAATTGGTGGTGCGTTCCGGATGCCCGATGTGATGAAGAGCGCGGGTGCTCGAATGGTCGAGGTCGGAACGACCAACCGCACGCACCCGCGCGACTACGTCGGCGCGATCAATCCGAAGACCGGCCTGATCATGAAGGTCCACACCAGCAACTATGTGGTGACTGGCTTCACGTCAGCAGTTGGGGAAGAGGATGTGGCCCGCATAGCCCACACCGGGGGCGTCCCGTTCGCCGTGGATCTGGGTAGCGGCAGTCTTGTCGACCTCACCGCATTTGGCCTGCCCAGCGAACCTACACCGCAGGAATCGTTGCTCGCGGGTGCCGACATTGTCACGTTCAGCGGTGACAAGTTGCTGGGCGGACCCCAGGCAGGGCTCATCGTCGGCAAGACCGAATTGATCAGGCGGATCAAGAAACACCCGCTGAAGCGCGCGTTGCGTGTATCCAAACTTACGCTTGTTGCATTGGAGGCAACACTTGCGCTCTATCGTCATCCTGAGCAACTGACGGCACGATTGCCGACGTTGCGCCTGCTGACGCGACCACTGGCCGAGATGGAGTTGGCCGCCGAGCGCATCACCCCCGCATTGGCTCAGGCACTGGGTGCGGCTTTCGTTGTCCGCCCCGAGGCGGTCCACAGCCAGATTGGGAGCGGATCGTTGCCCGTTGAGATCCTTCCAAGTGTCGGTCTTGTCATTCGCTATCGCAGGGAAGGCAAGGGCAGGGGGCGGGCGCTTACCGCGCTTGCCGACTCGTTGCGTACGTTGCCCATCCCGGTGCTTGGCCGAATTGCGGACGACTCGCTCATCCTCGACCTGCGCACGCTCACTGACGACGCGGCATTTGTCGCACAGTTGTCGCAGTTGCCTAAGTTGCTTTCCCATCCGGTGGCTCCATGATCATCGGAACGGCCGGCCACATCGACCATGGCAAGACGACGTTGGTGCGTGCGCTGACTGGTGTAGATACGGACCGGTTGCCCGAAGAAAAGGCGCGCGGAATATCAATTGAACTGGGGTACGCGTACGCGCCGCTGACCAATGGCGATGTTCTTGGTTTCGTCGACGTTCCCGGACATGAGCGATTCGTGCATACGATGCTGGCGGGTGCAACCGGAATCGACTTTGCGCTGATGGTGGTGGCGGCAGACGATGGCGTCATGCCACAGACACGTGAACACCTCCACATTCTCACGCTCCTCGGCATCGAAGCAGGTGCCGTCGCATTGACTAAGGTCGACGCGGTCGATGCCAGTCGAATCACGACGGTAACACGTGAAATCCGCAGTCTGATGGCGAATACGCCGCTCGCTGAGGCGCCGATCTTCGCCGTTTCGGGTCGCACTGGTACCGGCGTGGACGTGCTTCGGGGGTTTCTGGAGCAGAGCGCACTGGAGCGGGGCAGTCGTACCGACGGCGACGCCCACTTTCGGTTGGCCGTGGATCGGTCGTTCACTCTCCCGGGCTTCGGAACCGTCGTTACGGGCACCGTGCATTCGGGTGAAGTTCGAGTAGGCGAAAGCATGATGGTTGCGCCTGCGGGTCATGCGGTACGCGTTCGGGGTATACATGCGCAGGACCGCGCGAGCGAGCGAGGAACCGTTGGACAGCGTTGCGCGCTCAATTTGGCAGGGATTTCGCGGGACGGCGTTCAGCGCGGTGACTGGATCGTCGCGCCGCCGATTGCGGTTTCCGTCGAGCGATTTGACGCGCGGTTCACGTTGGTCGTGGACGAAGACAAGCCTTTGCGGTCTGGCGCGATGACGCATTTGCACCTGGGCGCGGCACATGTCCCCGCACGAGTCGTCATTCTCGATGGGGAGTTGTATGCGGGAGGGCAGGACAACGAGATCGCGCCGGGAAAAACAGGGCTAGTGCAGTTCGTACTCAAGCGGCCCATCGCGTCGTGGCGGGGCGACCGTTTCATTGTCCGAGACGGTTCCGCGGCCCGGACCCTTGGTGGAGGGCAGGTGCTCGACCCGTTCGCGCCACAGCGCTATCGTCGTTCGGCAGAACGTTTGCGTACATTGACAGCGCTGCAGGCGCCATCGGCCGCGGCGCAACTGGCCGCGCTGATCGAGCACGCACCCTTCGGCGTCGACTTGGTTCGCTTTGGGCGGGCCGCAAACGTGCGCAATCCCGAGGGCTTACTTCGGTCGGCCGGAGTCCGACGTGTCGCCGGGGATGGAGCAGATTGCGCCGTTGGCGAGGATCACTGGCTCGCGCTGCAAGCGGTGGCCGAAGCGACTCTGGATGCGTTTCATCGTGACCATGCCGACCAGCTGGGTCCTGATGGAGGTCGACTCAAGCGTATGGCATTCCCCCGTCTCGAAGAGACGGTTTACCGTGCTCTGATCTCGAGCCTCATCGCCGCGGGCAAAGTACGCCAGAGTGGGCCGTGGCTGCATTTGCCCGGACATACCAACGCACCCTCCGCTCAGGAACGTGCGCTGGTCGAGAAGGTCCTCCCCCGGCTTCTGGATGCGCGCTTCGATCCTCCCTGGGTACGCGACCTCGCGAAGGATGCGGCGCAGCCGGAGGCGCTTCTCCGCAGCGCACTGATACGCGCTTCCAAGCGTGGGGAGGTGTTCCAGATTGTCCGCGACCTCTTCTACCACCCCATCGCAATCCGCGATCTCGCGACGCTGGCAAATGGGTTGCAGGACGTGGACGGGGAAGTCCGGGCTGCCGCGTTCCGCGACCGTGCGGGGTTGGGACGAAAGCGGGCAATTCAAGTCCTCGAATTCTTCGACCGTATCGGCTTCACCAGGCGCGTTCAAGACCGGCACATTGTGCGGACGAACAACCTGCTAGCGCTCAATGACCCATTGATCAAAGTTGCCGACACGCACGGAAATATGCCGATCCAATCAAGGCAATCAGCTTGAGGAAGAGAATCGTCCCTGGTGGGGCGGCCGGGCTTCAAACCCGGTTGGGGGTGCTACGCGCTCCCGGGTGGGTTCGACTCCCATTCTCTTCCGCCAACGCTCTTCCCGGTGCCATATGCGCCAAGCGCGGTTGGTACCACCTGCAGTCGCCCCGTCGCCGGTTCGGCGCGGGCTTGTGAGATAGGAACGAACATGGATCGACGAGAATTCCTAAGTGCATCAACCGCAGCGGCCGTCTCCGCAGTCGTAGCAAGTGGGGTTTCCGCTGCGCCAGGACCAGCACTTGAAGCGCCACCGGTGAATGCTCCGTGGCGTACATTCGATGTAGTAACCGAGGTGGAGATCTGGCCGCAGGATATTCCGGCGAAAGTCTGGTTGCCGCTTGCCATGTACGGCGATACCGACTACCAGCGCACCCTCGATGTCCGCTGGACCGGCAACCCTTCGGCAACCGGCATTTATCGTGATCCAAGGTACGGCGCCCCCGCTTTCTTCGCGATGTGGGACGACCGCGCAGTAGCGCCGACATTGCAGGTCACCAATCGCATCACGACGCGCAATCGGAGTGTGGATTTCAAGAATCCGGGGCCCGTGCCGACGCTGTCACGCCAGGAACTCGATCTCTATTTGCAGCCGACCGCACATATACCGACGGACGGCATTGTCAGGGCAACGGCGACCAAGATCCTACCAATTTCCAGCATCAGCCCCATCGAACGCGCGCGCGCCATCTATGAGTGGATCGTCGTCAACACCTATCGCGATCCCAAGGTCATCGGCTGTGGAACGGGCGACATCAAGTTCATGCTCGAATCCGGGAATTTGGGCGGTAAGTGCGCCGACTTGAATGCGCTTTTCGTGGGACTTGCACGCTCGGTCGGCATCCCGGCGCGCGACGTGTATGGCGTTCGCGTCGCCGATTCGAGCACGTGGAAGAGCTTGGGCAAGAGTGGTGACATTACCAAGGCGCAACATTGCCGGGCAGAGTTCTACGATGCCCGCTTGGGCTGGATTCCGGTGGACCCGGCGGACGTTCGTAAGGTCGTGTTGGAGGAAGAGAAGGACAATCTCCTTCCCCTCAATGACCGGCGTGTCGATCTCGCGCGCAAGACGCTGTTCGGCAATTGGGAGATGAACTGGATGGCGTTCAATACAGCGGGAGATACGAGGCTCGCCCCGGAGACGACCAAGGCACTTGGACACTTCATGTATCCGTATGCGGAAACGCCGAAGGGTCCGGTGGATTATTACAATCCGCAGAACTTTCAATACCGTATGAGTTCTCGCGAGGTCAAGGTCTGAAGCGATTGCTTGACGGCGGTCCGATGCTCAGACGGGGCCGGACCGCCAGCAGGCTCTTCTAACGCATCCTATGGCAACAGTACGCGGTTTTGAATTTCCGGACACTCTGTATTACCTGATGGAACACGACACTTGGGTGCGGCTCGATGCCGACGGCAATGCAACCGTCGGTATCACTTCACTCGGAGCGCACATATCAGGAGAGTTCATCGAATTCATGGCCAAGCCTGTAGGGATGGCCATTGACCGCGACCGCGCCCTCGGAATGTTGGAAATGTCCAAGGTCATACGCTCAGCGCGGTCGCCGATTTCGGGCCTAATTCTGGAGGCAAACCAGAAGGCGAAAACTGAGCCGCTCTTGATAAATCGCGACCCCTATGGTGAAGGCTGGCTGGTACGTATGCGGCCCACCGCTTGGGACAGCGAATCGCCACTGCTGGTCACTGGCGCCGGCATCCCAGCGGTAGTGGAGGCTTATATGGCCTTGCTGTCGGAGACCTTTGGCGAAGCGCCACCGTGAAGGCGAAGTTAGCCATTCTGCTTTGGGCGACAGGTCCGGATGTGCCGTACCTGTGTGCCACGCCGTTCTTCCATGCTGCCGCCGCCGCAGCAATGGACGTTGAGGTCGAAATGCACTTCTCGGGTAAGTCTGTCCTGCTTCTGGTGGAGGGATTGGCGGCCGCCCTTTACGCGGGCACTAGCCGCGAAATGAGCATCTACAGTCACATGCAGCAAGCAGCGAGCTTTGGCACACGGTTTTTTGGTTGCAGCGATGCCCTCGATGCCCATGCGGTGGACCGCGCACGGCTCATTCCGGAATTGACGGGCGTCGCTGGCGCGGCGGCGTTTCTGGGTCGCGTACTCGATCCTGAGTGGGCGACGCTGGTGTTTTGAACGTTCAGCGCACGACACGAGTGAGCGAGAAGATCACGCCGAGCCGATGGAATCTTGGCGTGCCAAACGCACCAGGCAATTTGAGACGTTCGCAAAACAGGAAGTGAAATGAAGTGATTGGAACCGGCGCGCACGAACGGGTGATTATCAATCCAGCAAATTTTCAGAGCGATTGAAGCTGCAGCTTTGGTAGCAATGCCTTCGATCAGGCTCGGAGGAGGGCGGCACCGACAATCAATCGCTAACACGGCGAATCTCGAGCTTTGCAAGCCATTTCACGTGACGCGGACCGGGCTGTGTGTCGCGGAGCGACACCAAAGCCAGTGGCCCTTCGTTTGCCGGCAATGGCGCACCATCGCGTTCGAAGATGACCAACGCACCATCGCCAATCGGCGAAATGAACAGCTCGGCCCATGAGAAAATTGCCTGATAGCCATCGGTCGCGGTTGCGACAACGATGCTGCGCCTCAAGTCGTGCCGCTCCTTCTCAATCAGCTTGGCTGAGTTGAGCACATCTCGTAGCAACACGCCCGAATAACGCCGCGTTTGCTCGCCGGCGTTGCCCGGTGCCCCGGCCATTCGGAGCTGTCGAACGTCCTCGACGCGCTGAATGGGTAGACGTTGAAGGTCGCCGACGCTCAATGTCAACTTGTTTTCGACATTCCCGAGTACCAGGAGGCTAGTGGATCCGTTTGGCGGTGATTGCGCGAATGTAGCCGTCGCGACTGTCAGCGCGCAAAGTGCGAGAACGCGGCGGCCTTGGCCCAGGAGATGGCGTTGGGACGCGCTCCACTGCCCTTGTCGCGAAAGACGGCCACAGCTCGGGCTGGAAGGTTGGCCAGGTACGCAATCGCGCGTGCTCATGTAGGCTAGTGTTGACCGTTCGCTCATGCTCCGAGATTACGCCAATTTCCGTCCGCCCGCATTCCAGTCTAGGCTACTTGACCCCACACGAGTTCAAGCACGACCATCCACCCATTCACGACCATCCCAACCGAGCCATTCTCCGGGAATGAACGGACGAACCGGAGAGGCGTGCTCTCGAATTGTCTGCAACGGTTCGTGCAAAGGGTGAAGCGTTAGGCGGCGAACGGCCGGTGCTGCAGATAACGCGGACGTGTCCGCGACCTCAATTTGTGGCTACAGCTCGGCGCTCCAGCAATTTGTCGAGAAATGCGCCTAGGCGTTCCCAGGCGTCCTTCATCTCCTCCTTGTACTTGTTCTGGTCGTAGCTACGGTCGAGAGGGTTCTTCGGCCCATGGTCAAGGCAAAGTTCTCGAAACCTCGGTTCTACGCCAACTTCGGCGCTTGTCATGTAGGTTGATCCGGAGCGTCGCAGGTCGTGTGCAGAGAAGGGGCCACCGCTAAGCCTCAGCTTTCCCGTGGCAGGCGCACGCCTCTTGAGTGGCGTCTTCCGCTGATAGCTGTAGAGTTGCTTAGACAGTGTCTTGTCGGTCACATGCTGCGGCTGGCCTGGGCGGCGCGGATTCTTCGCCGGGAACACTCATTGGAAGCGATCCTCGTCGATGGTTTCGCCGCGCTCTAGCTTTCGCTCGATGAGCGCATCCTGCTCGGCTTTGATGAGCTGAAAGTAGCGAATCGCGAAAGATGACAGGTGAATAGTGTACTGCTCGTCACCTGCCGACTTTCTCGCCGCCTTCCAGGTACGGTTCTTAAAATCGATGTCCTTCCATCTAGCCCGCTCGAGGGCACCCACGCGACACATCGTGCTCAGCATGATCCAGATCGCGGCGCCGGTCGACTTCTTCAGCCCTGCCTTCGAGACCTTGTCTCGCAGCTCGACGACCTCCTTGTGCTCAAGAACGCGGCTGCGGGGTTTCGATTGACCGCCCCAATTCGAAGCTTTCAGGACCGAGGTGATGTCGGCGTCGATCCATTCGCGTTCGATCGCGAACTTGACGAGCAGCCGCGACTCGGTAAGTAGGTGTCCGACGATGCGCTTGGCGCCACGCCCCTTAACACTGTCGAAGATCGCCGTGAGATGTCGCCGGCGGAGTGATTTCAACGGAATTGCGCCGATGGCCGGCAAGACATCCTTCGTGAAGAGGCGGTGCACCTCTTTACCGCCATCCTTTCTGTCGACCAGCCGAGTCGCCTTCCAGACTCGATATGCCTCAGCGACCGTTTGAGGTTCTTGCTCCGCTATTCTTCGTTCGGCATCATCGCGTTCGCGCTGGCGCTTGGGGTCGATGCCGTGGTCGAGTTGCTTGCGCATCTCGGCCGCCTTGTCTCGAGCCTCTTTGATCGTGAGGTCCGTGTACGAACCGAGAGCGAGCTTCTTCGTGGCGCCATTGAACTGGTACCGGAACCACCAATCTTTGCCGGCACGCTTGTCGGTATATTTGCCGGGCTGCACGCGGACATATAGATTGCCACCGTCGCCGATCATGTAGTCGGAGGCGCGGCGCTGAGCATTGAGGATCTCGATTTCCTTGAGCAGGTTAAGTTGCGGCATCGCGATCTTCGTAATTTGGGTACAGTTTTGGGTACAGGTCTAGAGGTGCTGCCCGGTTACGCCAGGTAACGTCAGGTTACAGTAATTCTTTATTGATCAAGCAGATAGTACCACGCCATGGCGACGCGGAGAGGTGAGAGAGCGCATTCTGAACTGGCTACGAACCAGGGGGTCGTGGGTTCAAATCCTGCCGGGCGCGCCACACATTCCGCTGTACGGACCGGAGACATAGGTAACGGTCCGTACCGAAGACATAGGTAACAACCTCGCGCCGAACGGGTTGTAGAGGGGTTGCAGGGTCTTCTGCTCCAGGTCGATGTAGCCGAGATCGTAATGCATGAAGCTTACGATCCAGATGCCGTCGTCGACTTCTTTGATGCCGACCCGTTGGCCGGCCAGCGTGTACGAGATGCTGATCTTCTTGCGGTGCATGCAGATGCGCCCGCAAGCGGTCACGAGCGCATCGCGATCGTGCAACGGATAGGTCAAGTCGGGTAAGCCAACATACGGTCGCGGTGAGGGCGCGTAGCTCTTGCTAGGCGTTTTCATGCCCAGTGCCTCGTGCGGCCGCTCGTCGTTGAACTCGGCCACGAAGGCGTCGAAGCGCGCCTGTTGCTGGAGGCTGTTCATGCCAGGCGGTCGGGTGGCTTCCTGCTTCAGCGTGAGATGCATGCGCTCATGGCGACCGTTCTGTTGCGGATGGCCTGGCTTGATGCGCTCGATGGCGATGCCGAGGCGCAGCCACCACACGGAGAGCTTGGAGAGGTTGAACAGGGCGTTGGGGCTGGCGAAAGGCACGCCGTTGTCGGAGCGAATGGCATCGGGCAGGCCACGCTCGAGAAAGAGCTGCTCGAAAGCGGTGATGGCAGTGACTTCGCGAACTGAATCGAGGGCCTCGCACATCAGCAGGTAGCGGGAGGCATGGTCGGTGACAGTGAGCGGGTAACAGTACTCACCGTTGCCGAGCTTGAACTCGCCCTTGAAATCGGCGCACCACAGGTCGTTGGGAGCGATGCCGGCGGACAGTGGTGTGCCGTGGGCGCGCGATCGCGGCCGGCGGAGGCCTTTGACGAGGCCGTGCCGGTGCAAGACCGCGTGGATCGTGCTCTTGGCCGGAATACGGACATCGCCAGCCAAGCGGCGGACCAGGAGCTCGCGGATCTTGCGTGCACCCCAGTGTGGCTTCTCCTGCTTGAGCGCGACGATCTGACGCTCGATCTGTGGCGGCAGCTGGTTGGCGTACCGCACCGGGCGCCGCGACCGATCAGTCAGCGCTTCAAGGCCCTGATCCTTATAGCGGGTGAAGATCTTGTAGCCGGTCTTCCGGGAAATCCCGAACTCCCGGCAAACCTCGGACATCGATTCGCCGTCCAGCAGCCTGGCCACAAACCTCAGGCGCTCGTCCATCACCGAACACTCCTTCCACGGCATTGACACCTCCCCGGGGTTGCCGGGAAAGTGTTACCTATGTGTCCGGTACGTTCTGGGTACTATGTCTCGGTCCGCTCAAAAAGGGTTGCAGAGATGCAGCCCTTTTCGTTTCAAGGCCGGCTAGCAACGGGCTAGCGTGAGGAGAGCATGAATAGCCAAGCCGAGGCGACCGCATCCCACCGCGATTCTCCAAGATGTTGCGTCGAAGTCGACGTGCTTCCAAGCGACCCGCGGTTGATTGCGACGTGCTCGCGAAGGTCAGAGTCACGTTCGCTTTAGCCCGAAATCCGGCGAGGATTGCGGGTGAAATATTCGAATCGTTGGCGACTGCCGATGCGGTGCTGGAGCTTGCACAGGAGAGCCAGTACACGCGATATGTCACTTCGTCGGCGAGAATCCGTGCTTGGATTCTCCTGTGCATAGTACGCGCGCTGACGATCTGCAGCGTTGCGGGGGCAGAGCCGCCCGCTCCCTGATCACGTATCAGCCCATTGACGCAAGAGGTTGTGGTACACGCCGGTCAGTCTGACGGCGGCAGGATGATCCGCATGGTCGCCGGACAGCTGCTGGATGCCGACGTCGAGGTCGAACAACAGCGCACGCTTGTCGTTGTTGCGGACCAGGCTTTGCAGCCAGAAGAACGAGGCGGTGCGCGTGCCGCGGGTGACCGGAGTCACATGGTGCAGGCTGGCGGATGGATACACCACCAGGTGGCCTGCCGGCAATTTCACGCTCTTGTTGCCGTAGGTGTCCTCCACGCACAACTCGCCGCCGTCATATTCGTCCGGGTCGCACAGGAACAGCGTGCAGGAGAGGTCGGTGCGCAGGCGCAGGTGCGTGCCTGGAATGTTGCGGATAGCTCCGTCCACGTGGGTGCCGAAGGTCTCGCTGCCGGTGTAGCGGTTGAACATCGGCGGCAGGACTCGCAACGGCAGGGCGAACGACATGAACAGTGCGTTGCGGCCCAAGGCCGCTAGGATCACCTCACCCAACTCAATGGCCAGCGGATCGGTTTGCGCCAACTGCTGGTTGTTCTTGACCCGCGCACCCTGGTGGCCGGCGCTCATGAGGCCGCTGCCCCAGTCGGCGCTGTCGAGCTTGGCGGTTACGAGGTCCAGTTCTTCGGCCGAGAGGACATCGGGAACGGTGATGAGCATGGGGAGCCGACGACAGAGGCTTGGTTCGAGATGAAATCGGTCGCCTCTAGAAAATGAATGTCCCGCTCAACACCGCCGAGCGCGTCGATCCCGGAATCACGTGACCGCTGCTGCCGGTGTTGTACATGTCCAATACATAGCTCTTGTCGGCCAGGTTGTAGACGTTGAGTTGGAGGGAGAAGTTTGTGTTCACGCGGTAGGTCGCCATCGCGTCAAGAGTCAGATAGCCGTCCACCGTGCGCGTGGCGGTGGTGTTGACCACGCGCGCGCCCACGTACGTGGCGCCGAAGCCGATATCCAAGTTGAAGGGGAAGGCATAGGTCGTCCACAGGTTGGCCGAGTTTCTGGGGGCGCTGCTCAGCGGCTGGCCCACTTCCAGCGGGTTTGCGGAGGAGTCGATCTTGCCGTCCAGGTAGGCGTAGCCGGCCAACACGCTCCACTCGTTGGTCACCCTTCCGGTGGCGAACAACTCGATCCCCTGCACATGCTGCTTGCCGCTTAGCGTGATGAAATCGTTAGGGTTGGCCGGGTCTTCCGTGCGGGCGTTGGTCTTGTTGGTGCGGAACAGTGCTGCGCTGAACAGCAGGTCGTGTTGGAAGAGCTCCCACTTGGTGCCGATTTCGTAGGAGATGCTCTTCTCGGGGTCGAGGTTCGAACTGTTAAGCGAGTTGGCGGCGTTGGCCAGCGTCAATGCTTCGGCGGATGGATTGAACGAAGTGCCGGCGCTGACATAGATGTTGCCGTTGACCGCCGGCTTGTACGACAGGCTGGCGCGCCAGCTGACCATGTTGTCGACGCGGCTCAAGGCCGTGACTGTATTGCCGGTGAAGGTGCTGGAAACGGCCGTTGACTCGGGGTTGAAACGGTCCCAGCGCAAGCCGCCCATCACCGACCACTGCTCGTTCAAATCGACGGTGTCGAACGCGTACAGCGCCTGCGAGTGCGCGGTAGTGTCGGTGTAGGCGCCGGTGCGCTGCACGGAATAGGAATAGGGCTGGTACGGGTCGGGATTGAAGAGATCGGTGGTGGGGAAGGCCGTGGCGGCCAAGGGCGCCGAATTGGCCGGCGAGGTGCCCGGATTGTAGGCACCCCGGGGGTAGTTTACCGACGTCTCGTAGGCGAATTCCGCGCCGGCCGCCACGGTGTGCCTGACCGAGCCGGTGGCGAACCTGAAGATCAGGTCGGTCTGATTGGTAAAATTGGTGTCCGTTTCATCGAGTGCCTGTAGTTCGTGGTTGATGGCGGTGGTGGTGGTATTGATGAAGCGCGGCGCCGAGAGGATCGAGTCACGGTAGGTCGAACCGTACTGCGTGTGGTTGCGAAAGACGATCCCGTTCTGGAAGTCATGCGTCACGGTCATCTCACCGATATTGGTGGAGATGTTCTCGTGGTCGCGGTTGACCAGGCCGTAGTAGTTGCTGTACGGCACCGGCGCCACCTTGTTGCCGTAACCGGCCACACCCGGGACTGCGTTGTTGGCCAAGGGCACGAAGGGAATGCCGAAGTCCGGCTGGTTGTCCTGTTTCATGTAGAAGTAACTGATCAACAGCTGGGTGGGCGAGCCCAGCCCGAAAGTCATGCTCGGAGAAACGCCCACGCGCCTGTTGGAGACAAGGTCGCGTCCTGGCACGTCGCCATCGAAGCCCACGGCATTGATGCGCAGGGCCGCACCCTTGATGCCGCCGCCATCGGTGACATTTTCGAGCGATTGGTTCAAATCCAGGGTCACGCGTTTGTACGAATCGGTGCCGCCGCTGACGGAGCCCGCGTAGAAGGTGTCCTTTTGCGCCTGCTTGGTCACTAGGTTGACGGCCCCGCCCGTGGAGCCGCGGCCGTTGAGGAACGAGGAGGGGCCTTGGACGATTTCCACCTGTTGCAGGTTGAAGGGGTCGCGCGAGTAGCTGCCGAAGTCCCGCACGCCATCGACGAAGATGTCCTTGCGCGCATTGAAACCACGGATCGTGAGGCTGTCGCCTGGCGCGCCGCCGGTGCCGCCTTCGCCGGCCAGCATGCTGATGCCCGGGCTGTTCTTTAAGACCTGCACCAGCGTGCTGGCGCCCTGCTGCTGCATTATCGCCGCCGGAATCACGGTGATCGTCTCCGGGGTGTCGAGCAGGGTCTTGGTTTGCTTGGGCGAGGACAGTTTCAGCTCGCGCTGGCCTTCCACCGTCACCTCCTCCAAGCGCTGCGCGTCCTTGGCGTCGCGGGCAGCGCCGTCGGCCGGTGGGTCCGGCGCGTCCGCCGCACAGGCGGCCGACGCCAGCATCAGGGCGGACAGCGTGAAGCTGGTGGGCATCGGGGCAACGGTTTTGCAGTGCATGCCAAGCATCGCAAGAGTCCTGGACTTCATGATCGATTCCCCTGGTGAAGTGACAGCAACGATGCCGGAGTCGCGACCGCCGACGACGGAAAGCTGCAGCCTGTTAAAAGCTGCAGCCGCGAATTGCATTTAACGGAAGGCGGGAAGCACTCGCTGTGCCACGCCTCGTGGGCCGGTCCACAGCTGTTTTTGCGCCACATTCCCTAGATCTGCGCAATCGCGACAGGGAACGCTGGCCAATTTCCATACATGGCCTGTGCGAGAACACGACAGGTCGTCCACGTGCACTGCTTAAAGTCGCCTCTATCGCGCCGGCGGTCCACACGCTTTGCCGTCGGCGCGGCTCCGACGAAGATCAATTCGGCAAGATCACGGCCGGATCGGGGTTCTCATCAGCAACACTTCCCGCGTGACCCGTGAATTCGCAAGTCCGCTGGGGTCGCGACCCATCCATCACCGGGCTTCACCTACCGCGAGCCGCATGCCGGTCAACCTATCGCGCTGCGATCGCGAGCTTTCGTGTCTCCGCGACGTACAGGGAGCGTGCCTCAGATCCCGCACAGATCGCGAGCCGGGCTCGACGTTCGGACCAAGGAGACGCCCACGATGGCGCGCACCGTGTTATGCCCCTCCTGTTCCAATCAGTCGAGAAGGGCCACGGTTAACTCCGGCGTGGCGTCGCTCATGTGCATCGCCGCAGGGTCGGCCAACCGCGTCTGGGCGAAGCCGAGGAACCATACGCCGCAATATGTGGTGAAGCGCGAGCAGAGCAGCATTGAAACGATTTACACGAATCGGGCGGCGGTTGCGCAATCCTCATCGCTTCATGGCCCGTATGCCCATCGACCGCTTTTCCAGCGGCCCTGCTTCGTCCTGTCGGCCGGTCTGGCGGCGGAGCCTGGCCAGGGCTTCCAGTGTGGCGGCCACCAGCGGATGGTCTTTGCCAAGCGCGTTTTCGCGGATGGACAGTGCGCGATCGAACAACTCCTCGGCCTGCACATGCCGGCCTTGGGACAGCTGCAGCGCGGCGAAGTTGTGCAGGCTTTGCGCCACATCGGGGTGATGCGGGCCATGCACCCGCTCGCGGATGGCCAGCGCGCGGGCGTGGTGAGTTTCTGCTTCCGCCGGCCGGCCTTGGTCGGCGCACAGCATGGCCAGCACATTGAGGCTCATCGCCACATCGGAGTGATCGGGGCCGAAGGCCTTCTCCCGGATGGATAGTGATCGTCGGCACAAGGGCTCGGCTGCGGCAGGGTCGCCTTCGGCGGCCAGCAGTGCGGCCAGCGTGTGCAGACTCAAGCCCACCTCGGGGCTTTCCGGGCCGCACACCTTTTCGCGGATGGCCAGCGCCCGCCGATACAGCGCCTCGGCCGGCGCCAACTTGCCTTGGGTCTTGAGCAGCACCGCCAGATTGTTGAAGGTGTTGGCCAGTTCGGGGTGTTCGGGCTCGAGGGTCTTCTCCTGGATCGACAAGGCCCGGTGGTACAACCATTCGGCCGCCGTGTATTGCCCAAGGGTGGCGCGCAAATGCGCCAGATTGTTGAAACTCTGCGCCACCTCGGGATGCTGCGCGCCCAGGCTTTCTTCCCTCAGGGCCAGCGCGCGGACGTAGAGCGGCTCGGCCAGTTCGTAGCGGCCGCAGGTGGTATGAAGCGCGGCCAGGTCGTTGAGGCTGCGCGCGATGAAGGAACGGTCATGCCAGTCGGCCTGCTCGGCCAAGATCAGCGCTTCACTCGCTGCCGCCACCGCCAAGTCGTAGCGGCCCTGCCTGTGCAACGCCTGCGCCAGTGCGCCCAGGGCATCCCAAGCCCCGCCCGGAGCAAGGGCGGCGGGAAGTTGCCGGTGCAGGTAGGAATCGCGGCTCACGGGGGCTTCCCAGAGTGGGGAGCGGCAAGGGGCGGAAGCCAACTTGCGGCATGTCGATCCGTTTGACAATCAGGCTGCACGGCAAAATATCAGCCCGATTGTGGCAAGGCAAGTCGCGTCTTGGGCCAGCCCCCGATATGAGCGTCTGCCGCAACGTTCATAGGTGATCTCGTATCGGCCGCGGCTCATCGGAGCATCCGGTGAGAATGCTATCCTTGCATTCAGCTATCGAACCGCAACAGCGATACTTGATTGAGGGGAATCGCGATGCTCAACACGCCGAAAGCAATCCTGATCGCCATGCTCTTCAGTGCGGGTGCCGCCAGCGCTTCGCCGGACGACATGAACCCGCAACTGCGCGCAAAGGCGCAGCAGGCGATCGATTCCGGCGTCAAATACCTGCTTAGCCAGCAGGCCGCCAATGGCTCGTTGCTTAACTCGGTCGGGCTGACCTCCCTGTCGCTCGCGGCGATTCTTCAGAACCCGGCAGGTCTTGGCGGGGTCGACAAGGCCGCGATCGACAAATATGCGAAGTTCATCGTGTCCAACGCGAATGCCGACGGCTCGATCGTTGAGCGGCGGCACGACGAGACCTATAACACCGCGGTAGCGATCGTGGCGCTGGCCGCACTGAAGGACCCGACGTACGCGCCTCTGATCGCTGCGGGACAAAAGTACATCGCAAACAGCCAGTCGAACGAGTCGCACGGCGTCGCGCCGCAGGACCCTTGGTATGGCGGCATAGGCTACGGCGGCGAGAAGCGACCGGACATGTCGAACCTCTACGTCGCGCTCGAGGCGATGCGAGCGACCGCCTACGACCCTAACGACCCGGTCTGGCAGAAGGCCCTGATCTTTGCCAGTCGCATGCAGAACCGCAGCGAGAGCAACGACCAGAAGTGGGCCGGCAACGATGGGGGCTTCGTCTACGCGCCAGGCGGCAATTTACCGAAGATGGGCGGCGGCACGAACTCCTATGGTTCGATGACCGCGGCGGGGCTCTACGGCCTGCTGCTGATCGGCGTCGAGAAGTCGGACCCGCGCGTTCAGGCCGCCTACAAATGGCTGACGACGAACTACACACTCGATGCCAACTTCGGCACGGGTTCGAAGAGCGCACTGTTCTACTTCTACTGCGCATTCGCGAAGGTGATGGACGCCTACGGCGAAAAGGAGTTCGTCGACGGCCGGGGCCAGCGGCGCAACTGGCGCAACGAACTGGCTGAAAGGCTGATCGTCCTGCAGGACCCCGACGGCTCATGGGTCAACCGTGACTCGAACGACTGGTGGGAAAACAAGCCCGAGCTCGTGACCTCTTGGAGCGTGCAGGCGCTCGAGCATGCGTTGAAGTGAACAGACATGCCTTCCTTGGTGGAGGCCGCAGCATCCGGTGTAGCGGAGCGGTCACCAGAGATTCGCCTTCAACCAAGGAGCATGACAAGAAACAGGATGCGGCCGATTCACTGCGGCGAAATCTTGCGCGAAGAGTCTCTAGTGCCGTTGGGAATGCGGGCTCACGCGCTGTCGCAGGCGATTCACGTCCCCGCGACACGCATGAACGACATCGTCAACGGCAGGCGGGGCATCACCGCGGACGCGGCGCTGCGCCTCGCACGGTACTTCGGCAATTCGCCTGAGTTCTGGTTGAATCTGCAGTCCGCGTATGATCTGCGTGCCGCGAAGCCCGACCTTCCTAGCAAGCTTCGTAGGCTCTTGTCGCTGTAGCCGTAGTTGAATCCTTGGGCTGAGGAGGTCAGCCCCTTCTTCCAAATCGCGTGACTGTCCATTACGGACGTCGTGCCTCGTGACGGCCGCGGCCGATATGAAATGCGAGCGAGAACGGCAGGGGGAGGGCAGGGGATCGCGCTCGCGCTGGAGATGCTCGATAGCCACGCGCCGTCTTCAACATCGAAGGGAGCGTGGACTTGCTCACGGCCATCACGCCGGCCACGGTCTATGATGCGGCTCCTTTCATGGGTTCCGCTTACTGGATTCCGTCCTTCTGGGTTCCGGCGCTGCTCGTTACGCATTACATCGTGTTTGTGATCTTGCTTCGGCACTGGAGAAGTGCGCGGCATCCTGCCACCGCCGCCGCGTCGGGTTGCGCCGGTCGTGTCTGCAAAGTGATGTGTTAGCCTTCTGCCGGAGAACGGCAGGGGTTGCAGCGATACGAGCTTCTTTTTGCGTCATCCGCGGCAGCCCGTGCGGAGGCCTCCGATGGACTATTCCGTCCTCTCGCTGGTGGTGATCCTTTGCGCCACGGTCGCAGCGCTGAGCGTCGCCGCGCAGCGACTGCGGGTAGCGGCGCCGATTCTCATGCTCGTCGCGGGCGCTGCCATTGCGTTCGTCCCGGGAATTCCCCAGGTCGCGATCGATCCCGAACTGGTGCTCGTGCTGCTGCTGCCGCCGCTGCTGTACTCCTCCGGCGTTGGCATGAGCTGGCGAGGCTTTCGGTCGAACCTGCGCCCGATTCTGTTGCTCGCGATCGGCTGTGTGCTGTTCACGGCAGGCGCGGTGGCTGCCGTGATGCACTACGCACTCGGCTTTTCGTGGGCGCTCGGATTCGTTCTCGGCGCCATCGTGTCGCCGCCCGACGCGGTAGCTCCGATGGCAATCCTGCGTTCGATGCTCCTGCCGCGGCGACTGGTTACCGTGCTCGAAGGCGAAAGCCTCGTCAACGACGCGACCGCGCTGGTGACACTCGGCTTCGCGCTCGGCGCCGTGGCCAGCGGAACGTTCTCGCTTGTCGCCGCCGCACGGGAATTCGTGGTGGTGGTGTTCGGCGAGATCGCGTTTGGCATCGGTGTGGGATGGCTGATGCTGCGCTTGCGCCACCTCGCGTCGGATGCCCGCGCGGAGGTGATGCTTGCGCTGATCACGCCTTTCCTCGCCTTTTGGCCGCCACACGCGCTCGGTGGGTCGGGCGTCATCGCTTGCGTCGCGGCGGGCCTGTACGTCTCGTGGAATGGCCGGCGGCTGATTCGCCCCGACACGCGGCTGCAGGGCTATTTCATCTGGGATCTGGTGGCATGGGCGGTCGAGGCGCTCGTGTTCCTGCTCACGGGCCTGCAAGCGCACGCGGTCGTGGTCGGACTCGCAGGGGGCGGGCTGGACCGCGCGCTCCTCGCCGCGGCGCTGGTTACGCTGACCGTCATCGCGGTACGCTTCATCTGGGTCTATCCGGCAACCTACCTGCCGCGACTGCTCATGCCCACCGTCTGCGCCTCGGATCCAGCGCCGGACTGGCGCATGCCTTTCCTGGTGTCTTTCACCGGCTTGCGTGGCTCGGTCAGCCTCATCGGTGCGCTCTTGATCCCCACGCTCATCGGCGGCAAGCCGTTTCCGGAGCGCGAAGTCGTGCTCTTCGCGACGTACGCGGTAATCATCGTGACAATCGTCGGGCTCGGGCTCACGCTACGTCCCGTCGTGAGCCTCCTGGGACTCGGCCGCGCAGGTGCCGAGGAGTTCGCGGCCAATCGCCGCGACGAACGCGCGGTGCGGCTCGAGGCTCTGGATGCCGTGCTGCAGCAGCTCGATCGTGCGTCGGATCCCGCCGCGGAGGCGCTGCGTCGCGCGTACGCCGATCGGCGCGCGCGCATCGCCGCGTCGGAGGCATCGTCCGCTCCTCCCGACACGGCCGCCGCTTGCGTACTCGAGCTGCGACTGATCGACGCGGAGCGCGAATCGATCGCCACCTCGTACGAGCAGAATCGCATTACCGACGAGGCGCGGCGACGCATCGAGCGCGAGCTCGATCTCGAAGAGGCGCGCGTGCGTCACGCGCTGGCCGTGGCGTCGCGCTGAGCGCGCCGCTTGCATCAGTCCGCTCCACCGTATCGCTCGGCGCGTATCGACGCCGCGGGTATCGCCTCGAGCGAACGCGGCGGCCATAGCTGCAGCTAAGTTACGGCGGACTTTCCCAGTTCGAGCGCGCGCACGTCCATCCGGTCGTTTCATGCACCGGCCATGGCAACGGCTGCCCGGTGGCGTCCGTCATGAAATCGATCTTGCGGCAGGCGAAACCGCTTCCGCCCAGGATATTTCGCAGCGAGCACGTTGTCGATTCAACCTTGTACCTCGTGCTCGCCTTCGCGAGCCGTTCGTTGTAGAGCCGTGCCGATACGAGCGCCTTGTAGCAGCCCGGATGGGATTCGTCGTCCTCGACCGCATTCTGCAACCTGCATGCGATGTTTAGCGCCCTCCCGACGTATTCCTCGCGTTCGTTCATTGTCATCCTGATCAGATTTCCGACTTCGACGCCCAGCGTCGCTCCGAGAACGGCCGGCATGCTGCTGAGGCTCGGAATGATGTGACGAGCCAGTTCCGCGTCGATCAT
>Ga0335082_10001850_pt1 | contig 22621 bp, 22 predicted proteins | sample Lox_Sample_41_FD_206718 | JGI IMG/M metagenome (GOLD analysis project Ga0335082, IMG submission 206718) | Soil microbial communities from Loxahatchee National Wildlife Refuge, Florida, United States - Lox_Sample_4.1 | ecosystem: Environmental > Terrestrial > Soil > Wetlands | place: USA...
GACTTGCAACAAGCCCTCGCCGTTTTCGACCTCACCAATCATCACACCTTTGCCGAGATCAAGGACCGCTACCGCGAACTCGTAAAGTGCCATCACCCTGACAGAAATGAAGATCCCGACCAGGGCAGAATCAGGGCGATTACCGCCGCGTTCCGGATACTGGAGGAATACTGCACCTCGTATCGTTTCTCTTTTACCGAAGGTGAATACTGTGTGCAGCATCCCGAAGAACTTCTCCTGCGGCAGTTTGCCGATGATCCTATCTGGGGTGGGCGATGATACCCGTGAAACGATTCCCAGTTGCGGTCTTCTCATTTCTCCTGCCTTCCATTCTCTCTCTTGTTACCTTCCTCGTTACCGTTGCCGGGCAGGATTGCGCGTTTGCTGCCACTCCGGCCCCACTCCAGGAAAACATCGATTCGCTCCTTGCGAAGGGAGAGTATGAGAGGGCCCTTGAGCAGTTGGAAAAGACGTACAACCTATTCCCGCTGGACCCTGTCGTCAAGGGGAACCTTGCGATCACCTACGGCTTGCTGGGCGGGCGTCAATTGGAACGGAAACAGTTCGACGAGGCGGCTGTCAGTTTCGATCGTGCCCGTGCACTGGAACCGGACAATCCGGAATATCATCTGGGTCGGGGCATTGCGCTCTATGGAGGAAAACATTACGACGATGCCCGTTTCTCCCTTGAGCAGGCCAGACTGTTTGGCGGGGACACGGTGACTGTCCTCTTTTTCCTGGGAAAGGTCTGTTACGATACCGGCAATCTTGATGGAGCGCTCGACTACTGGCGGAAGGGGCTTGCGGTCGACCCCGACAATGCCGAGCTCACCAGGCTCGTGGCAAAAACCGTCCGGGAGGCCGCTGTCGAAGGAAGAATGGGGAAGGAATCAAGTTCGCGGTTCGACATCTCGTATGATGTCAAGACCGAGTCCCGGCTTGCCGATGACATCCTCGATATCCTGGAGACTGCGTATAGCCGGGTCGGGTCCGACTTCGATTACTATCCCGATGCCCGAATACCGGTGATCGTCTATACCAAACAGGACTTCCGCGCCACCACTGCCGGACCGGACTGGTCGGGAGGGATCTACGACGGAAAGATCCGTCTTCCCATCGGCGGTATCCGGGAGGTGTCCCCCCAGCTCAAGGCGGTCCTGCACCATGAGTACACCCACGTGGTGGTTCGGGAACTGACGAAAGGGAATTGTCCCACGTGGCTGAATGAGGGACTGGCCCAGGTCGAGGAGCAAAAGGAGGCCGATATCCCCCTTGATGCCGTAACGAAGGCCGCGCAGCAAGGCACTCTCCTTCCCATGACCACTCTCGAAGCTCCGTTTTTGTCCCTCGGAGCGAAGGATGCCCGCCTTGCCTACCAGCAGAGCTATGCCATGACAAAGCAGCTGATAGCCGTGTACGGTTGGCACAAGGTGAAGGAGATACTGGTCAATCTTGGGCAGAGGATGTCCTTCGGGGAAGCCGTGACAAAGGCGATGAAGGATTACGGTATCGGCAATGACGAAGTGCTGCAGGGATTGCTGGAGTACCTGAAAAAGGATTACGGGAGTGGGTAGTAAGAAAAATGACATGACAGGTGTGTAAGGTGGCGGGGTGTCTCACCGTGGACATCCCCTCTTCATGCATGGACGTGCTGCTGATTGCTTCCCGGAACATGGGGAGAATCAATTTACCCCCTTGACACGCGTAGGGAGATGTTTTATAAAAGGACAAAACAGGTCTTCTATGGTGCTTGAATGATGGAACTTACTCGCAAGGGTGAATACGCAATCAGGGGGATTATCTATCTTGCCCAGCAACCGCCGGGAAAGATGTGTCTCATCAGTGAAATTGCCGGGGCGACCGAGGTGCCGCCCACATTTTTGGCGAAGATATTCCAGAGCTTTGCCAAACTTGGGCTCGTCAATTCCTACCGGGGAACGGGCGGCGGATTTACCCTCGGTCGGCACCCTTCCCGTGTCACCCTGCGGGAAGTGGTGGAAGCGGTGGAAGGTCCGATCATGCCGAACCGCTGTCTCATTGGCGACATCCCGTGTGATTTCGGGAAGAACGACAAGTCCTGCAAGGTCCATCCGGTCTGGCGTAAGGTGCAGTCCCAGGTGGTGCAGATCCTAGACAGTGTAACCATCGAAGAACTGGCCGGTGTGAAGGGGTAAATTTTTTTGCCCGTTAACAGGACAAAAAATGTCCTGTTAGTATTTTTTTAGTTGTCTGATACAATGGAGTAATTGAAATCTTTCATGGAGGCCAGCTGTCTTATCGTGGAACACCGGCCTCTGTACGGTATGTGCTCAAGAATGAATCGGAACGAACGTTACAACTACCAATTGAGACGAGGGAGGAAAATCTGATGGATGTGCTCGCCCTGAGCAGGCTGCAGTTCGCGGTGACCTGTATGTTCCACTTCATCTTCGTACCGCTGACCCTGGGTCTTTCCATGCTGACGGCGTACATGGAAACCCGGTACGTCATGACGGATGACGACACCTACCTGAAGATGGCAAAATTCTGGGGGAAACTGTTTCTCATCAATTTTGCCCTTGGGGTCGTGACCGGCATTACCATGGAATTCCAGTTCGGCATGAACTGGGCCGAATATTCCAAGTACGTCGGGGACATTTTCGGTGCACCTCTGGCTATTGAAGCTACGGTGGCCTTTTTTATGGAATCGGTTTTTATCGGGCTCTGGATTTTCGGGTGGAACAAGGTGTCGAAAAAGGTGCATGCCCTCTCCATATGGCTTGCTGCCATTGCCACCAATCTTTCTGCGCTCTGGATCCTGCTGGCAAACGGCTGGATGCAGAATCCGGTCGGTTTTGTCCTGCGCAACGGGCGGGCGGAAATGGTCGACTTCCTCGCCGTGGCCACCAATCCCTACGGATTGCTGAAATTTGGCCACCAACTGGCTTCCGGCTATACCGTCGGGGCATTCTTCGTCATGGGGGTGTCCGCGTGGCACCTCCTCAGGAAAAACCGTACCGACTTTTTCCTGCGGTCTTTCAGGATTGGGGCGGTCTTCGGCCTGATGGCCGTCATTGCAACGGCGGTGCTCGGAGACTTCCATGCGGTGGAAGTCGCCAAGACCCAGCCGTCGAAGTTTGCCGCGATGGAGTCGATCTGGGAAACCAAGAAGGGGGTTGGGCTCAACCTCCTCCTCATTCCCGATCCCATCAAAGAGTGCAACTCGATTGAACAGCTCTGTATTCCCAAGATGGTGAGCATCCTGGCCTTTCATACACCGGATGCCGAGATTAAGGGACTCAAGGAGTTTCCCCCCGAACTGCGGCCGCCGGTCCAGCCCACGTTCTGGAGTTTCCGTCTCATGGTCGGCCTCGGCACGTTCTTCATTCTGGCGGCGTTGCTGGCGGTTTTTCTCTCCTATCGGGGAGGGGTTGAGGCGAATCCACTGTTCCTGAAAATCATGGTTCTCTCCATTCCACTGCCCTATCTTGCGAACCAGTTCGGTTGGGTTGTGGCAGAGGTAGGCCGGCAGCCGTGGCTCGTCTACGGAATCATGAAAACCAGTGACGGTGTCTCGAAATCCCTCGACCTGGTCCAGGTGGTTGTTTCCCTACTGGGATTTACCTGTCTCTACGGTGCGCTTGGAGTTATCGATATCTACCTCCTTGCCAAATATGCCCGCAAGGGGCCCGATGACGATCTTTCCGCGATACTCAAACCAGCGAGACAGGAGGCGTAATATGCTATTTCAAATAATCTGGTTCATACTCTGGGGTGTACTCTGGTCGGTCTATTTCATGCTTGACGGGTTCGTGCTGGGAGCCGGGCTCCTCCACTACGTTCTGGGCAAGAGCGAAGGGGAAAAGCGCGTTCTTATCAATACCATCGGCCCCGTATGGGACGGCAACGAAGTATGGCTCCTCACTGCCGGCGGCGCGACGTTTGCAGCGTTTCCCACCACGTATGCCCTCATGTTCAGCTATCTCTACTCGGCACTGCTCCTTTTGCTGTTTGCCCTCATCATCCGGGGAGTATCCTATGAGTTTCGAGGAAAGGGGGAGGGTGAAGGGTGGAAAAAGGGTTGGGATGCGGCCATCTTTATCGGCAATTTCGTCCCGGCCCTCCTCTTCGGCGTTGCCTTTGGCAACATCTTTGCCGGTCTTCCCATGGATGGGGCCGGCTATCACGGCTCGCTCGTGTCACTCCTCAATCCCTACGGCCTTCTTACCGGCATTTTGTTTGTCCTTCTCTTCGCGGTCCATGGCTCCCTCTATGTGTCGGTGAAAAGTCGCGGAGACCTGAGTGCCAGGGCTGCTGCCATGGCTCTCAAACTCTGGCCGGCGTTGCTGGTGGTGGCGGCCATCTTCCTAGGATACACGAAATTCGCCACGAAACTCTATGACAATTACTTCGGCAGCCCGGTGCTGCTGGTCGTGCCGGTGCTGGCAGTGGCTGCCCTCCTCTGCATCAGGCTTTTTGCCGGGGAAGGCGCATTGCTGCGGGCGTTCACCGCATCGTGTCTGACTATTGTCCTGGTAGTCGGCACCGGCGTGGTCGGTCTCTTCCCCAATCTCATCCCATCCAGCATTGATCCTGCTTTCAGTCTTACCATCTTCAATTCTTCCTCAAGTCTGTATACTCTCAAGATCATGACTGTCGTGGCTTTCATCTTCGTGCCGATCGTGATTGCCTATAAGATATGGGTTTACCGGATTTTCCGGGAGCCGGTTACCGTGGAACAGGTTCTGGAGGACAAGCAGGCGTACTGAGGGGCTGCTGGCATCTTGTCAGAATGCTGAAGGGGTGTCCTGCCATACATACAGGAGGCTGAACGGATAGTGACTTAATGAGAAAAAAAGTCTTGATTTGTGATTTTGAATAATGTAATACTTTATAAAAAATTAGCCGCGTCCGATAGACGACAATACTAAACCATCCGCAAGGGTGGGGCGGAAAGCCTACAGGGTCTCAACGAGACAGCCGGGTTGCCGAAATATCAAAATTTTGGCGATCCGGCTTTTTTTGTGCCGCGTCCACGGAACATTGGGGGGAATGAACGACGCCTTGACATTCATGCATAATTTCCGGTACGTCAATGCCACCGGATCCGATAGACGACAATACTAAACCATCCGCAAGGGTGGGGCGGAAAGCCCACGGGTCTCAACGAGACAGCCGGGTTGCCGAAATATCAAAAATTTTGGCGACCCGGCTTTTTTGTTGCCAAATCCGCGTCGTAACATTTGTAAAGGAGGTGAGTCCAGCAGGTGCAGCATGATCGCAAAGTTCATTTTTTGCGTGGTTGTAGGGAGGTGGTGCGCGATACCGTAAGGGAATTTACGGCTCCGTACCTCGGGTTCATTTTCATCAACAGAAGCAAGGAGGAATTATGCAGAAAAAAGGGACAGGTTCACTTTTTGTACTGGTGACGGCAATCGGTTTTTCACTGACCGTTCACAGCAGCAGCAGCGCTGCTGCCGCAATTGACGGCTCTGCACTGTATACCGCCGACTGCGCCAAATGCCACGGCCCGCTGGCCACATCGTCCAAGAAGGGGGCCACTGTCGCTCAGATTCAGACCGGGATTGCCAGTGTGAGCGCCATGAAGTCGCTTTCCACCTTGACTACCGCCCAGGTCCAAGCAATTGCTGCGGCATTGTCCGGGAGCACATCATCTTCGGCGCCATCGACCACCTGGACTCCGCCGCCGGCACAAATGCCCCCCTCGAATCCGGGCGTGATCACGCCGGCCAAGAATAATTCACAATACGTGGTGTTCGCCTGGAACGACCTCGGCATGCACTGCGCCAATCCGAGTTATGATACCGGTGTGATCCTCCCTCCCTATAACACCGTCTGGGCGCAGGTTGTGCTGCGGGGCAATCCTCCCAAGGTGGTGACAACGGGACTGAGCGTCGAATACCGCGTCGTGAACAATACCCAGTCTTCCTCGAAGGGGCTGTACTGGCAGTTCTGGCAGTATTGCAAGAGACTGTTCGGGATTTCCCTTGCCACAGATACCGGCCTCAACCTGGTGGATACTTCCATTCACAACGGCCTTTCCGGTAAGATGGTGGCCAAGGGGGACCACTTCCAGGTGAACGGCATTCCCATAACTCCCATCGATGACTCCGGTGTCTGGAACCCCTTCCAGGTGATCGAGGTAACGGTGAAGGATGCGAGCAACAATATTGTAGCCCAGACGAGGACGACAATCCCCATATCCGACGAGATCAACTGCGCCAAGTGCCATAATGGCAATGCCAACCCCATGCTCGACGTGCTGCAGAAGCATGACAAGAACGTGGGCACCAACCTGGTCGGCCAGATGCCCGTCCTGTGTGCTTCCTGCCACGGCAGTCCCGCCCTTGGCCAGAGCGGCCGGGGAACATCGGGGAAATACCTCTCCGAGGCGATACATGGCTACCACGCAACTAAAGGTGCCTCCTGCTACGACTGCCACCCCGGCGCCAAGACCCAGTGCAGCCGGAGCCTCGCCCACACTGCAGCGGACGGCAACTGTTCCAATGCCAACTGCCATGGCAGCATGGCGACAATGGCGGCATCCATCACCAATAACACCAAGGTACCCTGGGTGAACGAACCCAAGTGTGTCAGCTGCCATGCGGGAGTTGCCCAGGTCGATACCGGCACCACCCTCTTCCGCAATGCCGTCGGCCATGGCGGGGTCTATTGCTCCAGTTGCCACGGCAGCCCTCATGCCATGGTCCCCTCGCGGGTGGATATCGACAACTACCAATCCCGACAGTACCAGAACTATGCGAAGTCCATCGGCAGTTGCGGGGCCTGCCATTCAAGTTCGAAAGGCGAAGGGCTCGGTGATTTCCTTGAGGCCCATGGCAGCGGCAAGCGGCCGAATGCCTGCTACGTCTGTCATACTGCCATCACTACTACGAACACTGCCAAGTGGCCGCATCAGTTCCAATGGAAGGCCACCACTGGCAGCGGGGTCGTTTCAGGCGACTAGGAGCCGGTCTCAAATCCGATATCTACTGACTCCATGAAAACAAAGGCCGCTTCCGTAGGGGGGAGCGGCCTTTGTTCGTGGATTTCCGCAATAGCTGCCATCAGCGTAGCTGTGGGAAGAAAGGACGCTATATGGGAGGGAGGTCGACGAAAAGACACTCCACGCTTTCCCTTTGTCGCAGGATGTGCCATCGGCGGGGGACTTGTCTGGCGGTCACTTTATCTGAAAAAGGTAGAGGACGATTTCGATGAAAATCAGGATGATGATGATCCATTCCAGGCGGGAAGCGCGGCTGGCGTGACTCAGGTTGCTGAAGACCTCGGTAATGTCCATGAGGGTTTCGGTCTTGTGCTTGATCTCCTGATAACGCTGCCGCAGTTCGAAGAGATTGTCCATTGTGAGATAGAGACGGTCGGCCTCCTGGCGTTCCCAGGTAATTTCCGGTTTGTCGAGTACCATGATGTAGGCGATGGTGCGGTATTTGAAATTGAGGATCCTTGATGCGAGCTTGGCAAGGCGCTTGTCCGGGATTCCCAGTTTCCCCTGGTCGAGAAGGGCGATGAGACTTTCCATATCGTCCAGAACCAGATCCACCTGTTCCTCGATCCTCTCCAAAGCCACCGATTTAGCTATGACAAAGGCGATGATGTCGATGAATACCCGGTCATAGCGTGGCATGACGGCGTAATCATTGACGATGGTCAGAGCCCCCTCTCCATCGATTCGCAATGAGTAGCGCTCCTGATACTTGATATTAGGAAAATCCCTGAAAGCGTCGGCGACTTTCCCCATCTTGCCGGAAAAATCACGGATGGTTGTATCGGTGCAATTGAGAAAGACTACTCCGCCGAAATAATAGAGATAGACGAGTTGGTCATCGGGGAGAGCTCCCGTCACCGTCTGGAGGGTTTCTGGATGCAGTTGCATAGGCTCTTCCCATCGGTATTTCCTGTTGATGCCGAGATGTGTCCCCAGTTTGTTCAGGTCGAGCTCTCCTGCGAGGGCAAATGCGGTAAAATGATGCTGCCTCATGGCGACCACCTTTCTGGATAAAGTGTAGCCACTCTTTGTCAGTACGCAATTCCATTTTGGCCGTAACGCTTCGGTCCCTATACTGGATGTTGTAACTGTTCACGTTGGAATGGCTCTCAAGAAGTATACCCGTCTAGTGGGTTTTTTGTTAGAGATAAATAATGTAAATATTGTTGACCAAAATTTACAAGTTGTTTGTATATAATTACAAGTAAATTGCTATACTATACCGAACAGTATTGGACAGCAAACTTGAGATGTTGCATCGGGGCTGGTGTTTTTCGGCTGACCAGATAACTGGAGGCCAAGGACCTTACGATGAAAGGTGGTCCTTGGCCTTTTTTTTTCGCAGAAACCCGGGATTCATGAATGGTTCGTGGAGGTGCCAGCCTGTAACGGTGAGTGTTCAGTGTTGGGCATTCAGGGCATGCATCTGTCGTCGCGTACTTTCACGGCAGCAGGCATTGCATCAATTTCAGCGGCAGAAAGCCGATTACTTTTGCAAAGGAGGAAGGTATAAAAACGAAGAGCGTAACGACAGTCGTCCTGGCAACTGCACTCATGGGTCAAGGGGGTGTTCGCCAAGACCCTGGAGGATGTCCTGAAGGACAAGGGGGTCATCACGGAAGAGGATTACAAGGAGGTGGCGAAGAGCAAGCCCCTCGACTACCGGCTCGGCGAAGGCTTCACCTTCACCTCGCCGGACGAGAAGTTCCGGCTCTCGCTGGGCAGCTGCCTGCAGGTGCGCTATACGTATCTCGACATGGACACCACCACCAACACCCCCACCAAAGCGGCTCAGGACACGAGCAAGTTCGAGCTCAGGCGCATCAAGCTCTACTTCAACGACTATGCCTATACCCTGGACCTGACCTACAAGCTCCAGATGAACTTCGCCAACATCACCGGAGGGACGACCAGTAACGGCGGACTCCTGGAGGAGACCTGGATGAACTACCGCATCGTCGACCCCGCCCGGTTCCGCTTCGGCCAGGACAAGCTCCAGTACGGCCGCCAGTTCATCACATCGACCGCGGCCAACGAGTTCGTCGACGCCTCGGCCGCCAGCAACGCCTTTGTCCCCGGCTACGACACCGGCCTGCAGTTTCTCGGCAAGGTAAGCGGCGGGCTCGGCCAGAATACCTTCCGTACCTCCAACGACAACGCCTTCACTGCCCGGATCACCGTGAACCCCCTGGGGGAGATGAAGTACGTCGAGGCCGACGTCGACTACAGCGAGAAGCCGCTTGTCGGCTTCGGCGCCGACTTCTTCAGCGACACCCTCAAGACGACCACGCCGACCTCCCTGGAGGGGAACCAGCTAACCTTTGCGAAGAGCGGCACCGGCTACTTCGCCATCGGCGCCCCGCTCATGCCGGCGGGCAGACCGCCAACAACACCCTGCGGGCCAAGGGGGGCTACGCCCAGATCGGCTACTTCATCGTGCCGCACAACGTGGAAGTGGCCGCCCGGTACTCCTACGTCGACCCGAACCGGGATGTGGCGAACGACCACTGGGTCGAGACCCAGGGGGCGGTCTCCTGGTACATCAACAAGCACAACCTGAAGCTGCAGGCCGACTACATCAACATCCACAAGCAGAAGCTGATCGCCTCCACCAACCCGGGGCCGAATGCGAACCCGACGGACGACGCCCAGTTCCGCCTCCAGGCACAGATTCTCTTCTGACCCCAGCTCATGTTCTGCGGCTTCTTTGTGGGGGCGCCGATCCCGTTATGTTATTTGAAGAAAACCCGCTTTCAGCGGGTTTTCGTTTTTCCCGGCTGTACCCGGGTTGTGAAGTGCACGTCGGTGTATAGCAAAGGTGCCGGGCTGGGGGCGCTTCGAATCGGGGTGTGAAAGAGATGGGGCATCTTCAGCGACAACGGAGGAGCTTTCTTCCCGCCTCGAAGAGGACCTCCATCTTGCCGGCATCGACGATCCGCCGGACGACTCCAAGGCCGAAAGCGGGGTGCTCCAGAAGATCGTTCACCCGGAAGGCGCCGGTCTGCTCGTAGGCGAACGTCCGTTCCCGGGGCAAGGTTGCCAGGAGCGACTTCAACTCTTCCCTGTCGGCGGCTCGCGGGTCCTTGCCGGTGGTCTTGAGGGGCGCAACATCAGGCTTGCGGGAATGAGTGGCTCGGGGCGCGCTTTTCGCGGCCTCGGACTGAGGCTGGTGGTAGTTATGGATGCCGCCGCAGGTATTGCACTGGACCCGTACCACCTGCTCCGCCACCATGGCGACAATCGTGTGATTCAGAACTGAGCGGCAGCGGGTGCATCGCGATTCGACTGTGTCTCCCGCCGATAATTTTCTTTTATTCATGGACAAATAATCCTCTCTCCGAATTCCCGCAGCCAGTCGTCGAACATTCCCGCTTTTTCCGCCCCGAACCGCAGGAGACCCTTCCGTACTTCGGGGACCGGTTTTTCCCGGCGGACCGTCTGGGGACGCTTCGAAAAAAAGAGATCGGCGAAACAGATAATCCGCTCCTCCAGTGAAACCGGAGTCATGTCCCGTTCCGGCAGAGGCAGCTTCTGAATCCTTACGTCCTCTGCGGTCAGGCCGACGCCGATGTGACGCTCGCAGACCAAGGCATGGCGGAAGAGTCCCTCCGCTTCGAGGAGTTCCCTTCCGATGATGCCGTGACGGATGTACGGTTCGCTCCCGGTACAGCCGATATGCGACGAATCGGTGCGACAAACGCCGACATCGTGGAGAAGCGCGGCCTCTTCGATGAACTCCAGGTCGATGTCAGTCCTGTCCAGCGCCTGTGCCACTTCCAGTGCCTTTGCCGCCACGAGGAGACTGTGCTCGCGGACGATGGCCAGTGCGGCAGGATCGGGAAAATATTTCTCCAGCAGCAGAAATGCGTTCAACGATTGTACCTCGGGTTGATTTTCAGGTATTATGGTCGTAACCGGGCAACCCTGTCAATGACGGATGTGCAACGCCTCGGCAGAACAGTATCTTCACGCTTTCCTCGTCGATAGTGCCGGGACGGGTCGAAGAACGAAGAACCCGCTCCGCTTCCGGTGATCTTTCCGCGGAAGGTGTGTGAGAGAGGTCCCCTACGATCATGTCAGTCGAAATAAAGGAATCAGATCTGAAAATCGAGTTCTATCGTGCTTCGGGCCCTGGCGGGCAGCACCGGAACGTCACCGACTCGGCGGTGCGTATCCGTCATCTTCCCACCGGTATCGTAGTTCAGGCATCGGAGAACCGTTCCCAGGCCAGAAACCGGGAAGTGGCGCTGGAGAGGCTCAGGGAGGCACTCCAGCGGCGGGAACGCAAGCGTAAAATGAGGATCGCCACCCGGGTTCCCAAGGGAGAGAAGGAGAAAAGGCTCATGGAGAAGAAAAGGACCGGCGAGAAGAAACGACGACGCACCCTGTCCGACGAGTGACATCCCTGTTGCAAGTTCCCAATCTTCTTGACCTTTCCGGCCATGTCCAGTATTATTAATAAAATTTACCTGCGGAGAGTTGCCATGTCCCGTCCCAGCTGGGATGAGTACTTTATGGAAATCACCCACCTCGTGGCGAGGCGTTCCACCTGTCTGCGCCGCCAGGTTGGTGCCGTGGTGGTCAAGGACAAGAACATCCTGGCGACGGGATACAATGGAGCTCCATCCGGCGTGGCCCATTGTCTCGACGTTGGCTGTCTGCGGGAGCGATTGCAGATTCCTTCCGGTGAACGGCACGAGTTGTGCCGTGGGCTCCACGCGGAGCAGAACGCCATCATCCAGGCCGCCAAGCACGGCACCAATATCGACGGTGCAACCCTCTACTGTACCACTATGCCGTGCATCATCTGCGCGAAGATGATCATCAATGCCGGTGTACGCCGCATCGTATACGAGGCTGGGTATTCGGACCAGCTCTCCGCGGAGATGATTGCGGAATCGGGGGTGGCGGTGGAAAAATTCGCGGGACAGGCACACATGGAGGCGGCGGGATGAAGTGCCCTTTTTGTGGCTATGCCGACAGCAAGGTGGTTGACTCGCGTCCCGACAAGGGTGGCTCCACTATCCGCCGCCGCCGGGAATGCGAATCGTGCGGCAAGCGGTTTACTACCCATGAGCGGGTGGAAGAGACGCTCCCCCTCGTCATGAAGAAGGATGGCCGACGCGAGCCCTTCGACCGGCTGAAGGTGGTTGCCGGTATCAAGAAGGCGTGCGAGAAGCGGCCGGTTTCCGTGGAAACCATCGAGCGATTCGTGGACAGGCTGGAAACCCGGCTTCAGGAGTCCAGCGAGCGGGAAGTGCCGAGCACTGCCATCGGCGAACTGGTAATGAACGAACTCCATGAAATCGACGAGGTCGCCTATGTGAGATTCGCCTCGGTGTACCGCTCGTTCAAGGACATCAACGAATTCATGGCGGAGCTGCAGGACCTCTTGAAGAAGTAAATCGGGCCTCGTGAACCAGGACGGGTGACTCGGATTGAGAATTCTGATCCCGGAGAGTTTGATGTTGTCCGGTTCCCTGTCCCGAATCGTCACTTCCGAATTCCGAGACCGAAAATGACGGATATCCACGAAAAATTCATGCGCCGGGTGCTCGCTCTGGCTCGCAAGGGAATGGGGAAAACCGCTCCCAACCCGATGGTCGGATGCGTTATCGTAAGGGATGGCGAGGTAATCGGCGAAGGGTGGCACCGAAAAGCCGGCACCTCCCATGCGGAGGTCCATGCCCTGAATATGGCCGGGGTTAGGGCTGCCGGCGCGGATGTCTATGTGAACCTGGAACCCTGTTCCCACCACGGGAGGACGCCCCCCTGTGCGGAAGCCCTCATCGAAGCGGGAGTGGGGAGGGTCTTTGCCGGCATGGTGGACCCCAATCCGAAGGTATCGGGGAGGGGGATGGCGATGCTGGCGAATGCCGGCATCCCGGTGGAGACCGGCATTCTCGAGCGTGAATGCCGGCATCTCAACGGACCATTCATAAAGCATGTCACCACCGGTCTCCCCTTTGTCATCCTCAAGTGCGCACTCACCCTCGATGGCAAAATCGCCACGGCCAGCGGGGATTCGCAGTGGATAAGCAACGAGATGTCGCGGCGATACGTGCACAGGTTGCGCTCGATGGTCGATGCCATTCTGGTAGGTGTGGGGACGGTGTTGGCCGATGATCCGCTGCTGACGGCTCGGCAGCCGGGGGGGAGGGACCCGTTGCGGGTGGTTGCGGACAGTGCACTGCGGTTTCCACGAGATGCTCGCATGCTGCGGAGCGGTTCCCGTGCCGCCACCGTTATTGCCACCGTTTCCCGGGATGCCGGGGCTATCAGGGAACTGGAACTGCTGGGTGTGGAAGTGCTCCTCTGTCGGGAGGACCGGGAGAGGGTCGATCTCCGTGACCTGGTGACCCGCCTCGGTGCCCGCGGCGTGCAGTCTGTACTCCTCGAAGGGGGGGCTTCCCTTGCCGGAGAGCTCCTTCGCCTTGGCATGATCGACAAGGCCCTCTTCTTCTTTGCTCCGAAACTGGTGGGTGGTGAGGGGCTCGGCCCCTTTGCCGGGGAGGGAGTGGTCCGGCTGGCCGATGCAGTCCGATTGACGGACGTTACCGTTTCCCGGTTTGCCGGGGACATACTGGTGCAGGGATACCCGGAGCAATCATGTTTACCGGTCTGATCGAGACAGTGGGGAAGGTGACCGCCATCGCACGGCGGGGGAATGCGGCCGGCCTGAAGGTGGCCTCGGCGCTGCCGGTGGAGGAAATACGGGTGGGAGACTCCATTGCGGTGAATGGTGTCTGTCTTACGGTAACCTCCATAAGCGGGACCATCGTCTCCTTCGATATATCGCCGGAAACTCTTGAACGGAGTGCCCTTGCAGGGGTACGGGCCGAAACTCCGGTAAACCTGGAGAGGGCGCTGCGCCTGTCCGATCGCCTCGGGGGCCATCTGGTGTCGGGTCATATTGACTGTGTCGCTACGATTGCCCAGCGGTGCGAGGTCTCCGGCAACATACGTATTTCCTTCAACCTCCCGCCGGAATGGGCGAGATATCTGGTGGAGAAGGGATCCGTTGCCATCGACGGCATTAGCCTCACGGTCAATTCGGTTTCTGCCGACGGCTTTACCGTGAATGTTATCCCCCATACCTCCGGTCAAACCACCCTGCGGCTGAAGACGATCGGCGATCCGGTCAATATCGAGGTGGATATACTGGCCAAATACGTGGAGCGTCTCCTCTCGAGTTCCGGACGGTCGGTCGGCACTTCCGGTCTGACCCTCGATCTCCTTGCCAAAAACGGCTTTCTGTGAGATAAATACTCGGTTACGCAGTCGAGAACTGTCTCCGTACTTTCAAAGAGAAACGAGGTCGGTGCATGCCTGTTGCAAAGATTGAAGAAGCACTGGAAGATATCCGCCAAGGGAAGATGGTGATTCTCGTTGATGACGAGGACCGGGAAAACGAAGGGGATCTTACCCTGGCCGCGGAGATGATCACCCCCGAGGCAATCAACTTCATGGCGAAATACGGCCGCGGACTCATCTGCCTCACCCTCACCGCCGAAAAATGCGAGCAGCTCCGCCTCCCCCTCATGGTTGCCAGCAACACCTCCTCCTTTGGCACTGCCTTCACCGTCTCCATCGAGGCGAAAAAGGGGGTGACTACGGGGATCTCCGCAGCCGACCGGGCTCATACCATTCTCACTGCCATCGCAGACGGTGCGAAGCCCGAAGACCTTGCCCGTCCTGGTCACGTCTTCCCTCTTCGGGCAAAACCCGGAGGGGTCCTGGTCCGCGCCGGACAGACCGAGGGGTCGGTGGACCTAGCGCGCCTCGCCGGCCTCAGGCAGGCCGGGGTTATCTGCGAGATCATGAATGACGACGGCTCCATGGCGAGGATGCCCGAGCTGAAGAAGTTCGCCCGTGAGCATGACCTGAAAATCTGCACTATCGCTGATCTGGTTGCGTACCGCCTCAGAAACGAGATGCTCGTCAGGCGGGCGGCCGAGGCGGTCCTTCCTACACGGTACGGCGATTTCAAAGCCATTGCCTTTGAAAACGATGTGGACAAGCTGGAGCACCTTGCCCTCGTCAAGGGTGAGATCAGGGGGGACGACCCGGTCCTTGTACGGGTCCACTCCGAGTGTCTCACCGGCGACGTCTTCGGCAGCAACCGCTGCGATTGCGGCGATCAGCTCCACCGGGCCATGGAGATGATCGAGGCGGAGGGAAGCGGAGTCGTTCTTTACATGCGTCAAGAAGGGCGTGGTATCGGTCTCATCAACAAGCTGAAGGCCTATGTCCTCCAGGACCAGGGGAAAGACACGGTGGAGGCCAATCTGGAACTCGGTTTCAAGGCCGACCTGCGGGATTACGGCATTGGGGCCCAGATTCTCGTGAATCTGGGGGTAAAACATATCCGCCTCATGACCAACAACCCGAAAAAACTCATCGGGCTTGAGGGGTACGGCATCAACATCGTCGAGCGGGTGCCGATAGAGGTGGAGCCTACATCTAGTAATATCAAGTACTTGCAGGCAAAACGGGAAAAGCTCGGTCATCTGTTGGAAAATATTTGATCTTTACGAAACGCGGAGGGAATATGCCAAAATTCATCGAAGGAAAACTGGATGCCACCGGGCTCAGGTTCGGCATCATCGTCGGCCGCTTCAACAGCTTCATATCGGAGCGTCTCCTGGAGGGAGCGGTCGATGCCTTGGTGCGTCACGGGGTCGCCGAAGGCGACATCGAGGTCGTCAGGGTCCCCGGTTCTTTCGAGATCCCCCTTGCGGCCCAGCGGTTGGCGGCGGCAAAGAAGAAATACGACGCCCTGATCTGCGTCGGTGCGGTGATCCGGGGTTCCACTCCCCATTTCGATTATGTGGCGGCCGAGGTGGCCAAGGGAATCGCCCATGTCTCTCTGGCCAGCGGCACGCCTATTGCCTTCGGAGTCCTCACCACCGACACCATCGAGCAGGCGGTGGAGCGGGCCGGCACCAAAGCGGGGAACAAGGGGTTCGAGGCGGCGATGACGGCCATCGAAACCGCCAATCTCTTTAAGGTGCTGAACTAGTGGGTGTCCGCCGGGAAGGCCGGGAGCTGGCACTCCAGATTCTCTACGCCCAGGACCTGAATCCCCTGGAGACGTTTGCCGCTCTTCAGCATTTTCGGGAGAATGTCCGGGTGGCGACCGCAGCCCGCGTCTTTGCCGAAGAGCTGGCAGAAGGGGTTCTGGCCAACAGGGCCGCAATTGACGGGCGCATTGAGGAGAAGTCGAAAAATTGGGCCATTAGCCGCATGGCGAGGGTCGATCTGAATATCCTGCGGATGGCGGTGTACGAACTCCTCTTTCGCAGTGACATTCCCCGCAACGTCACCATCAACGAGGCGATAGAGGTGGCGAAAAAATTCGGCACCGAGGATTCCTCAGCCTTTATCAACGGGATTCTCGATGAAATAGCTGCCTCCCTGCCGGGAAAATAACCATGTATCCAACTATGCTGCGAGGAACCATGAAAGAGATACAAATCGGGCTCATCGGCTTCGGCACCATCGGCGCCGGGGTCGTGAAGCTGCTGGCGCAGAACGGCCAGCTCATCGAGGAAAAACTGGGGGTCAGGCTCTCCCTGAAGAAGATTGTCGACCTGGACATCACCACCGATCGCGGCGTGGCGGCTCCTCCCGGTGCCCTCACCACCAATGTGGACGAGGTGCTCGGTGACCCGGACATCGCCATCGTCATCGAGCTGATCGGCGGGTATGAGCCGGCCAAAAACTTCGTGCTCAAGGCCATCGCCAATGGCAAGCACATCGTTACGGCCAACAAGGCGCTCCTGGCTGTGCACGGCGAGGAGATTTACGCGGCTGCGGCCCGGAACGGGGTCGAAGTCCTTTACGAGGCAGCGGTTGGAGGAGGGATACCGGTACTCTCCGCTATCAGGGGAAACATGGCCGGCAACAATTTCACCACCGTCCTCGGCATCCTCAACGGCACCTGCAACTACATCCTCACCAAGATGACCCGGGACGGCGCGGATTTCGCAGATGTACTGAAGAAAGCCCAGGAACTCGGCTATGCCGAGGCCGATCCCACTTTCGATATCGAGGGGATCGACACCGCCCACAAGCTCTGCATCCTCCTCTCTCTCTGCTTCGGCACCCGCGTTGCTTTCACGGACATCTACACCGAAGGGATCAGCGCCATCTCCGCCATCGATATCAATTTTGCCCGGGATTTCGGGTACAAGATCAAGCTCCTTGCCATCGGCAAGCGCGACGGCGAGCGGATCGAAGCCCGTGTCCATCCCACCATGATCCCTGTCAACTACCCCCTCGCAGACGTGGACGGTCCTTTCAACGCCATCCGGCTTACCGGCGATTTCGTCGGCCCGGTGATGCTCTACGGCCGGGGGGCAGGAATGGACCCCACCGCCAGTGCCGTGGCGGGAGACGTGATAGACATCGCCCGGAACATCGTCGCGGGCATTGACCGGCGGACTGCACCCCTCGGCTACCTGGACGAGCGGATCAAGACCCTGGCCATCAAGCCGATGGGGGAAATCGTCAGCAAGTACTACCTCCGCTTCAGCGTGGTCGACCGCCCGGGGGTGCTGGCCCGGATATCAGCGGTGCTCGGCAAGTGCGCCATCAGCATCGAATCGATGATCCAGAAGGGACGGAGCGAGGACGAGACGGTCTCTATCGTCATCATGACCCACGAGGCGCGGGAGCAGGACATCATGATGGCCCTGGAGGAGATCGATGCCTTTGACATCGTCCGGGAGAAGACCAACCTGATCAGGATCGAGGACAACCTGGAATGAGTTTCTGATTGGACCGGTACCCGATCGCAATGAGAGAAAAAGGCAGGTGCCGTTGGGGCAGCTGCCTTTTTTCGTGCCTGACGGAAGAGGGGGAGGTATCTGCCGTCCCGGGTCGGTGCTCAATCCGCAATCAGGACCGTGGTGCTTCCCTCCGGGGAGATGAGCTGGCTGAAGTAGTGGATGGAGGTGAATCGGGTGGATTTTGCCGGCTGGGCGGTCGAGCTGAAACGCCCCACGTGGATGAGGTAGCGGATGCCGTAGGCGGCTGCGGTCCCCAGGTTGGTTTCGCTGTCCTCTCCGAGAAGGGTTTGTTCGGGATCGTAGGCGACCTTCTCCTGCAGCTTCTCCCAGAACCGGACATCCTCCTTGGGAAGTCCCAGATCATGGGCTGAAATGATGCCCTTGAACCAGGTGCCGAGCCTCGTCTTTCGCATCTTGATGGTGAGGGTCTTGCCGTGGGCGTTGGTGACGAGCCAGATCGACGTGCCGCGCCGGCGGAGAAAGGTGAGAAATTCTATCACGCCGGGATGAACGGCGATGAGATGGTCCACCTCGTGCTTGAGGACCGGGATGTCGAGCCCGAGCCGCTCCGACCAGTAGTCGAGATCGGTCCAGTTGAGGGTCTCTTCCTGGGAGCGGAACAGGCCGTAGAGGAAGGGTTTCGCCACCTCCAGCGGCATGCCGGTCTTTTCCGCATACCGCTTCGGTACGTGCTCCAGCCAGAAATGATCGTCGAAGTGGCGGTCCAGGAGTGTTCCGTCCATGTCGAGGAGGACGGTGTCGATGTCGTTCCAGTCGATGGTCATGCAAGAGAGGTCCTTATCGGGCCTTTTCCTCGATGAACGCCCTGATCTTCGCAAGGTCGGCAGCCATGACCTCGCAGCGGGTGGGAAGCTTTTCGATCCCAGCAAGAGCGGGGGGGAAGGGGGGTGCAATGCCGGTGGCCCTCTCCACGGCGTCGCCGAACTTGGCGGGGTGGGCCGTGGCGAGACAGATGAGGGTCTCGTCCGGGCCTGCGCACTCCAGTGCCGCCCGCACTCCCACTGCCGTGTGGGGATCGAGGAGGTAGCCGGTCTTCTCCCGGAAAGTGGCGATGGTCTCCAGGGTCTCCACCTGGTTGACCGAGCGGGAAGCGAACTCCTCCCGGACCCGCGCCAGTTCCTGGGGGGTGAAATCGATGCGGCCGGCTGCTGCCAGTTGGGAGAAGGCATCCCGGACCCGACCCGGATTTTCGTCGAACAGGTAGTAGAGGTAGCGTTCGAAGTTGGAGGCGACCTGGATATCCATGGAAGGGGAAACGGTCTGCCGCACCTGGTCGACGGAGTAATCGCCGTCGTTGATGAAACGGGTGAGGATGTTGTTCTCGTTGGTTGCAAGGAGAAGGCGCTTGATGGGGAACCCCATCCGTTTTGCCACGTAGCCGGCGAAGATGTCGCCAAAGTTGCCAGTGGGGACCGAGAAGACCATATTGGCGCCGCCGGCGTCCGCCACCCTGAACCAGGCGTAGAAGTAGTATACCACCTGGGCCAGGACCCGCGCCCAGTTGATGGAGTTCACCGCCCCCAGGGCGTATTTCTCCTTGAAGGAAAGGTCGCTGAACAGTGCCTTGACGATGTTCTGGCAGTCGTCGAAGGTTCCCTCCACGGCGATGTTATGGACGTTGGCGTCCAGCACGGTGGTCATCTGTCGTGCCTGGATCGGCGAGGTCTTGCCGTGCGGGTGGAGAATGAAGATGTTGATGTTCTCCTTGCCGCGCACCCCGCAGATGGCGGCGCTGCCGGTGTCGCCCGAGGTGGCGCCGACGATGTTCATCCGTTGGCCCCTTTCCTTCAGGAGGTACTCGAAGAGGTTTCCCAAGAGCTGGAGGGCCACATCCTTAAAGGCGAGGGTGGGGCCGTGGAAGAGCTCCAGGATGTAGACCCCGTCCTCCCGCACCACGGGAGTGATTTCCCTGTGCTCGAAGCTGTCGTAGGAGCGGTCGACCAGACGCTTCAGGTCGGCTTCGGGGATGTCGGTGGCGAAGAGGGAGATGATCCGGAAGGCCAGTTCCCGGTAGGGAAGCTCCTGCCAGACGGCGAGCTCTTCCCGGCTGACGGTCGGTATCCGTTCCGGCAACAGGAGACCGCCGTCGGTGGCGAGTCCCATCATGACCGCGTCCTTGAATCCGATGGGGGCAATCTTGCCCCGCGTACTGATATAGCGCATGGTATGTTCTCTCCGGTGGGCAGAGGGTTTGCCTGGGCATCGTGCCAGCGAATTTTTCATACTATCAGCAATGATGGAAAAAGTGAAGCGCTTTGCGGCAGCCGCATCCCGTCCAAGCGGGGCACATTAACAGTTGCCAGCGGGGCGGTCTTCTGTGGTACACTTCGTTGTAGGGAATGTCCGCACGCAGGTTACGCGGATTCCGGGAGGGGAGCATCTCCTCCACAATGGCCGGTACCTGCGAGGAGAGAAAAAAGATGGATCTGCCGCAACGCGACAAGATGCTCCGGGTGATCGATACCCTGGTAACCAACTATCTCAAGGGAAAGGTCCAGGCCATCAGGCTTTCCATGATCGCCCTGTTGGCAGGCGGACATATCCTTATCGAGGACATACCCGGTCTGGGGAAGACCACCCTCGCGCTGGCGCTGTCGGGGGCCCTCGGCCTCTCGTTCGGGAGGATACAATGTACCAGCGATCTTCTCCCTTCGGACATTACCGGACTCTCCATCTTCAACCGGGAAGAGAACCGTTTCCGGTTCATCGAGGGACCGATCTTCAACAATATCGTCCTGGTGGACGAGATCAACCGGGCCATGCCCAAAACCCAGAGCGCGCTCCTGGAGGCCATGGAGGAGCGCCGGGTGACGGTGGAGGGTGTGACCTATCCACTTCCCGAGCCATTTCTGGTCATCGCCACCCAGAACCCCATGGAACAGGTGGGGACCTATCCCCTCCCCGAATCCCAGCTGGACCGTTTTCTCGTCCGGACCGGCATCGGCTACCCACCCGAGGAGATCGAGCGGTCCATCATCATGTACGGCAGCATCCGCGATGACCTCAAGAAAATTCCCTCCCTCGTGTCGGGTGAGGATATTCTCGAAGCGAGGCGGGCGATCAGGGAGCAGGTGTACCTTGCGGAAAAGGTAGCCGGCTACATTTACGCCATCGTGGCCGCGACCCGCGAGCATCCGATGGTACTCTCCGGAATTTCCACCCGTGGAGGGATCAATGTGGCGGATGCCGCCCGAGCCCACGCCTATCTGGAGGGGAGGGACTATGTCGCTCCCGATGATGTGAAGGAAGTGGCCGTTCCTGTCAGTTCCCATCGTCTCATCTGCCGGGCGGAACACGAAAGCCTCGACAAGGAGGAGCTATTCGGCTCGATCCTCAAAAATATCTCGGTGCCGCTGGCCTGACCATCACCCGGGCGGGGGGATTCTATGTCGTCCTCACGCTGTTTCTCGGTTTTGCCGCCGTCAACACGGGGAACAACCTCCTGTTTCTCATCGTCTCCGCACTTCTCGGCTTTATGGCCCTGTCCGGCATACTGGGGTGGCTGAACATCCAGGGACTTCACGTCAGGATCGATCTCCCCGATGAAATCTACAGCGGGCACGATACCTTCATCACCGTTCGCCTCGGCAACAGCAAGCGACATCTTCCGTCTTTCCTTCTCCGGATGAAGGTCGGCGGCAGGACCATCGATTTCCCCATCCTCGACAGGGAAGGGGAGGAGACCGGCTCCCTGACCATGACCTTTCCGGAAAGGGGAAGCAGGAACCTGGGTGTCGTCGAAATCTGTTCTCCCTTTCCCGTCAACTTTTTCGTCCGCTGCACGCGCGTTTCCCTCGGCCGTCACTTCCTGGTCTTTCCTGCCCCTCTCCCCTGCCCCCTACCGGCGAGCTTTGCCCGGGTCGAGGAGAAGGGGGGACGGACGACCGCCTCCAAGGGGTACGAAGGGGAAATGGCAAAAATCGCCGATTATACCGGCGGAGAGCCGTTGAAGCTGATTCACTGGCGGCTTTCGGCCCGGCACGGGGGACTCAAGGTCAAGGAGTTGACCGCTACCGCGCAGGACCCGGTGATCATCGACATAACGTCGCAGGAGGGCCTACCCCTCGAATCCAGGCTCTCCTGCGCCGCATTCCTCATCAACCGGCTGATACGGTCACAACGCCCGGTTGGCATGCGGTTGCGCGACAGGATCATTGCTCCTGCCAGCACCAGAGCCCACCGGCTCAGGCTGCTTTCGGAACTGGCGGTGTATGATCGGGATTAGGAAGGTACTTTTCATTCTGGGGATCGGTAGCGCGCTCCTCGGTTTTCTCCCCCTCGTTCCCTACCTGGGGACGGTTGCCCGACTGGTTTTCGCCGCTGCCTTCATCGGCTGCATCGTTGCCAAGCGCAGGGGATGGCGTCTCGCCCCGGCGGTTTCCACTACCGCTTCCCTTTTCCTGTTCGTCTTGTACCTGGTGCAGGTCCACCGGGATAACCTGGTGGGGCCTGCGGTCAATCTCCTTGTCGCGCTTCTGGCCGTGAGGCTCGTCAGTGAGAAATCGCCGAGAAATTACCTGCAGATTTTCGCCCTTTCCCTCTTTGCGCTGGCGAGTTCGTCTCTTTTCAGTCTGAGCGCCCTCTTCATCGTCTACCTCGTGCTTCTCCTCGTGCTGATCGCCCTATCCCTCGTGATTCTCACCTTCTACCAAACCACCCCGGAGATGATCGTTGCCCGCCGGGGGCTCATGAAAATATTCGCTGTATCCGCCATCATGCCGGCAGGGGCCCTCCCCCTGATGCTCGTTTTTTTCGTGATTCTCCCCCGTACCCAGTTCCCACTCTGGGGAGGACTGAATAT
>Ga0335082_10001851_pt1 | contig 22618 bp, 18 predicted proteins | sample Lox_Sample_41_FD_206718 | JGI IMG/M metagenome (GOLD analysis project Ga0335082, IMG submission 206718) | Soil microbial communities from Loxahatchee National Wildlife Refuge, Florida, United States - Lox_Sample_4.1 | ecosystem: Environmental > Terrestrial > Soil > Wetlands | place: USA...
GCCGACGCCCGGCGGCTGCTGGAGCGGATCGTCGCCGAGCGGCGGCTCCACGCCACCGCCGCGCTCGGCCTCTTCCCCGCCAACTCCGTCGGCGACGACGACATCGAGGTGTACGCCGACCGCGGCCGCACCCGCGTGCTCGCGGTGCTGCACCACCTGCGCCAGCAGATGGCGCGGCCCGCGGGCCGGCCGAACGTCTGTCTCGCCGACTACGTCGCGCCGCGCGACACCGGGCTCCCGGACTGGATCGGCGCCTTCGCCGTGAGCGCCGGCTTCGGCGTGGACGAGCTGTGCGCCGAGTTCGAACGGCAGCACGACGACTACTCCGCCATCCTCACCAAGGCGCTGGCCGACCGGCTGGCCGAGGCCCTCGCCGAGCGGGTGCATCAGCGCGTGCGGACGGAGTTCTGGGGCTACGCCGCCGGCGAGGCGCTCGACAACGCCGCGCTGATCGCGGAGCGCTACGTCGGGATCCGGCCCGCGCCGGGCTACCCCGCCTGCCCCGACCACACGGAGAAAGCGGCGCTGTTCGAGCTGCTGGGCGCGGCCGGCGGCGCCGGCATCCGGCTCACGGAGAGCTACGCGATGTGGCCCGGCGCCTCGGTGAGCGGCTGGTACTTCTCGCATCCCGAGGCGCGCTACTTCGGCCTGGGGCGGATCGGCCGCGACCAGACAACCGACTACGCGCGCCGCAAGGGCGTGGACCTGCGGGCGATGGAGCGGTGGCTCGCCCCCGTGCTTGGGTACGACCCCGATGCCTGAGCGCACGCTGCGGGACCTGATCGCCGACGGGCGCGTCCACGTCTTCGACGGGGCGATGGGGACGATGCTGTACACGAAGGGCGTCTTCATCAACGTCTGCTACGACGAGCTCAACCTCCGCTCGCCCGACATCGTGCGCGACATCCACCGGGCCTACGTCAAGGCGGGCGCCGAGATCCTGGAGACGAACACTTTCGGCGCCAACCCGGTGAAGCTCGGGCACTACGGCCTCGCGGCCGAGACGCACGCGATCAACCGCAAGGCGGCGGAGCTGGCGCGCGAGGCGGCCGGCGAGCGCGCGCTGGTGGCGGGCGCGATCGGCCCGCTGGGCCTGAGGCTGGAACCGTTCGGCGAGACGTCGCGGGTCGAGGCGTTCGAGCACTTCAAGACCCAGGCGCTGGGCCTGCTCGAAGGCGGTGTTCACGGCTTCGTGCTTGAGACCTTCTCCGATCTCGACGAGATCCATGAGGCGCTGCGGGCGGTGCGCGCGGTCTGCGACCTGCCGGTGTTCGCGCAGATGACGATCCAGGAGGACGGCAACACGGCGTACGGGACGGACCCGGAGACGCTGGCGCGCGCGCTCGACGGGTTCGGGGCCGACGTCGTCGGGCTTAACTGCTCCGTGGGGCCGCAGGGGGTGCTGGAGGCGATCGAGCGGATGGGGCGCGTGACCGCGCGCCCGCTCTCGGCCCAGCCGAACGCCGGCCTCCCCCGGCAGATCGGCGACCGCAAGATGTACATGGCCTCCCCCGAGTACACGGGCGAGTACGCCAAGCGACTGGTCGAAGCCGGGGCACGCTTCGTGGGCGGGTGCTGCGGGACGACGCCGGAGCACATCAAGACCGTCGCGGCGTACGTGCAGAGCGTCTCGCCGCGGCAGGTCGTGGCCGTGGCGAGCGAGCCGGTCGTCGCGCCGACCGGGGTGGAGCCGGTGCCGCTCGCGGAGCGCTCCCGCTGGGGGCGGAAGCTCGCCGCGGGCGAGTTTCTGACGACCGTCGAGATCGTGCCGCCGCGCGGCGTGGACCCGGAAGCGATGCTCTCCGGCGCGCGGCTCCTCGAGGCGGCGGGCGTGGATGCGATCAACGTCCCCGACGGCCCGCGCGCGCAGAGCCGGATGGGGGCGCTGATGTCGGCGCTGCTGATCGAGCGCGAGGTCGGGATCGAGACGGTGATCCACTACTGCTGCCGCGATCGCAACCTGCTCTCGATGCTCTCCGACCTGCTCGGCGCTGCGGCGCACCGGCTGCACAACCTGCTCGTCATCACCGGCGATCCGCCGAAGATGGGCCCGTACCCCGAGGCGACGGCCGTCTTCGACATCGACTCCATCGGCCTCACCAACCTGGTGCACCGGCTGAACCACGGCCTGGATCCCGGCGGCAACCCGATCGGAGCGCCGACGGCGTTCGTCATCGGCGTGGGCGTGAACCCCGCGGCCGTGGACCCTGAGCGGGAGCTGAAGCGGTTCAACTGGAAGGTGGACGCAGGGGCGGAATTCGCCGTGACGCAGCCGGTGTTCGACGCCGAGCAGCTCGAGAGGTTCCTCGAGCGCATCGAGGATTTCCGCGTGCCGGTCGTCGCGGGGATCTGGCCGCTGGTCTCGCTCCGCAACGCCGAGTTCCTCGCCAACGAGGTGCCAGGGGTCTCGGTACCGGACGAGGTCATCGCGCGGATGCGTCGCGCGCAGGAGCGGGGGAAGGAGGCGGCGCTCGCCGAGGGCGTCGCGATCGCGCGCGATCTGCTCGAACGGATCCGCCCCATGGTCCAGGGGGTGCAGGTCAGCGCGCCGTTCGGCCGCGTCCCGGTGGCACTGCAAGTTTTTGCGTAGCGCGGTCGCGCAAGTCGCCGCGCTCCGCCGTTTCTGGCCCGCCGCTGTTTCGCCCTTGCCGATGGCATTAGACTGTGGTACAAGCATTTAGCACGCGGACCGACCTCCGGCACGGACATTGCTTTTTATCGCCACTGACCATCTTCCCGACGCCCCGATCCAGAGCGCGCGAGTCACTATGCGGCGACTCGATGACGGCCGGCTTCACGATCTTCGAAGCGGTCATGGTCATCCTCATCGTTTTCGTGGTCGTGGCGAGCCTCATCCCGCGCGTCAGCACGACCCTCGCGCACTCGAAGGTGAACCGCTCGGCCTACGTGATCGCGGCGGACCTGCTCTACGCCCAGTCGATCGCGGCGCGGCAGCACAGCCCGGTCGCGGTGCAAGTCCTGTCCGACTCGCTGTGCTTCCGCATCACGAACGTGGTCAACGGCGCGGTGCTGCGCACCGACTGGTTCGACAAGTCCTCGGCGTTCCAGCTCACCGCGCTCTCCGCGAGCCCCACGGCCGCGCAGGTGATGCCCAACGGCACCTCGACGTCGACGATGGTGGTCACGGTGGGAGGCGCGGACTATTACCACCTGGTCCGGATCACGCAGGCCGGCCAGGTGCGCATCACGAAGTAGCATCCTTCCGAGGCGGCAAGCGGGGGCACGGGTTCACCCTGGTGGAGATCATGGTGGCCGTGGTGATCTTCTCCGTCGTCATCCTGTCCCTCGTCGGGCTCTCGTTCCGCGTCGCGAAGAGCGGGACCCGGGCCACCGACCAGGCGCTCGCCATGGCGGTCCTGCTGTCCAAGGTGGACCTGGCGACCGCCACGGCGTTCGACAGCCTCACCAAACTGGTCGGGTGCGACACCACGGCGAGCGGCGGCGTGAAGGTGATCGGCTGCACCGCCGTGACCAGCGTGTCGATCCGCCTCGACAGCATCCAGATCATCGTGAAGACCACGCTCCCCGGCAGCCGCCCCGACACGACCTGGCTGGCGCGGGCCAAGTGGCGCTTCGTGCCCCTGCGGTGAGTTCGTGACCCTCCCCCACGCGGCACCGCGGAGGCGCGGCTTCGTGCTGGCGGAGCTGCTGGTGGCGCTGGTCATCGCCGCCATCATCGGCGTCGCGTTGACCCAGCTGGTGGTCTCGCAGTCCCGCTTCGCGGCACTGCAGGGCGGCATCATCCAGGCGCGGGGCGGCGCGCGAGCCGCCCTGAACGTGATGTCGACCGAGCTGCGTATGATCTCCGACAGCGGCCTCGTGGCCGCGGCGCACGACTCGGTGACGGTCCGCGTGCCGTACGCCTACGGCGTGGCGTGCGGCCAGACCGGCGGCAACGTCTCCGTCAGCCTGCTGCCGACGGACTCCGCGTCGTACTTCGCGGCCACGGCCAGCGGCTATGCGTGGCGGGACACGACCGCGAAGATGGTCTTCGTCGAGCCGGCGTCGGTCACCTCCTCGACGACCGCCAACTGCACGAACACGCTCATCACCAATCCGCCGATCACGACGCTCGGTGCGGCGGCGTGGTCCCCCACGGCCGTGGCGGTCCCCAACGACACGCGGCGGTCGCCCCCCGGCCCGCCGCAGGGGGCCGTGGTGTATCTTTACCAGAAGGTGCGCTATGCCTTTGCGCCGTCGGGGCAGCTCCCGGGCCGGATCGGCCTGTGGCGCATGGTCCTGTCCACCGGACAGCGCGACGAGCTGGTGGCGCCCTTCGACACGAGCGCCAGCTTCCAGTTCCTGGTCGGGACCAGGCTGACGCCGCGCATCAACCCGCCGGCCGTCCTGGATTCGGTGCTGGGGCTGCGACTGGTGCTGGTCGCCGCCAGCGAGCAGGCGCCCGAGGGGCGCAGCAAACCGGAGACCTTCACGATCACGAGCAATGTGGTCTTCCAGAACCACCCGTAGCGGCGGCGCCGAGGGCGGGTTCGTCCTCGCCACCACGCTGCTGGTCACGACGCTGCTGACGGTGATGCTCGCGGCCTCGTTCCTGCTGGTGTCGGCCGAGCAGCGCACCACCGACAACTCGTTCGGTACCGCGCGCGCGCTGGCGCTGGCCCAGGCGGGGTTGCAGGGCTACTTCTCGGCCAACCGCGCGCTCTCCGACACCACGACCTACGACTCCATCCACGTCGCGCTCGCCAACGGCTACGCCGACGTCGTGGCGACGCGGCTGCGGCCCATCGGCTCCGGAACCGGCAGCGCCCGCGCGCTGTACATCGTGCGCTCCACCGCGGTGGCGACGAGCCCGGTGATGGCCGGCTCGGTGCAGGGTTCCCGGACGATCGCCCAGTTCGCCCTGAAGAACGCCGCCGCGTTCCCTTCGCGCGCGATGGTGGTCGCGTTGAACGGGGTGTACATCAGCGGCGCCTCCGGGACGCACCCCGTGAGTGGCAGCGATCTCGGGTCCCAGGCTCCGTGCGTGTCGCCCGGCCACCCGGCGGGCGACACCGTGGCGATCAGCACGCCCAGTGTGGTCCCGATCGATGGGCTGGCCGGGTATGGCTACGCCGTGAGTACCCCGACCCCCGTCTACGGGAGGATCGAGAACTACTTCCCTGCCTGGAACAACCTGTACGACTCGACGCATGTGGATTGGTCCGGCATCGTCGCGGGGAGCCTGGTGCCTGACTACACGGTGACGAACGCGTCGCCGGTGGGCGCCTGGCCACCGATCCTCGGCACCAACTACCAGGTGGGATTCGTCCCGAAGGACTCCCTGGGCAACAATCAGGACATCACCATCCCCATCGGCCAGCGCCGCGGGGTGCTGGTGGTCACGGGGAACGTCAGGCTGGTGAGCGGGTCGCACTGGGACGGCATCATCCTGGCCGGCGGGAACCTCGTCATCCCGTCGGGCCTGGTCTACTACCTGCACGGGATGGTCGTGACCGGGCTCAACATCGCCGTGGGCCAGAGCGTGGCGAGGGACACCCTGCCGCGCACCAGCGGCACCACGTACATCCAGTGGACGTGGTGCTACACCCAATCGTCGATCAACTCCTTGTCGTCCCTCGTGCCGATCAAGAACGGGTGGGCGGACACCTGGTCCACCTACTGACGCCTCCGCTGCACGCACCGACAACCGGAGTCCGTCCCTCATGACCACAGCGGCCCCCCTCACCGTCCTGTCGGAAGAGGAGACGATGTTCCAGGAGGCGGTGCGCGACTTCGCCGAAGAGCGCGTGCGCCCGCTCGCGCATGAGATGGACGAGAAGGGCGCCCTCGACCCGTCGCTCATCCGCCCCTGCTTCGAGCTGGGCCTGATGGGGATCGAGATCCCCGAGGCGCTCGGCGGCGCCGGCGGCTCCTTCTTCCTCGCGACGCTGGCGGTCGAGGCGCTCTCCCGGGTGGACCCGGCCGTCGCGATCCTGGTGGACGTGCAGAACACGCTCGTCAACAACTGCCTGCTCCGCTGGGCCGGCGACGAACAGCAGACGCGCTACCTGCCGAAGCTCGCCTCCGAGTGGGTCGGCGCGTACGCGCTGTCGGAGCCGTCCTCCGGTTCGGACGCCTTCGGCCTGGAGACCCGCGCCGAGCGGCGCGGCGACCGTTGGATCCTGAACGGGCGCAAGCTCTGGATCACCAACGGAGCGGAGGCGGCGCTGTACGTCGTGTTCGCCAACGTGGATCCGTCGAAGGGCTACAAGGGGATCACGGCCTTCATCGTCGAGCGCGGCTTCCAGGGCTTCGCCGTCGGCAAGAAGGAGAACAAGCTCGGCATCCGGGCGTCGAGCACCACGGAATTGATCCTCGACGGGTGCGAGGTGCCCGCGGCGAACGTGCTGGGCGAGGTCGGGAAGGGCTACAAGGTCTCGATCGAGACGCTCAACGAGGGCCGGATCGGCATCGGCGCGCAGATGATCGGGGTGGCGGCCGGGGCGCTGGCGGCGGCGACGCAGTACGGCAAGGAGCGCCGGCAGTTCGACAAGCCGATCGTCGAGTTCCAGGGCGTGCAGTTCCAGCTCGCCCAGGCCGCCACGGAGCTGGAAGCGGCGCGGCTGATGGTCTACAACGCCGCGCGGCTGAAGGACGCCGGCCAGCCGTTCACCCAGCAGGCGGCGATGGCGAAGCTGTTCTCCTCGCAGGTGGCGGAGCGGGTGACGTCGCTGTGTGTCGAGCTGCTGGGCGGGTACGGCTACACCAAGGAATACCCGGTGGAGAAGTTCTACCGCGACGCGAAGATCGGCACGATCTACGAAGGCACCAGCAACATGCAGCTGCAGACGATCGCGAAGCTGCTGCTCCGGTAAACCTGTCGGTCCCGTGCGGCATCCTAGCTGCGTGTGAGCGATCCGGTCCGTCTCGCGCAGCAGGGCGACCAGGACGCCTTCGCGCAGCTCTACCGGCTGCACGCGGGACGGGTGTACGCGCTGTGCCTGCGCATGGCGGGCGACGCCGTCGAGGCGCGCCGCCTGACCCAGGACGTGTTCGTGCGGGCCTGGGAACGGCTCGGCCTGTTCCGCGGCGACAGCGCCTTCGCGAGCTGGCTGCACCGGCTCGCCGTCAACGTGGTGCTGGCGGACCGTCGCGCCGCGGGGCGGCGCCTCAAGCGCGTGGTGACCGCGGCCGACGCGCCGGCCGCCGACGGCGCGGCGCGCGACACCGGGGCCGCCGAACGGCTGGACCTGGAGCGGGCGATAGGAGCGCTGCCGCCGGGAGCGAGGGCGGTGTTCGTGCTGTATGACATCGAGGGCTACAGCCACGAGGAGATCGCAGCGCTGACGGGGATCGCCGTGGGTACGTCGAAGGCGCAGCTCCACCGTGCGAGGCGGCTGCTGCGGGAGAGGCTGGAGCGATGAAGGAACCCCGGGAACCGGGCGCCGACGACCCGCTCCTCGAGCGCGTTCGCCTGCTGCCCCGGGACATCGAGCCGCCCGGCGATCTGTGGCACGACGTCGCGGCCGCACTAGGCGCGGGCGCCGCGCCGCGCCCGGTCCCGGGGCCGCACCGTGCCTGGGGCTTCGCGCTCCCCCCTCGGTTCGCCTCGTGGCGGATCCGCCCGGCGCTCGCGGCAGCGCTCGTGGTAGCGCTCGGCGCCGCGCTCTGGCTCCACCTGCGCAGCGCACCCGCCTGGCGGGTGGCGTTCACGGCCGGCCGCCCGACACTCGCCGGCGGCGCGATCACCACCGACTCCGCGTCGGCCGCGCGGATCGCCGTCGCGGGCGGACGGCTCGGCCAGGTGGACGTCGAGCCACATTCCCACGTGCGCCTGCTCGTGGCCGCGCGGCTCGAGCAGCGCCTCGCTCTCGACGTCGGGACGATCCGGGCGCGGATCACCGCGCCCCCGCGGCTCTTCGTCGTCGAGACGCCATCGGCCAGCGCGGTGGATCTCGGGTGCGCCTATACCCTCGCCGTGGACCGCCACGGCACCAGCCTCATCCACGTCACGCTCGGGTGGGTGGAGCTCGACCGGCCCAACGGGACGTCCGTGGTCCCCTTCAACATGTCGGCGTACACACGGCCCGGCTTCGCGCCGGGCACTCCGTTCGCGGACCACGCGGACGCCGCCCTCAAGGCCGCCCTGTACCGCTTCGACTTCGAGCAGGGCGGAGACGGGGCGCTCGCCGTGGTGCTCGAGCGCGCGAACGCATCCGACGCCATCACCCTCTGGCACCTGCTGCGCCGCACTTCGGGCGCGGCGCGCGCCCTGGTGTACCTGCGTCTGGCCGCGCTCGCCCCGCCGCCGGCCGGCGTGACGCAGGAGGGCGTGCTGCAGCTCCGGCCGCACGATCTCCGGACGTGGTGGGACGCGCTTCCCGGCTCGCCGGGCACCCTGCCCTGGTGGCAGCGGCTCGCGCTCCGGATCTCGGCCTGGCTCGGAGTGCTCTAAACCAGGACCAGCCGGCCGGCATCGTAGAGGCGTCCCCAACCACGGAGCCCCTCATGACCGGTCGGATCATCTCACCCCTGCGGCTCGCCATCGCGCTGCTCCTCGCCGGTGCCACGCCCGCGCTGGCCTGCCCTCCGCAGATCACTGTCGAGCGGCCGAGCACCCCGTCCTCCGACAGCGCCTTCGTCCTGGTGCACGCCGCGCGCGGCTGCCAGTGGGGGACGCTCACCGTCACCGGCACGGCCGAGGGGCTGGTGGACGGCCAGCGACGCTCGATGCCGCTGGACATCGTCGCGACGGCGGCGGACGGTGTCTACCGCGTGCGCCGGCAGTGGCCGAGCGAGGGTGTGTGGGTGCTGCGGCTCGTCGTGCGGGTGGGTGAAGGCAGCGCCACGGCGTTGGTCGGCGTCAACGCGTCGGGCGAGATCGCCGCGATGCGCCAGCAGGACCCGGCGCGCCGGCTCTATCCCAACCTCACCGACGCGGACGTCGACGCGATGCTGCGTTCGCTGGCTCGGTGATGCAGCGGGTTGGCCTACCGGGGCAGGACCATCACCTCCACGCGCGACGGCTGCGTCGCCGTGCGATAGATCCGCTGGGTGGCCGCCCGGTAGGCCGAGGCCGGCGCCTCGAAGATGTTCGGCACGAAGGTCTGCGGGTTCCGGTCGTACAGGGGGAACCAGCTGCTCTGGACCTGCACCATGATCCGGTGTCCACGCTTGAAGGTGTAGAGCTGGTAGTGCAGGTCCACCGTGTACGGGAGGGCGGTGTCGGGCCGGATCGCCGCGGCGTGTTCCCAGCTCTCGCGGTACCGCCCGCGCATGATGTCCCCCGCCACCATCAGCTCGTAGCCCGCCATCCCCGGCTGCGCCGCGGTGTCGGGATAGACGTCGATGAGCTTGACCACCCAGTCGGCGTCGGAGCCGGTCGTCGCGGCGAAGAGGCGTGCGACGACCTCTCCCGCTACGGTGAGGTCGGCGGTGAGGGGCTCCGTCCTCCAGGCACGCACGTCCGGCCGCGCTTCCACGAAGCGCTGGTCTTCGGTCATCCACCGCGACCAGCGCGAGCCGGAGCTGTAGGTGACCTCCACGGGGCGCGGCCGGTACGGCACGGGATGCGCCGGGTCCGAGACGTACGCGTCGAAGCCGGCGGCCTCGGCCGGCGGGTCGAACGAGAGCACGCCGTCCCCGCGCAGGTAGAACGCCTGCGGCGTCGCCTCGCGCGGCGGCCAGGCATCGAAGCTGCGCCATTCGCGTGCGCCGCCGTCGAACAGCACGGCCTTCGGGAACCGCCCGTCACCCTGGCCCTTCAGCCAGTAGTTGAACCACGGCATCTGCATCCGCCGCAGGAAGGTGTCCGAAGTGGCCTGCCCCCAGTCGAGGTTGCCGAGGCGCTCGCCGCCCGGCCCGCCCCACTGGCCGTGGCTCCACGGCCCGATCACCAGGTGGTTGAGCCCGGCGGAGTCGAGGCGCTCCAGCGCAGCATATGTGGCCTGCGGGCCGAACAAGTCCTCCTGGTCCCAGAAGCCGCCCACCAGCAGCGTCGGGACCGAGAGCTGCCTGACCACCCGCTCGAACGCGCGGCGCTGCCACACGCTGTCGTAGGCGGGGTGCTCGACGAACCGGCGCCACGTCGGGATGCGCATCGCGCCGGTCGAGTCGGTCAGCGCCTTGAGGGATCTGAAGGAGAGGTACCAGTCGTACGCGTCGGGGCCGGTGATCGGCAGCGGCCCCGCGCCGACCATCCCGGATTCCATCCCCCACCCGTACTCGAACCCGTAGGACTGGCGGAAGGCGCCCTGGTGAAAGAAATCGTCGCCCATCCAGGTGTCGGTCATCGGCGCCTGCGGCGAGACCGCCTTGACCGCCGGATGCGGCCCGATGAGCGGCTCCTCGGAGAGCCACCCCGGATAGGAGACGCCCACGATGCCGACGCGGCCGTTGTCGGCGGGGACATGGTGGACGAGCCACTCCACGGTGTCCCAGGTGTCCGTGCTCTCGTCCGTCGCGGCGCTGTCGCCCGGCTCCCGGTTCGGACGGTTCATCACGAAGACGCCCTCGGAGCCTCCGCGGCCGCGGATATCCTGGAAGACGCGCACGTAGCCCGGGAGCCACCCACGGGCGGGACAGGCGGGGATGCCGTACGGCGTGCGGGTCATCAGGATAGGGAGCGCTTCGTGCGCGCCGCCGGGGGCGATGATGGTCGTGTGGAGGCGCACGCCGTCGCGCATCGGGATCTTCACTTCCCGGCAGTCAATGGCGGGCACTTCGGGGCCCTGGGCGGCCGCGGCGCCCGCGCACGCCACCGCGCAGGCCGCCGCGAGGATCACGTGGCGGACTCTCGTCAGCATGTCGTGGTCTCCGGATCGGTCTATGTGGCGGCCGGCGTGTCCAGGACCTCGCGCACCCGCCGGACCAGGTCGTGGATGGTCCACGGCTTGGCCAGGAACGGCACGCCCGGCTCCAGGGGCGTGCGCTCGTGCACGTCGCGAGCCGGGTATCCGCTGGTGAACAGCACCTTGGCCTGGACGCCGCCTTCGCGGAGCGCGCGCAGCAGCTCCGGGCCGCTGCTGTGCGGCATCACGACGTCGCTCACGATCAGGTCCGGGGGCGCCGTGGCCGAGCGGATGATCTCCAGCGCCTCCCGTCCGTCGCAGGCCGTGATCACCGTGTACCCGTAGCGCGTCAACACGCGCATGCCGGAGCGCCGCAGGGCTTCATCGTCCTCGACCAGGAGGATGGTCTCCGCCCCGCCCCGCGCCTCGTCGCCGGCCGCGACCTCCTGCGCCGCGCCCGCCGCCGCGGCGGGGAGGTAGATCCTGACGGTCGTTCCCGCCCCCACCTCGCTGTACGTCCGCACGAAGCCGTTGTGCTCCTTCACGAGCCCGTACACGATCGGCATCCCGAGTCCCGTCCCCTTGCCGACCGGCTTGGTGGTGAAGAAGGGCTCGAACATCCTTCGCTGCGTCTCGGCGTCCATGCCCGCGCCGTTGTCGTGCACCGAGATCACCACGTACGTGCCGGGAGCGCCCTGCCCGTGGCTCCGGCAGTCCTCGGCATCGAGCTCCGCCTGCGCCACCTCGATACGCAGGCGGCCGCCGGTCGGCATGGCGTCCCGCGAGTTGGTCACGAGATTCATGAGAATCTGCTCGAGCGCTGCCGGATCCCCGACCACGGTCGCCCCGTCCGGGACCGGGGCCAGCTCGACCTCCACATCCTCCGGAACCATCCGGCGCGTTAGCCGCACGAACTCCTTCACCAGCGGCTCCACCGCGACCGACTGCATCTGCAGGCGCTGGTGGCGGCTGAACGCCAGAAGCTTGCGGGTCAGCTCGGAGCCGTGCTCGGCGGCGCCCTTGATCGCCGCGAGGTCCCCCTGGACCGTGGCATCGGACGGCAGATCCGACTGGAGCATCTGGCACATCGTCAGGATCGTCGTCAGCAGGTTGTTGAAGTCGTGGGCGAGCCCGCCCGCCAGCTGGCCGACGGCTTCCATCTTCTGCGCCTGCCGCAGCTGCTCCTCGAGGCGCCGCTGCTCCGTCACGTCCAGCACCGTGCCCGTCATCCGCACCGGCCGTCCGGTGCTGTCGTGCACGATCGAGGACTGCTCGCGCACGATCCGCTCGGCCCCGTCGGGCCGGATAATGCGGTGCTCCACGTGGTAGGGTGTCCCGTCGCGGATGGACTGCGCCACCGCCGCCTGGATCTTCGGCCGGTCGGCCTCCGGCACGGCGCGGAAGAAGAGCTCGTTCGAGATGGCCACGCGGCCCGGGACGTACCCGAAGATCCGGTACGTCTCGTCCGACCACCACAGCGCGTTCGCGTTCACGTCGTCGAGGTTGCCCAGATCCAGCTCCCACACGCCGAGGTGCGCGATCGCCTGCGCCTGCGACAGACGCGCCTCGCTGGCGCGCAGCGCGGCCTCCGCCCGCCGGCGGTCCGTGATGTCCCGCACCCAGACCTGGACGGCCGGCTGGTCGTGGTAGCGCGCCGGCGTCGCGGCCACCTCGACGTCGAACGGCGTGCCGTCGGCCCGCAGGAACTTCTCGCTGATGAGCGGCACCGTCTCGCCGCGCTGCAGCATCGCCTGCATGCGTTGCCGCACGATGACCCGCGACTCGGCGTGCACGAAGTCCAGCACCGACTTGCCGATGACCTCGGCCGCGCTCGCGGCGCCGAGCATGCGCAGCCCCGCGTCGTTGATGAAGACGATCTTCCCCCCGCTGTGGACCGCGATGAGCTCCGGCGCCACGTCCACCAGGCGGCGATACTGCTCCTCGCTCCCGCGCAGCGCGTCCTCGCTGCGCCGACGCTCGATCGCCATCGCGACCTGCGTCGAGACGAACTCCAGCGTCCGGCGCTGGCGCTCCGTGTAGCGGACCCGCTCGGTGTAGCTCTGCACGACCAGCACGCCGATCGTCTTGTCCTCCACCTTGAGCGGCACGCCCAGCCAGTCGATGGACGGCGCGCCGATCGACTCCACCTCGCCCCGCCGCACCAGGTCCGCGAAGACCGCCGGCGTCCCGAGCAGCGGCTGGCCGGTCCGCAGCACGTACTCCGTGAGGCCGCGCCCCGGCGGCTTCGGCGCCGGCGGCGGATCGAACTCGTCCACGAAGTACGGGAAGCTGATCTGCTGGCAGGTCTCGTCACACAAGGCGATGTAGAAATTGCGCGCCGGCATCAAGGCGGCGACGAAGCCGTGGATCGCCTCGAACAGCTCCCGCAGCGACCCCACCGCCTGCGCCGCCTGCGAGATCCGGTACGCGACCGTCAGCGACCGCTCGCTGGCGCGACGGCCCATCGCCACAAACACCGCGAGCGACCCGGCGCCCAGCACCTCGGCCATGCGGATGAAGTGGTCCTGCGTCATCCAGATGTGGTCCGGCTGCCCCAGCGCCAGCGCCTCGAGCAGCGAGAGCAGCGCGATCCAGCAGGTCGTGGAGGGCCGCACCGCGGTCGACGCGACGAGGGGCGGCACGACCAGGAGCCCGATGAACGTCTGCCCCGGGGTGACGGCGTCCACCAGGCCGAGCCCCACGGCGAGCGCGACGGAGAAGAGGGTCCAGCGATGTTCCGACGACAGGCGCAGTGTCACGGCAGCCCCGACCGTTCGCGGACGGAGTACGCGATAGATACTGTCTCCATCCGGCCTGGAGGGGAAGCCGTCGCGTGGGCGGGATAGCTAGAAGCGAGGCCTCGCCGGCAGGATCGTCGCGAACAACCGCCGGATCAGCGGATGGCGACCGAAGAAGCCGAGGCTCGGCGGAAGGGCCGGCATACGCACTCCCCGTGAGTTTCCGGGAGTACGGTGCGCGTCGGCCGTCAAGCGGCCGTCAAGGCGCGACGGGCTAGCGCAGGCTCTCGAACAGCTTGGTCGTGAGCTGCTGGACGCGGTCCTGCGTCAGGCGGTGGGAGGTCAGGGCGTCGGAGCCGAGGCGGCCGCTCCACGCGACCTCACCGTTCCTGCTGCGGAGCACCACGACCATCGCCTGGTCGGAGTAGGCACGACGTCCGCGCCCGTACCCGGGCCATACGTAGCCGCCCCACGCGGGCGCGCCGTAGAAGCCCCACCCCCACGGCTGGTAGAAGCCCCAAGGCCCGAAGGGCCCCCACCGGCGGAAGAACCCGATGGGGCCGACGCCCCAGGGGCCGTACCCCCAGCCGGCCGCGTAGCCGACAGCGATGCCGGCGGAACGGCGCCGCGGGTTGTCAGCCGACGGCTCTCCGAACTGCGCCGTGAGCTGGAGGTCGGCTTGAGAGGCCTCGGTGATCTGGCGGAAGCCCTTCGACTGCATCGTGGCCTCGATGGCCCGCTGGAATCGCTGCTCCACGATCTCGCCGACCGGTGACGCCGCGCGAGAGGCTGCGGTGGTATCAGCGACCGCCCAGGCCCAAGTCGCGCCTCGCGGGACCGGGACGCTCTCATCCCGATCGCTGCGAATGGTCGGCCCGCAGGAAGCGAGCGCGGCGAGCGCAAGGCCCGCCGGAATGCTGCGGCTGATGCTGTGCATGTTCCCCGTCCTCATACCCGCGCTGCCCGTTGATACCACCGATTAGACGCGCGCGTTCCTCCCGTGTTTCAACCGGGACGGGACAACAAGACTAGGGATGGGGTGCTAAGACGCGGCCGGCGCTTCCGCCCTTCTGAGCACGTCGTGTACGCCTTCGGCCAGCTCCACCAGCGTCGCAGGCTTGTTGACGAGCCTCCGGACCCCCGCGGTCCGAAGGGTCTGCTCGGGCAGCTCTTCGATGAAGCCGGTCAGGAGCGCGATCGGGACGTCGGGACGGATGTTGTGGATCGCCCGGGCGAGATCGAGGCCGACCATGCCCGGCATCAGATAGTCGGAGAGCACCAGGTCGAAGTCCGCCGGCCGCGCGCTGAACGTGCCGAGCGCGTGCAGGGGATCGGACTCGACGGTGACCCGATAGCCGAGCGACTCGAGGCGGCGGCCGCACATCTGCGCGAGCGAGATCTCGTCGTCCACCACGAGCACCCGCTCCCCGTGCCCTACCGGCGGCTCGCGCGTCCCGGTCCGTTCCTCCGTGGGGGAGACCTGCAGCGCGGGGAAGAAGCAGGTCACCGTGGTGGGGCCGCCCGGCTTGCTCTCGAGGTCGATCGCGCCGTCGTGCGCCTTGACGATCGAGTGCACCATCGAGAGGCCGAGCCCTGTCCCCGCGCCCTTCGGCTTGGTGGTGAAGAAGGGCTCGAACGCGCGCTGGAGCACGGCGCTGTCCATCCCGACCCCCGTGTCGCGCACCACGAGCACACCGTACGGCCCCTCGTGCAGGCCGGGGTGCAGCCGCACCACGCTGTCCCGGAGGTAGCGCGGCTCGACGACGATCTCGAGGACGCCGCCCGCCGGCATCGCGTGCGCCGCGTTGGTGCCGAGGTTCATCAGAACCTGGTGGATGGAAGTCGGGTCCGCGAGGATGCGGGGCGCCTGCGCATCGACGGTGAGCCGGAGCTCGATGCCGGACGGGAGCGTCGCGCGCAGCAGCTTCGCGGCCTCCTCCACCGTCCGGCCGATCGCGAGGGGCACGCGCTCAGCGGGCTGCCGCCGGCTGAAGATCAGGATCCGGTCCACCAGCTCCTTCCCCCGCGCCGCCGCCTTCAGCAGCTGGGCCCGGTCCGAGTCCGCTTCCTCGACCGTCTTGGCTTTCCCCATCAACTCCGCGTAGCCGACGATGCCGAAGAGGATGTTGTTGAAGTCGTGCGCGATCCCGCCGGCCAGCGTGCCGATCGCCTCCAGCTTCTGCGCCTGACGGAGCTCGTCCTCCAAGCGGCGCCGCTCCGCGTCCGCAGCCCGGCGCGCGCTGATGTCCACGATCGAGGCGAGGATGAACATGCCCTCCCCCGTCGCCACCGGCGTGAGCCCGATCTCCACCGGCACCTCCGCGCCGTCCTTGCGCAGCCCGAACAGGTCCCGGCCCGCACCCATCGCGCGGACCTTCGGGTCCGCCATGAACCCGCCGCGGAACCCGGTGTGCCCGGTTCGGAAGCGCTCGGGCACCAGGGTCTCGATCGACTGGCCCAGCAGCTCCTCGCGCGCGTAGCCGAACAGCCGCTCGATCTCCCGATTGACCAGCACGATCTTGCCCCGTGCGTCGGTCATCAGGAGACCGCTCGGCGACGACTCGACCGCGGCCCGGAGCCGTAGCTCCGTGGCGCCGGTGACTTCGGGGCTCATGGGAGAAAGGTCGCCCGACCAATTCCGACTTGGCAAGTCGGATACACGGGAGAAGGGCCCGGGCGACGCCATTTACCCGTTGACTCACCGCACGGCGGCTCTAACTTTCCGGCACCCAAGCCACCCCTCCCGCGCGATGGCGGTTCCGCCGGAACCGTAGCCGGGCGACGGTGGCTTGCGACGTTAGAGGAGGCAGCATGGCGGGCAAGAAGAGCGATTACCTGGCGCGGCCGGTCGTGTCGATCGACATCAAGCAGCACGACGTGCGACCGCTGGTGGACGCGATGAACGAGATGGCGTTCCAGGCGCGGAACCTGGGGCGCGCCGCCCGCATCTACGACGCGATGCTCGCCGACACGGAGTGCTCGATCATCGTCTGCATGGCCGGCTCGCTCTGCTCGGCCGGACTCCGGGACGTGTTCATCGACCTGATCGAGCACCGGATGGCCGACGCGATCGTCTCGACCGGCGCGAACATCGTGGACCAGGACTTCTTCGAGGCGCTCGGCTTCCGGCACTGGCGCGGCGAGATCCGGGTGGACGACGACGAGCTGCGGCGCCTGGCGATCGACCGCATCTACGACACGTACATCGACGAGGACGAGCTGCGGATCTGCGACGAGACCGTCGGGAAGATCGCGGACGAGATGCTCGCCAACGGCGGGCCGCGCGCCGTCAGCTCACGCGAGTTCCTCCGCGAGATGGGCGCGTGGCTGGAGCGCGAGCGGCCGGGGACGAAGTCCATCGTCTCGGCGGCGTACCGCGCCGGCGTGCCGATCTTCGTCCCGGCTTTCTCCGACTGCTCCGCCGGCTTCGGCCTGGTCCACCACCAGACGCACCATCCGGACGGATACATCGCGCTGGACTCGGCGGCGGACTTCCGGGAGCTGACGCAGCTCAAGCTGGCTGCTGGCGCGACCGGGCTGCTCATGGTCGGGGGCGGCGTACCCAAGAACTTCGCGCAGGACGTGGTCGTGGCGGCGGAGGTGCTGGGGCACGACGTCGAGATGCATCGGTACGCGATCCAGATCACCGTCGCCGACGAGCGCGACGGGGCGCTGTCGGGCTCGACGCTCCGCGAGGCCAACTCGTGGGGGAAGGTGAAGCTGGGCGAGGAGCAGATGGTGTACGCCGAGGCGACCGTGGCGCTGCCGCTGGTGGCGGGGTATGCGTATCACAAGGGCGCCTGGCGGGCGCGGACCGTGAAGAACTATGCGCAGCTGTTCGCGGGCAACGTCGCCAAGATGGGAGGCTGAGAACTTCAGATTTCGGAGCGGTTGCCAGACGCCAAGTTGCCAGTGGTTGCCAGCTGTTAGTGAGCGGCCGGAGGCGTATCGCTGAACTTGCGAAGAAGCCCGTATACCGTCTTCGCGCATTCGTCACGCGTGGCGTCGAGCTTTGCGAGTTCTTCCGGTCGGAAGTAACCGAGCGATACCACGAGGTCTATGATCGCTTCGATCTCGTCCAGGGACGCCCTCGCAATATCGAGATGTTTGCGGAATTCCCTGCTACCGCGCCGGCTCGCGCCCTCGGCGATGTTGAGCGCCACGCTATAGGACGCCCGGCGCCACTGATCGGCAAGAGCCGTGCCTTCGGACGCAGGTAGGTGGGTTATCGCCGCTGCCGACAAGACGGCAACCGACCGTGCGTGCTGCCACGCCTTCAGCTGTTTGAAGTGGCCCACGGCGCAACGCTAGGGGCCAGCCTCCGAACCCGAGCATCGAAGTCACGCTGCTCGTTCCGTATTCCCGCAGCTCGTCTCTGGTAACCACTGGCAACTTGGCGTCTGGCAACTACCCGGACCTCTCATTCCTAAGCTCCGCCTTCTCGCCGCGCCGCAGGGTGATGACGGCCACCTGCGCCGCGTGCCCGAGCCTGAACGGGATGCCCCAGTAGCCCGTGCCGGGATGGATGTACAACAGCGATCCGCCGCGTTGGTGCGCGCCCATCGCCAACTCCAGGAAGGGGCTCGCGAGGCACCAGCCCAGGCGCGGGAACGCGAGCTGGCCCCAGTGCGTGTGGCCGCTGAGGGTGAGCGCGACGCCCCGCTGCGCCAGCGCGGGCCAGAGCGCCGGGTTGTGGGCGAGCGCGAGGACGAAGCTCCCGCTGGGAACGTCGCGCAGCGTCCGCTCGACGTCGGGCGCGACCTCGCCGTCCCGTCCGCCGGCGGGATCACCGGTCCCCGCCACCACGAAGCGCGCGCCGTCCCGCTGCAGCAGGGCCGAGCGGTTGACGAGCAGAGTCAGCGGGAGCGCCTCGAGCCGCGGGCGCAGCTCGTCCCATCCGGAGTAGACCTCGTGGTTCCCCGGTATCGCGTACACCCCCAGCGGCGCCGCGAGGGATCCCAGTGCCGCCGCATAGTGCTCCACGTCGCCCGGGAAGTCGTCGACGAGGTCGCCGGTGACGGTGATGAGGTCGGGTCCCGCATGGCGCACCGCGCCGCGCACGCGCTCGAGATAGCGGCGCGAGGTGTGCGGCCCCACGTGCAGGTCGGAGATCTGCGCGATGACGAGGCCCTCGAGCGCGCGCGGCAGGTCGGGGAACGCGGCCACGAGGCGCCGCACCTCGAGGCGCCGGCTCCCGGCGTAACCCGCGACCCACGCCGCGACGAGCAGGAGCGCGGCGCCCAGCACCGCCGCGCGGCCCGCGGCGCCGGCGTGGCCGAACGGGAGCCCCACCAGTGCGCCCGCGATCCCCACGGGCGCCAGCAGGAGGACGAAGAACTGCGCGTACCAGAGCGGCCGGAAGACCAGCAGGCGGACGGCGGTGCCCGCGTACAGCCCGGCGGCGCGCGTCGCGATGAACACGCCCAGCGGGGCCAGCGTGAGCAGGACGTAGATCAGGACGGCGGCCGCGGCGCCGCCGGGCAGCAGCGGCGCCAGCAGCGCGCCCACCACGAGCCAGCATGCGGTGAGGACGGCCAGGACGATGGCGACGAACGTCGCGACCTCACGGCGCTGCCGCGCCGCCTGGCTCTCCGCCATTCCGGTCCCGGGCATGGGCGGGTAATCTACACGGCCTGATGACAGGGCCCGGCCCGAGCCCGCACACCGCCTTCCAGGCGGTCGCTCTGCCGCATCTCGAGGCGGTGTACCGCTACGCCTATGCCCTCGCCCGCGACCGGTCCGTGGCGGAGGACCTCACCCAGGACACCTTCCTCCAGGCGCTGCGCCACTGGGACCAATTCATTCCGGGAACCAACGCCAGGGCCTGGCTGTTCACCATCTGTCGCAACCTCTTCCTCCGGCAGCGCGAACGCCGCGCCCGGGAGGAGCCGACCGAGGCCGCCGCCCTCGACGGCCTAGCCGCCGATGCCCAGGCCTTCGCCGCCCCGTCCGACGGGGGGCGTGCCCTGTTCGACGCGCCCGAGCTGGGCGACGTCATCCGAAGGGAGCTGGACAAGCTGCCTGTCGAGTACCGTGAGGTCGTCGAGCTGTCGGATCTGCAGGACCAGTCCTACGCCGACATCGCGCAGGTGCTCGGGGTCCCGCTCGGCACCGTGAAGTCGCGCCTGTTCCGGGGCCGCCGGATGCTGCAGGAGGCGCTGGTGGACTACGCGCGCGATGCCGGGCTCCTTCCTCCTCCCGGGAGCGACGACGAATGAGCGACTGCCAGGAAGTCATCCGGCAGCTCTGGGAGTACCTGGACGGAGAGCTGCCCGAGGGCGAAGCGGCGGAGATCCGGCTCCACCTGTCCGAGTGCGCCCACTGCAATCCGCAGTACGAATTTCAGCTCGGCCTGCTGGAGGCCCTGGTCAAGGCGTACGCGGCGCGCGAGGTGCCACAGCCCGAGTTCATCCGCCGCCTCAAGGCGGCGCTCGACGTCATCGGCGACGACCTGACCTAGCCGGACGGCGGTTGAGGGCTCCCGCGCCGCGCCGTACATTGGTGCGCGCATGGACGTCCGCGGCATCAGGCTGCATCGCCACCCTGCGATCGATCTGTCCGCCCTGGCCGGAGCGCTGGTCGCCGCCTTCCTGTTCCTGCGGCTTTCCGGGGCCCGCGCGGAGTCGCTGGCGATCCCGAGGATCACGCCGCAGTTCAACGGCGACTCCGCATTCATCACCACCCGCATCCTCAGCGAGAACTTCCGGAACCGCGTCACCGGCAGCCCGTGGGCCCAGAACGCGGCCGCCTACCTCGCCGCGCGGTTCCAGATGCTCGGCCTGAGCCCGGTACGCCAGGACTTCCCGATCGTCATCAAGAGCGTGCAGCTGCGCGGCAGCAACATCTACGCGCGCAGCAAGGGCCGCGACGGCGGCACGATCGTGCTCCTCGCTCACTACGACGGACAGCCGACCTCCGACCAGTCCGCGGGCGACAACGCCGCCGGCGTCGCGGTGCTGCTCGAGCTGGCGCGCGTGCTGGAGAAGGCGGGCCACCGCCATTCCTTCGTCTACGTCGCCGCCGACGCGACGGAGTGGGGCATGGCGGGCACGCGCCACTTCATCGAGGGTCTCGAGGACCCGCGGCAGATCGTCGCCGCGATCTCGCTCGACCACGTCGAGAACGGCCAGGGCGGCGGCATCCTCATCGACGCCGAGGGGATCGAGGACGATTACGCGCCGCTGTGGCTGCGCCGCGGGGCCGAGGAAGCGTTCCGGATCGGGAGCGTGCGCACGACCGACGTCGGCACGCTGGAGGAGTGGATCCACCGCGCGCTCGGCATCTCGCTCACCGACCAGGGCCCGTTCATCGACGCCGGCATCCCGGCGATCAATCTCCAGGTCCAGTCGCGCCGGCCGGCCTACGCGGCCTTCCTCTACCATACGCCGGGCGACCGCTGGGAGACCCTCGACCGGCGCTCCTTTCCGTTGCTGGGAATCGGCGTCGAGCGCCTGGTGAGAGCGCTCGACGCGGGCCCCCTGCCGCACGGCCCGGTGCACTATCTCGCCCTGGGCGACGACCGGATGGTGAAGGGATTCGCCATCCTGCTGGCGGCCATCGCGCTGTTCGTCCCGCTGGGGCTGGCGACCTGGGAAGCGTGGCTGGCGGCCCGCGCCGACCCGGCGTCCCGGCTGGCCCTCCGGGCCGAGCTGGTGCGGGCCGGCGGCTGGTGGCTGATCGGCGTGGTCGGCCTCCTCGCCACCTGGTCCACGGTGCGCCTGGCGATGCTGCCGGAGTACGAAGACGCCCCTCCCGCCGTGCGCGACCCGTTCCTCTACTCGACCCGCTGGGTCGCCGTCCTGGCGGTCCTCCTCATCATGGTGGTGGTGGGGCTGTTGCTGAACTCGATGCGTCGCCGGCCGGGACTCACGCTCTCCCACCCGCTGGCGGGGCGCGCCACCGCGCTGACCACGCTGCTCGTGGTCGCGGTGGTGACGCTCCTCCAGGATCCGTTCGCGGCCGTCTGGCTGTTCGTGCTGGCGGCGTGGCTGTGGCCCTGGATCGGGCCCACGAGGCGGCCGCTCACCGGCGCGGCCAGCGCGCTGATCGTGCTGGCCAGCGCCGTGCCGCTGGGCGTCGCGATCGCCGTGCTCGCGCGCCCGCTCAACGTCGGCGTGGAGATCGGCTGGTACCTCTTCCTGCAGGCCGCGTACGGCACGTGGAGCGGTCTCACCGTCGTGATGTTCATCGTGATGGTGTTCGCGGCTGTCCGGCTGGTGGGGACGGCGACGACGCGGTTGCTGCCGTCGGAAGGGGACTAGCGCGCCCCGGGCCTGCGGCTTCGCGCGACCGCGGCCGCTCCGGAGCGCTCCGGCGCCCGCCGGCCTGATCCCGCCTGCGGTGCGCGCCCTCTGCTGGCTCGTCCTTCTCGCGTCCGCCGCGCCGCTCCGCGGCACGGCGCAGGTGCCCGCCGCCGGCGCCCCGCGCGAGCCGCTGCGGATCCTGGCCGTGGGGGACATCAACCTCGCCCGCGCGGTGGCCCGCGACTACATCGTGCCGGGCCGAGGCGCCGAGGTCTTCGCCTCGGTCCGGAGCGGCCTGCATGCCGCCGACATCGCGATCGGCAACCTCGAGAGCGTGATCGTGGACCGCGGCACCGCGACCGACACCGCGCGGGCGCCCGCCTTCGCGGCGCCGAAGGCGGCCGCCGCGCTGCTCGCGGACGCGGGGTTCGCGGTGCTCGGCACGGCCAACAACCACGCCTGGGACCTCGAGGGCCACGGCTTGCTGGAGTCGCTGGCCCACCTCGACACCGCCGGCATCGCACACGCCGGCACGGGCCCGACGCCCGCAGCCGCGCTGCGGCCGGCGGTGGTGCAGCGGAAGGGTTGGACCGTGGCGGTGTTTTCGGTCACGCGCATCTTCAACTATCCCGACCTGATCGTGCAGGGGCACCCGGCCGAGTGCTGCGTCGCCTGGGCCGACACGTCGCGGCTGCAGGCGGCGATCAAGACGGCCCGGGACTCGGGCGCCGACCTGGTGCTGGTGATGCTGCACGCCGGGCGCGAGTACCGGGACCTCCCGCCCGCCGACGTGGTCGCGACGGCGCGCAGCCTGGTCCGCGCCGGCGCGGACGCCGTGATCGGCCACCACCCCCACGTGCCGGAGGGCGTCGAGTGGGTGAACGGC
>Ga0335082_10001856_pt1 | contig 22597 bp, 29 predicted proteins | sample Lox_Sample_41_FD_206718 | JGI IMG/M metagenome (GOLD analysis project Ga0335082, IMG submission 206718) | Soil microbial communities from Loxahatchee National Wildlife Refuge, Florida, United States - Lox_Sample_4.1 | ecosystem: Environmental > Terrestrial > Soil > Wetlands | place: USA...
GCCCATCCTTCTCCGCACGATTCTCGCAGCGCAAAAGGCCGGGTCGTCTCGTATCATGATAATGGCCGATCCCATCACCCGGCGAATAGTGCAGCGCGCGCTGTTCTTCACCGGGAGACTTCCCGAACCTGTCGAGTGGATAGACGCAGCCGCTGACGATTCTTTTTCCCAACGATTGCTCCTCATTGCCAATCAGGCGCCCAACGGACGTTTGGTTTTGATCGACGGAAACAGAACGTATCATCCGTCTTTACTCCGTAAGGCCGCTGAATGGAAAGATGGGCGCACGGCGTTGGTATTGGCGAGCGGCGACGAGCTTGCCGGTATTTGTGCGCTCCCTGTCGAGATGCTCCGTGATTTCGCGGTGCGTTGTCCAGCGCAAGCCGGAACGCTCAACGAACTGCACGCGTCGCTCGGCGAAATGTACTCGGTCGTTTCCATGCCGGTCGCGGAGGACCAGTGGCAGCGCGTCGATTCTCCGGAAGACCGCCTGTCCGCCGAACGAAAACTGGACCGCTGGCTGGTCAAGCCGACGGACGGCATCTACGCGCGATTGAATCGCCGGATCTCCATACCGATCAGCCGCCAGCTCATTAAACTCCCGATCACCGCTAATATGGTCACGTTATTCACGCTCGGAGTCGGTCTTGTTTCCGGCATATTCTTCGCTCTTGGCGGTTATTGGAACACTCTGCTCGGAGCGGTCCTTTGTCTTTGGGCCAGCATCTTGGACGGGTCCGATGGCGAGGTCGCGCGCCTGAAACTTTTGGAATCTGATTTTGGCTGCTGGCTGGAAACAATCTGCGATTACCTTTTCTACTTGATTCTTTTTGTCGGCATGACCGTCGGCCTGTGGAGGAGTTCGGGTTCGAATGTATACCTGGTGGGCGGTGTCCTGCTGCTCTTTGGAGCCATTGCAACTTTTCTAGCCACCGCATGGGAGAGGCATCGCCTTGCCGCCGGGCGTCCCGAGCAGCTATTAAAAATCTGGCAGGGTCATGCGGAGAGCCGGCCATCGAATCCTTTCTTGTACTTCGGGCGGCATTTGGAATTCATCATCCGGCGCTGCTTTTTCCCTTATGCACTGCTCTTCTTTGCGCTTTTTAACATCATGAACGTGGCGTTTGTTCTTAGCGCGCTAGCGGCCAATCTGGTTTGGCCCATCGCGCTGTACTCTTCGCGCACCTTCGCCGGTGCCCGGAGGCCGGCGGTAGCAAGGCCTGCGGCTTCTGCTCCCCCGTCACAAGCAGCGCATGAATATGCGACAGGTTTGCCTTGATCCTCCATTGTTAATCCCGCGCGCAGCGCGGTGGGGAAGCTTCCGCGTGTGCGCCGCCAAAGGTGCGGCAAGCTGTGAACCCGATGCAGGAGATTGAAACTGGCAATTTTGCCGCCCCACGGTGGGTGATTCTTCCGCCGGATTCCATCCGTGTCGTGAACTGGAACATCAATCGTGGTCTGAAGCTGCAAAGGGTTATCAAGTTCCTGGCCGCCGCTAAGGCCGACATTATTCTTCTACAGGAATCGGATCTGAATGCCCGGCGAACGCATCGCCTCAACGTGGCCAGGGAAATTGCACAGAATTTGCAAATGAACTATGTCTTCGGGCGCGAGTTCCAGGAATTGACGCAGGGAACTCGTGAGTCACCTGCGTATCACGGGCAGGCGACGCTGTCGCGCTGGCCGCTATCGAATTCGCGTATCCTGCGATTTCAGAAGCAATCCAATTTTTGGCGCCCACACTGGTTCCTTCCTCACCTCGAGCCGTTTCAGGAGAGAATCGGAGGGCGCCTGGCGCTAGTATGTGAAGCGAACGTCGCGGGAAAAACGGTCATCACCTATAATCTGCACCTGGAAAGCAAAGGCGATGACGAGTTGCGCTGCTCTCAGATAGAAGAAACGCTGGAGGATTCCCGGCAGTACAACTTGAATACTCCCGTCGTGCTGGCGGGCGATTTCAATCTCGATGCGTCAAGGGGGCCGGCGGATTCCTTGATCGGCAAGGCACAGTTTCAGGATACATTTGTGAATCAGCACGTTCCAACCACACCCGGGTCGTTCCTGGAACCCGGTCGAAGCATCGACTGGATTTTTGCCCGCGGACCCCTTCACGCTAATCAGCCTCAGGTCATACGGTCGGTGTCGGCCTCGGACCATTACCCTCTTTCGATCTGCCTGGCTTTCGCTTAGCTGATTGAGTCATCCAAGCCGAGGGGAGGTTCTTCTCCGCCGCGGTTTCCGGCCGATACGCTCACAAATTCACAAAAGGACAAGGGTGAATCGCGAATCGGTGAATTGGTAAGGTCCCGCATGCGGCCGAGAGCACAGAAATTGGAAGCTCAGCGGTCCGCAGCGAGCAGCCGCGCGACTCGGATTGAAGCGCATCGCACTGTTTTACAATATGAAACGACTCGCCATCAGGCCACGTGCGGCGCATTGTCAAGCTGAACTCCTGCGCGGGTAGCGCCTCCGAAGGGTTGCATCGTGGCGCGCGCGACATATTTTGGCTGCTTCGTTTCTCTTGGAAGGCCTGACCAATTCAGCGCACCCACCCCATGTGGGCGAGTGAACTATCGAACGGCGGATGCGCAAATGGAGAGCAACAAGAATGGCAATAAGAATCACAATCGCGCATATCACTATCAAAGTGTTTGAGGTTATTGGCGTCTTTGATGGATTCTCTTGTGACTTAGAAATTGGTTTATGGACCATGGTCGTCTTTCACTGCAAATCGTCCACCCGAGCAGGCGCCTGCGGAGCTCTGCTTTCCGAGCAACGGCCGAATTCCCCGCATCGCATTTTCACCTTCCTCCCCCAATTCTAATTTCACCCAACAGAGTTACCGCCACGTACATGGGGCGTTGTTTCGAGTTCCTGCTTCACTTTTTCAACTCCTTCATCGACTTTGGCCTGCACCACAGTTGCGTCCGCAACCGACACAAACCGCCCGAACTTGTCATGCATAACGAAGCGCGTGCTAGTCGTCCTCTGGCCGACGGCTATGGCATGACGAAGCCCGATTATTGTTAGTCATTCATCAGCGGCCATTCGCTGGCTCATGCAGCAACTTGCTTGCCACTCACGTACGTGCCGGTCATTGAATCTGAAGGCAGATGACACACCTGTGCATCGCCCTTTCATCCGTCAGGACCTCGACGTGACTGTCGGCCCCTCGCCATGAATGGCGGCCGAATCGGATTGCTTAACGGAAGTCTAGTGCCCAACCTGGTTTCCTTTGCATTGAAAACAGGAAGGTTGGCCGATTCTCCTGCAACGGCCCTTCAATTGGACACTCAGATGCTTCATGGCAGAGGGTCTAAAGGGAGATTGCCAGTGAACTACGCATCTAGCTCTGCAAATTATGGCTCCCGCCCCTACTTGGGGACAGGGGGCACTCGCTCTCAAGTTTCGGTAAGAACGGCCAAGAAAGTACGGCTGACCTCGGGTGGGACGGCCAGCCGGCGTTCCCTCACTGTCGCCAGCGTTCGACCGGAAGGACGAGAGTGGGAAGCCTTCCAGGAAATGTTTCGGACCTCACATTCGAAATTCCTCAGACTGGCTTACGGCGTTTTGCGAAATCAAGAAGATGCCGAAGACGCGGTCCAGGATGCGCTGCTTTCCGCCTATCTTCACTTGCGCTGTTTCGAAGGCCGCTCAGCAATTACGACCTGGTTCACTCGCATCGTGCTGAACGCCTCATTCATGATCCGGCGAAAACACACTTCCTCCCGGATCGATTCCTTTCCGGATTCCTGCACCGAAGATATTCCTTGGACTGAAAAGATACCGGCCTACCAGCCTGATCCGGAGATGCATTGCGCGGAGAAGGAGACTTTCAAGCAGGTCGATGTTCTGCTTGGCCAAATGAGCCCCATTCTCCGGCAGGCGTTTACGATGACTTATTACGACGAGATGTCCAACAAGCAGGCCAGCGCCATGCTGGGGATTACTATGGGTACCTTCAAGTCCCGGCTCTTCCGGGCCAAGCAACATCTTTTGGTTCAGACGCAGCGTTCGCTTGTGGCCCCTATTCGCAGGGCGACGCATTCTTCATATTCCCACACCAAGACTACTCTTCAGGGTCTCACCACCAAGCCCACGGAGATTTCTTCCTAGGAAATGGCTTTTTCATGACAAGTCACACACCGCCATTCTCTGGTTTCCAAAGGCGCCCAATGTCCGCGACGGAAACGAATTCCATCCAGACATCGAAGCAGGAATGGCTTGCCCAGATGGAAACCGTGCTGGAAGTCCTCAATGAGGGCGTCCTCATTGCCGACGACCGGAATCGGATTCTCTTTGCCAACTCGCGTTTTGTGGAAATGACCGGCATTCCCCGGCAAGACCTGATGCGATTTGATCCCGCTCAATTCTATTCCTCGGAGGAGAGGGATTTTCTCAGGCAGCAGATCGAAGTCGCCTTCCAAGCGGGACACAATCGTTATGCTTTTTTTCTTCCTCGAAAGGGTGGCGGTCGGTTACCAGTCATCATCAGTTCACAGGTATTCCGGAATTCCGGCGGCCAATTTGGGATCGTAACCTTCACGGATATCTCTGAACAGGTCCGCGCCGAAGAGGAACTTCGCTCCGCCAATGTGAAACTTCAAAATCGCCAAATGGAAATCGAGGAGGACCTGAGACTCGCGGCTCAAGTGCAGAACAGCCTCGCGCCGAAATCCCTCGTCTGGGACACCATGAGCGTTGACGCTTTCTATCATCCCGTGCACTCCATCGGCGGCGATTTCGCGCTGGTAAACTCGCTGGACCACGAGAATCTTAGTCTGCTCGTCTGCGATGTTTCCGGCCACGGCATCGGTTCCGCCTTGGTCGCCAATCGCATCTACTCTGAGACGACCACTCACCTGCGCAGCGGAATGCCATTCGTCGAAATGTTCGGGGAGTTGAACCGCTTCCTCATCGAGGACATCGCTGGCTCAGGAATGTTCGTCACTGTAGCCGCCGCGCGGATCAATGTTCAACGACGCGGACTGGTTTTCGCAGGGGCTGGCCATCCCCCGGCAATGCTGGCGCGTCGCGGACAACCCCCCGTGCTGCTCGAATCCCGAAGCATGATTCTCGGCGCGCTGCCGGACGCCGTGGATCTCACCAGCAACTTGGAGGAGGTCCAACTCCAGCCGGACGACCGCATCGTCCTGTATACCGACGGAATCACCGAAGTTTTCAACTCCCGCGGGGAAATGCTCGGCATCCCGGGCGTCCAAGAGATTGTGCGGCAAGCGTCGTTCCTCCCTGCAGCAGAAATGAAGCAGGGCATTCTGGATGGCGTTGCTGCTTGGCGGGAAGGTCCGCCAACTGATGATGTTTCCCTCATGTTGGTGCACGTTCGGTGAAATGGATTGAATCTACTGATCAAGGAGAGACTCATGATATCTAGAAACACGGGAATTCTTGCTGCTGTCGCATTATTCTTAGCAGGGCAGTTCATTCCAACCGGCAACGCACAACAGGTTCCGGCTCCGGTAAAGGCGGTTCAGTTTACTGGCCTCACCGGCGTCAAGGACAATACAAAAGGAACTCTGAGCGTTGAGAACGGAAACCTGCATTTTGTCCACGGAAAAGTAAGCTCCGATGTGAGCGCCAGCTCCATCCAAGACGTCACCACCGGCGCCGATAGTCGACAATCCGGTGGCAAGACCGCCGGCGTCGCGGGTATGGCTGCGCCCTACGGCGGCGGCCGCCTCCTAAGTTTGTTCCGCACAAAAATCGATGTCCTCACCGTTCAGTATCGCGATGCTGACGCCAGTCTGCACGGTGTTATTTTCACGATGCCCGTCGGCACTGCAGAGGCAATCAAGAATGAGCTTCTCGCCCAGGGCGCGCATACCACTTCCACGGGAGGATCAATTGCAGCCTCAACTACCGCCATCACAGTTCCCAACAAGGAGCAAAAACAATGAAACTCATACTAAATGCATCTATCCGATTGTCCGTGTTGATTCTCGTTCTCGCCGCTTGGCCACTGTTCGCTCAGAAGAACCAGCCCGCCAAGGTCAAGGCAGGAGCGATTCAAGTCGCGATGATTCAATCTGACGAAATCAAACTCCCGGCTGAATTTCAGGTCGCCCTCTACGAAAACCTCATTCACCAGCTTGAGAAGCAGGGTTTTCAGCATGTCTATCGCGACGGCGACCGCAACGCTTCCACTATCGCCGACCTCGTTGTTCTCCACAGCACAGTTCGGGGCTTCAAGGCCGGCAGTGAGAAGGCCCGGCAAATGACCACCGTTTACGGCGCCACGTCGATCACGGTCCATTGTCAATTCGAACGGCTGGACGGAACGTCGCTACTGGAGCGGGATGTGAACGGCAAGGTCCGGTTCTTTGGCGGAAACCTCAGAGCTACATACGACTTCGCCAAGAAGGCCGCCAATGTCGCACATGAAAACTTTTCCGCGCCAACCAGCTAGTAACGACCACGAACGATCGTCAGTGCAACGAGGATGCCTGCTGTTGATGATGGCATTGCACAGCAATCCCAGTTTGCTCTCGGCAGTGCGTGGAGCGGTGGAACATCTAGCTGAAACTTTGGGATTCCCGGAGAGCCAATGCCGCTCGATCACTCGCGCAGTCGATGAAGCTCTTACCAATATCGTCCGGCATTCCTATGGGAACCGCGTCGACCGTCCTATTGCCTTGCGGTTTCGAAGGGCCCATCGCAATCTTGACGGCCTGGTCCAACACGGCCTCGAAATTCTCCTTTGTGACCGGGGCCCTGCAGTTGACCCCAGCCAGTTAAGAGGTCGGCCCCTTGAAGAAATTCGGCCAGGCGGATTGGGATTGCATTTCATCAACCAGGCCATGGATACCGTGGAGTTCACCCGCAGAGGTCCTACTAACAGGCTGCGACTCGTCAAGTATTTGGCGCCGGAGAGCAACGCTTCTTGACGGAGAAAACATTATGCAGATTTTTGCCCGGCGCCAAGACAAAACGACAATCTTCGACCTCTCGGGGGACATCGACTTTGCGAATTCCCCGGAACTCCGCCAAACGTTGTTGCGAGAGATCCAGGAAAGCCGCACCCCCCGTGTGGTCTTGAACCTAAGCCAGATACGTTACATCGACAGCTCGGGTATTGCTTCTCTCGTCGAGGGATTGAAAGCCTCCCGCGATCTTGGCTCCCGCTTCATTTTATTTGGGCTCAGCACCGCCGCCCGCGAGACTCTGCAACTCTCCCGCCTCATCAGGGTCTTTGAAGTCTACGACAACGAAGTACAGGCACTGGCTTCCTGATATGGAAATCATCTCCCAGATCGGCGGCAGCACCCTGGATGGTCTCAGCTATGTTGGGTCTCTCGCGACACTTGGCGCGCGGGCTGCCTACTACACATTAGTGGCTCCGTTTCAAGGTAAGCCCCTACGGCTCCAACGCGCTGTATCCCAAGCCATGGACGTCGGCGTCCGCTGCTTGCCGATCCTTTCCCTGATTACCTTCTTCATTGGCCTGATCCTGGCACTTCAGGCGGCCTACGAGCTTCGCAGATTCGGCGCAATAAGCGCCGTCGCCACTGCCGTCGCTGTTTCCATGTCCCGCGAGCTCGGCCCCTTAATCACCGCCATCGTCGTCATCGGACGCTCTGGTTCTGCTTTCGCTGCTGAAATTGGAACCATGAAGGTGAGCGAGGAGATCGACGCCCTGGAAACGATGGCCATCAGTCCCATTCGTTTTCTTGTTGCGCCAAAGTTCCTGGCCATGCTGGTGATGTTGCCTTGCTTGACCATCTGGGCCAACGCCATGGGTATCCTGGGGGGCTCATTATTCGGCGTCGCTCAAGCAGATTTCACTTTTGTGCGCTACCTCCAGGCTTCGATCGACTCCCTGCTCCTGCGGGATATCACCACGGGATTGGTGAAGAGCGTGATGTTTGGCATCACCATCACCGCCGTTGGATGCCTCGAAGGGCTTTTAACGGGCGGCGGAGCGGAAGAGGTCGGCCGCTCGACTACCCGCGCCGTGGTCATGTCCATTTTCCTGGTTGTGGTCGTGGACTTGTTCTTCACGACCCTCTTCTTCTTTGCGGGTGATCGATGACAACGAACCCTGTGCTTCCGGCCACGACTACTGAACCTGTAATTTCGCTGCGTAATTTGCGCGTCAGTTACGGAGAACGCGAGATTCTTCACGGGATTAGCTTCGACGTCACACGAGGGGAAACGCTGGTGATCCTGGGCGGTTCGGGGTCCGGCAAGAGCACGCTTCTTCGCACTCTCGTCGGTCTCGAAAAACCCCGCGCCGGTGAGATTTGGATCAAAGGCAAGGACCTCGCGAAAACCTCCGCGGCGGAAATGGACGAAATTCGAACGAAGATCGGGATGTCCTTCCAGGGCGGAGCCCTGTTCGGCTCGATGACCGTAGGCGAAAACGTGGCTCTCCCTCTTCGAGAACACACACGGCTGGAGGATTCCACGATCGAAATCATGATTCGCCTCAAGCTGGAGCAGGTGGGGCTCGAGGGATTTGAATACTACATGCCTGCGCAGCTCAGCGGCGGCATGAAGAAACGCGCCGCCGTCGCCCGCGCTCTGGCCATGGACCCTGAGATCCTCTTCTTCGACGAGCCCTCCGCTGGACTGGACCCCATCATCGCCGCGGGCATTGACGAGCTGATTCTGCAACTCAAGCGCGCCTTCCGCATGACCATCATCGTGGTTACGCACGAGCTGGCGAGCGCTTTTTTGATCGCCGACCGCATGCTCTTGATTGATAAGGGCAACATCGCTGCCATTGGAACGACCGAGGAGATGCGCTCCAGCACACAGCCGCGAGTCCGGCAATTTCTGGATCGCATTGCCGAACCCGAAATTTCCGGGGAATTGGATTACCTGCAGATGCTGACGGCGGAGCATCCCCGGCCGCAGGGATCAGCAGGAAAGAAAGGATCATGATGCAACCTAGACGCGAGCAAGTGCTCGTCGGTCTGTTCGTGCTTGTTGCCGTGGCCGTGTTGTTTGGCACCGCGTTCGCCATGAGCGGCGCGTTTGGCCGCCCCACAACAAAATTTCACGCCTATTTTGCCTTCGCCGGGGGACTTGAGCCCGGCGCGACCGTGCGCTACGCGGGGGGACCCAAGGTAGGCCGCGTCGACAGCCTAAAACTCGATCCGCAGAATCCCGCGCGGCTGGACATCGTCTTCAGCGTTCAATCCGATCTTCCCGTCAAAACAGACAGCAGCGTAAAGATCATGAGCATGAGTCCGCTCGGAGACAACCACGTCGAGATTTTCCCAGGTAGCCCGCAAGCAGGGAGAGCAATCAATGGCGCTTTACTTCCCTCGCAAAAGTATGTCGACTTCAATGCTCTAACTGCACAGCTCAACGACTTGAACCCACAAGTTCAGGACCTGATTGAGAGCCTGGGTGATCGAGCCTCGGAAGTGAAAGAGACAATCGCGCGGGTAAACGACTTGCTCAACCCACAGAACCGAGCGAACCTGGCCGCGACACTCGCAAATACCCGTGGGCTGATTGAAGAAAACCGTCCCCAAATTAAAGAAACTCTTAGCAACGTAAGCGCCGTCAGCGAGAAACTGCAACCACTCCTCGAAGATTTTCGCAAGACCTCCGCGGAAGCGAATCAGGCATTGACCCATATCGACGCGATGGTCGGCGAAAACCGGACAGATGTTCGCCAAGCCGTTGTCGAGCTTCGACGCACGCTTACAAACATGACCGATGCCAGCGCACGCCTCGATCAAACGCTCGTCGTCAACTCGGAAAACATCGACGAATTGCTCGACAATCTGCGGCACGTTACCGAGAACCTTAAGGAATTCACCGCAACCATCAAGACCCGTCCTTACACCCTCATTCGCGCGAGCAATCCTCGCGAACACGTACCAGGGGAAAAACCATGAAATTCAGAACTCTAATTCCGGCGCTCGTGCTCTGTCTCGGAATATTCAATGGCTGCGGGGCCGCGCGGCCAAGCAAGTTTTATCAGCTAACGGTTGCCAGCGATAAGACATCGGAAGCGGATCCGGCTCCCTTCGCTGTCACTCTGCTGCTCGGTCCGATCACCACGTCGCACTTATACCGAGACGACCACATCGTCTACACCTCCAATGGTGAGGCGATGGGCACGTACGAGTATCAGCGATGGGCTGAGCCGCCATCCGAGATGATTGGCGATGTCCTGCTCCGCGAGCTTCAAAAGTCGGACCGGTATCAGCACGTCTATTCCCTGCGCAGTGACGCTCGCGGAGACTATGTCCTCCGCGGCCATTTGTATGACTTCCGGGAGATCACCGGTAACAGCTTGGCGGCCCGTGTGGCTTTTGAATTCGAGTTGCGTAACATCAAGACAGGGAGCGCTGTCTGGAGCCACTCTTACTCGCACGACGAACCCGTAAAGGGAAAGGACGTCTCGGCGGTCGTTGCGGCCCTGGACCGCAATGTCCAGAGTGGCTTAAGAGAAGTCATGGCAGGTCTGGAGCAGTATTTCTCGGGGCAAACCCAGACCACCGCTACCGCCACAGCTCCCTGATCGTCTCTACCTTTATATATACTATATATTCGCGCCTCCGTTCCGGATGGCTCGACGCAATCGGGAGTGATCATCGAGAGTCCCCCTTTCCTTGTAAGTGTTGCAGCTAAAGCACTTAAAGCTGTATTGTGCAGTGACTCCCGGCATGGCCGGGGCAGGCAGGCCGGACAAGCGATGAGCAAGTGTCAGGCTGGATTAGAGGTTAGAGGTTAGAGGTTAGAGGTTAGAGGTTAGAGGTTAGAGGTTAGAGGTTAGAGGTTAGAGGTTAGAGGTTAGAGGTTAGAGGTTAGAGGTTAGAGGTTAAAAGGGAGAAGGTCGTCGAGTGTTGATCGATGGATGGGGGCGCGGGGGGAATTGAGTTCCACCAACCGGCCCAAGTCCGCGCATGAAGATCGAATCATGATTTCGTCGCGCTGGGTGGCAGATCTGTGTCTGTTGATTCGCACGATTTGGGCAATGCGAATTGTTGGTGGTAAAATTGGGTTGAAAGGAATTTTCGATCCATGTCCAGAAAGAATTCGCCTTGTCTTTGGGTTGCAAGAACACTGCTATTTCTCATTGTGCCAGCCAGCGCGTGTGCACAATCACACGGCGTGTCCTCCCAGCAGTCGTCCTCCCAGGAGAGCCAAGATCATTCCCTGCTGCTTTACAACACACACACCGCTGAGCGGATGGAAATTATTTACCGCCATGGCGACCAGTACATTCCGGACGCGCTCGCCAAGCTCGATTATTTCCTGCGCGATCATCGGACGGGCGACGTGCGCCATTTCGATCCGCGGCTATACGATATACTCTATGATCTTAGCTCGTCAGTCGGGCGTCCCGGCGGCGAGATCGATATTATCTGCGGCTACCGCACCTCATCGACGAACGAATCTCTTCGCGCCCGCACCGCCGGAGTCGCAAAAAGCAGCTTGCACATTCAGGCAGAAGCGATCGACCTGCGCATGCCCGGCGTCGACACACTCAAGCTGCGCAAAGCGGCCCTTGGGCTGCGTCGCGGCGGCGTGGGCTACTATCCTCACTCTGACTTCGTCCATGTTGACACCGGCCGCGTGCGCCAGTGGTGCTTTGACTGCCCGGCCAGGCTGATCGCCGGGGATTAGTTCGAGTACGGATAACCCTTCTCAAGAGCTTTCTCGAGCGCGGCGTCATGCCCGTAGATGTCATCGTAAAAGTAAACGAGTCCGTCCTCACGCACGATCACAGTGGCGTAAACGATTAGCACCGGAATTGGGTGCGCGAGATTCAGCTGCTGATTTGGACTCCCGTTCATGGCTGCCTGGACGCGCTCCCTGTTCCAGTTCGGATTATTGCGCAAGACCCAAACAGCCAGATCGGCGGGTTTTTCCAAGCGAATGCAACCATGGCTGAAATCCCGCCGGGATTTCGAAAAGAATTCCTGCTCCGGCGTATCGTGAAGGTAGATGTTGTGGTTATTGGGAAAGATGAATTTCACGAGTCCGAGTGAGTTCTTCGGCCCCGGCGCCTGACGGATGAAGAGACTGCCTGCGCGGAGTTGCTCGAGTATGTCACTCGTCACCATTCCCGACGTGACAACATCCTGGCGGCCATTCACCACTTCGAATCCCTTTTTCGCCAAGTAGCCGGGATCGCGAGCGATACGCGGAAGGAATTCAGCTTTGGCGATGGAATAGGGAACACTCCAGTAGGGCCGGAATACGACATATTGCATGGTGCCGCTAAATATCGGCGTATCGTGGCCATAGGCTTTGCCTACAACTACGTTCATCTGCAAAGCGATTTTGAAGTTTTCGTCATAGGCGCGCAGGTGAAACTCCGGGATGTTCACGACGGTGGGTGACTCTTGATAGGAAACGGGCAGCCACCGCCATCGCTCGAGAGTCAGTTGCATCTGGCGTATTCGATTGGTGAGAGGAACATTGAGATCCGTTAATGTTTGCACCGTGATTCGTCCATCCGGGACCCGGCCAAGCCGCCGTTGAAAATTCTTGACCGCGTCCACCAGCGGGCCTTGATACACCGTTCCATCGGCGGAAACATTCGGCTGAGCCGGCAGGTCGCCTACCAGCCGGAGCAACCGTGTCAGTTGGGGGACGCCCGGATAAGAATCGCCAGGGGCGATTGTTTTTTGTATGGCGGGAAGTGGTTCGCCCTCATATTGCTTCGCAAGCTCCAAGTAAGTGTGCAGGGATTGGATCGTACGCCGGTAACCTGGGTACGGAGGTTCCACTTGAGCCAGGACACCAGCGACATCAGCTGCGTCCACAACATGCTCTTTCAGGAACTCGGACAAGTCATATTTTTTGGCCTCGACGTCGAGACCAAAGTCAAAATGTTTCGGATTCACCTTGCCGATGTGAAGGTCCGAGATATATCTCATCGCGCAAACGGTGAGCGCGGCGTCGAATCGCACCGCGTCCGCTTCGGACGGCTGCCCCGTCGAGGATTTGAGTTTCGCGAACCTGTCGGCCCAACGTGGCCCGTCGTAATCCTCGGCGGTCAATCCCTTTTGCTCCGCTTGCAACAGCAGGGTAATTATTTGCTGCGCCTGAGCGGTTGGCCTCCCTTCCCTGACCCACGGCAGGGAATACCCGTACGACTGGTAAAATTTCTGCATGTGCTTGCCGTAATCGCTGAAATCCGGCCAGCGCAGATCCGGGAGATTTCCCGCCTGGATAATGGCGTGCAACGACGCTTGGCCCTCAGGGCTGAGCTGCTGAGGCGCGGCCGCCGACTTCGCAGACGTTTCTGATTGCGGGCGCGCGCGCCTTGCCGAGACGATGCTTCGAGTCCACAAAAATGCGATTGCCAGAAGCGGCAGCATTAAAAGCAGGCTCTTGGAAACGCGCGATTGTTTCACGGGACTCCTCTTCGGTGCATGGCGATTCTCAACGGCTCGCTGGTTGCATGATCGAGACGCAAAGGTTATTACGCGGAATTCGCGTTTTGACTTCGCGACCGACCGAGCGGCCGGAGATCAGAGCAGAACGGCTCAAACGGAAAAAAGGCTCTACTTAATCGAGGCCTTGAAAACCCTCCGGCGCGTCCGAACATGTTCATGTTCTTGAACCTCGCGTGTACCTCAATCGTTTCAAATCCCTGCAGGATAGATGATCCGGAACGGTTTAAAGTTCAACCCTTATGATCGGCAGGCCGAACCACCACGTGGATCCTTGTTCGCTTGGCTATCTACAAATTCCAGGTGAGGCGCATCCTGTATCACCTCTGGCGGCTGAAGTCCTCGTGCTTCTATTCCCAGCTGGCGACCGGCGATGAGGGGCGGGAAACGACTGTGAAAGCGGGGACGAGGCGGACGGCGGCGTTTGATGGGAAGAAAATGGAAGAGGCCGTATCGAGTTCAATAGAAAGATGGATCAGCTCGCCGGGAAGGACGCGGAAAACGATGTTGGCGCCGCGTACCGGACTGATGCGAAATTCCGCGGCGGCGGCGAGTCCCGAAGAGGCCAATTCCGGAGGGGCGAATTGCAAAGGCCGCACGGAGCGATCGGCGAAGACGACGCAGTTCCAGCCAACATTACCACAGGCATTACTTTCGGGGAGGAGGTCATCCGGGGATAGATGTTGCGGCAGGAGCCGGAGGCGCAGCTGCCGGTATTCGTCCGCGGGAACCGTGGTTGGGACGCTTGCGTCGCCGGGCAAGCCCGCGAATCGAGAATCGCCGGTCGGCCCTGTCGGACGATTGACAGACACGTCCAAACTTGGTCGGTCGCTACCGGCCGGAATCGAACTCTCGCTGTTGGGCACTGCGACCACCAGCATTGCCTAAGTGCTTTCCGCTGCGTGGCATGCGCAAATCGCTGGTTTCTAAATGCCCCAGCCCTGCACTCCGGTTAAGGCTGGAACGTGAGATGCATTGCCTTCCTAGAGGAGAGCTTATGTCCACTTCGACGCAACACCCGGTTCAAACTTTGCCCACCCTTCCGGTGCAGCCCTTCCGCCTGGATGTGCCTCTCCACGATCTTCTGCAAAAGCCGCCCGACACCCCCCCACCGACGCGGGTGGAGCACGAGACCCGAACATCGCTTGCTCTGCCCGCGGCGGTCTTCCCCCAACATCCTGAGCTGCTGCATGAAATCGACGATGCCGACATCGCCGCGCACGAGGCCGTGCTCCGGACCGGCAAGCGACACTGGCCAGCTTCCAAGGTCATGAAGACCATGCGCGGCTGGATGACTCCGTATCTAAAGTCACGTGTCCTGCCGGGCGACTTTCAGCCGATCATCGCCTATCTCTTCACCGAATGGAAATGCAACCTGGATTGCCACTATTGCTGGTCCTACGACAACCGCATCAAAGGAATGACCGAAGACACGGCGAGGCGGGCCATTGACTGGCTTGAGTCCACACCGTGCCGCGTACTCGCACCGACCGGTGGTGAGCCGCTCATCCGACCAGACTTCGTACACAAAGTGATTTATTACGCAGCGAAGAAAGACTTCTGGGTCTACCTGGCGACGAACGCGCGGCTACTCCGGCCGGCGGTTACCGACCGCCTCGCGGACGCCGGCATTGCGACAGTAAATTTCGCGGTGGATACGATTAAGGAAAAGCCGGGGCTGCCGAAAGCTTTTGAGCACGTCCGCGGGAATTTTGAACACCTCGTCCGGCGGCAGTATCGCCACGGCTATACGGTGTTTTTCAACACCAACATCTGTCGCACCAACATTGATGATGTGAAAGAGCTCGCGACCATCGCGCACGAAAATGGGATCTCCATCACCTTCCACATCAACGAGGCCCCGATGATGGAGCAAGGGCACTTCAAGCATCTTCACGAAAACGACACATATATCCGGCAGGAAGACTTTCCTGTGGTGGACGATCTTCTTGACTGGCTCATCGACAAGCAGCGCCAGGGCTGGAAGATGGTGGATTCGATTCCTCGCCTCCAGAACATGAAAGGCTTCATGCGCGGCGCTGGCGAGCACTGGGGATGCCGTGCCGGACAGAACTGGCTGATCATCCGTACCAACGGAACTCTCGCGCCCTGCTTTCCCATGTACAACGCGTCGTACGACTGGGGCACCGTCGCCAATCAGAAGTTTGATGTCAAACAACTTGCAGAAATGAAAAAAGGCTGTGAGCCGAATTGCTTTTCAACGCTGGGATACAACGTCGCTTACTGCTACAGCGCGGCCCGCGTGATGAAGTGGATGTGGAAGCAAGCGATGAATGGATTCCAGGGCGTTACCGGGAGCTTTGAATAGCTCGTCCGAGAAATCTAAGGAAGGCTTGGAAGGGCAATGTCAGAACAAGAATTCGTTTCACTTCCAGAACAAAGGACCGCGGAGATTCCATTCGCGACATATAAGCGTCAGCAGGCCGCTCTCGCCCGGCGTCGCCTTTACCCGCTGACCGCCTTCTACAGCTTGTACGCAACTCTTGTGCTGGCTATCGCGTTTTCGACGAAGCATCCCTGGATCGCCGTCGCCTTTTTCTCCGCGGGCTGTGTGACCTGGACTCTTGTTGAATACCTCTTCCACCGCTTTGTTTTGCACGGCCGCTTTGCCCCTGGCAAAGGTCTAATCCGCAAGTTCCTGCACGAGCGGCTCGATCCACTCCACTGGGATCATCACAAGCGGCCTTTCGATGGAATGCACATCAGCGGCGGATTAAAAGACATTCTGCCGCTATTTTTTGTCGCAGCGCCCATCAGCATTCTGTTTCCCGTTTATACCGCGCCCGTCGTACTGGCGGGCGCTGTACAAGGCTACGCCTGCGAAGAGTGGCTGCACTACGCGCTGCATTTCTCCAATTCCAGGTTCCCGCTCTTTCGACGGATGAAAAAATATCACCTGTACCACCACAGCCCTCGCGGGATCGATAAGGGCTATGGCATAACCACGCGCTTCTGGGACGGCGTGTTCGATACGCGATTCCCGGAAGCCGTGCGCCGATCCCTCAGCAAGAACTGAAATGAAGAACGACGGCTACGCTCTCATAACCGGTGCTTCCCGCGGACTGGGAATGGCCTTCGCCCGAGCGCTGGCGGAGCGCCATTGCAATCTGGTGATCGTCGCCCGTTCCGCCAAACCCCTTCACGAACTCGCGTCCGAATTGCGACGCGCTAACCCCGTCTCCGTGGTCGCTATTCAGGTTGACCTTTCTACCGCCGGAGCTGGCCAGATTCTGGCGGAGCAACTCTCGAGCAGCGGCATCCCGATTGAGCTGCTCGTTAACAACGCCGGCTTTGGCCTCCGCGGAGAATTCCGTGCCAATTCCCTGCCTCGGCAATTGGAGATGCTCCGTCTAAACAACCAGACCATCGTCGAGCTTACCTACAGTCTCCTTCCGGGAATGCTGGAGCGAGGGCAAAAAGGCATCATCAACATCTCCTCGACGGCCGGATTTCAACCCATTCCCTTTGCGAGCGCCTATTCTGCAACGAAGGCCTTCCTGACGACGTTTTCCCTTGCGCTCGAGCAGGAACTGCGCAGCGCTGGTGTAAGCGTTGTGACGCTTTGTCCGGGAAGGCTGCATAAAAAGGAAAACGGAGATTCAGCGCAGACGATCAAAGAAAAATGGACGGGCATTTATCAGAGCGCGGAGCAAGTTGTCGAGGAGGCACTGCGAGTGCTCGCCAACGGAGGCGGTCTCGCGGTTCCCGGCGCTCTCAATAAATTCAGCGTCTTCGCGCAGCGCCTGATACCGCGAAGAATTGTACCGAAATTGGTCGCAAAGTTATCAAAGGCGTGAAGGAAACACCAGAAAGGAGCACGTTATGGCTTTCCTCAAACTTCGTGCGCGCCCATGCTACTCCGTGGCTTTCGCTATTTTTTGCATTGCTGCTTTACCTGAGCGCGCAGCAAGCCTGGGCGCAGGATCACTCCATGCATCATGGCCATGACGGACACGACGGCATGCCCATGGTCATGGACGAACCAGCGCCGATAGACGCCTTGCAGCAAAGCAAGCTACTAGCCGACAAGAAAGAAAGTGAGTTCAACCACCATTTGGCGGGAATCTTCGTCATCCTCGCCGGCCTTTTCATCCTCGCTCAAGGCCATTCGGCCCCCAGAGTTGGTGGTACGGCCTGACGCACAATCCAGAGGATTTGCAGCACAAAACGTGCCCACTCGCTGGCAGTCGATTTCCGCGAAGCTCTGGCCACTGCTAATGATTGTTTTGGGCGTACTTCTCGTGCTCTCCCGCGAATAACACTGAAGCAGTCTTAGGCTTGATTCTTTCTGTGAATTAGCGAGCAGCTGAATTTGAATCGATACAAGAGAATCGTGAATCAAAATCCTACGCTGCCGAACACTTATCCCGTTGCAGATTCGAATAGTTTCATGCGCCGCGCTGAACCTCTCCGGCAGGGTGCTCATGTCTGCTCAGCATCTTGCAACCGTCTCACGGCAGTTCGATTGGCAATCCTCTTGCAGTAACAATCCAGCGGGCAGGCTGCTCCCGGCTTTGGGCAGGGTTGCTCCGTAACGCTCGCTGTTCGTCAAAAAAAAACGCGAGCAGGAAGACATATATGCGCAAGGATATTCTTCTTTTGATCGCGTGGACCGCCGCCGTGTTGTGCCCACCGACTCTATGGGGCCAATCCTTATCCTCGACATCGATGCAGAAGTCATCCCGAATTGATTTGAACAAATTGATCAAGAAAGCAAATTCGGGCAGTATTCCAGCGCAATTCCAACTCGGTCACGCATACCAGCATGGAGAAGGAGTCAATGAGGACATTTACGAAGCGATCCGGTGGTATCGCATGGCCGCAAATTACGGCGATCCTTCCTCCCAGACCAACCTAGGCTATCTATTCGAGACAGGGCCCGAAGGAATCAAAGATCTCGCGCAAGCAGTCAAGTGGTACACGCGCGCCGCCCTATCCGGAAGCGCAGTCGCCCAAGCCAATCTCGGGCTTCTCTATATCCGTGGCGAGGGAGTGACGAAGAGTGTCGGCGATGCGCTGCATTGGATCCGACCTGCGTCAGATGCGAACTGCCCCACGGCCCTGGTGGCCCTTGCCTACCTATATGGCAGCGGCGAGGGCGTACCTCAGGATCTGCCCCGAGCGGTAGAGCTGATGCGAAAAGCCGCCAGGCAGAAGGATCCGGAAGCACAAGCAAGTCTCGGGATCTTCTACGCTCAAGGGCTGGGGGTCCGTGCAGATGCCTCGGAGGCCATAAAGTGGTTTAGAAAAGCGGCCGAAGCGGGCAGTGCCAAGGCTGAATACGGACTGGGCATCATGTACGAGACGGGGCAAGGGGTGAAGCAGGACGCTCATGAAGCACTGAGGCTGTATCGACTTGCCGGAGCACACGGCTCGATGGAAGCAGAGGCAGCTCTCGGTGAAATCTACGAACTTGGTCAAGGCGTGGAGTCTGACTACGGAGAAGCCGCCACATGGTACCGCCGAGCTATCGACCAGGGCGACGTCCATTCCGCAACGCGATTGGGGATGATGCTATTTCGCGGTGAACGAATGGGTCGCGATGCGCAGGAAGCGGTGAAACTGTGGAGCTGGGCTTCCGAGCGGGGAGATGCACGCGCGCAATTCGACCTTGCCAGCCTGTATCTAACGGGTACGGGCGTTCATCGCGACCTGGCCAAAGCGTATTCGTTGTTTACTCTTGCCGGAAAAACGCTGGATGTCAGCAAGCAATTGAGCGAGGTTTCTTCCAGGATGAGTCAAGACGAAATGGCGACACTTCGATGACAGAGTGTCCAAAGTTGAGAGAACTTCGATGTATTCGCGCTTGGGTCTTCTAGCTTCGGTAGCTATCCTGTTGTCCATGCTGGCGCTGCGCGCGATCTGTTCTAAAGAAAAAGTCTTCAGGAGCTGAAACCGAAGTATAGATGAACCTTAAAGGACTGACGTAACAATCGTCCAAGCGATAATGCAGCTCACAATACTACGCTGGGGGCAACGGTTCACTAGACTGTCGTGTCAATCCTCTGCCGAAGGCGTTAAGCACTTATTGGAAAAGTAGTTCACGCGGCATGGTTCGCGCGACTGATGTTCAGTTTCTGCATTTTGTTTTGCAGCGTTGTGTGCCTCAGCCCCAGACGCTCGGCGGCTCCGCCCTTACCGGCGATTCTTCCTGAACTGGCTTTCAGGGCATCTATAATCACAGTGCGTTCTGCCTGTTGGAATGTGGAGATTGAATTGATCTCAGGCGAGTAGCGTGCAGTCAACTCCCTGGCTGGCAGTTTCAATTCCTCACCGAGCGACAGGACGACGGCGCGCTCAAGGAAGTTCGCCAGTTCTCGCACGTTCCCTCTCCAAGGGAGATTCGTTAATGATTCCATGGTGCGCGCAGGAATCGTCTTGATCTGTCGTCCCATCTGGCGGGATAGCTTCGAGACAAAATAGTTCACCAGTAGCGGTATGTCTTCTCGCCGTTCACGAAGTGCCGGGATGGCAACCGGGAAAACGTTCAGCCGGTAAAACAGATCCTCGCGGAATTTTCCCTCGCGAATCAGCTCTGCAAGATTGCGGTGCGTCGCGGCAACGATACGCACATTCACACGAATGGTGTGCGTGCTGCCCAACCGTTCAAACTCCTGCTCCTGCAACACCCGCAGCAATTTTGCTTGCAGTTCCAGTGGAATATCTCCAATCTCGTCCAGAAAGAGAGTGCCTCCATCCGCCAGTTCGAACCGCCCTTTCTTCTGCATCAGCGCGCCGGTGAATGCTCCCTTTTCGTGTCCGAACAGTTCACTCTCCAGCAGTCCAGCGGGAATCGCCGCGCAATTCACCTTCACCAGGTTGCGGTTCCGCCGCGGGCTGAGTTCATGAATGGCCCGAGCGATCACTTCCTTCCCCGTGCCGGTTTCGCCGGTCACCAAAACGGTAGCGTCCGTGGGCGCCACTAGCGCCACTTGTGCAAGGACTGGCCGCAACCCGCCGTGCCGTCCGATGATCGTGTCCAGAAATGAGGTCGGAGCCTGGTCCAGCTCGTCCGTCAGTGATGTATCGGAAGGAGAAAACCCATCGTTCATTGGCGGAACTGGTCGGTACCCGCTGAATTGAGTGAAACTCGCTGCCGCTGCGCTCATCTTATCCCCCTCAAGATTAGAATGACCTGTTCTTTGCACCGGAGTGTCGTCGGAATCCGTATTTTGGGCAACCCTCAACGGAGGAGTGGCGACGCTCATTTCGGGGACAGGATCGCCCCCTAAATTGTTGAGCTCGCCAGCCAGAGTGCGCCCCGCACGGCCTGGAACAACGTAAAACCATGCTGTTTACGCAAAATCTGGAACCACTGAAATCTATTCGGAGTTCTCATGACTAGTACCTCCATTAAGCTGCGATCTGTTCTTTTCGTACGGAATCCAGGTATTTCCAATCCGGCGTAGACTCCGGCTTGGGAAACTCTTTGACTTGCGCCTTGCGTTGCACGGATGACGGCGCGCGGTTTGCTTCCATGAACGCCTTCATCTTTTCGTAATCCATCACCACGTCCCGCTCCGTGACCGATCCAGCTGCCCGACGAACTTTCGTGACTTTCTTGCTGGACCGTCCCGTTCTCTGGACGCGAGTGTGCTCGGAGTCCCGCCAGCGGGCAACCCCACATCGGTAATGTGAGGAGACTACATCGGCTGGCGGCGTGCCCTAATGCTGGGGCGGATGGCAGTCCTTTTTGGTAGGAAAAACGCTCGAAAGGGGGCAGGGATTACTCTTTTGGCGCGACGATCAGATGCGCTTCCACCCGAACAGGTAGGCGTCCACGGACCATGCTCCGGGTCCCACGAGAGCTAGGACGGCACCGAGAGTTCCTAAGAAGACGCAGTTCCATGGATCGGCGGGATGCATGACGGCACTTAAGAAGGCAAGGATCGCCAGAACTGTTGCGGCAACGGGGGTCCACAGACCAACAAGCAACAGTATTCCCGCAACGCCAGCTAGCACGTTCAGCACGGTTGGGCCAACGGCGGGACCGCTGCGCAGCGCCATTACTGCGTGAGAAGTCAAGGCGATGCCGACTGCCAGACGCAGCAGGAGGAGTCCCAGGCCGGGCGAACCGTGGGCGAAAGTGGAGAAAAGTCTGCGCACAACATGATCAGATGATGAATGCTCTAGCGGGGACACCCCCCGGAAGGCTCAGCCGAGGGACTCTTTGGGGAGAGCTACAACTCGACGATTCCACGTTTGATCCCGATCATCGCCGCTTGTGTACGGTCGTTGGCGCCCAATTTGGAGAGGATATTTCGAACTTGCCCTTTCACCGTCTCTCGGCGATTTCCTTATTGGCATTGCCCTTCGCAATCAGCTGCAACACACGGATCTCCGCTGGTGTCAGGGCATCGTCTGCGGCATGCTCCGCGACTTCGTAGCTGGCCTCAGCAGAGAGCGCCTTTTTCCCCGCGTGCACCGCTCGGATTGTATCGAGTAGTTCCCGATGCAGGGCATTCTTGAGTAAATAACCCTGGGCCCCGGCTTTTATGCGCGCAACCCTTGCACCGCCTCGCGTCCTTCGATTGGCGCATGTCCACAGATGCCAATGTCGAGTGCGTCAGGATATTGGCAGACTGTGCCGATCACTCTTCGGCGATAGATGCGTTTGCCGAAAGGCCCCCTTTCCGCCCACCGGAACTGCCAAACATCTGGACCGCACTTTCGATAGCCTCTGATTAGACTCCCCTGTTGCATTTCTGGCTCCAGCATCACGGTTGCGATGCGGAAGAATTCTTACGCAGTGAGTCCAAAACCGGGACTTCGGAAGACCGCGGAAGTGAATTGCTTTGCGACGGCAGCGTCCGAGAGACGACGCTCAATGTCGTTCGGTGCCCGCTCTCACGATTCGAGATACCACGGCACATTGATCACGACAATTCGCTGGTTGCCTTTGAGCAGCAGGAGACCTTTCAGAACGGCCGCTCGTTTGTTGTGCAAAAGATGGTGATACCACCTTCGTTGGACAAGTTCAGGGATGAGAACGGCAACCTGTTGGTTCGGACACGTCCGCTCAACTTCCAGGACGTAATCGACTATCGGAGAGAGAATGTACCGATAACGCGAAGGCAGCACCACGAGTTGCGGAGTAGCTACGCCCGCCTCTCGCGTCGGCTCATCGACGAACCGACACCATTCCTCGCGAAATGTTGCCGAACCATCGCCACAGTCCACATGTACGG
>Ga0335082_10001858_pt1 | contig 22590 bp, 20 predicted proteins | sample Lox_Sample_41_FD_206718 | JGI IMG/M metagenome (GOLD analysis project Ga0335082, IMG submission 206718) | Soil microbial communities from Loxahatchee National Wildlife Refuge, Florida, United States - Lox_Sample_4.1 | ecosystem: Environmental > Terrestrial > Soil > Wetlands | place: USA...
ACTCGAAGCCGGCTCATGTGAACGTACCTCCACCGCCACCTTTGTCCCCGGAAGCGACAACCAAGCCAGCCCCCCCGCCCCAGCCTGCACCTTCGGCTACTCCACCCGCAAACAGTGCACCCACTCCGGCGAAACCCGATGAGGATGCGGATCTCGCCGAGCCGGTGATTCCCATCGACGCAAAACCGATCGAAACCGAAAAGGGTCTCGCGAGTTGGTACGGGCCTCCCTATCACAATCGTCGAGGATCGAACGGCGAAGTCTATAACATGCACGCAATGACCGCCGCCCATCGTACATTTCCCCTTGGCTCGATCGTGCGTATCACGAACGTCAAGACCGGGCACTCAGCCCTGGTCCGCATCACCGACCGCGGACCGTTCATTCCTGGACGCGTCGTCGACCTCTCCCTGGCTGCTGCTCGTAAACTCGACGTTTGGCAGCCCGGCACCGCGGAAGTGAAGGTTGAACTGATGGAGTCCGGAGCCGCGCCCGGTTCGCCCGGCAAGTGGGCTGTCCAGATTGGCGGGATGCCCGATGAACACGAGGCAAAGAAGCTCGCAGACCACCTGACTCGCCGTTATCACACTGCCAATGTTATGCGCTTCAAAAGCCCGGCGGGTGATTGGTGGATTCGCGTCCGCGTCCTCGAGGACACGCGCGACCGCGCCCAAAAACTCGCTGACGAGACCGAGACGCCCGAAGGCGCGGTCTTCCTTGTGCGTTTGGACTGAGTGCCGGTTCGCTGGCAAGCCCGCTACACTTTGTTATGGTCTTGACGGAGCAAAGCTATGACCGATCCGAACTGCCTCTTCTGCAAAATCATCCGCGGAGAAATCCCAAGCAAGAAGGTTTATGAAGACGATCATGTCTTCGCCTTCGAAGACATCCAGCCGCAGGCCCCCACGCACGTGTTGATCATTCCCAAACGGCATTTTGCGGGATTGAAGGAGGCCGAGGTGGGAGACGCAGAGATTATTGGCAGATGCCACCTGGCAGCCGCCCAAATCGCGAGCCAGCGGAAGATCGAAAATGGATATCGTACGGTCCTGAACGTTGGACCCGGTGCGGGACAGTCGGTGTTTCACCTTCATGTCCACGTGCTTGGTGGGCGCCCGCTGAGTTGGCCTCCGGGCTAATCGAGCAGAACTGCTTGAGGAATCTGTAGGCACTCCGCGGAGTGCGCTGAACCAGGGCGGACGAAAATCCGCCCACTTTCAATGAGAGGAATCCTTACTGCACCGTTGGCTCCGCATCCTCCGGAGCTCCATGCCGCCGCAACAACTGTGGCAGGTTCTGCGAAAACGCGGAGCGTGGTAGCACCATGTCGCATCCCACTTCGTGTGCCTTTTGCTTGAGATCTCCCTGCACGTGCGACAGAAATCCTATGATCGACGTCCCCTTCTTCAACTTGCTTTTCAACTTTGGGATCAGCGTCAACGGCTTCACGCTGTTGTTGTTCAGGTCGAAGATGATCAGCGATGGGCGTTCCTCGCCGTTCTGCTGCATCTTCTCCATCATGTCCTTGTCGCTCTTCACGAACTCAACCTTCACGTTCAGCTTGCGCGCAGTCTCCTGAATTTTCGCCATGAAGAAGAGATCTTCGATAAATGCAAAAATACGGGAGTTTGCGTCTTCAGTCGCCGGCAGCGGTTCCGGCTCCGGCTGCGGATACTGGGCCGCAAAGCCCGGCCTATGCCGTCCGCCCTTGTGCCCGTTGTTGTTCCCTGCGAGCGCCGCTCGATAGCTGTGGTCCATGGGGGCGGTGTAAATACCGTCCTTGTTCTCCCGGCTCATGCCTTGGCCGTGCCGCTGTCCCCGCTGCCCGTGTTGCCGGCGTCCCCGACGCCGTCTTCTTCCTCCGCCACCGGAGTTTTTTCCTGGTCCTGCGTTCATAGTCCTCTCAAATTGGTTCTCACGATTCGAAATCTTTGGGGAGATCGAAGCCTTTGCACGAACGGATTACACGGCGGACAAAGATCACCCTGCACACTCCCGTTCTCTTTACGCAGTTGCGAATTGCTACGGAACACACTCTGGAACGAACCCCACCTTTGCAACGAACTGCTATTCGCGAATGAAACTATTACTCAGTCTCGATTTTCCGTTATCGGATCCGTATGGCGCCGCCTCGGATTGGCTGGCGCAGAAGGCCTGCGCGGGAACGAGGCCTAAATGAGAACACAATTATGGTACTCGCCCTTGCGTCTCCGCGCAAGGCCCTACCTATCCGGCTTTTGCACAGGAGGCCATGAACGGCAGACTAGCAGGCGAAGTCGCCCGAAACCAAACTTACGCTTCGATAGACAATTCACGCGCCCATTGCTGCGCCTGCCAATACCTGGAAGCAACATCTTCCGGATCCAACTGCAGACTCTCGCTCAACTCACCCGCCGCTTCCCATTCGCCGCTCTCGTGGGCCAACATCAGCTGAAATACGGGACGCAAAACACTCGGTTGGCCCAGCAGTACCGCCTTGGTGGCGTGATCGAGTGCAATCTTCTCCAACACTGCTTCCATGGGCATCTCGAGCATGACATCGATCAGCGACAACAGTCCCATCAAGAACAGGTCAGACTGGCCGTGTTGTACCTTGGCCGACAACAATTCCCCAAACCGCCCGCGGACAAGCGCGGAAAGCACCAGATCGCTTGTCTTATCTTGCCCGGCTCCTACCGCTGCGACCAGGCGAACCCAACGCCTCACATCGCGTTCCCCAAGAAGCGACAGTGCGTGCAACACGGAATGAATCTCTTTGTGGAAACCGAAAGCTGCAGAGTTGAGATAACGCAACAGCCGATAACACACCGACGCTTCCGCCTTGATCAGCTTCTCGAGTGCAGGAACGTCCAGATCAGCGCGCGACACTTCCTGCAGCATCCGCAGATAGTTCAGACGGTTGGCCGGCATATCGCGCGTACGCAGTGTCTCTGGCCGCCGAAAGAAGTATCCCTGGAAGTAGATGAATCCCTGCTCCCGTGCGCGTGCGAAATCCGCTTGTGTTTCCACCTTCTCCGCCAGCATCCGGCAGCGCCACGGACCGAATTGCCGGATCAGTTGGGCCTGTTGCTCCTCGGTCGTCAGTTGCATCTCGACCTTGATGATGTCCGCGACCTCGACCAGCGGCTCACGCGGATCGCCCGCCACGTAGTCATCGAGAGCGATCATGTAACCCTTCTCTCTCAAACTCTGGCACGCTGTCAGTACGTCCGGATCGGGGGGAACAGTCTCCAGTATTTCGACCACTGTCGACGTCGAGGGAAGCAGCCCCACCAGTCCCTTGATTAGCGTATCCCGCGTGCAGTTCACAAACGCGCGCCGCCCGTCGCACAAAACGTCCAGCCCCATCAGGAGTGTACTGTCCAGCGTCGCCCTTGATGCTTCGTCACAATCTCCACGAAAGCAGTCCTCCAGGCCATCACGGAAGAGCAGTTCGTAACCAAAAACATTCTCTTCCCGATCGAAAATCGGCTGGCGTGCCACGTACCGCAGGGGCTTCGCATTTCGCACTCGAGCCCGAGTCGCACCTTGTCCTGCAGACGTATCTCCCACGTACGGTACTATCGGCGATTGACAGAAAATCTGGAGAGCGCTGTGAGAATGTGCCGACAGCGTATTAGGAAAAAATAAGTTTTGATACTGTGGACTTGTCTTGGTCTAGGAATCCAGAAAGAGGAATCCCGCGACTTAAATTCTTTGAGTTCCACCCAGCGCAGTCAGCGACGCGACGATTTTGGTCGACCATTGCGTCACTTCATCGTCGCGGAGCGTCCTCTCGGAGGATTGCAGCCTCACGCGCAGCAGGATGGAATATTTTCCCGTTGCAATCGATCCGCCATGAAAAATCTCCACCGGACGGAATTCCCGCAGCTCGCTGATTCCCAGATCGGCCACCGCCTTCTTGATTTCCCCGAATAAAACCTTGTCATCGAAGACGAACGAAAAGTCTCTCTCCACAGCTGGATATTTCCCGAGGGGCACAAACTTCACCGCACGCAATCCCATGTCGTAGAGTTGCTCGAGGTCGATCTCCGCGAGAAAAACATCCTGCCGCAGCTTGCGCGCCACCGTTATTTCGGGGTCAATCTGCCCGAACTCCGCCACGACAATCCCGTTCACCAGTGCACGCGCCGACCGCCCGGGGTGATAGTAGCCGGCCGCGCCCACTTCGTATCGAATCTCGCAAGCAAACACTGCCAATAGATTCTCCAGGTCGCCCTTGAACCCGCGAAAAGCTTCGACCGCGGGCGCTTGCGCTCCCTTGCTCACATCGAGCGCTCCGCTCGCCGGCAGGGCGTTGCGCACTGCATCCAGCGTCGCACCGAGACATGCGCGTCGAGGCTCGATCCGGTTGCCATCTAGCATTTCGTACAAGCCCCCGATTTCAAACAACCGCGTATCCATCACATCGCGATTCAAGTTCCATGCCAGCATGTCGAGCATGCCCGGCACCAACGATGTCCGCATTACAGAAGCTTCTTCGCTAAGGGGATTCTCCAATTCGAGCACTTGCGTACCAGACGAAAACTTTTCTGCATCCGCGTGCGAGATAAACGTCAGCGAAAGAGCCTCGTTATAGCCCAATGCCAGGACCCGTTTGCGCAATTCGGCGTCAATCCGCGCCTGCGGCAATTCCGCCACTGCACCGCTATACGCGGGTAGAGTGTTCGGGAACTTGTCATACCCGTGCAGGCGCGCGATCTCCTCGATGACATCGATCTCGCGCTCCACATCCAGCCGCCAACTCGGGATCTTCACACGGAACTGCGCGTCGCTCTGTCCTTCCGGAATCAGTTCGAATCCTAACCGCTTCAATAGACGATAGATGAGCCCAGAATCCAGCCCTTCTCCCAGAATTCGCCGCACCTCGTTCACATGCAGAATCACGGGAGCCTGGTCCATCTGCTTGGAAATCACATCGACGACGGCACCAATTAACTCCCCGCCGCCAGACTCCAGAATCATCTGCGCTACCAGGTCGGTGGACGGCACGGTCGATTCGAAATCCGCACCACGCTCAAACCGGTGCGAAGCATCGGTGTGCAGGACATGCCGCCGCGACATCTTGCGCACGATCCCGGGATCCCACCACGCCGACTCGATCACGATATTCCGCGTTTTCTCGGTAATCATCGTGTCGTATCCGCCCATCACTCCTGCAAGGCCGACGGGCTTTTTCGCATCGCACACAACAAGATCTTCAGTGGTAAGCTTGCGCTCAATACCGTCGAGTGTCTTGAGCACTTCGCCCTTACGCGCCTTGCGCACGACAATCTGCCCACCCTCCAGCAAGTCGGCATCGAAGACGTGGGTAGGCTTTCCGATCTGCCATAGAACATAGTTAGTCGCGTCCACGGCATTGGAAATCGGCCGCTGATTGAGCAGTTGCAATCGATGAGCAATCGTCTCGGGCGAAGGCTTGATGCGCGTATTCCGAATCACCCGAGCCGAAAATCGGGGACACAAAGCTGGCTCTTCCACTGTAATTGCGAACGCCGTCTCGGTTGCCGCACTTGCTTTGCGCGCGGTGGAAGAGCGGCCCTTCAGGGTCGCGTCAGGTTGCTCGGGATTCGCGGCTTTAGCCGCTGGGAACTGAGGTGCAATCGGCTTCAGCGGCAACTCGTAAATCGCCGCCGCCTCGCGCGCGACGCCATAGTGATTCATGGCGTCCGGACGATTCGTCCCAATCTCCATCTCGAAGACAGTATCCGCGTCCGACCCGCTGATCCCCTCGACCGCAATCCCAACATTGGTCAAGTCCTCAGCAAGTCGTCGGTCGTCGACGGAGAGGTCAACGTAATCGCGAATCCAGTTGGAAACAAGTTTCATGGTTCGATCAATGGTTCATCCGAAAGTGCTGGCCTAACCTTGCCGCGAAACGAGTCCTCTGAAGCCCTCAATAATCGGAAGTTGCCTCGCGCCCCCGTAAGGCTCAAGTCACCATTCGGCCCTCCGCGAACCTCATCGGCATCGTGGTCATCTTGCCCATCGTCTTCCCAGAAACATACTGGGCAAAGCTCAAACATACCGCGCGAATGCAGAGTCCTGTGCAGACAGCAAGGGCACCGGTACTTCTTTTCCGATTCCCAAGGTTTCGAGATATTCATGACTGCACCATGCAGCAGCGGACGACTGAACCGACGACCGACGACGGTTTACCCAAACTGCTGCAAAAACCGCACGTCGCCCTGAAAGAAGTACTGCAAATCATCCACGCCGTACTTCAGCAGCGCCAAACGATCCACACCCATGCCAAACGCGAAGCCCGACACCTTCTTCGGGTCGTACCCGTTGTCCTTCACAAACTCGAAGACGTTCGGATCGACCATGCCGCAGCCGAGCACTTCAATCCACCCAGTCTGCTTGCAGGGACGGCACGGATCGTCTCCGCGCTTCCCGCTTCCACCGCAGATGAAACAGGTAACGTAAAGCTCAGCGCTAGGCTCGGTGAATGGAAAGAACGATGGCCGGAAATGCGTCTTTACCGACGATCCAAACAGCGCCTTCATCGCGTGATCGAGCGTGCCCTTGAGATCCCCGAAGGTGATGTTCGTATCGACCGCCAGCCCCTCAATCTGATGAAACATCGGCGAGTGGCTAGCATCTGGAGAATCGTTGCGATGCACCGTCCCCGGAATCACAATGCGAATCGGCGGACGCATCTTTTCCATTGTCCGAATCTGTACTGGAGAAGTATGCGTTCGCAGGAGCAATCGCTCGCGCTGCGGCTTGGACTCCTGCCTCGCGATGAACAGTGTGTCCTGCGTATCCCGCGCCGGATGATTCGGCGGAAAATTCAGCGCCTCGAAGTTGTAATAATCCGTCTCTACAACGGGGCCTTCGGCGACCGAGTAGCCAAGGCGTTGAAAGACAGAGACAATCTCGTTCCGAGTCTTGATGACAGGATGCTCGGCCCCAATCGGCCGCCGGATGCCGGGAAGCGAGATGTCCACGGATTCAGCGCCAAGTGAATCGGCGCTGGACACGTGCGCCTTTTCGACCAGCTCGGTAACACGCGCCTTGAGGTCGTTCACGCGCATCCCAGCTTCGCGCTTCGCTTCTTTCGGAGCGCCCTTGAGCCACAGATCGTTAATCTGCGTCAGGATCCCGTTCTTTCGCGCCATCCACCGATCGCGCAATGACTTCAGATCCGCATCGCTGTGAACCTCAGATGACTCGGCCTGACACGCAGCAATGCATTCGCCCGCAGCCTTCTCCAGCGCCGCAGCCGAATAATCCGTAAGTTTGGGAACGGTGTAAGCCACTATCTTTCGCCCCTTCGGGGCTTAATCTTCGTAATAAACGCTTGCCCACGGCTAGCGCCGGGGGCTGCATTCTTTCGCCGCTTCGCGGCTGGCGCCGTTCTAGCACCTTGTCATCCTTCGCGCGTTCTTTGCGCGAAGGACCTATGCGCTCCCGCGGATACAACAGATCCTTCGATTCGCTCAGGGTGACAGAGTTTATTCCGAAATTTGGTGGCACGGCTGAAGCCGTGTTCTTCCCGGACTGACTGAAAGCTGCGCGCTGAGAGCTAACAGCTAGCCGGCGATCGCCGTCTTCGCCTGGGACGCCAACCCCGCAAACCCCGACGGATCATTCACCGCCAGGTCCGCCAGGATCTTGCGATCCAGTTCCACGCCGGCCTTTTTCAAGCCGTGAATGAACTGGTTGTAGCTCAGTCCGTTCAGCTTGGCAGCGGCGCCGATGCGCACGATCCACAGCGAGCGAAACTGCCGCTTGCGCTGCTTGCGTCCGGCATAGGCAAACTTCAGCCCGCGCTCGACCGACTCTTTCGCCGAACGGTACAGCTTCGATTTTGTCAGGAAATAACCGCTTGCGCGGTCCAGTATCTTCTTGCGCTTCTGGCGGCGTTTGGTGCCGCGTTTAACTCGAGGCATGGTGTTCTCCTTTTTGCTTTCAGGTTGGCGGCTGGAGGTAAGGAAGGTCGCAATGACCTTGAGCCTCTTCACACACCAAGCAATTATTGAATGATGATTGTTGATTGTTGAACAAAAACCTGATCGCGTAAGGTTTTCATTCAACAATCAACAATCAAAATTCAATAATGCTTCTCACTGATATGGAATCATCCGCAAAACCTTGGCAAGATCTCCATCACTCACCAAAGAGCCTTTACGCATCTTCCGCTTGGTTTTCGTTTCTTTCGACGTCAGAATGTGACGAAGCTTCGCATTCCCGCGCTTCACTTTTCCTGTCGCCGTCTTTTTAAAGCGCTTGGCAGCGCCCTTGTGCGTTTTCAATTTCGGCATAGAAACCTCTCAGCAATTAGCATCTGGCATTCAGCACTTAGTCAAAACAAATACCCACCCACAGGCATTCTCTCGACTGGCTAAATGCCAAGTGCTAAGTGCCAATTGCAATGAATTTGTACTCGACAGAGCCGCGCTTACGACGCGGGCTTGGCGACCTGCGCCGGAGGCGGAGCTTCGACTGGCGCACTCTGCGCCGCAGCCTTCTGCTTCTTTTCCTTCTCTTTTTCCTTCTCGCGCTCCTTGTCGGACTTCTTCGGAGCCAGAATCGCGTGCAACGTATTCCCTTCTTGCCGCGGACGGAACTCGACGATACTTTCCGACTCGACGTCTTTAATCAACCGCTCCAGGATCTGCCGTCCCAGCCCGGTCCGCGTCATCTCGCGTCCGCGGAAGAAAATCGTGGCCTTAACCTTGTCGCCCTCACCCAGAAAACGCAACACATGATTCTTCTTGGTCTCGTAATCGTGGTCATCCACGTTGATGCGGAACTTGACCTCTTTTACGGTGATCGTCTTCTGGTGCTTCTTGGCTTCGCGCTCTTTTTTCTCCTGCTGGTAGAGATACTTCCCGTAATCCATGATGCGGCATACAGGAGGCTGCGCGGTGGGCGAAATCTCAACCAGGTCCAGACTTTTTTCGCGGGCTTTTTTGACCGCTTCGTACGGCGGCATAATCCCGAGCATATTGCCGTCGTCGTCAATCACGCGAATTTCGCGGGCCCGAATGCGGTCATTGATGCGGATAAAACGTTTATCGATACAGTCCTCCGTGCTCTAAGCAACTGAGAATAAAGAATTATAGCATGAGGGTCTGGCGCAATCCTCAACTCGACTGCGGCGATCAGATGACATTCCACGGCAATTTGCGCCAGAATAATAACTGGGTTTCACTGCGCTAGGCTCCAACCGAGGTAGGATTCATGTGCCGTAATATCAAAATCTTGTTCAACTTCAAGCCTCCGGCCACCGACGACGAGGTCCGCGCGGCGTCTCTCCAGTTCGTGCGCAAGATCAGCGGATTCAACAAGCCATCCCAGGCGAACGAATCCACATTCCAAGCCGCGGTCGAGGAGATCACACTGGTGTCCAGACGCCTCCTATACTCGCTCGAAACCACGGCACCTCCGAAGAACCGCGAAGAAGAAGCCGCCAAAGCAAAAGCCCGCTCTCTGGCCAGATTCGGCGATCGACCGTAGTCCTGATTTCACCCGACACCTTTCTCTTGCAAATCCGCTACAATCCTCGGGCGGTTTCACGCCGTACCTATGAAGCAACCATCGCTGCGCATTTACCTCCTCCCTCTTCTTTTCGCTGTATCTGCAATCACGACGCTTGCGCAACAATCAACGGACAACGCTGGGTCCATCATCGAGCAGGGCACTTTCACCCTGCACAAGTTCGAGCAGGCGATCGGAGAGGAGACCTACGAGATACGGCGGGACGGCGACTCGATCTCTGCAAAGATCGATTTCAAGTTTACCGATCGAGGCACTCCCGTTCCTCTCACCACAACTTTTCGCAGCGGCTCCGACCTCACGCCGCAGGCGTTCGAAATCAAAGGAAACGTGGCGCGCGGATTCTCCACCGACAAGTCGGTGACCATCGACAACGGAAAGGCCCACATCCGCAGTCGTGACACGCAGACTGAGGTCACCGCGCCGTCCGGACCTTACTTCACCATTACCGGCTATGCCCCGACGGCCATGCAAATGCTAATGGTGCGTTATTGGGCGACGCACGGCTCTCCATCGCAACTGGCAACGCTTCCGGGCGGCATGGTGCAGATCGAACCCCGGGGCCAAGACACGATTCGCATCAGCGGCAGAGATGAAAAACTCGATCGCTACACCATTGAAGGGCTCATCTGGGGCCGCGAAACCCTGTGGTTCGATTCCAATCGCAACCTGGTCGCCGCCGTCACTACCGACGCCGAATTCGATCACTTCGAGGCGACCCGCGAGGGTTATGAGACGGCCTTGGGAGATTTCGTCTCCCGCTCCGGAAGCGATGGCATGAGCGCTCTCGCTGAGATGTCGAAAGGGATCCCCGGCAGTCATGCCTCAACACTAGCCATTGTGGGCGCCACATTGATCGATGGCACGGGCGCAAACCCCGTGCGAGACTCAGCAGTCCTGGTTGAAAACGGACGCATCACCTCAGCTGGCCCGCGTGCAAATGTGAAGATCCCCCACGACGCCAAAGTCATCGATGCCCAAGGCAAGACCCTCCTCCCCGGCCTCTGGGACATGCACGCGCACTTCGAACAAGTCGAATGGGGCCCAATCTATCTAGCTGCTGGCGTTACCACGGTCCGCGACTGCGGCAATGAATTCGAATTCATCACCTCCGTACGCGATGCCATCGCTCAGGGCCGCGGACTTGGACCCCGACTTTTGCTTGCCGGCTTTGTCGATGGAACCAGCCCGATGGCGATTGGAATGGCTCGTGTCGATAATCCGGACCAGGCCCGTCAATGGACCGATCGCTACCACGACGCCGGGTTTCAGCAGATGAAGATCTATAGCTCGGTCAAACTCGAAGAGATCAAGGCCGTAGCCGACGAAGCTCATCGCCTCGGCATGACGGTAACTGGGCACATTCCGAACGGGATCAACGCCTATCAGGCCATTGAGGCCGGACAGGACCAGATCAACCACATCCAATACATCGCCGACATCATGCACGTGCCACTGCCTGAGAATGCTTCGCGCGCCGATCGCAGACACGCCGTCGCGAACCTCGACTTGAATTCACCCGAAGCGCAGAAGGCGCTCGCCTTCCTCAAAGAACACCACACCGTGGTCGATCCCACGATTGCGCTGTTTGAACTTTTCGGGGCGACCACCGCCAGGCCTCCGGCTAGCTTCGAACCCGGTATCAGTAAGATTCCCGCGGCACTGTCACAGGTACTTTCGGATGTCGGGCCGCCGAACGAAAACACAGAACTCGGCGACAAGGTGTTCAAGAAAGAGGTAGAGGTCGTTGGTGCCCTTCATCGGGCGGGAATTCCTATCGTTGCAGGAACCGATCAGGCAGTTCCTGGTCACAGTCTTCATCGCGAGATTGAGCTTTACGTGCAAGCCGGATTCACACCGATGGAAGCGATTCAGGCGGCAACGATTGTCCCCGCCCGAGCTATGGGTCTCGACAAGGAACTCGGGACCGTCGAGAAAGGAAAGCGCGCCGATCTGATTCTGATCACTGGCAATCCACTCGAAGACATTCACAACACGCGAAACGTCGAGTACGTGATCACCAACGGCACGATGTACCACACGGCGGAACTCTGGCAGAGCGTCGGATTCAAACCGTAAGAATGCTCACCACAGAGGACACAGGGGTCGCAGAGGTCCCCGTGCTTTCTCTGTGCCCTCTGTGGTGAAGAATCATGAAGGCAGTGTGCTAGTCTGCCTTCTTATGGCGAAGAAGCCGGCAACGAAGCGCGCAAAACAAATTGCGCGAAAATCTACCCCGCAGGCCAAGCACTTCCTCTCCGACAGGGTTTCGCACTTCACCGAATCCGTTATTCGCGAGATGACGCGTCAGGCGATGCTTTACGGAGCGGTAAACCTCGCGCAAGGCTTTCCCGATTTTCCCGCTCCTGTCGAGATCAAGCAAGCTGCCCAACAGGCAGTCGGCGCAGACGTCAATCAATACGCCATTACCTGGGGAGCGAAGAACCTGCGCAATGCCATCGCACGCCAAATGGGCATCTGGCAGGGCATCGCGGTCGACCCTGAAAAGGAGATCACTGTCTGCTGCGGATCAACCGAGGCCATGATCTCCACCTTGCTGGCCGTCTGCAACACCGGCGATGAGGTCGTGATCTTCGAACCGTTCTATGAAAACTACGGGCCAGATTCTGTCCTAAGTGGAGCAAAGCCTAAATTTGTCAAACTCCGCCCACCGAAAGACTCCGATGGCGAATGGACCTTCGACGAAAAAGAACTTAGGCAAGCGTTCGACAAACACACGAAAGCGATAATCCTGAACACGCCCAACAATCCCACCGGCAAAGTCTTCACAAAAACAGAACTCGAATTAATCCGGGATCTCTGTGTGAAGTATGACGTCCTGGCCATCACGGACGAAATCTACGAGCACATTCTCTATGACGACACCCAGCACATCTCCATGGTGTCGCTCGACGGCATGCGCGACCGCACCGTCACTATCAATGGCATGTCGAAAACTTACAGTGTCACAGGATGGCGCGTTGGATGGGCTGTGGCTCCTGAGAAAATCACAAACGCAATCCGCAAGGTGCATGACTTTTTGACTGTGGGTGCACCAGCGCCATTACAGGAAGCGGGTGCCACCGCTCTCAGCATGCCGCCGGAGTACTACGCGAAGTTGGCTGGGGGGTATTGCGGCCGTCGCGATCACTTGATGCCTGCGCTGACTGAAGCTGGCTTCACGTGTTTCCGTCCGCGTGGCGCCTACTACATCATGACCGACATCTCGGCATTCGGCTTCAAGGATGACGTCTCGTTCGCGAAGTATCTTGTGCAGGAGATCGGTGTCGCCTGCGTGCCCGGATCGAGCTTTTATCGCGATCCCCGCGACGGAGCAAAGCAGGTGCGCTTCGCATTCTGCAAGAAACCAGAGACTCTCGACGAAGCGTCGCGGCGGCTAAAGAAGCTGCAAGCATGATGAAAACGCAGAAGACGCAGAACCCTAACTTCATCGCGTCCTCTGCGGTTATTGGTTGGCCCGCTACTTGGAAATCACTCCACAAGCTACGCGGTCTCCGGAATTTCCGGACGGATCGGTCTTGTAATCATCGGCCTTGGCGTGAACCACAATCGCCGCGCCATTGGTCAACAGCGAGTGAGGCCCGTCCTTCAGCGTGACCTCACCATCTTCCAACTTCACATCCGCCTTGCCGTTTGCTCCCACCGTGAAGTTCTTCATGTCCCCGGCATGGTGCCCATCGGGACTGTCAAATCCATGCTTCTTTCCCTCCGGATTGAAATGTCCGCCGGCGGATTTGAAATCCGGGCTCTCGCACTTTGGAACCTGATGAAAGTGGATTCCGTGCTCTCCGGGCGTCAAATCGTGAAGATGCAACTGCAGCGCGACTCCCGACCCCTGGTCCCAAAGAATTATCTCGCCCACACTCTTACCCTGAGCGTCTTTAAGTTCGACCTTAGTCTTGGCGGCGCTCCGGGAAGGCGAAGCGAGCAATGCGAGCAGTATCCCAATCATCAAAAAGACTACGCGTTTCATAAGTTGGCCTCCGATTGTCAGGAGGGCATTATAGCCAATCGATCGTCACAAGCCTCAGTCGCCCGCTCGCGGAGTTAGAGACCGAAGATACGCCACGACCGCCTCGGCATCGTCCCGGCTCATTCGGAACTGTGGCATCGGAGGTCGTAGGCGAGTACCAGTTTTCCAGATTCCGGTCGTCAGCAACCGGATCAGGTCTTCATCGCTTGCAGCCGGAGATCCTGCAATCCGAGGTGCTTTTAAAGGCCAGTCGCCAGCCGGGCGTGCCGGCAGCAGCCACAACGCAGCCCCATCCAGCCACTGTTCGCGTTCCAGTTCTCCCGAACCATTCCGTGGCGTATGGCACATCCCGCACATCGCCACGCCTTCCACAAGGTACTTTCCACGTTCAACCCGGCTCTGATTTATCGTCTTGGAACTTGCCTGCTGCGCGTGCAGAACGACGGGAAGCGAGATGAGCAGAACGAGGATAGTCCATCGCCCACGGTCGATCAGTCCGCACGAACTTGAATTCGTACCAGCCATACTCCTGTCCGTTGGATGTGAAGTATCTATCCGGGGGTTGACGCTGAAAGGAGCTGGGACGAATAACAAACCTGTCTGTCATGCACCTTCGTGTATGTAGGCGGCAGAAGATAAGGCCTGTCAAAAAGTGCAAGAATGCGCCCCAATTCCTCCACAGGAATGTGGAGTATACTGCGAAGAAGTTCGAACTTCTCGAGTGGGGAAAGTGCATTTATGGCGTCCAATGCAGTCGAGCCCGTGGCGGATCAGGTTCCAGCAGACGATTTTCAGGCTCTGGAAGAGAAGATTTATCGCACCATAGAGATGTACAAGGCAGCACGACAGGCGCAGACAACCGCCGAGCGCGATGTGCAACGATTGCGGCAGCAGATGGAAGACCGCGAGGAAGAGCTCGTGCGCTTGCGCCGCGAAACGGTGCAACTGAAAAAGGAGCGCGAAGACATCCGCAGCCGCGTGGAGAAAATGCTGGCCCAGATCGAGTCGCTCGCAGAGGCCAGCTAACCCGAAGCGCGTTGGGCCAAAGCTCCTGGGAGACAAACGAATGGCGACAGCGACCAAAGATCATGCCGTGAAAGACGCCCAGAACGCCAGCGTACGCGTGGAGATTTTCGATCAAGCCTACAACCTGCGGGGCTCCGATCCTGACTACATCCTGAAGCTTGCCGAGTACGTCGATTCCAAAATGCGCGCGGTTGCGGAGGCCACCAACACCATCGACACCGTTCGCCTCGCCGTGCTCGCGGCACTCAATATCGCTGACGAATACCATCTGCTCAAGAAAAAGCAGGACAGCGGGGCAACCGACTATCTCAAACGCGCGCATCTATTAGCCAATGCGCTGGACGAAGTGCTGGAAGACAACCGCAAGGCAGGCTAGCCGGCTGGGCACAGCTTTTGTATTTATTTCTGCCGCGCTGATCGCTGCCTCCGCCCAGGAAACCACTCTTCGCTCTCGATCCAACCTGGTACTCATTCCAACCCTGGTCAAAGGCTCTGGAGACTCTCCTGTTTACGGATTAGGCGCCAAAGACTTCATTGTTGAAGATGACGGGGTCGAACAATCCATTCGTCTTGACGAAGCGCCTGAAGGCCAACCGCTCTCCATCGTGATCGCAATCCAAAAAGGACGTCGGGCCTCCTACGAGTTCCCCCGTATGCAAGGTCTCAAGACGATGCTCAGTCCCTTGTTCGCGACTGGAACAACACGCATCGCCCTCGTCGAGTTCGACAGTCACATCGACGTGACGAGAAATTTCACGAGTGATGAATCGCTAGTTTCCACCGATCTCACCAACCTGCAGCCAGGAGATGGTGGAGCGGCCATCCTCGACACCATCAGCGAATCGATCAAACTTCTTCAGGAGGAACCGGGAGGCCGGCAGCGTGTTCTCCTGCTACTTAGCGAAACTCGGGATCATGGCAGTCGCATCAAGATTGACGACGTCGTCTCATCCATCGGACAAGCCAACACCGTTATGTACGCACTCGCATTTTTCCCGGGGCTTTCCAACATCCTCGACACAGGCCGTGGTACGAACAAAGAAGAGATGCACCAAGGCATAGACTTTATCGATCTTGGCTATCGCACAGCTCAGGCAATGCGCAAGAACGTGCCCAGCACGGTGGCCTCGATGACAGGCGGAGAATATGAACTCTTCACATCTCGGAAGAACTTCGAAATTCGCATGACCGATTTCACCAATCACCTGCACAGCCGGTATCTGTTGAGTTTCGCTCCCAAAGATCCGCACTCCGGAATGCACCAGCTGCGCGTACGTTTGAAAGACACCTCGGGCGGCGGAAAGGTGTTAGCGCGTACCAGTTATTGGGCGGAAGGCGCGAAGTAACTGACCTTAGTCCCCCCGCGAAGTCGGAGCGGCATTCGTGCTGGAGTCCAGAACTTCCCGCACCTTCGCGATCAGGGCTGACAGGGTAAACGGTTTCGCCAGGAACCAGAGCCCGGAGTCGAGCACTCCATAGTGAACAATCGCATTATCGGTGTACCCGGATATGTAGAGCACGCGAACTTGGGGGCATACGCGCAATATCTGCTCCGCCAGTTGCCGGCCGTTAATTCTCGGCATGACAACATCAGTCACCAGCAACCGGATATCCCGATGATTCGTCTTGCAGATGGCTAATCCCTCTTCCGGCGTACTCGCCGCCAGCACGTTATAGCCGCAATGCGACAACACCGACGAGCTCAATTCCCGCAGTTGCGGATCGTCCTCCACCAGCAGGATTGTCTCTGATCCGCGAAGTACTTTAGCCGGATTTCGGTCCGCGCCCACTTGTTCCGCGGGCTGGTCGATTCGCGGAAGGTAAATCTTGAACGTCGTCCCGCGATCTGGCTCGCTGTACACCCAAACATAACCGCCGCTCTGCTTGACGATCCCATACACCATAGACAGGCCCAACCCGGTGCCCTTGCCGACTTCTTTCGTGGTGTAGAAGGGTTCGAAGATGCGAGCCATGGTCTCTGTGCTCATACCGTGTCCGGTGTCACTCACCGCCAGCATCACATAAGGTCCCGGATTCACAGGTTGGTGATCGCGCGCATAGCTCGCGTCCAGACTCGCATTCGCTGTTTCAAGCGTAAGCTTGCCGCCCTGTGGCATAGCGTCGCGAGAATTGAGCGCCAGATTCATGATGACCTGCTCGATCTGCCCGGGATCCGCTTTTACCGTGCCCAGGTCATTCGCAGGAACGGTCAACACTTCAATGTCCTCTCCGATCAACCGGCGCAGCATAGAGTCGAGATTCAGCACAGTGTCGTTAAGATTAATGACGCGCGGCGAAAGCACCTGCTTCCTGCTGAACGCGAGCAATTGTCGGGTAATTCCAGCTGCCCTCTCCGCTGCCGACTTTATCTGTGTGGTGCTGTCGGCCAGTCTGCTTTCCTGTGGGAGTCCGTCTGCCAGAATCTGCGCGTATCCCAGAATGATCGTCAGCAAGTTGTTGAAGTCGTGAGCGATCCCGCCAGCCAACCTGCCCACCGCTTCCATCTTCTGCGACTGCCGCAGTCTCTCCTCCAGAGCCACCCGCTCCGTAACATCGCGGATGCCGCTCGAGATCAGCACGCCTTGTTCGGTTTCCAGTGGGCTCAAACTGACCTCGATGGGAAACTCGGTGCCATCTTTGCGAAGGCCGAGCAGTTCCAGTCGCTTCCCCATTTCCCGTGTCTGCGGAGTTAAGGAGAACTGTCTACGGTGTTCAGGGTGCCGGCCCCGCAGTCGCTCCGGGATCAACATCTCGATCTGTCGTCCGAGCAATTCGTCGCGCCGGTATCCGAATAAATTCTCTGTCTGCGCATTAACTAATACGATCTTCCCCTCGCGGTCCGTAACCACCATGGCATCGGGGGCCGATTCGAGCAGTCCGCGGAACTTTGCTTCCGCACGTTTCCGCTCCGTTACATCCTGCGCCAGCGACGCAACGCCGAGAACTTCGCCAGAGTCGGCCACAAGGGGCGTGTTGTACCACTCACAGGAAATGATTCGGCCATCCCTGGTTACGTTTTCATTTGTGCTCCGGACTCCACCAGCCTGCGTCAGCAACTCGCGCCACACACTATCGACTTGCCCGCGTGCGTGGGAAGGCACGATAAAGTCAGCATGTTGACCCATTGCTTCTTCCCGTGAATATCCAAAGATGTTCTCCGCCGCTGGATTCCAGGATGCCACGCGGAAATTCAAGTCCCACTCCACCACCGCCAACGGAGTGTGTTGAAAGTGCATCCGCAGCCGCTGCTGCGATTTGCGGAACTCCTCTTCGGCTCTTTTCCTATCTGTAATATCCCGCGCAATTCCGAGCACACCTACAATCTTTCCGTCCGCATCGCGATACGGGCCCTTTGTCGTGAGGAATGTCCTAGCCACGCCCGCGGCGTTTCCGACTTCCTCATACGTCACCGTCCCACCCGTCTTTATGATTTCGCGATCCCGCTCCATGATGGGACGGCCCGTATCTGGCGTGAAAATCTCCACATCCGTCCGGCCTCGCACCTGTTCGATCGTCAGGCTCACGAACTTGGCGGCGGCAGGATTCACCATCACGTAGCGTCCTTGCAAATCCTTCACGAATACGGCGTCAGTCGTGCTCTCGGTGATCCCTCGCAGCAGCGCGTGGTTCTTCTCAAGCTCGTGTGTGCTGGTCATCAGTTGATGTTGCACAACATACATCCGTCCGCCTGCCGCGATGAAAGAGATCATGACCAAGGCCACAGCCCACCCGAATTGTTCGCGTGCAATGCTAAGTACCAGCGGAAAGACGATTGCGGGGATCAATAGCGGTGCAAACTGCGCCAGCAACCGGACGCTCTGAGAGCGCGCCTCCGGCTCCAGGCGTCGTTCGTCGTGGCTCCACGTGCCCGCCAGCACTATCAACAAGCAGTAGCTGATGGTCCAGCTCAGATCTGGCAACTCACCTTGCTTGTAGTGGCCGGACGCTTGATAGTAGAGCGTTCCATTGAGCACGATTGCATGCAGCGTCAGGAACGTCCCAATCCTCCCGAAGAACGCTCTCTCGACCCGGTTCCCACTGAGGAGTGCCCGGACCACGAAGCTCACAGCAATCAGGCCAAAAAACAGAATTCCCGCATGCAGCGCGTGCACTTGCATGCTCGGGCCGCCCGATAGCCATAGGGACGGTACATAAATCTGCGACAACTCCACCGTCAAAACGAGCGTGCACACTTGCGCGAAGTCGCACACCCGAAGCCACTGATATCCGCTGTTCGGGTCCCGCGGCGTCAGAAAGATCGTCATTGCCAGCGGTACGACCCAGAAGAACACCAGCACGTCACTCGGCCAGATCGTTCCTAGCGGTTTATGCAGATAGTCGTAGTAGTCGGTGTAGATTCCCTGGCCGATGGAGGTTAGGAGCGTTGACAGCGCGACCAGGCGCCATACGCGCCTGCCAAACGGTCCTGCCTTGCGTGATGCCGCCCAGCAAACGGCCGTCGCCACGAGCGGTGCCAGCGTGTCAATCCAGTCGCCCCAAACCGATGCAGTGTCGGTACCGTACCGGAACACAAGTACAGCAATGTGCGTGAGCACAAGAATTGTCGCCGCCGCGATTGCGGACGCGCGTAGTTTTGACATCTTTCGGTACTGCTCCCGCATCATCGCCCGACCTGCGGCGAAAATGCATCGGGGCCCTTTGGTTGCTGCTGAGTATATACGCAGAACCCGCCAGCAAAATCAAGCACTTGGAGCCGCCTTCGTCCGTTGTTAACAATGACAGTGGCAAATTCCACGCCTTTTCGTGTGAACCGTTCATTACTTTAGTTGCAAGCGCTCTGCCAACTATTTGCGCTCTTCCACTTGCCAAGCGATCACCTTTTCCCTAGCATCCACATTGAAAGCCGACCTGCCAGGTTGGTGATGGCGGGTAACCGATATTTGAACCAATGCAGAATGAACGGGAGCTCGACTCGAACTAGGATCCGGTGAGCAATGCTGCGCCATGCGCAGATGCCTAAAGGGTCTCGGCGGGCGCCCAACGTCTACCGACGGGTTCATTCTCGGCCCCGTCACACGGCTCAGTGGGTCGGCTTCTTTTCTGTGGCCTCTGTACAATTCGCGTACGGACGGCCGCTTCTCAGTGGCTCTACAACTCGCGTGGGGAAAGCCGCCTCGGTTGTCCAGCGAAGGCCTAGCCGGGTTTCTACTAACCTAAATTCCTGCGCAGCAGCTCTCTTCTGATTCCTGCTAGACTGATCAAGTAGCATATCCCAGCGTCTGCGCATCCAATAACTAGTGTTCCCACAACTTCTTCATATCGGGAGCTTCTACCTTCCGACCTACGGATTCCTTGTCGCTCTCGGCGTCCTGCTTGGTCTTTGGATCAGCGTGCGAAACTCCGAGCGCCTCGGTTATGACGGCGATCATGCGTGGAACTTCGGCATCCTGGTTGTCCTCAGCGGTATCGTTGGCTCAAAGGTTCTTTACGTAATCAACGAACACATGTCTTTCCGTGAGATCTTCAGCATCAGCACGCTACAGGCTGGAGGAGTCTTTTCGGGAGGATTGCTCGCGGCGTTCGTCGCCGCTGCCTGGTATGTTCGCCGCAATCACATGCCGCCCCTCGGTACCTGCGATGCATTCTCTCCCGGCCTTGCTCTCGGTCACGCCCTCGGGCGAATCGGGTGCTTCGCCGCCGGTTGCTGTTACGGCAAGGAAACGCATCACTGGTGGGGAGTTACGTTCCATAATCCCTTGGCGCAGTCGATTACGGGCACCCCTCTAGGCGTTCCACTCGAACCCACACAGCTTTTCGAATTCGCCGTCGAACTCGCGAACTTCTTCTTTCTGATGTGGCTGTTGAAACGAAGAAAGTTTGACGGACAGATATTTGGAGCCTTTCTGTTTATTTACGGGATCGCACGTTTCTTCCTCGAATATCTCCGAGGCGATCCCGGCCGTGGCTCCGTTTTCGGCGGTGCAATGACTGTCACACAACTGATCGCAATCGGATTCGTTCTCGGTGGCGGATTGATCTGGTGGTTGCGCCCCGGCTCGAAGACGGCTCCGGCCCGGCCCGCTACTGCGGTGCGCTAAACCCTGCTCGTTATCGTCTCAGTCTCCGCGTGGCTGCAGCACAGTGTACTTCGTCACGGTATATCCTAGCGCCGCGCCCAGGAAGACATCGGAAGGGAAATGTGCCGCATTGGTGACGCGTGAAAAACTGATTGCTGCGGCGAACCCATAGGCCACGAACGGCACCCATCGATGATTGCGATACCGGTTCGCCACGACCGTTGCCACCGAGAAGACGCCCGCGGCGTGCCCCGATGGAAATGAGCTTCCATGGAACGGCGATTTGCCGCCACTGAAGAATGTGTCATCGAAGGGCTCGCCTGGAGGAACGTCGATCGGCCTCTTCCTCCGAGTTACCGCCTTCATCGCAAGGTCGACCACTGCTGAGTCGGCATAGGCCTCGGCGCAGAGTAACGCTGTCTCCACCTGATACCCATCATGTCGCGCATAGCCGGCAATCATCAGGGAGGCGGGAACGGCGATCACTTCGGCGGTGGTAATGTACGCATCAAAGGCATCATTCAAATCGTCCAGCTGAGTTTGGTGATTCCGGAAGTATGGCATCGTGTACTTGTCGGTCGCGATCAGTACCCCGGTCACGCCAGTAATCGCCAGTGTCGGCACCCAGTGCCGGCCCTTCGCTAACTGAGTGGGAAATAGCCAGATTTGCTTTTGGTCGTGGAGGAAGTCTTTGGGCAGCGAACGCCAGGTTACCCGCCGATTCGACGCGGGATCGCCACTTTGGTGCGGACTAAACACGGTTTCCGATGGCGCATCCGGTAGCTCGGAATTGCTCACTTGGGCAACCGCGCCACGAAAGGGAATACCAGTCGCAGCGCAAAAGGCGACAATAGCGATCAACCGTGTTCGTGAGGGTGGCATTGGGACAGTTTGGATGCATTTCCTGAGCCTGCGGGAAGCCCCAATTCGCGGCCAGCTCTACTACAGCTTTTGTAGTATCGTCCACCTGAATGGTTGACCCTTTGCCCATCCCCATGTCGGTCCCGCCAGAAGATGAGGGCAAGCGTCTGGATCAATTCCTCGCTGTCCACCTTGATATCAGCCGCGCACGCGTCCAGCAACTCATCTCGGAGCAGAAGGTGCTCGTCAATGACGCCGCCGCGAGACCATCTCTAAAATTACGGGGCGGAGAGTCCATCCGCATTCTTGGCCCCCCCGCACGCCCTCCTCTGCGGGCGGTTGCTGAGGAGATTCCACTCGACATCGTTTACGAAGACGATGATCTCGCCATCATCAACAAGCCTGCCGGCATGATGGTTCATGTGGGCGCCGGAGCCACGGAAGATCAACGTAATCGCGGAACCCTGGTCAACGCATTGCTGCATCATTTCGCTAACCTATCAGGCGTCGGAGGCGAATTGCGGCCCGGCATCGTCCACCGCCTCGACAAGGAAACCAGCGGCCTGATCGTTGTCGCAAAGAACGATGCCGCTCACCACAACCTCGCCGCCCAGTTTGCCCGCCGCGAAGTCAAGAAGAAGTATCTTGCACTCGTGCATGGTTGGCTGCAGAAGGATTCCGGAACCGTCTCTGCAAGCATCAGCCGCGACCGCGTGCGCCGTACTCGCATGACGACTCGCGAGGCCGGCGGCCGCGAGGCCGTTTCACACTATGAAGCTCTCCGCCGCATTGCATCGCCCTACGGCAAGTTCACACTAGTGGAAGTGAAAATCGATACTGGGCGTACCCACCAGATCCGGGTTCACATGGCCTCGCTCGGTCATCCCGTCGTAGGCGACACTCTCTACGGCGCCCCTCGTGAACTTCGCGCCGTGCGGCTGCCGGGGAAACACGACAAACCAGGTGCAATCTCGCTGGACCGAAACTTCCTGCATGCCGCTTACCTTGATCTCGCGCATCCCCGTACATCAGCCGAGCTCTCTTTCAGAAATTCCCTACCTCCCCAACTCGAGGACTTCCTGCAGCGCGTCGAGGGCATCTCACCTGCATCAGGGAAAAAGGCTTGAGTCGGGAAGCTATAATATCTATGCGTCCATGAATACC
>Ga0335082_10001859_pt1 | contig 22588 bp, 19 predicted proteins | sample Lox_Sample_41_FD_206718 | JGI IMG/M metagenome (GOLD analysis project Ga0335082, IMG submission 206718) | Soil microbial communities from Loxahatchee National Wildlife Refuge, Florida, United States - Lox_Sample_4.1 | ecosystem: Environmental > Terrestrial > Soil > Wetlands | place: USA...
ACCGCCTCGGGACGCGCCGTTGTCATGTCGACGGTCGACGATCCGAGCGCGAACACCGCGCCCATGACGGATGCGCCGGTGATGAGCCCGAGGTTGCGCGACAGGTTGAGCATGCCGGAGACGACGCCCCGCTGGTCCGCGTCGACATCGGTCATGACGGCGGTGTTGTTGGCTGCCTGGAACAGCTGATATCCGGGGGTCAGGACGACGAGGGCGGCAATGTAGCCCGCAACCCCGAACGTCGCCGGGAGCACGGACAGCGCGAGCGAGCCAGCCGCCATGGCGACGAGTCCGACAATGATCACGAACGGCGCGCCCAGACGATCGACAACGCGGCCGGCCGGGATGCCGCTCAGCGTGGAGATGATCGGTCCGGTCGACATGACGATCCCGACGAGAGCCGCGTCGAGCCCGAGCGCGCGCGAGAGATAGAACGGGCCGACCACGAGCGTCGCCATCATCACCGTCATGACGAGCGCGCTCGTGGCGAGGCCCGCGCTCAGCACGGGGTTGCGGAACATCGCCAGCCGGATCAGCGGCGATGCTGCTTTCGCCTCGGCGAGCACGAAGAGGCCGGTCCCGAGTCCGGCAGCCACCAACAGAGCCATGTTGAGCGAACCGAAACGGCCGCGCCCGATGGTCATGGCGAGCGCATAGGCCGCGAGCGTCAGCGCAAGCAAGAGCGTGCCCACGGCGTCGAAGCCGGCCCGATCCGTGTCCGGTCGCCGGCGGCCGGCGGGCAGGCAGCGCTGGGCGAGAACGAGAGTCAGGATGCCCAGCGGCACCATGACGAGGAAGAGCGCCCGCCAGCCGAATCCGGAGATCAGGACGCCGCCGAGCGACGGGCCGAGGGCGGTGCCGATCGCGGACATCGTCCCGAGCAGCCCCATGACGCTCCCGGTCCGTGCCTTCGGAACCGTCTCGCCGACGAACGCCAGGGCAAGGGCCATCATGACCGCGGCGCCGAGGCCCTGCGCCGCCCGGGCGGCAAGCAGCAGCCAGAGCGTGGGCGCGATGCCGCACAGGACCGAGGCCGCCGTGAACAGGACGAGTCCCGCCAGCAGCAGCCGGCGCCGGCCGATGATGTCGCCGAGCCGTCCGACGCTCACGATCAGGGTGGTGATGGCGAGGAGATAAGCGAGGACGATCCACTGGACGCCCTGGAAGGAGGCCGCGAACGCCTGGGCCAAGGTCGGCAGGCCGACGTTGGCGATGCTGGTACCGAGCGAGGAAAGCAACACGGAGAGTGAAAGGCCGGCGAGCGCCCACGGAACCGACGCTGGCTGTTCCCTGCTCCCGGCGACCGCCCCGTCTCGTCCTGCAATGATCGGCTTCACGATGAGCTCCGTCCTTCGACAGCCCCCGAACGGAGCCATCAGAGACATAGGCTGTTGCCAGGCATGGCGGAACATGCACTATTTGCACTCTATTCGTGCGTTTGACGCCACATCTCGATCACATCGCAACGCCGAGGCATGCCGACACCCGATCTGAACCTGCTCGTCACGCTCGACGTGCTGCTCGCGGAAGGCAGCGTCGCGCGCGCCGCCCGGCGGTTGCAGCTGAGCCCGTCGGCGATGAGCCGGGCGCTGGCGCGGTTGCGCGCGGCGACCGGCGATCCGCTGCTGGTCAGGGCCGGACGCGGCCTCGTTCCGACACCGCGGGCGCTCGCGCTGCGCGAGCGGGTCGGCCGGCTCGTGCAGGACGGTGAGGCGGTCCTGCGCCCCGCCGAGACGCTCGACCTGAAGCGGCTCGTCCGAACCTTCACGCTGCGGACCAGCGACGGCTTCGTCGAGAACTTCGGACCGGCTCTCATCGCGCGCCTCGGCAAGGAAGCGCCCGGCGTGCGGTTGCGCTTCGTGCAGAAGCCGGACAAGGACAGCACCCCCCTGCGCGACGGAACCATCGACCTGGACACCGGCGTCGTCGGGGGGACGGCGGGTCCGGAGGTGCGCGCGCAGGCCCTGTTCCGTGACCGGTTCATCGGCGTCGTGCGCAGGGGGCACGCGCTATGCCGGGGCCAGATCACGCCCTCCCGTTATGCGGCGGGCCGGCACATCCTGGTCTCGCGGCGGGGCCTCGACAAAGGCCCGATCGATGAAGCCTTGGCGCCGCTCGGGCTGGAGCGGGAGATCGTCACGACGGTCGGCGGCTTCTCGGCCGCGCTGGCTCTCGCCCGGTCCTCCGACCTGATCGCCAGCGTTCCCGAACGACACACCGGAAACCTGCGCGCGGGAATGCACAGCTTTCTCCTGCCGGTCTCCGTGCCGGAGATCACGATCTCCCTGCTCTGGCACCCGCGGCTGGATGCCGATCCCGCGCACCGCTGGCTGCGCGGCTGCGTCCGCGACGTCTGCGCGGAGTAGGGGCGACCGGCAGGTCGCCCGCGGCGACCGGCGACGGATAGACGGGCGACCTGCCGGTCGCCCCTACGGCTTTTTCTTCACGTAGACCAGCAGGGTCTCGACGCCCGTGCGGCTCGAAGTCTGATGCGGCACGCCGACCGGGCGGAACATGTAGTCGCCGGCCCTGTAGGTGACGCCGCCGCAGTCGAACTCGCCGCGCAGGACGTAGATGTGCTCCTCGGCGTCGGCATGGGCGTGCAGCTCGTCGGAGCCGCCGGGCGCGAGCTTCCACATCGAGACGGACACGCCCTCGGGATCGTCGCGCAGGCTTTTCCAGGACCAGCCCGGGAAATTCTCCGCGTCGGCCCAGGGCAGCTCGCCGGTCTTGATGTGCACGGTCTTCATCGTGTCTCCCATGGTCGCTACACCGCCGTATAGCCGCCGTCGGCGAAGATGATCTGGCCGGTGATGAGGTCGGAGGCCGGCGAGGCGAGGAACAGCACGAGGTCGGCGATCTCCACCGGCTTGCCGAAGCGGCCGAGCGGGATCTTGGCGCGCATGGGGTCGCCGACCTTGGGGTCGCCCCACACCATCTCGCCCATAGGCGTCATGATCACGGTCGGGCAGACCGCGTTCGACTGGATGTTGTACTTGGCCCACTCCACCGTCATCACCTTTGTCAGTGCGTTGAGGCCGGCCTTGGAGGCCATGTAGGCGGCGTGCTTGTCGAGCGCCACCTCGCTGGTCTGCGAGCTGACGTTGACGATCTTGCCGGCGCGCTTCTCGATCATCTTCGGCGCCAGCGCCTGCGCCAGCAGGAAGGGCGCGCGCAGGTTGACGCCCATCAGCCGGTCCCAGTTCTCCAGCCTGGTGTCGAGGATGCTCTCGACTGCCGTGGTGCCGGCGTTGTTGACGAGGATGTCGATCGCGCCCCAGGCCTCCAGCGCCGTGCGCGCCGCCGCTTTCGGGCCCTCGACCGTGGCGAGATCGGCCTCGATGACCAGGCAGCGCCGGCCCGCAGCCTCGACGGCCTGCTTTGCCTCGCGCAGGCCCTTGGGCTCGCGCGCAACCGCGACGATGTCGGCCCCGGCATCGGCCAGCACGCGGCAGAGCTCGGCGCCGATGCCCTTGGAGGCGCCGGTCACGAGCGCCTTCTTGCCCGTCAGCGAGAAGCGTTCCGTGAATTCGGCCACGTTACCTCCTGACTAGTCTTCCATCTTCGCGATACTCGCTGCACGGACATCCTGCGTCCTTCGACAAGCTCAGGACGAAGGGAAATCTTGGTGGCACAAAGAATAGCCCTCATCCTGAGCTTGCCGAAGGACGCAGCGCGCTCATCGCAGGCCCCACAGGGCAACGCTACTTCAGCCCGAGCTTGTCGCGCGGCGGTCCCGGGAAGTCGGCGTAGGCGGCGATCTTCGCCCTGGCGCCCAGCAGGTCCTTCACCGCGCGGGCGGCTTGGTCGATGGCCGAGTGGGCGTAGGCGTAGGCGCCGGAGTCGGAATTGGCGATGGCGATGCGGCCCCAGGGCTTGCGCGCGCTCTCGATCGGTAGCGGGCCGTCCGGCCAGAACATGTCCCACGGGCGCATATATTCGTAGCTGTAGCCGTGCGACCAGCGGTTGGCCGTGATCGCCTCGATGTCGCGCGCCGGGTCGAAGCCGCCCTCGCCGAGGGCGCGGCCCAGCATGTCCCTGATCTCGCGCTCCATGTCCTCGAAGCTGAGGTTCACGAGCGACAGGCGTCCGGCCAGGTTCTGGTCGCGCTCGGAGACGCCGGCCTCGCCGGTCACCACGACCTTCGTGAGATGCAGGATCACGGGATCGCCCGGCTTGTCCGCGAACTTGTAGCGGCCCATGCTCACGGGGAAGTCGAGGGTGGCGCCGTGCCAGAAGCTGCTGGGCGCCTCGAAGTTCGAGATGCCGAGCTTGCTGAAGGCCTCCCAGTTGCGGATCAGCACGTTGCCGTAGACGAGCGGCACCTTCTGCTGGTCGTTGAGGGCGTCGATCTGCGGCTGCGCGAGCTCGTCCGTCAGGAACGGGATCACGCGGTGCCAGCAGGCCAGCACTACATGGCCGGCGGTCACCGTCTTCAGCTTGCCGTTCTCGACATAGGCCACCTCGACGGCCTTGGCGCTCTCCGGTGCGCCCTGGTGCTTCACGCGGACGACGGGCGAGTTGAGGCGGATGCGCACCTTGTTGCCGGGCTGATCGAGCTTCGCATAGTCGACGGCCGCGGTGACGAGGTCGATCATCGTCGAGCCCGGCAGGGCCTTCGGAATCGTCGCCCGCACCAGGGCGCGGGCGACGCCGGCGTTGCCGTCGGGAAAATGGAAGATGTAGGGGTCGGGATCGGTGAAGGCGAGCCGGCCGCTCGGGCTCATGGTGCGGTAGGGATCCTCTCCCAGGTCCATGCCGTCGAAGCCGGGATTGCCGTTGCCGCGGGCGTCGAGGCAGGTGGTGCCGTCGATGCCGATGCCGAAATACTCCTCCGTCGAGGTCTGGTAGTAGGTGACGAGCTGCGGATCGTAGCCGCAGATCTTGGTCAGGAACTCCGCGTAGGTGGTTTTCGACAGCAGGTCGAGCTTCTCCTCCTGGGACTTGCCCGGCAGATAGTCCGGCGGGCTGTCGAGCAGCTCGATGAGGTCGCGCTGAGCCTTGCCGGTGAGCGGCGTCTTCGGCACCCAGTCGGCCGCCTTCTCCGTCGTCTTCACCAGCTGGTCGGTGCCGAACAGCTCCTTGCGGAAGAACACGCCGTCGCCGAGCCCGCGCTTCTCGGCCCAGCCCTCGTCGTAATATTTGTGGAACTTCTCGGTATCGATGCCGACGTCGCGCAGCAGCTTCTTCACCGCCGGCGTGAAGTAGCTCGGCGTCTGCAGGCTCTGCGAACCGCCATAGCCGATCAGCAGCTTGCCGCCGGCGCTGGTGAACTCGTTCCGCTTGGCGTGGCCGCCGAAATCGTCGTGGTTCTCCAGGATCAGCACCCGCGCCTTGGGGCTGTTCTGGCGGTAGAGGAAGGCCGCCGCCAGCCCGCTGATGCCGCCGCCGACCACGATGAGGTCGTAGCTCTCGCCGGTCGCCTCCGGCGCGCCCGCGTTCTGCCAGAACGTGCCGTCGCGCAGGCTGTGCATGACCTCGAAGGACCCGGGGTGATGACCGCGCAGTCCGGTCAGGGCTGCTGGGTTCGGGGCCGCCGCTTCCGCCGAAGCCAGCGGAATACCGGCCGCCATGGCGCCGATGGCGACCGCCGCGCCGTTCAGGAAGTCGCGCCGCGTGATGGCGCGGTCCATGCCGAGTTCGCGATCGCGCGCCGACGATGTCATGACCTGTGCTCCCCCTCGTGCCGCATAGCCCCGATGCCCGGATTATCCAGCAACCGCGGAATCGCGCCAAGGCCGAGTTTGGCCGCTTTGTGAACCACGGAGGCGCAGAGACACGGAGGATTCACAGAGAAGGAAGAATGACCACAGATGAACACGGATAAGAAGGAATGAACACCGATGCGAAGGAGTCGCTCGCCACAGGCGCACAATATCCTTGTCTATGTCCATCCCTTCTTATCCGTGTTCATCTGTGTCCCCCTTCTTCTCTGTGAATCCTCTGTGACTCTGCGGCTCTGTGGTTCAGGGCCGCATAGTCGATCTCGCCTGCTGACAACATTGCTGACAGAATGCTGTCAGCAGGGGGCGCGTATCTCCGGGGCGTTGCCTCAACCCCGAACGAGAGGAGATATCCGATGTCGGCAAAGCATGAGCGGCGGAAGAATCGCGTGGTCTGGTTCGAGATCCCCGCCGGCGACCTCGCCCGCGCCACCAGGTTCTACGAGACCATCCTCGCCACCAGCCTGAAGGCCGAGACCTTCGGCGACCACGAGCTGCGCGTCTTCACCCATGAGGACGATGCCGCCGGCGGCTGCCTCATGAAGGGGCCGGGCCTCGAGCCGAGCAAGAGCGGCGCGATCGTCTTCCTCAACGCCGATCCCAGCCTCGACGCCGTGCTGGCGCGCGTCGAACGCGCCGGCGGCAAGATCGCCGTGCCGCGCACCGACCTGCCCGGCGACATGGGCAGCTTCGCCCATATCATCGACAGCGAGGGCAACCGCGTCGGCCTGCACGCGCTGCGGTGACGGCCATCGATGCGTCGCGCCGACCGCCTGTTCCAGATCGTCCAGTATCTGCGCGGTCGGCGCCTGACGACGGCGAGCCAGCTCGCCGAGTGGCTGGAGGTGGCGCCGCGCACGATCTATCGCGACATGCGCGACCTCCTGCTCTCGGGCATCCCGATCGAGGGCGAGGCCGGGGTCGGCTATCGCCTCCGTCCCGGCTTCGACCTGCCGCCGATCATGTTCAGCTATGACGAGGTCGAGGCGCTGGTGGCGGGCGCCCGCATGGTCGAGGCCTGGGGCTCGCCCGAGCTGGCGAAGCATGTGCGCGCGGCGCTCGCCAAGATCGCCGGCGCGCTGCCGCCGGCGCGCCGCGACGAGCTGGAGAAGCCGCGGCTGTTCGCGCTCAACTTCCGCGCCGACCCGGTCGTTGCGCAGACGCTCGAGACCATCCGCCAGGCGATCGCGCGCCGCATCGTGCTCGACATCGACTACAGCGATGCCAAGAGCGCAGGGTCGCAGCGGCTGGTGCGGCCGCTCGGCCTCTATTTCTGGGGCTCGGTCTGGACGCTCGGCGCCTGGTGCGAAGTGCGCACGGATTTCCGCAACTTCCGCCTCGACCGCATGCAGCGCGTCGCCCTCAGCGACCGCCGCTTCGTCGAGGAGCCCGGCAAGGGGCTGAACGATTTCCTGAAGCAGATGCGGGCGGAGCGCGCCGGGTAGCGGCTGCGGCCAAGCAAAAAGGGCCGGCGGAGCGGCCCGCCGGCCCTGACCCGTTCACCTCTGCCGCGCCTCAGTCCTGCGGCTGCGGGATGATGCGCAGATAGGGCTTCAGCGTCTTCCAGCCCTTCGGGTATTTCTGCTTGGCCTGGTCGTCGGAGACCGAGGGCGGGATGATGACGTCCTCGCCCTTCTTCCAGTTCACCGGCGTCGCCACGGTATGCTTGGCCGTCAGCTGGCAGGAATCGAGCAGCCGCAGCACCTCGTCGAAATTGCGTCCCGTGCTCATGGGATAGGTCAGCGAAGCCTTCACCTTCTTGTCGGGGCCGATGACGAAGACCGAGCGCACAGTGGCGTTGTCGGCCGCGGTGCGCCCTTCCGACGTCGTGCCGGCGCCGGCCGGCAGCATGTCGTAGGCCATCGCCACCTTCAGCTGGGGATCGCCGATCAGCGGATAGGTGACCTTGGCGCCCTGCGTCTCCTCGATGTCCTTCGCCCACTTCTCGTGGTTGCCGACGGGATCGACGCTGAGGCCGATGATCTTGGTGTTGCGCTTGTCGAATTCCGGCTTCAGGCGCGCCATGTAGCCGAGCTCGGTGGTGCAGACCGGGGTGAAGTCCTTGGGATGCGAGAACAGGATGCCCCAGCTGCTGCCGAGCCAGTCATGGAACTTGATCTTGCCCTGCGTGGTGTCCGCCTCGAAGTCGGGCGCGGTGTCGCCCAATCGAATGCTCATGGTGCTTTCCTCCCTCCTTGCATGGGTTGGGCGATTCCTTAACGAATCACGCCGGAGTCGTCGAGTCAGATATATTTGAATGCAGCTGCGTTCGTTTCGATTCACATGTGGTTCCCGAGATAAGCGCCTTCACGCCGCCGCCATGGCCGCGATGCGCTGGACCATGGCCGGCCGCGGCTCGTCCACCTGCAGATTTTCGTAGGCCAGCACGGCGAGGCGGCCGCGGACAGCTTCCAGCAGCTCGCCGGGACGGAGGAGGAAGTCCGGATTGCTCGGCTTGCCGAAGCGCTCGTTTCCGACGGCGAAGGTCTCGTAGATCAGGCAGCCGCCGGGCGCCACTGCCGCCACGAGAACCGGCACCAGCGGGCGGTGCAGGTAATTGGTCACGACGACGCCGGCGAAGCGGCGGTCGCCGAGCGGCCAGGGCCGGTCTTGCTCGAGGTCGGCAGCCAGAATGGTGACGGCGGGGTTGTCCTGCAGATCGGCCAGGCCGGTCACGTCGCGGTCGACGGCGACAACCGGATGACCCCGGCCAACCAGGAAGCGGGTGTGGCGGCCGGCGCCGGCCGCGAGGTCGAGCACCGTCCCGCCGGCCGGGATCCGGCCGGCAAACCGTGCTACCCACGCAGAGACCTCGGTCGGACCATGACTCATCGTAGTTACCCGCTCGTAACTCCGCTTGGCACTCTCGGCCAGAGAGTGCTTGTGCCGCGTCGAGTTTAAGATATTTATAAGACTTGCTAAGCGATGATTGACGATGAACCGCTCGCAAGGTTTTGCATGATCCTGTTCGACCTCCGCTGCGCCAAGGGCCACGTGTTCGAGGCGTGGTTCCGCAACAACGCCTCCTACGACGCGCAGGCCACCGCCGGGGCGGTCTCCTGTCCGGCCTGCGGCAACCGCAAGGTCGAGAAGGCGCCGATGGCGCCGCGGATCGGCAAGGGCAGCGAGGCGACGCGCCAGCAGATGGCTGCGGAGTTGACCGAGATGAAGAAGCAGCTGCAGGAGCTGCGCGCCAAGGTCGAGGCCAACTGCGACTATGTCGGCGGCAACTTCGCCGAGGAGGCGCGCCGCATCCATCACGGCGAGGTCGCGCACCGCGACATCTATGGCGAGGCGACCGACGAGGAAGCCCAGGAACTCGCCGACGAAGGCATCGAGTTCGCCCGCATTCCCTGGCCGCCACGGCACGACAGCTAGTCTTCACGCGATCCACGGCGTAGGAGCATGTCGGTGGCCGCCAGCGACACGCACGAGCGCGCCGTCCTCGCCTTGCACATCCGGCGCGCCCGTCCGGACGAAATCCCCGAGGTCAGCAGGCTGATCGCCCAGGCTCACGCCGAGACCTACGCGCCGTCGGAGGTCGACATCGAGGGCTATGTGGCCGCGTCCGCGGCCAAGGCGAAGCGGCAACGCTGGTTCTGGCGAACCTATCTCGTGGCGGAGGCGCAGGGGCGCATCGTCGGCGCCGCGCAGACCATGCACGATCTTGTCGTTGCCCTCTATGTCGACCGCGGCTGGCGCGGCCGCGGCGTGGGGGCGCTCCTGCTCGCGGCGGCCGAAGCGGGGCTGCGCGCGAAGGGCGTCGGCCGGGCCCAGGTGTACATCGCGGACGGCTATCCCCGCGTCCGCGCCTTCTACGAGCGGCATGGCTGGGAGATTCGGGACGAGGGCGAGCCGCGGCATGATCGGGAATGGGGCCTGCGCCTGGTGAAGCTGTGCAAGGAAATAGGCCCCCGCGAAGAGGCCCGGCACCGCACGGCAGCCGTCGTCCTCAGGGCGATGCGGGTCGGCCTCGGCGCCGCGCTCGTGTTTCCGGCCCTTGCCTTCTTGCGCTTAGGCGGCGAATTGACGTCGCACGCCGCAGCCGTCGCCGCTCTTCTGCTTGCGCTCATCGCCGTGGACAGCGCGCTCAGCGTGCGGCATCTGAACTTCAGCCTTGCGCGCAACCTGCTGGCGAGCGCCAGCGGCGTCGCCGCGTATCTCGCGCTGCCGCTCGCGGCGGTCGTGCTGGGCGCGCTTGCGCTGCAGGCCTTCGGCCTCGAGCATCTGCCCATCCGCGACCATTCCGATGCTACCCTGGCCATGTTGGGCCTCTTGCTCCTGGCGACGCGTTGGCCCGCACATCGGCTCCTGGTCCGCTGCCTTCAGCGTTTTCTCTGACGCCGACCCGGCCGCGAGGGCTGCTCAGGCCGCCGGTCGCCGCTTCGCCACCGCCATGTAGTTCACGTCGAGGTCGCGCGCCAGCGACCAGCGGTCGGTCAGCGGGTTGTAGGCAACGCCCGTGATCTCCGCGAACTCCAGGCCGTGCGGCCGGAGGCCGGCAGCCAACTCCGAGGGGCGGACGAATTTGCGCCAGTCGTGGGTGCCGCGCGGCAGCCAGCCCAGAACATATTCCGCGCCGACGATGGCGAGGGCGAAGGCCTTGGCCGTGCGGTTGATGGTGGCGATGATCATCAGGCCGTCCGCGGCCAGGAGGTCGCAGCAGGCCGCGAGGAAGGCGGCGCGGTCGGCGACGTGCTCGATCACCTCCATGTTCAGGATGACGTCGAACTTGCCGCCGCTCTCGATCAACTCCTCCGGCGTCGCGATCCGGTAGTCGATGGCGAGGCCGCCGCGTTCGGCATGCAGGCGGGCGACGGCGATGTTGCGCTCGACGGCGTCGATGCCGGTGACCGCAGCCCCGAGCCGCGCCATCGGCTCGGCCAGCAGGCCGCCGCCGCAGCCGATGTCCAGCAGCCTGAGGTCCGCCAGCGGGCGCGGCGCCAGGGGGTCGCGGCCGTGACGGGCGGCGACGCGGTCGCGGATGAAGGCGAGGCGCGTGGGGTTGAACTTGTGCAGCGGGCGGAACTTGCCCTGCGGATCCCACCAGGCCTCGGCCATGGCCGCGAACTTCGCGGTCTCCGCGGGATCGATGCTGGCGCTGCGCGGGCTCGCCGGCTCGCTGTCGCTGGGTGCGTCGCTCATGTCGCGCCTGCGGATTTCCGCTGCAGCCTTGCCTCTGTCTACCCGAATGAGTATGGATACGCGCCGCCTGCCCGGCAACCGCCGAAACGGCGGTTTTCCGCCCGCGAAGGACCCGCATGGCCCCGCAGCCCAAGAAGCCGCGCCTCGTCATGAAGTTCGGCGGCACCTCCGTCGGCGACGTCGAGCGCATCCGCGCCGTCGCCCGCCGGGTGAAGCGCGAGGTCGATGCCGGGGCCGAGGTGGCGGTCGTCGTCTCGGCCATGGCCGGCGCCACCAATCAGCTGGTCGATTGGGTGCGTGACATCTCGCGCTTCCACGACGCCCGCGAGTACGACGCCGTGGTGGCGTCCGGCGAGCAGGTGACCAGCGGCCTCACCGCCCTGGCCCTCCAGGAGATCGGCGTCTCCGCCCGCTCCTGGCAGGGCTGGCAGGTGCCGATCGTCACCGACGACGCTCACGGCAAGGCCCGCATCCAGCGCATCGACACCGCTGTCATGGAGGAGCGTTTCCGGCAGGGCATGGTGGCTGTCGTCGCGGGCTTTCAGGGGATCGGCCCCGACAACAGGATGACAACGCTCGGGCGCGGCGGCTCCGACACCACGGCGGTCGCGCTGGCGGCCGCCCTGAACGCCGATCGCTGCGATATTTTCACCGATGTGGACGGAGTCTACACCACCGACCCGCGCATCGTTGCGAAGGCCCGCAAGCTCGATAAGATCACCTACGAGGAGATGCTGGAGATGGCGTCGCTCGGCGCCAAGGTGCTGCAGATCCGCTCCGTCGAGATGGCGATGAAGCACGGGGTGCGGCTGCAGGTGCTCTCGAGCTTCAATGATGCGCCGGGCACGCTGGTCGTCGACGAGGAAGAGATCGTGGAACAGGAACTGGTGAGCGGCATCGCCTACAGCCGCGACGAGGCCAAGATCACGCTGACCCAGGTGCCGGACCGGCCGGGCGTGGCCGCCGCGGTCTTCGGCCCGCTCGCCGACGCCAACATCAACGTCGACATGATCGTGCAGAACGTGTCGCACGGCTCCCAGGGCGGCCCCACCACCGACCTCACCTTCACCGTCTCCAAGGCCGACCTCGACCGCGCCATGAAGGTCATCGAGGGCAGCCGCGCCACCACGCAGTACGCCGCGCTGTCGCCGGATTCGAACGTCGTGAAGGTCTCGGTCATCGGCGTCGGCATGCGCAGCCATGCCGGCATCGCCCAGCGCATGTTCAGGGCGTTGGCGGAGAAAGGCATCAACATCCAGGTGATCTCGACCTCCGAGATCAAGATCAGCGTGCTGATCGCCGAGGAGTACACCGAGCTGGCCGTGCGTACGCTGCACACCGCCTACGGGCTGGACGCGAGCTGAGCCGATGAACCGCCAGGCGGCCCGTCAGCGCCTCGACCAGCTGTGGGAGCGCGGCCGCGAGTTCCTCGGCTGCGATCTCGCCATCATGGGCGGCGCCATGACCTGGGTGTCGGAGCGGCACCTCGTGTCGGCCCTCTCCAACGCCGGCGGCTTCGGCGTCATCGCCTCCGGCTCGATGTCGCCGGAGTTGCTGGCTAAGGAGATCGCGGGCACGGCCGCCCTCACCGACCGCCCCTTCGGCGTCAACCTCATCACGATGCATCCCCAACTCTTGCAGCTGGTCGACGTCTGCCTCGACCACAAGGTCGGGCACATCGTGCTGGCCGGCGGCCTGCCGCCCGGGGCCGCCCTCACCCGCATCAAGCAAGGCGGCGCCAAGCTGCTGTGCTTCGCGCCGGCGCTGGTGATCGCCCGCAAGCTCGTGCGCTCCGGCGCCGACGCCATCATCATCGAGGGCATGGAGGCCGGCGGCCATATCGGCCCGGTCACGACCAGCGTGCTGGCCCAGGAGATCCTCCCCGCCATCCGCGAGGTGCCCGTGTTCGTCGCCGGCGGCATCGGCCGCGGCGAGGCCATCCTCGGCTATCTCGAGATGGGCGCCTCCGGCTGCCAGCTCGGCACCCGCTTCGTCTGCGCCAAGGAATCGATCGCCCATCCCGCCTTCAAGCAGGCCTTCATCCGCGCCAGCGCGCGCGACGCCGTGCCCTCGGTGCAGCTCGACCCGCGCTTCCCGGTCATTCCCGTGCGCGCGCTCGTCAATGACGGCGTGCGCCGCTTCATGGATTTCCAGCGCCAGATGATCGGCCGCGTCGACCGCGGCGAGATCGACCAGAAGGCGGCGCAGCTGGAGATCGAGCATTTCTGGGCCGGCGCGCTGCGCCGCGCCGTGATCGACGGCGACATCGAGAACGGCTCGCTGATGGCCGGCCAGAGCGTGGGCATGGTGACCAAGGAGCAGCCGCTGCCGGAAATCCTGCGCGAGCTGGTCGATCAGGCGGTCGATGCCCTGCTGGCGCGCGAGCAGAACCAGGTTCCCGCCGCCGAGATCAAACGCGCGGGGGCCGCCGGCTGATGCCGCAGGCGGGCGGGCCCACTGGCACCCGTCTGCTCCTCCGCCGCCTCCGCGATGTGATGGCCGGCGGCGGCAAGGCGCAGCAGCGCCTCGACAAGATCGTCACCATCGTCGCCGCCGACATGGTGGCCGAGGTCTGCTCGGCCTATGTCATGCGCCCGGGCGAGGTGCTGGAGCTGTTCGCCACCAAGGGCCTGCGGCCCGAGGCCGTGCACAAGACGCGGCTGCGGGTCGGCGAGGGCATCGTCGGCGACGTCGCCGCCCACGCCCGCCCGCTGGCGCTGGCTGAGGCGCAGTCGCACCCCAACTTCGCCTATCGCCCGGAGACCGGCGAGGAGATCTATCACTCGATGATGGGCGTGCCGATCCTGCGCGGCGGCCGCGTGCTCGGCGTGCTCGCGGTGCAGAACCGCACCCCGCGCCATTATCACGAGGAGGAGGTCGAGACGCTCGAGACCGTCGCCACCGTGCTGGCCGAGCTGGTGGCGAGCGGCGAGCTGGTGGCGCGCGAGGAGCTGGAGCCGACCGAGGGCATCGCCGTGCTGCCGGTGCGGCTCGAAGGTGTGGTGCTCAACGGCGGCCTCGCCATGGGCCAGGCCGTGCTGCACGAGACGCGCATCATGCTGAAGCAGATGGTGGCCGAGGACCCGCGCCGCGAGCTGGAGCGGCTGCGCGAGGCGGTCGCCACCATGCAGAGCGCGCTCGACGACATGCTGGCCTCCTCCGATCTCGCCGACGGCGGCGAGCATCGCGACATCCTCGAGACCTATCGCATGTTCGCCGAGGACCGCGGCTGGCTCGGCCGCATCGCCGAGATCATCAACAGCGGCCTCACCGCCGAGGCCGCGGTGCAGAAGGTCAAGGACGACATGCGCGCCCGCCTCGACCAGGTGGTCGATCCGTATCTGCGCGAGCGCGTGCTCGACCTCGAGGACCTCGGCAACCGCCTCATCAAGCACCTCATGGGCGACACCGCCGTGGCTGCGACCGAGCCTCTGCCGGACGATGTCATCCTGGTCGCGCGCGACATGGGCCCGGCCGAGCTGCTCGACTACGACCGCAAGCGCCTGCGCGGGCTGGTGCTGGAGGAGGGCTCCGCCACCTCGCACGTCGCCATCGTCGCCCGCGCCATCGACATTCCCGTGGTCGGGCGCGTGAATGGTCTGTTCCGGCGCGTCGAGCCGAAGGACGCGCTGATCATCGACGGCGACAACGGCACCATCTTCGTGCGGCCGGGCGAGGACATCCGCCAGCACTTCCTCGAGGGCATGCGCGCGCGCTCGCAGCGCAAGGCGATGTTCGCGGCCACCCGCGAGCTGCCGGCGGTGACGCGCGACGGCGTCGCCATCTCCCTCAACATCAACGCCGGCCTCTTGATCGACGTGCCGCATCTGCACGACAGCGGCGCCGACGGCATCGGACTCTACCGCACGGAAATCCCGTTCATGGTGCGCTCGGAGTTTCCGGACGTCGCGGCGCAGGTCGACATCTACCGCAAGATCCTCGACCTCGCCGGCGCCAAGCCGGTGGTGTTCCGCACCCTCGACGTCGGCGGCGACAAGGTCCTGCCCTATTGGCGCGGCGAGGACGAGGAGAATCCGGCCATGGGCTGGCGCGCCATCCGCATCGGGCTCGACCGTCCGATCATGCTCCGCCAGCAGCTGCGCGCGCTCATCCGCGCCGCCGCCGACCGGCCGCTGCACGTCATGTTCCCCATGATCTCCGACGTAGCGGAGTTCGTCGCAGCGCGCCGCGTGCTCGAGCTCGAGCTGAAGCGCCTCCGCGCCGCCGGCAAGCCGGCGCCGTCGGACGTGAAGGTCGGCGCGATGTTCGAGGTGCCGGCCCTGGCCTGGCAGCTGGAGGAGCTGCTGAGCCGGGTCGATTTCCTCTCGGTCGGCAGTAACGATCTCCGCCAGTTCCTGTTCGCCAGCGACCGCGGCAGCCCGCGCATCGCCGACCGCTACGACACTCTGTCGCCGGCCATGCTCGGCATCCTCGGGCAGCTGGCGCGCGCATGCGCCGCGGCCGGCAAGCCCCTCAGCCTGTGCGGCGAGATGGCCGGACAGCCGGTCGACGCCATGGCCCTGATCGGCCTCGGCTTTCGCACGTTATCCATGGCGCCGCCCGCGGTCGGCGCGGTGAAGACGATGATCCGCAGCCTTGATGTGGCCCGACTCCAGACCTATTTGACGGGCATCCGAGGCACGGCTGCAGGCAGCCTGCGCGGGCGGCTGCGGGCCTTCGCGCGCGACCACAATGTCGCGCTTTAGGGTGTCGATCCGACCGCGAGTTTGCTAGACTCAAGGGCGAGGACGGCTTCGCCCCGAGCGGCGGCCGCAACCTTGGTTAATGCCGGGCACCGGTGCGGACGCGATCCGGCCGGCGCTTGTCACCGGCGCACCGCAGAACGGAGCGACGGGACGCTGGACATCCACGATGGCGACGCGACGCAAGCGCAACCTTAATTTCCTTCCGGCCGAGACCCGCCCGGAACCGGTCATCGACATCAGCGCCTATCCGGTCGATATCGGCGTGGGCGAGCTCATGCGGCTGACGCGCGAACGCCTCGGCCACGAGCTGCAGACGGTGGCCAACCAACTGCGCATCCGTCTCTCCTATCTGGAGGCGATCGAGGACGCCCGCTTCAAGGACTTGCCGGGCACGACCTATGCGGTCGGCTTCGTTCGCAGCTATGCCGACTATCTCGGCCTCGACGGCGCCGACATCGTGCGCCGCTTCCGCGAGGAGGCGGCCCGCATCCATGGCCAGACCAAGCTGATCTTCCCCGCTCTGACGGCGGAGGGCAAGCTGCCGCGCGCCGCCGTGCTGCTGGTGTCCGCCGTCGGCCTCGCCGCCGTCTACGGCGTCTGGTACTACATCTCCAGCCGTCAGCAGAGCGACGTGCCGGTCATCACCGAAGTGCCCGAGCGCCTGGCGGTCGTCGCCCCCGACAACAGCGACGGCGCCAGCCATCAGGGCGCCACGGCGACCGAGTCGCCCGAGACGTTCGAGACGCCGCCCCCGGTCGAGCCGCAGCCTGACAGCGGCTCCGGGATCGCCGGCGGTCTCGGCTCTGCCAATGCCGCCACGCCGCATGAGCCACCCGTCGAGGCGACCGCGCCGGCCGGCGGTGGCGACGACACGGCCAGTCCCGCGGCGCCGACCGCGGCGCCCGTAACGGTTGCGCCCCCGCAAACGACTGCGCCGGCCGAGACGGCGCGACCGTCCGCCAGCGTGAATCCGACACCGCCGGCGGTGGCCGAGGCCGTTCCGCCGGTGCCCGCTCCTGGCGCTGCTGCCGGCACGAACGTGCCGCCCCCGGCCGTCGATGCCGGCGACCATCAGGCCGCCGCCGCGGTCACGCCGGCCGGCTCGGCCACGCCGCCTGCTGCGCCGCCGGCGCCATCCTTGCCGCCAGCTGCCCCGGCCGCCGCTGCTACCGATATCCCGGCCGCTCCGACTGCCGCGCAGAGCACGGCCCAGGAAAGCGCCCCGCCGCCGCCACCAGCGACGGCGCCGGCCGACCAGCCGCAGCAAGTGGCCGAAGTAACCCAGGGCGTGGTGATCGAGGCGCGCATGGACAGCTGGATCAAGGTCGTGGACGCCAACAACAAAACGGTCACAAACAAAGTGCTGAAGGCCGGAGAACGCTATGTCGTTCCGGAACAGCCCGGTCTGATGATGCGGACCGGCAACGCCGGCGGCCTCGATGTGCTGGTGAATGGGGCAAAGGCGCCGCCGCTGGGCGAGGTCGGCGCGGTGCTGACCAAGATCTCGCTGGCCCCGGACAAGCTCCTCAGCGGCACCGCGGTGGGCGACTAAGCCGCCCCTTGACCGCGGCCGAATCCCGCGCGCATGGTGCGGGCAGATTCCCGCCCCCTGGCACCTGAACGGAGCGACCGATGAGCGTACGGCCCTATCGCGACATCCAGCGGCGCAAATGCCGGCAGATCCGGGTGGGCTCGGTGCCGGTCGGCGGCAACGCGCCGATCACCGTGCAGTCCATGACCAACACCCTGACGGCCGACGCAGCCGCCACCATCGCCCAGGTCCAGGCGCTGGAAGCCGCCGGCGCCGACATCGTGCGCGTGAGCTGCCCGGACGAGGAATCGACGGCGGCGATGCCGCAGATCGTGAAGGCGGCGAAGGTGCCGATCGTCGCCGACATCCATTTCCACTACAAGCGGGCGATCGAGGCGGCCAAGGCCGGCGCCGCCTGCCTGCGCATCAATCCCGGCAATATCGGCTCGGCCGAGCGCGTGAAGGAAGTGGTGAAGGCGGCCAAGGACCATGGCTGCTCCATGCGCATCGGCGTCAACGCCGGCAGCCTGGAGAAGGAGCTGCTCGAGCGCTATGGCGAGCCCTGCCCCGAGGCCATGGTGGAGAGCGCGCTCACCCACGCCAAGATTCTCGAGGACAACGATTTCTTCGAGTTCAAGATCAGCGTGAAGGCCTCCGACGTCTTCCTGGCGGTGGCGGCTTATCAGGGCCTGGCCGAGGCCTGCGACTATCCGCTCCATCTCGGCATCACCGAAGCCGGCGGCCTGCGCACGGGCACGGTGAAGTCGTCGGTCGGGCTCGGCATGCTGCTGTGGTCGGGCATCGGCGACACCATCCGCGTCTCGCTCTCGGCCGATCCGGTCGAGGAGGTGAAGGTCGGCTACGACATCCTGAAGTCGCTCGGCCTGCGCCACCGCGGCGTCAACGTCATCGCCTGCCCGTCCTGCGCGCGCCAGCAGTTCGACGTCATCAAGACGGTCGCGGCGGTCGAGGCGCGGCTGGCGCACATCACCACGCCCATGACGCTCAGCATCATCGGTTGCGTGGTGAACGGCCCGGGCGAGGCGCGCGAGACCGATGTCGGCTTCACCGGCGGCGGCAACGGCACGCATCAGGTGTATGTCGACGGCACGCCGCACCATCGCCTGAAGGGCGAGGACATCGTCGAGCATCTGGTGAAGATGGCCGAGAAGAAGGCGGCCGAGATCGCCGCCAAGGAAAAGGCCGACGCGGACTCGCCGCAAGCCAGCGCCGCCCAGTAGCTCTCCAGGAGTCCCCGTCGTGCCTTCGCTGCAGCCGGTCCGCGGCACCCATGACCTATTGCCCGAGGAGATGCGACGTTTTCGCCGCGTCGTCGAGACCGCGCGCGCCGTGGCCGAGCGCTACGGCTATCTGGAGATGGCGACGCCGATCTTCGAGTTCTCCGAGGTCTTCCAGCGCACGCTCGGCGATACCTCCGACATCGTCACCAAGGAGATGTACAGCTTCACCGACCGCGGCGGCGAGCAGCTGACGCTGCGCCCGGAGGGTACGGCCAGCGTGGTCCGCGCCCTGATCTCCGAAGGCCTCGCCCAGCACCTGCCGCTGAAATACTTCTACAGCGGCCCGATGTTCCGCTACGAGCGGCCGCAGAAGGGCCGCCTGCGCCAGTTCCACCAGACGGGCGTTGAGTTGCTCGGCGTGGCGCAGCCGCAGGGCGACGTCGAGATCATCGCCGTCGGCGCCGCCATCCTGCGCGCGCTCGGCGCGCTCGACCGCACGGTCCTGGAGATCAACACGCTCGGCGATAGCGAGAGCCGCGGCGCGTATCGCAGCGTGCTCGTCGACCATCTGAAAGGACACCTGACCAGGCTCTCGAAGGAGAGCGTCGACCGCCTCGACCGCAATCCGCTGCGGATCCTCGATTCGAAGGACGAGGGCGATCAGGCCATCGTTGCCGACGCGCCCGTCTACACGGACTATCTGAACGCGGCGAGCCGCTCGTTTTTCGATGCGGTCAAACAGGGCCTCGATGCGGTCGGCATCGCCTATCAGATCAATCCGCGGCTGGTCCGCGGACTCGACTACTACTGCCACACCTGCTTCGAGTTCACGGCGGCCGAGCTTGGCGCCCAGAAGACCGTGATGGCCGGCGGCCGCTACGACGGTCTGGTCGAGACGATGGGCGGATCGCCGACGCCCGGCGTCGGCTGGGCCTCGGGCATCGAGCGCGTCGCGATGATGCTGCGCGATGTCATTCCCGAGCCACGGCCGATCGCGGTGGTCCCCATTGGCGAGGCGGCTGGCGTTACCGCGCTGAAGCTCACGGAGAGCCTGCGCCGCGCCGGCTTCACGGTCGACCTCGGTTTCAGCGGCAACATCAAGAAGCGTATGGCGCGCGCCGACAAGATCAAGGCCGTGGCCGCCGTCATCATCGGCGACGACGAACTCGCCAAGGGCGCGGCGATGTTGCGGGACCTGCAGTCCGGCGCCCAGGAACAGGTGCCCCTCGACCAGCTGCCAGACCGCCTCGCCCTCTATCGGCGCTAGGCACGTGCTGCCGCGTCTCTTGCCTTGAACCACAGAGGCACGGAGGCACAGAGTAGTCACAGAGAAGCCATGCTCACCCCTACTCACACTGTCATCGCCGGGCTTGACCCGGCGATCCATTCCTCCGCGGCACGAGCGGAGCCCATTGAAGCATGGATCGCCGGGTCGGGCTTGTCCTCGGGCCGGCCGAGGGCCGGGCCCGGGGGCCCGGCGATGACAGGTGAGAGGGTGTGGGCGGCGTTCACATCCTTCTTCTCCGTGAGTCCTCTGTGCCTCCGTGCCTCTGTGGTTCAAGGCAAGAGACTCGGTCTCTCCGCATAGGCCGGACAAAGGCCGTGACTGGACCATCGCCTCCCACCTACCTCATCATCGGCGTCAGCCATCGCACCGGCACGGCGGCGCTGCGCGAGCGGTTGTTCGCCGACGAGGCGGGGCGGACAGAGCTGCTTGCCGCTCTGCGCGGTGCCGGCCTCGGCCAAGCCCTCGTGCTCTCGACCTGCGATCGGACCGAGCTGCACGCCATCACCGACGATCCGCCGCCGGCTGCTGCCGCGATGCGCCAGATCCTGGCCCGCCAGGGCAGCGTCACCCCCGCCGACATTGCGGCCCAGGGCTATGAGCTCATCGGCGATGCCGCGCTCCGCCAGCTGTTCGCGGTCGCCTCGTCGCTCGACAGCGTCGTCGTCGGCGAGCCGCAGGTGCTGGGCCAGGTGAAGGACAGCCACCGCTTCGCGAGCGCTGTCGGCATGATCGGGCCGCAGCTGGAGGCGGCACTGCGCGCCGCCTACGGCGCCGCCAAGCGCGTGCGTAGCGAGACCGCCGTCGGCGAGCGTCCGGTCTCGATCGCGGCCGCCGCGATCCAGATGGCGCGCGGCGTGCACGGCGATCTCGCGCGCTGCGCGGCGCTGCTGCTGGGCGGCGGCGAGATGGGCGAGCTGATGGCGGCCCAGCTGCGGCAGGCCGGCCTCGCCCACCTCACCGTGCTGCACAAGTCGGCCGCCCGCGGCGCGCTGATCGCCCACCGCCTGGGCGCCCATGTGCGGCCGCTCGACGAGCTTGCGGCGGCGCTCGCCGATGCCGATATCCTCATCGCGGCCCTCGGCGACGAGCGCGAGATCGTCACCGTGGCCGCCATCAGGCAGGCCCTGCGGGCGCGCCGCCAGCGGCCGATGATCTGCATCGACAGCGCCGTGCCCGGCGACATCGAGCCGGCCGTCCACGATCTCGACGGCGCCTTTCGCTTCGATCTCGGCGATCTCGAGCGGCTCGCGGTCGAGGGGCAATCGGCGCGCGCCGCCGCCATCGATCCGGCGTGGGCCATCCTCGACGCCGAGGTCGCTGCCTTCGCGGCCGGCGCGGCGTTGCGGCAGGCCGCCCCCGCCGTGGTCGCGCTGCGCCGGCATTTCGAGGCGGTGCGCGACCGGGTGCTGGCGGAGAACCCCGGTGCCGACGCCGCGACCGTGGCGCGCCTGCTGGTCAACCGGCTGTTGCACGCGCCCTCGGCCGCGCTACGCGACCTCGCTGCCAACGCGACAGTGGACGATGGCGCCGAGCTGGTGGCAATAGAGCGGCTGCTGGCGCGCCTGTTCGGAGCGGCCGGAGCGGAGGGTGCGGCGGCGGACGACGGGGAGACGCGCGGCCGGTGATGAGCGCTTGCGCCGGTCGCCATGTGTGGGCTCGTCCTCTATGGTGTCACCCCCGCGAAAGCGGGAATGACATTGAGTGTTGGGCTAGAAGCAAAGAACGTTCGAGATGATTCCAACCGAGAAACTCAACCGCGTCGTGAAGCGCCACGAGGAGCTGGCGCGGTCGATGGCCGGAGAAGGGCCGATCGACCGCGAGGCGTTCGCGCGTACCTCCAAGGAATATTCAGACCTGACGCCGGTGGTCGAGAGCATCAAGCAGCTGCTGAAGGCGGACCAGGAGGCGAAGGATCTGTCCGGCCTGATCGCCGAGCCCAATGCCGACGGCGAGATGAAGGCGCTGGCCGAGGAGGAGCTGCGCGCCCTCAAGGTCCGCCTGCCGGAGCTCGAGCGGCAGGTGAAGGTGATGCTCCTGCCGAAGGACGAATACGACGACCGCAACGCCATCCTGGAGGTGCGCGCCGGCACCGGCGGCGACGAGGCGGCCCTGTTCGCCGCCGAGCTGTTCGGCATGTATCTGCGCTATGCTGAGCTGCGCAAGTGGAAGACCGAGATCCTCAGCATCAGCGAGACCGGCCTCGGCGGCTACAAGGAGGCCAGCGTGGCCGTGAACGGCCGCGGCGCCTTCGCGCGCCTGAAGTTCGAGTCGGGCGTGCACCGCGTGCAGCGCGTGCCGGCCACCGAGGGCAGCGGCCGCGTCCACACCTCCGCCGCCACCGTCGCCGTGCTGCCGGAGGCGGAGGACGTCGACATCCATATCGAGGAGAAGGACCTGCGCATCGATGTCTTCCGCGCCAGCGGCCCGGGCGGCCAGTCGGTCAACACCACCGACAGCGCGGTGCGCATCACGCACCTGCCGACCGGGCTGGTCGTGCAGCAGCAGGACGAGAAGTCGCAGCACAAGAACAAGGCCAAGGCGCTCAAGGTGCTGCGCGCCCGCCTCTACGACATGGAGCGCACGCGCCGCGAGGCCGAGCGCGCAGCGGCGCGCAAGAGCCAGGTCGGCTCCGGCGACCGCTCGGAGAAGGTGCGCACCTACAACTTCCCGCAGAACCGCGTCACCGACCACCGCATCAACCTGACCCTCTACAAGATCGACCGCGTCATGGCCGGCGAGCTCGACGAGATCATCGAGGCTCTGATCGCCGACGACCAGGCGACGCGGCTGGCGGAGCTGGAGTGAGCGCGGGTTGTTGACGGCCGCCTGTCAGCGCGGCCCAAACCCGCTCGTTACGCATCGGGTGCGCGATCAGCACGTCCAAGTCAACGCCTGCATCTTGACAGCGCGCGCCGCGAGCCCATATCCTAGATTGGAACAATACAGGAACAATG
>Ga0335082_10001860_pt1 | contig 22580 bp, 18 predicted proteins | sample Lox_Sample_41_FD_206718 | JGI IMG/M metagenome (GOLD analysis project Ga0335082, IMG submission 206718) | Soil microbial communities from Loxahatchee National Wildlife Refuge, Florida, United States - Lox_Sample_4.1 | ecosystem: Environmental > Terrestrial > Soil > Wetlands | place: USA...
GAAGTCCTCCTCGACGGACTCGCCTTCCCCGAAGGCCCGCGCTGGCACGAGGGCCGCCTCTGGTTCTCCGACATGCACGACCATCGCGTGCGCACGCTCGACCTGCGCGGCCGGAGCGAGGTCGTGGTGGAGGTGCCGAACGCGCCCTCCGGACTCGGCTGGCTGCCCGACGGCCGCCTGCTCGTCGTCTCGATGGAGGACCGCCGCGTGCTGCGGCAGGGGCCGCAGGGGCTCGTCCTCCACGCCGACCTCTCGCGGCTCGCGAGCTACCACTGCAACGACATGGTGACGGATGCGCGCGGGCGCTCGTACGTCGGGAACTTCGGCTTCGACCTCCACGCGCAGGCGCCGCACAAGGACGCCGAGATCGTGCTCGTCGAGCCAGATGGCCGCGCGCGCGTCGTCGCCAGGGAGATGCGCTTCCCGAACGGCACGGTGATGACGCCGGACGGGCGCACCTTGATCGTCGGCGAGTCGGCGGCCGCGCGGCTCACCGCCTTCGACGTGCAGGACGACGGCTCGCTCGCGAACCGGCGCGTGTGGGCGCAGCTCGAGCGCGCGGTGCCGGACGGCATCTGCCTCGACGCGGAGGGCTGCGTGTGGGTCGCGTCGCCGCTCGGCCAGGAGATGCTGCGCGTCGAGCGCGGCGGGCGCGTGACCGACCGCGTGCAGGTGTCGCGCCGCGCGATCGCCTGCATGCTCGGCGGCCCCGACCGCAAGACGCTCTTCTGTGCCACCTCGGACACCTTCGAGCCCGAAGCCTGCCGCGCCGCGCGCCGCGGTGCGATCGAGGTGGCGCGGGTGGACGTGGCCGGAGCGGGATTCCCCTAGCTCTGCCGGGCCTTCGCTCGGCAATCCCGTGCGATTTCCGCTCGGCTGCGCCTCGCTGCGCGCCGGACGGCTTACCGCTCGCTGCGCGTCGGCCCACTTGGGTCGGCCTCCTTGCCAACTCTCTCCACCACCCACGCGAGCGCGTCGTGCTTCGAGAGCCGCGGCCGCCGCCAGCGGTCGGCGAAGCGGCGAGCGCGCCGGCGGATCCCCGTGCCGATGCCGCGCGACGCGATCGTGCGCAGCAGCACCGCATCGCCGTGTCCGGCCAGGAAGGCGGCACCGAGCCGCTCGCGATCGGCGCGCCGCACGCCGCGGAGCAGCGAGCGCACGAGCCCCGAGAGCTCGTCGGCCAGCGCCTCGGTGAGGTCGCTGCCGCGCGCGTGCGCGCTCTCGAAGTCGACGTGCACCTGGCGTCCCGCGTGGAGCAGCACGTGCTGGAGGCTCGCGTGCTTCGTCACGAGGCCCGTCTCGCCGGTCTCGAGCGCGCAGCGCTGGCGCGCGGCGAGCGTCGCCGCGAAGCGCGCGAGCTCGCGCTCGCGCACTTCGAGCGGCTGCGCCCGGTCGCCGGCGAAGGCGCGCAAGGTCGGGCCGGGGCAGTACTCGAGCCAGCTCGCGGTGCGCGGGTCGAAGCCCGGCGGGAGCGGCAGCTCGAGCAGCGCCGGGACGTCGAAGCCATGCCGGCGCCACAGCGCCAGCAGCTCGCGCTCGATCGCGCAGCGACTCCGCGCGCTGACGCCGCGCTTTCGCTCGAGCAGCCAGTAGCCGAGCGCCTTGGCCCACTCGCGCGGCGCCGATGCGCGCCGCCGGTAGTGCTTCAGCAGCGCGGGGCGCCCCTCGATCTCGTAGAGCAGCAGGCGGTTGCCGCCCCCGTCGCGGTTCACGTCCTGGAGCAGCCGCGGCGGCGCGAAGGCGATCGGCCCGCTCATGCGCCGTCGAGCAGCGCGCGCAGCCTCCGCGCCACGGCGTACTTCGAGCCAGGACGGCGCGCGCGCGCGCGCAAGCTGCGGTCGAGTGCGCGGCGGGGGCCGTCGAGGAAATAGGCGCAGGCCGCGCGCAGCCGGTCGGTCTTCGGATAGCCGGCGACCGTCTCCTCGAGCAGCCGATCGCGCAACTCGCGCACGCTCTTCGACAGGAACCAGAGGTACTGCACGATCTCGTGCGAGATCTGATCGCCGACGCGCGCGCGGCTGCGCCACACGATCTCGAAATCGAACCAGAGGAAGCCTTGGTCCAGCACGAGCACGTGCTTCCCGTCGCCGTTCTCGTGCACGAGGCGCGGCTCGGCGAGCGCCTCGGCGAGCTCGTGGCGCCTCGCCCACTCGGCGAGGAAGCGGCGGTAGATCGCGAGCCGCGCCTCCGGCTCGCGCTTCGCGTCGCGCAGCACCTCGACCAGCTTCGGCCCGGCGCGGTACTCGAAGAGCGTGTAGCAGCCCGGCGGGCATCCCGGCGACTCGACCGCGACGTCCTCGTAGGTCTCGTAGACGCGGAAGCCGTGGCGGCGCCACAGCGCGAGGCACTCGAGCTCGATGCGCCTTCGCGTGCGCGGCTGATAGGAGGTCTGCCCGGCGAAGACCACGTTCTCGAAGCTCTTGCGCCAGGTCTCGAGCCGGCCGCGGCTGCCGGCGTAGACCTTCAGCACGGCGTCGCCGCCGCGAAACGGAACCTTGTAGAGGGTGTTCCCGTTGCGCAGCAGCAGGTAGGGCGCGAGATCGTCGAAGCGCAGCGTCTCGGGCATTGGAGTGGGCCAGCCTAGCAAGGAGGCCGACGACAGTCGGCCGACGCGCAGCGAGGCGCAGCCGAGCGAAGGCCGGGGTCCGAGCGCGAGCGATCAGCGAGCGCGAAGGTCCGGCTAGAAGTCGGCGAGCAGCGCAGGCAGCTCCGCGAGGTCGGCGAGCGTGTGGTCGGGCGGCGCGCCCTCGTGCTCGCGGAGCGCCTGCTCCGGATCCGACACGCGGCGCGTGATCCACGCGGTGCGCAGCCCCGCCGCGCGCGCCCCCGCGACGTCGGCGCGCAGGCTGTCACCCACGTGGAGCGCGTCGCCCGGCGCGACGCCGAGCTGCGACACGACCGCGTCGAAGATCTCGCGCCGCGGCTTGCGCAGGCCGAAGGCGTCGGAGACGAGCACGGCGTCGAAGGCCGGCCACAGGCCCGCCCGCTCGAGCACGCGCTGCGCCGTCTCGGAGTGGCTGAAGTTCGAGCAGAGGCCGATGCGTACGCGGCCGCGGAGCTCAGCGAGGACGTCCTCGTGGTGCGGCAGCGGGCGCACGGTCGCCGCGAGCGCGCCCATGTGGATGTCGGTCAGCGTGCGGGCGAGGCCCGGCGACTCGATGCGAAGGCGCTCGAGCAGGTCGAGGAAGCGCACCTCGGTCGGCACCTCGCGGTCCTCCGCGAAATGGCTCTGCGCGAAGGCCTGCGCACCCTCCTGGAACGCATCGACGAGCGCGTCGAGCGTCACGTCTGCGTGGCGCACGACCTCTTCGTGCAGCGCGAGCACCGACAGCGGCAGGCGCTTGCCGCGGTGCTCCTGCACCTTCACGTCCTCGAAGCGCAGGTCGACCAGCGTGTCGAAGAGGTCGAAGACGACGGCGCGGATCGGCATCCGCGGGACCCTACCGGTCCGCGGATTCGGCCGCGAGGCTCGCGTAGGCAGTGCGCACGAACGCCTCGGGCTTGATGAAGCCGTTGCCGTAGCTCGCGTCGAACTCCGCCGTCGGCCGCGACGCCACCACCGCCTCGACGTCCTGCCCCGCCGCGATCGCCTTCGCGATGCGCTCGCGCGCCGCGACCAGCATGTCGCGGTAGCGCATCAGCTCGTCGCGGCCGCCGAGCGGCCCGTGTCCCGGGATGATGCGCGTCTTCGCGTCGGCGAGCGCGAGCGCCGCATCGCAGCCGGAGATCGTACCCGACAGCGACCCGCCGCTCTCGAGGTCGAGGAACGGGTAGCCGCTCGTCACGAAGACGTCGCCCATGTGGAGCGCGTCGGCCTTCCGGAAGTGCACGATGGTGTCGCCGTCGGTGTGGGCGTGCGGAACGTACAGCAGGTAGATCTCGTCGCCGTTCCAGTGGACGGTGAGGTCGTCGCCGTAGGTCACGACGGGCAGCGCAGCGGGGGGCGCGGGCGGCACCTCGCGCTGGAAGGCCTTCATGAACTGGCCCGCGGCCAGGCGCTTGCGCACCTCCTCCTGCGCGACGAGCAGCGCGCCGCCCTTGCCGAAGAGCTCGTTGCCGCCGGTGTGGTCGGGGTGCCAGTGTGTGTTCAGCACGAAGCGGACCGGGCGCGGGTCGAGCGCCGCGACCGCCGCCGCGATCTTCGGATGCAGCGGCGCGAACTGATCGTCGATCACGAGCACGCCGTCGGCGCCGGTCGACACGCCGATGTTGCCCCCCTGCCCCACCAGCATCGCCACGCCCGGCGCGACCGGCACCGTCTCGATCTTCACCGCATCGAAGTCGGGCTGCGTCTGGGCGCGCGCCCCCGACGCCGCCGCGGCGAGCGCGCACAGCACTGCTCGCGCGGCGCCACGACGCGTCCGGCGCGCCACGACTAACGTCCCGTCAGCCGTGCGACCACCGCCTCGGCGAAGCGCTCGAACGCGGCCTCGTCGCGGCCCTGGATCACGATGTAGGAGATGCCGGTCTGTTCGCGGCGCTTGTGCAGCCGCTCGCGGATCTCGGAGGCGCTGCCGGTCAGGAAGAGCGGCGCGTCGGCCACCTGCTCGACCGTCATGCCGCTGCCCTTCGCGAGCGCCTCGCGCAGCGAGCGCGGGTCGTCGCTCACGGCCACGACGAAAGAGAGCGACGAGAACTCGATCGCGCCGGGGTCGCGTCCGGCCTGCTGCGCCGCATCGCGCACCCAGCCGACCTTCTCGCGCACGCGCTCGGGCGCGAGGTCGGCCGGCGTCTCGGGCAGCACGCGTCCCGCCACGATCGTCGGGTTGATGCCGACGATGTCCGCGTGGCGGCCCGCGAGCGAGAGCACGCGGCGTCCGCCGCCGCCGATCAGGATGCGCGGCGGTGCCATGCCCGCCGGCATCTCCGCCGCGCGCGCCATGTCGCGGATGCGGTAGTGCTTGCCTTCGAAGCTCGTGCGCTCGTTCCGCCACATCGAGCCGATCACCGCGAGCGCCTCTTCGAGGCGCTCGATCCGCACGCCGGGCCGATCGTACGGCATGCCGGCCTCGCGGTAGTCGGTCTCCATCCAGCCGGCGCCGATGCCGAACTCGTGGCGTCCGCCCGAGAGGACCTGGATCGTGGCGGCCGCCTTCGCGAGCACGACCGGGTGGCGGTAGTCGACGTCGTAGACGAGCGAGCCGACCGCGAGACGCTTCGTCACGGCGGCCGCCGCCGCGAGCGCCGCGACCGGCTCCCACTGCGGGGTGAAGTGATCGGGCCAGAAGACCGACGCGTAGCCCAGCGCCTCGATGCGTCGCAGGCGCTCGACCCAGTCGCCGGCGGGAAGGCTCGTGAGCTGGACGCCGAAGCGGAAGGGATGCATGGGTCCTCCGATCAGACTTGCGAGTCTACACCGGTCCTTTGCCGGGCCTTCGCTCGGCTTCGCCTCGCTGCGCGCCGGCCGACTTGCGTCGGCCGACTTGCTTTGCCGGGCCTTCGCGTCGCGGCGACGCGACCGCAACGCCACTAGGATGCGCGCGCCATGACCGACACCTTCTCGCACCGCGGCGTGATCGAGGGCTTCTACGGGACGCCCTTCGCGCACGAGGATCGCCTGTGGCTGGTGGAGCAGCTCGGCGCGTGGGGGATGAACCGCTACGTCTACGCGCCGAAGGACGACCCGCTGCACCGCTCGCGCTGGCGCGAGCCCTATCCCGAGGAGTTCTCGACGCGCTTCGCCGAGCTCGTCGCGTGCGGAGAGCGCGCGGGCGTGCAGGTCGGCTTCGCGATCTCGCCCGGTCTTTCGATCCGCTACGGCTCGCGGGGCGACCGCACGGCGCTCGTCGCGAAGCTCCGGGCCTTCGGAGCGCTGGGCGTGCGCTTCTTCGGACTCTGTCTCGACGACGTGTCGAGCGCGCTCGCGCACGCAGAGGACCGCGCAGCCTTCCCGAGCCTCGCCGCCGCGCACGTCGCGCTCGCGCACGAGCTCCGGGCGGCGCTCGGCGACGGCGCGACGCTCTGGCTCGTGCCGACGGACTATCTCGGTGTCGCGGCGACCGACTATCTCGAGGAGCTCGGCGCGTCGCTCGACCCGCGCATCGAGGTCGGCTGGACCGGTCGCACCACCTGCTCGCCGACGATCGAGCTCGCGGAGGCGCGCGCGCGCGCCGCGACCTTGCGCCGGCGCCTGCTCGTCTGGGACAACGTGCCGGTGTCGGACGGCCCGATGCGCCCGATGCTCCACATGGGGCCCTACGCCGGGCGCGCGCCGCAGCTCGCGGAGTGCCTGAGCGGCGTGCTGCTGAACCCGATGCAGCACGCGCGTGCGTCGGCGCTGACGCTCCGCTGTGCGGCGCGCTACCTGGCCGATCCCGTGGGCTACGACCCGGAGCGGACCTGGGCGTCGTCCGCGGCGGAGCTCGGGGCCGGCGCGCCGGAGGCCTTCGCGCTCTTCGCGCGCGCGCACCGCTTCTCCCCGCTCACGCCGGACGACCGCGACGCCGAGCTCGAGCAGGGGCTCGCGCGCCTCCGACACGCGCTCGCGTCGGGCGCCGACGCGCGCGCGCTGCACCCGCCGCTGCGCGCCGCGCTCGCCGCGCGCGAGGCGGTCGGCGAGGCGCTGCGCGCCGGGCTTCGCGACCACCGGCTCCTCGCCGAGATCGCGCCGTGGCTCGAGTCGCACGCGGCCGAGACGCGCCGGATGCTGGCCGCGCTCGATCTCCTCGCCGCGCTCGCGGCCGGCGGTCCGCGCAAGGACGCCGTCTTCGCGTTCTTCCGCTTCGCCGTGCGGAGCGCCGAGCCTCCGCCCGCGAAGGTCTCGTACGGCCCGCGCCGCCTCCTCTACCCGCAGCTCGCCTCGATGCGCGACGAGACGATGGGCTTCGGCGCCGACCCGTGGCTGCTTCGCGGCCGCAATCTCGCCGACGACTTCGTCGCGCTCGCCGATGCGCAGGCGGAGAAGCAGCTGACGCTCGCTTGACACCCCGCGTTCAGCGGGTTTCCTCTGCCTGTGCGCCGGTTGCGACCCCTGCTCCTGCGAGCCCTCTTCGGCGCGCCGTTGCTGGCCGCCACGTCGGCCGCAGCCGACGAGCCGCTCTTCCGCATCCAGGAGATTGCGAGCCCGGATCGCGCGATCCAGGCCGACCTGGTCGACGTCGACGGCGATGGCCGCGCCGACCTCGTGTGGACCTCGTCGCGCGGCGTGCCGCCCGAAGAGCAGCGCGAGCTGCGCGTCCACCTCGCGGGCCCCGACGGCATGCCGAGCCCCACCTTCTCGTGGCGCTCGGCGCTGCCGCCCGGCGCCGCCGCCTACGACCTCGCGGATCTCGACGGCCAGCCCGGCGTCGAGATGCTCTTCCTGCGCCGCGACCGCATCACGGTCTTCTCGCTCTCCGGCGGCACACCCGCGTTCCGCGACCTGCCGGTGCCGGGCGAGCCGACACTCGCGGCGGTCGGCGACGAGCGCGGCCTCGATCGGCTGCGCCTCGTCCACGAGGGGCTCGGCCCGCGGCCGCGGATCATCGTGCCGGGCTTCGGCATCGCGACCGTGCTCGAGCAGAACGGTGCGCTCGTCGGCAAGCTCGAGGTCGGCGGACGCGCCAACTTCTTCGTGCCGCCCGAGCCGGGCCCCGCCATCTCCGAGAGCGACATGGAGATCTACTTCGACGCCCCGCGGCTCGCGGTCGGCGACGTCGACGGCGACGGGCGCGGCGACCTCGTCGCCTCCGGGCGCCACGAGCTGCGCGTCTTCCGCCAGCGCGAGGACGGCAGCTTCCCCGCGCAGCCGGATGTGAAGCTGCCGCTGCGGCGCCTCTCGCTCGCCGACCACATCCGCACGTCGGGCGCGGTGCGGGTCGAGCCGTACGACTTCGACGGCGACGGCCGGCTCGATCTCCTCGTGTCGAGCGCGTCCGGCAGCCTCTTCGGCGGCGACACGCACATCGGCATCCACCTGAACCGCGGCGGCACCTGGAATCTCGACGCCGAGGACCAGAGCTTCGTCAGCAAGGGCGGCTTCGCCACGCACCAGCTCGTCGACCTCGACGGCGACGGCCGCGACGAGCTCGTCGTGATCCTCGTGCCGACGGGAGTGCTCGAGATCGTGCAGCTCCTGCTCACGCGCGGCGTCGACGCGGAGGTGAAGATCTACCGGCCGGGGAGCGGCACGCCCTTCGAGCCGAATCCGTGGCAGCGCTGGACCGAGAGCGTGCGCTTCGACTTCGACACGCTGCGCATGAAGGGCTTCGTGCCGACCGTCGGCGTCGACCTCAACGGCGACGGCTTCCGCGATCTGGTCGAGCCCGGCGACGGCGCGCGGCTCGAGGTGCGCCTCGGCGATCCGCGCGAGGGCTACCGCACGCGCAGCGCCGCGCAGTCGCTCGACACGCGCGGTCGCATCCGCTTCGGCGACCTCGGCGGCGACGGCCTCGCCGACTTCGTGATCTACGACCCGCGGCGTCCGGGCGCGCCGATCCGCATCGGCCGCAACCTCGGCCACTGGCCCGCCACCGCGACTGCGCCGGCGACGACCGAGCTGCGCGCGAAGGAGGCGCCGGAGCCGACCCCGAACCCTTAAGGCCGGCCGGGGGTCGCGGACGGCGCGCCACCGCGCTCGTGCACGAGCACCGACTCGCGGCCGTCGAAGCGCACGCGCACCTTTCCACGCCCGGCGGCCCCCTGCACCACGCCGGCCCCGAGCGTCGGATGCTCGATGCGGTCGCCCGCGCGGTAGCTCTCCGTCACCGAGTAGCGTCGCGTCGGGCGCGCCGGATCGGCTGTCACGATCACGACCTCGGGCGCGGACGGCTTGGCGCGCGGCCTGGCCTTCGGCCGCACGCGCCCGGCGCCGGGCTCCCAGGCGAGCGCGAAGTGGGGCACGCCTTCGATCGCCGGGCCGTCCTCGCGATAGACCCAGCCGGGATCGCCAGGCAGCTCGAGCGCCAGGAAGCGGATCCCGACGCCCGAAGCCTGCTCGAACTCCGCCGACAGCCGCTCGAGCTCGCGGATCCATCCGGCGCCGCGCTGCGCCTCGCGACGGCGACACAGGCGCCAGTAGACCGGCGAGGCAGCCAGCACGCAGAGCGGCGGCGTCTCGGCAACGCTGCGGCCGAACTTCTCCACGATCTCGCTGCGGATCGCGGGCAGATTCGCGTCCGTGATCGCCGTCAGCGTGAGCGCCTCGAACAGCGCGCGCAGCGGCGTGTCGCCGACGCCGCAGCGCGTCTCGTTCGGGCCGAGCACGCGCAGCTTCGCGACGGCGAGCCGATCCTCGGAGGTGATCGCGAGCACATCGATGCGCCCGATGCCGCGCGTCTCCGGCGCGTCGGCCGGGCCGGTCTTGATGCGGACGGCGTAGTCGAGCGGCAGCAGGCGCAGCGACCCGTCGGGCAGCGGGAGGCCGTCGCCGCGAGCGAGCCCGTAGCGCACCAGCGCCGCCGCCGCGTGCTCCTCGTCCTTGTGGTTGCGGCGCTCCGTTGGCGGCTTGCCGCCGTGCGGCGCCAGATAGCGCTTACCTGCATCGTGGAGGCGCGGCGCGTTCCGCTTCTCCTCCGCGTAGGCCTCGGCGAGCTGCGCGCCCGTCAAGCCCTCGGCCCGCGCGCGGAAGGCGGCCGCCTGTCGGGCGTCCTTGTCGGCGGCCAGCGCAATCAGCGGATGGCTCAAAGCTCCCTCCCCGAGCCGCCACACTAACACATCCCTGCTACCTCCGAGCCCTGCTGGCTATGCTGGCCCGATGCACGCGAGAGATCGCGAGCGACTCGCCGACGCCTTCCGCTTCGCGCTCGACGCCCACGCGGACCAGCGGCGCAAGGCGAGCGACGTGCCCTACGTGAGCCATCTGCTCCAGGTGGCCGGCCTCGTGCTCGAGCACGGCGGCGACGCGAAGCTCGCCAGCGCCGGCCTGCTGCACGACGCGCTCGAGGACTGCGCCGACGTCGATCTCGAAGTGCTGCGTGAGCGCTTCGGAGGCGAGGTCGCGCTCGTCGTCGAGCGCTGCACCGATCTGCTGCCGGGCGACCGCCCGGACGCGAAGTCGAGCTGGTCGCTGCGCAAGCAGTCGTATCTCGCGCGCCTGCGCGAGGCCGACGCGCGCACGCGCCTCGTCGCGGTCTGCGACAAGCTCCACAACCTGCGCTCGCTGGTCTCCGATCTGCGCGCCGAGGGAAAGGAGACGCTCTCGCGCTTCAACGCGAAGCCCGAGCAGATGCGCTGGTACTACGAGAGCGTGCGCACCTGGCTCTGCGACGGCCTGCCGGCGCGGCTGGTCGACGAGCTCGACGATCTGCTGGACGCGCTGCGGGAGTTCGTCCCGAGCAAGGAGGCCGACGCAAGTCGGCCGACGCGCAGCGAGGCGTAGCCGAGCGAAGGCCGGCAGCCCGAGCGCGAGCGATCAGCGAGCGCGAAGGTCCGGCAGAACGAGGAAACGGCCGCGGAGACTTGATCAACGGGCGGGGAGCTGGAGCAGCGCCAGCGGGCGCTCGCGCAGCACGGCGCCCGACGCGAGCCGCGCGGCGGCGACGCAGGCGAGGGGGACGCCGAGCGCGCCCGTCCACAGCGGCGCGGGATCGGGCGTCCAGGCGACGCCAAGCACGCCGCGCGCGAGCGACGCGCTGGCCACCGCGCACACCGCCGTGCCGGCGAGCGCGGCGCAAAGCCCCAGCAGGCCGTATTCGAGGTCCTGTGCGCGGCGCACGCGGCGGAAGTCGGCGCCGAGCACCTTCAGCAGGTTCGTCTCGAGGCGGCGCGCGCGAGCCCGGTCGCGCGCGATCGCGAACACGACCGCGAGCCCCACGGCGAGGGAGAGCAGCGACGTGCCGCGCAGCGCCCACTCGAGGCGCGAGGCCAAGGTGAGCAGGCGCTCGACCGTGCGCGTCACGTCGACGCTCGACACGTTCGGGAAGGCATCGGCCAGCGAGGCCTGGAGCGCCTCGCGCTCCGACTCGGGCAAGGTCGGCACCGAGGCGAGGAAGGTCTGCGGCGCCTCCTCGAGCACGCCGCTCTGGAAGAGCACGAAGAAGTTCGGCTCGAAGCTCTGCCAGCGCACCTCGCGCAGCGATACCACGCGACCCTCGACCGGCACGCCCTGCACGTCGAAGCCGAGCGCGTCGCCGAGCCCGACGCCGAGTCGCTCGGCGAAGCTCTGCTCGAGCGAGATCTCGGCGGGGCCGTCTCCGCGCGCGCCGCCCGGCGAGAACGGCCGCCCGGCCAGCAACCGCTCGCCCGGCGCGAGCTCGTCGCGGTAGCTCAGGTTGTAGCCGCGCGTGCGGAGGCGGCGCCCGTCCTCGTCGTCGTCGCGCGCGAGACGAGCGCGGGCCGCGGGCGCCTCGCCGTCGTCGCGATCGCGCACCGGCTCGCCGCGCAGCGAGGTCAGCCGCGCGCGCACGAGCGGCGACACGCGGGTGAGGCGCGCACCGTGCTCGGCCACGTGCGCGGCCAGCGCCTCCCGCTGCTCGGGCTGGATGTCGAAGAGGAAGAGGCTCGGGAGCCCGCTCTCTCCCGGCGCCTCGAGATCGCGCGCGAGCGAGGCGCGAAGCTGCGGCGCGAGGCCCTGGAGGAGCACACAGAGCGAGAGCGCCGCGAAGCAGGAGAGCGCGCCGGCGCCGCCACGTGCGAGCTCGCGCAGCGCCAGGCGGAGCTCGAGCCAGCGCGGCGACGGCCACGCCGCGGCGCGAAGCGCGCCGGCGCCGATCGCCGCGAGGAGCGCGAGCGCGCCGGCGAACAGGCCGGCAAACCACACGCAGGCCGCGACGCCCGGCGCGCGCCACAGACACACGCCGACGAAGAGCAGCGCGGCGGGAGACCACGCCAGCGCGGCGAGCGGGCGCGCGACCCCGAGCGCGGGCGCCGGCGCCTCGGCGAAGAGCAGCGCGGGACGGAGCGCGCGCAGTCGCGCGAGCAGCGACAGACAGGACGCGATGCCGGCCGCGGTCGCGAGCGCCGTCGCGACCGCGATGGCGCTCGCCCCGACGCGCGGGGAGAAGCCCGCCGGCAGGGTGTCCTGCGCGAGCCGCGCGCACAGCGGCAGCAGCAGCGCGCCGAGACCGCTCGCCAGCAGCCCGGCCGCGACGCCGAGCAGAGTGAGCTCCTGCAGGAAGATCTGCTCCGCGCGCCGGCGTGTCGCGCCGAGCGCGAGGAGGATCGCGACGTCGCCCTGACGGCGCAGCAGATGCGCGCGGAAGAGATGCGCGGCGCCGACACAGGCAAGGAACACCGCCGCGAGCGACACCAGCGAGAGCGCGTCGGTCACGCGTCCCCACGCGCGCGAGAGCTCGCCGGCCGCCTCCCCGTGCGCACGCACCTCGATCTGCGGATCGCTGCGAGCGAGGCGCATTGCGTGCGCCACCGTGTCCGCGTCGCCGCTGGCCAGCCGGTAGAGGCGCCGGTATTCGACGCGGCTGCCGGTCGCGACGAGCCCCGTCCCGGGCAGAGACCCCTGCGCGACGTAGACGCGCGGCGCGAGCGAGAAGCTGCTTGCCGCGCGACCGGTGTCGCGCGCGATCGCGCCCTGCACCCGGAAGCGCGCGCTGCCGAGCGCGATCTCGTCGCCCGCGCCGACGCCGAGCGCGCGCAACAGCGCGGGATCGGCCCAGAGACCGCGCTCGTCCCGCAGCGCCCGCCGCTCGGTCGGGCCCGCCGCGCCGAGGCCCTCGAGCGCGATCTCGCCGTAGAGCGGGTACGCATCGTCGATCGCGCACAGCTCGACGAGTCGGGCGCGGCCGCCCGCTGCCGCCATCGAGAAGAGCTCCACGCGCGAGGCGATCTCCGCGCCGGGACCGGCCTGCGCGTCGAAGCCCGCGATCTCCTCGGCCGAGAGCGGGCGCCGCGACTCGACCACGAGGTCGCCGCCGAGCCAGGCCTGCGAGCGCGCGCGCAGCTCGCCGGAGACCGCGTCCTCGAAGGCGTCGAGCGCGACGAAGCCCGCGAGGCCGAGAGCCAGGCAGGCGACGAAGGCCGTCGCGAAGCGCGGGTCGTTGCGGAGCTCGCGCAGCGCGAGGCGGAGCGAGGTCATGCGGCGAGTCGACCCGCGCGCAGCGTGACGCGGCGGCGGCAGCGTGCCGCGAGCTTCTCGCTGTGCGTGACGACGACGAGCGCCGTGCCTCGGCGCGAGACGAGGTCGAAGAGCAGGTCGAGCGCCGCCTCCCCGGTCTGCTCGTCGAGGCTCCCGCTCGGCTCGTCCGCCAGCAGGATGCCGGGCTCGACGACGAGCGCGCGCGCGAGCGCCACGCGCTGGCACTCGCCTCCCGAGAGGCGCGCGGGCAGGTGGCCGGCGCGCGCGGAGAGCCCCACCTGCGCGAGCGCCGCCCGCGCGCGCTCTCGCGCGTCGCGGTCGCCGCGCAGCTCGAGCGGCAGGCTCACGTTCTCCTCGGCGCTGAGTCCTCCCATCAGGTGGAAGCTCTGGAACACGATCCCGATGCGGCGCGCGCGCAGCGAGGTGAGCTCGCGCTCGGAGAGCGCCGCGGTGTCGCGGCCGTCGATCTCGATCCGGCCGCGCGTCGGCACGTCGAGGCCCGCGAGCAGTGCGAGCAAGGTCGACTTGCCGCTGCCCGATTCGCCGAGCACCGCCAGCGTCTCGCCGGGCGCGACCTCGAGGTCGACGCCGCGCAGCACCTCGAGCGGCCCGGCCGGCGTGGCGAATTGCTTGTGAACGTCCTGCGCGCGCAGCACCGGAGGGCCTATCCCCCGAGCAGCGGCAGCAGCGCGGGCAGCACGTTCTCGATCACGCGCTGGTAGCCCTGCGCATTCGGGTGGATGCCGTCCGCCTGGTTCAGCTCGGGCCTCGCCGCGACGCCCTCGAGCAGGAACGGGATCAGCGCCACGCCCTGTGTCCTCGCCAGATCGGGAAAGAGCGCCTCGAACTGCCGCGTGTAGACGGGCCCGTAGTTCGGCGGCAGCTTCATGCCGGCCAGCAGCACCCGCACGCCCGCGCCCTTCGCGAGCTCGATCGCCCGCTCGAGGTTGCGGCGGGTCGCGGCCAGATCGAGCCCGCGCAGGCCGTCGTTCGCGCCGAGCTCGAGCAGCAGCACGTCGGGCTTCGCTTTGAGCTGCCACTGGAGGCGCGAGGCGGCCGACGCGGAGGTCGAGCCGCTGATGCCGGCGTTGATCACGCGGGCGCCCGGATAGCCGGATGCGTGCAGGCGCTCCTCCAGCAGGCTCGGATAGGACTGCTCGGGCGAAACCCCGTAACCCTCGGTCAGCGAGTCGCCGACACACACGATCACGGGTCCCTGGCTGCTCGCGCCGATCGAGAGCGCGCACGCGAGCGCGAGGGCGAAGGCGAGCCGCGCTCGCCGGCGAATCCGCAGCGACTCCATGTCCTTCCTCGTGGCCACGCGCTCCGACCACACTACCCTACGAGCCCTCATGCAGGTCGCCCGCTCGAGCTCTCGCGACGCACTCGCTCCCTCCGACACCTTCCGCCACCGCCACATCGGTCCGCCCGAGGAGGAGATCGCCGAGATGCTCGCGCGCATCGGCTGCGCGTCGCTCGACGAGCTCGTCGACCAGACCGTGCCGCGCGCGATCCGACTGGAGCGCCCCCTCTCGCTCGCCGGCCTCGGCGAGCGAGAGCTCGGAGAGCGCGAGGTGCTCGCGCGCCTGCGCGAGATCGCGTCGCGAAACCGCGTGCTGCGCTCGTGCATCGGGATCGGCTACGCGGACACGATCGTGCCGCCCGTGATCCAGCGGAACGTGCTCGAGAACCCCGGCTGGTACACGCAGTACACGCCGTATCAGGCCGAGATCTCGCAGGGGCGTCTCGAGGTGCTGCTGGCCTTCCAGACGCTGGTCGCGGATCTCACGGGGCTGCCGCTCGCGAATGCGTCGCTGCTCGACGAGGCCACCGCCGCGGCCGAGGCGATGGCGATGTGCTTCGCATCGGCGCGCGGCAAGCGCGCCGTCTTCCTCGCGGCGGACGACTGCCACCCGCAGACGCTCGGCGTCGTGCGGACGCGCGCGCAGTCGATGGGCATCGAGCTGCGCGTGGGTCCCGCCGAGTCGCTCCGGCCCGGCCCCGACTGCTGCGGGCTGCTGCTCCAGTACCCGGCCAGCGACGGCCGCATCTCCGACCCGCGCCCCGCGATCGCGCGCGCGCATGCGGCGGGAGCGCTGGCGGTCGTCGCGGCGGACCCGCTCGCGCTCGTGCTGCTGACGCCCCCGGGCGAGCTCGGCGCCGACATCGCGGTCGGCTCGATGCAGCGCTTCGGGGTGCCGCTCGGCTATGGAGGTCCGCACGCGGCGTATCTCGCCACGCGCGACGAGCTGGCGCGGCGGCTCCCCGGCCGACTCGTCGGCGTGTCGCGCGACGCGCACGGCGGCGTGGCCTACCGGCTGGCGATCCAGACGCGCGAGCAGCACATCCGCCGCGACAAGGCGACGAGCAACATCTGCACCGCGCAGGTGCTGCTCGCGATCATGGCGGGCCTCTACGCGGTCTACCACGGGCCCGACGGGCTCCGCCGCATCGCGCGCCGCGTGCGCGGCATGACGTGCGTGCTCGCCGACGGCCTGCGCCGCATGGGGCACGAGCTCGCGGAAGGTCCGCGTTTCGACACCTTGCGCGTGACGCCGTCCGGGAAGTCGGCCAAGCAGGTGCTCGCCGACGCGCGGGCGCGCGGCATCAACCTGCGCGATTTCGGCGACGAGACCGTCGGCGTCGCCCTCGACGAGACGACGACACGCGAGGACGTCGAGCAGCTCCTCGCCGCCTTCGCGGCGGAGGGCGCGCCGCCGGCCTTCGATTCGCTCGCGGCCGCCGCCGACGCGCCGCTGCCGGCGAGCTTCGAGCGGCGCAGCGCGATCCTCACGCACCCCGTCTTCCACGCGCACCGTAGCGAGCACGAGATGCTCCGCTACCTGCACCGCCTCCAGGCGAAGGACCTCTCGCTCACCACCTCGATGATCCCGCTCGGCTCCTGCACGATGAAGCTCAACGCCACGAGCGAGATGCTGCCCGTCACGTGGCCGGAGTTCGCGGGGCTGCATCCCTTCGCGCCGGCCGATCAGGCGCGCGGCTATGCCGCCCTCTTCGCCGACCTCGAGAGCTGGCTCGCGGAGATCACCGGGCTGCCCGCCGTCTCGCTCCAGCCGAATGCGGGCTCGCAGGGCGAGTACGCGGGGCTGCTTGCGATCCGGCGCTACCACGCCTCGCGCGGCGAGGGCCACCGCAACGTCTGCCTGATCCCCGTGTCGGCGCACGGCACCAACGCCGCGAGCGCCGTGATCGCCGGCTTCCGCGTGGTTGCGGTCGCCTGCGACGAGCGCGGCAACGTCGACCTCGGCGACCTGCGCGCGCGCTGCGTCGAGCACGCGCCGCAGCTCGCGGCGCTGATGATCACCTACCCGTCGACCCACGGTGTCTTCGAGGAGGACGTCCGCGCCGCATGCGCCCTCGCGCACGAGCACGGCGCGCAGGTGTACCTCGACGGGGCCAACATGAACGCGCAGGTCGGGCTCACGTCGCCGGCGCGCATCGGCGCCGATGTGTGTCACCTGAACCTGCACAAGACCTTCTGCATCCCGCACGGCGGCGGCGGCCCGGGCATGGGGCCGATCGCGGCGGCGAAGCACCTCGAGCCCTTCCTGCCCGGCGACCCCTCGACCGGCGAGGGCGCGGTGTCGGCCGCGCCGTATGGCAGCGCGGGCATCCTGCCGATTCCGTGGGTCTACATCGCGTTGATGGGCGCGCGCGGGCTCACGCGCGCGACGCAGGTCGCGATCCTGAACGCCAACTACATGGCCGCTCGCCTCGGCGAGCACTACGAGGTGGTCTACCGCGGTGCGCGCGGGCGGGTCGCGCACGAGTTCATCATCGACTGCCGCAGCTTCGAGCGCAGCGCGGGCGTGCGGGTCGAGGACCTCGCCAAGCGGCTCATGGACTACGGCTTCCACGCGCCGACCATGAGCTTTCCCGTGGCCGGAACGCTGATGATCGAGCCGACCGAGAGCGAGTCCAGGGCCGAGCTCGATCGCCTGTGCGACGCGCTGATCGCGATCCGAGCCGAGATCCGCGCGATCGAGCGCGGCGAGCTCGACGCCGAGGACAACCCTCTTCGCAACGCGCCCCACACGGCCGAGGCGGTCACTTCCGACGAGTGGCGACACCCCTACACCCGGCAGCAGGCGGCCTGGCCCGCGCCGTGGCTGCGCGAGCACAAGTACTGGCCGCCCGTCGGCCGCATCGACAACGCCTATGGCGACCGGAATCTGATCTGCACGTGCCCGCCCGTTGCGGATCTGGGGGAGTCGAGCTAGCGGGATTGCTCCGCTCGCCTGCGCCTCTCTGCGCGCGCCTTCGGCGCTTGCGGCGCGCTCCGCGCGCCAGGTTCCCGGAGCTTCGGTCTTCGCCCGCAACCGCCTCTTTACGGTCGCGCTCGAAGATTCCTCTCGAGTCGGGACCACGCTCCACCGAAAGGTGACGCAACCGATCCGGCGCGGGTCGCGAGGTGTCGCATGGCGGAGTCACTCTTCGAGTTCGTCGCGGTCCGCCTGGAAGAGGCCACGTCGCTCGACAAGCTCGAGTCGCGCGGGACCGTGCGCATCGCGCTGAAGGAAGCGGGCCTCGAGCCCCGCAGCGTGACGGTCGAGCAGATGGCCGTGATGCTGGTGCGAGCCATGCCGAAGGAGCTCCGCTCCCGTGGCGTCGAGCGGGCCGACGAGGTCTGCGGCGGGCTCGTCACCGCCGTGAAGGGCTTCTCCGGTGGCGCGATCGACCGCGTCGAGACCCCCGAAGACATCTTCCGCCGCCTCGGCACGCGGTAGCGAGGCGCGCTTCCCCCCGAATGGGGGAAGCACACGCTTCGCGATTCGTGATAGAACGAGCGCCGGACGTCAGGAGACGGTGCCTCTGTCGGACGAGGGACCCTCAGAGACACACAGCCCACAACGGATCCTGACGACCTCCTCGGTAGAGGATTCAGCAACACGACTTGCGCACACGGTGGGACTCATCCCCTTGTTGGGGATGGGTCCCACCCATTTCTGGGGTGCGTTCGTGACGGGAGTGTGAATCCGCTCCCCCACGGGGTCTCGAACCGCGTATACTGGGGTCATCTTCCACGGCGGACCCCCGCGTTGAGTATCGAACGCCAGGCGCTCTCTCTCGTCTCGCGCATCTACGATACGGCCCGCGACCCCTCGCTCTGGCAGGCGTTCGTGGACGAGCTGGCCGAGGCATTCGGAGCGGCGGTCGGATTCGCCCACCAGCCTCCCGGCTTCCCGATGCAGAGCGTGTTCTACCAGCACGGGCTGGCGCATCCCGATCCCGCCTATCTCGACGTCTTCGTCGAGCACCACCGGCGTGGGTTGCCCTGGGCCATCGCCTACGTGCGGAACTTCGTCGGTCGCTTCGGCCTCGCGAGCGAGGTGCTGCCCGACTCCGCGGTCGCCGAGACCGACTACTACCACGACTTCATGAAGCCCCTCGGCCTCGCCGCCTGCGGCCCGATGGGACACACGATCGCAATGGAGGAGGGACGACCCTCCGCGGTGATCGCGCTCTTCAAGCGCGAAGGCGAGCGCCCGTGGCGGCCGCGCGACTGCGCGCTCGGGGACTTGCTGGTTCCGCATCTCGCGCGCGCCAACGAGCTGCGGCAGCGCGCGCACCAGACGTCCGCCCTCGCCGAGGCGCTCGACCGCCTTCCCACCGGCGTGATGCTGCTCGACGCTCGCGGCCACGTGGTGCTGCGCAACCGCAGCGCCGACCGGATCCTCGAGCTGGAGGACGGCCTGATGCTCCACGAGGGCATGCCGCGGGCCGCGCGCGCAGCCGACAACGCAGTGCTCCAGCAGATGATCCGACAGGTGATCGAGGCCCATGCCGCGGGCCATCCGAGCGATGGCAACGTGATGGCGTTGACGCGGCCATCCAGCCGACGCGGCTTCCCGTTGATGATCTCGTCGCTGCTCACGGCGGGTCCGGGCCACACGCTGCACGACGCGCTCGCCGTCCTCTACATCACGGACGTCGAGGGGCAGATGCTCCAGCGCAGCGAGCCACTGCGGAAGCTCTACGCGCTGACGCAGGCGGAGGTCGAGCTGGTCGAGCTGCTCTGCGACGGCTGGTCGCTCGAGCAGGCCGCGTCGCATCGCGGCGTCACGATGAACACGGCCCGCAGCCAGCTCAAGCAGATCTTCTTCAAGACGGGCACCAGCCGTCAGAGCGAGCTCGTCCGCCTCGTGCTCGCGGGCGTCGCGCGGATCCGCGAAGCTGAACCGGAGCCGAAGAACGGACGCGCCCGGGGACACGATCGATGAGCGCGGTACGCGACGACCTGCCCGACACCCACCCCGCCGGCACCGACGAGGTCGGCGCGGCGCTGCGCGCGATCTACAACTGGAGCTACGAGCCCGAGCTCGACGCGTTGCGCACGCTCTACGCGAACGCGCTCGAGCGCCAGTGGATCTCCGTGCGAGATCTCGACTGGGAGCGCGGCGTCGATCGCGAGGCCTTCTCGGAGACCTTCTCGCTGGGCGGACTGCCGGTCGCGCGCACGGAGTTCTGGAGGTCGCTGCCGGCCGAGACGCGCTGGGAGGTGGCGCGGCGCTCGGCGTCGTTCCTGCTCTCGAACTTTCTGCACGGCGAGCAGGGCGCGCTGATGGTGGCCGGTCAGCTCGTCTCCGCGGTGCCGCACATGGACGGAAAGTTCTACGCCGCGACGCAGACCCTCGACGAGGCGCGCCACGTCGAGGCCTTCGCCGCCTACGTGCGCCTGCTCGACGACGTGACGCCGATCTCGCCGGGCCTGAAGCGCCTGCTCGACAACGTGCTCGGCGCCGAGGACTGGCGCCTCAAGGCGGTCGGCATGCAGGTCGTGGCCGAGGGGCTCGCGCTCTACACGTTCCGCGACATGCGCAACACGACGCGCGAGCCGCTGCTCCAGCAGCTGCTCACCTACGTCGCTCGCGACGAGGCGCGCCACACGGGCTACGGCATCAAGTACCTCTCGGCCGTGGTGCCGCAGTGCTCGGAGGCCGAGCGCACGGCGCTCGAGGACTTCGCGTTCGAGTCGGCGCGGCTGCTGATCGACTCGCGCGCGGGGCTCTCGCTGCGCGAGCAGGTGCTCGGCATCTGGCGGTCGGCGGGAGTCGATCCGGTCGAGGCGATGCAGAAGCTCTCCGCCGAGCGCGACGTGGTGGCCGCGGCGATGGCGAAGAGCGGCGGCCGACTCGGCCCCGTGTCGGGCTTCGTGATCCCGACCTTGCGCGCGATCGGCCTCTACAGCGACCGCATCCGCGCGCACTTCGCCGAGATGTTCGAGGCGAACGTCGTCGTGGCGCGCACCCGCAATCCGGCGAACGCCAGCGTCGAGCTGCCCGCCGATCTGGAGGCGTGGGTGAACGAAGGGTACGAAGGGCTTTGAAACAGGCGCCAATCGGCAACGAGATCGGGCGCGCCGGGTCGATCTTCTGAACTTCGCTCGGCTACGCCTCGCTGCGCGAGGCGCTACGCGCCGCTTGCTCTGAGCGCTGCGATGCGGTCGTCGAGCGGCGGGTGGGTCGCGAACAGGCGCATGAACATGCCGTCTCCGGCGATGCCGAAGGCCTTCATCGCTTCGGGGAGCGGCTGCGGATTCGCGACCTTCAGCCGCTCGAGCGCGCCGATCATGTTGGGCGCGCCCGCGAGGCGCGCACCCCCCGCGTCCGCACGGAACTCGCGCCGCCGCGAGAACCAGCAGACGATCATGCTGGCGAGGATGCCGAGCAGGACCTGCGCGATCATGCTCGTGATCCAGAAGCCGGGACCCGGCCCGCGGCGTTCGCCGTCGCGGCGCAGCATGTTGTCGACCGCGAAGCCGATCACGCGCGACAGGAAGACCACGAAGGTGTTCAAGACGCCCTGGATCAGCGTGAGGGTCACCATGTCGCCGTTGGAGACGTGGCTGATCTCGTGGCCGAGCACGGCCTCGATCTCCGGCCGGTTCATGCGCTGGAGCAGGCCCGTGCTGACCGCCACGAGCGCGTGATCGCGCCGCGCGCCGGTCGCGAAGGCGTTCGGCGCGTCCGACGGAAAGATCGCGACGCTCGGCATGCCGATGCCCGCCGCCTGCGCGTGGTGCTGCACGGTCTGGACCAGCCAGCGCTCGGCATCGTTCTGCGGCTGCTCGATCACGTGTGCGCCGGTCGAGCGGATCGCGATGAACTTGGACATCGCGAGCGAGATCAGGCTACCCGCGAAGCCGATCACCGCGGAGTAGACGAGCAGCGCGCGCAGGTCGAGGTCGACGTGATTCTTCGCGAGGATGCCCTCGAACCCCAGCACCCGGAACACGATCGAGATCGTGAGCAGGACCGCGATGTTCGTCAGCAGAAAGAGCGCGATGCGCTTCATGGGGGTGACCTCCCGTTGCGAGGAGGCTAGAGGCCGGCGGCGCGCTTTCAAGCCCGCCGCGCGCGTGTGGCGCGGGGCTACTCGACGTCGTTGGCGGCGGGCGCGACGGCGCGTGAGGCCGGCGCGCCCGCGTGCGCGTCGCCCTCGAGGCGCGCGAGGCGCTCGTCGAGCGCGGTCAGCCGCGCGTCGAGCCGGACCGGATCCGCCGACGCGTGGCCGGCGCCGTCGCCGACGCGCGACTCCAGTGCGGCGATGCGTCCCACGATCGCGTCGAGGCGCTGCTCGAGCGTGGCGGTGTCACCACCGCCCGACTCTCCGCGTCCGCTGCGACCCTCCAGCATGGCGAGGCGGTCGCGCGTCTTCGTGAGCGAGTCCTCCGCCGCGACCAGCCGCTGCGAGAGCGAGGCGACGTCGCCTCGCATCGAGCCGACCTGCTCGCGCGCCTGCGAGTCCTCGCCGGATCCGCTCGCCGCGGGCTGCGCCTCGATCCAGCGCGGCAGCGAGCCGACGAGCGCGCCGAGCGCGGAGGCGACGAGCAGCCACGGCAACGCAAAGCGGTGGAAGGTGCGGCGCAGGTAGCGCTGCTCCTCCGCGCTGACGTCGAGGCGATCGCCATGGACCTCGGGCATCGCTCCCCTCATCGGCGGTGCGGTAAGCCGGCTGAACCCCGGAGTGCCGCGACCGCCGACGAGGGAGCGGACCTACTGTGCGGCCGGCGGCTCCGGCGTGACGGGCGTCACCGTCTTCGTGACCTCGGTGCTCGAGGTCGAGCCGTTCGGATGGGTCACGACGCGGTCGCGCGTCCACGTCTTCGTCGCCGGATCCCAGGTGCCCTGACCCTGGCTCGTGGTGACGCCGCCGTTCGGGCCGGTGTGCGTCGCCTCGCGCGTGTAGCCGTTCCCCGTCTTCTGGCCCTCCACCTGGGTCGTGCTGGTCTTGCCGTTCGGTCCGGTGGTGGTCACGTCCTTGGTCCAGCTCTTCGAGTCCTTGTCGTAGGACTCGGTGACGTCGCGCGTGGTCACGCCGCCGTTCGGACCGGTGTGCGTGCTGGTCTTCGTGAAGCCGTCCGCCGTGCGCTGCTCCTGCACCTGCGTGGTGCTCGTGGTGCCGTTCGGATGCGTGGTGGTCACGTCCTTCGTCAAGGTCTTCGAGTTCTTGTCGTACGACCCGGTGACGTCGCGCGTGGTGACGCCGCCGTTCGGGCCGGTGTGCGTGGTGTCGCGCGTGAAGCCGCCGTCCGTCTTGTGGACCACGTCCTGGGTGGTCGACGTCTTGCCGTTCGGACCCGTGCGCGTCACGTCGCGCACTGCGCCAT
>Ga0335082_10001861_pt1 | contig 22579 bp, 24 predicted proteins | sample Lox_Sample_41_FD_206718 | JGI IMG/M metagenome (GOLD analysis project Ga0335082, IMG submission 206718) | Soil microbial communities from Loxahatchee National Wildlife Refuge, Florida, United States - Lox_Sample_4.1 | ecosystem: Environmental > Terrestrial > Soil > Wetlands | place: USA...
AGGCTTATCCTGATCCCGGCGATGCCAGCGGCCGCTTCGTCACCGTCGACGTGGCGCCGGTCATGCCCGCGAAGGAGCCGGTGACGCTCGCGGCGATCAAGGCGACGAAGGCGCTCGCCGAGCTCGCGCTGGTGCGGCAGTCGCGTCTATCGGTCTCGCCGGTGACGCCAAAGGAATGGCGCGTCCTCGCGAAAATGGCGGGTATCGAGGCATGAGCGCGCGCCGCCTCTGTCGTCTGGAGGAGATCGCCGAACCCGGGAGCCGCGGGTTCCGGTTCGGCAGCGGCAGCGAGAGCCATGCCATCTTCGTCGTGCGTCACCGCGGCCGCATCGTCGCCTACGAGAACATCTGTCCGCATGTCGGCAGCCCCTTGGATTGGGCGCCCGACCGCTTCCTCGACATCGAGCGCCGATTCATCCTCTGCGCGACGCACGGCGCGCTCTTCCGGATCGAGGACGGCTATTGCATCGAAGGTCCCTGCGCGGGGAAGGCGCTGACGCCCCTGCGCATCCGAGTCGAGGATGGCGAGATCTACTTGGAGGAATAAAGCGACGGTGCGCGCCCCGCGAGAATGCGGTGCGCGCGCGTCTCATTGTCGACGATCTCGCGCACGAGCTTCGCCTGGACGCCCTGCGCGAAGGTCGAATAGTCCTTCACCACCACCATGAACGCGCCGGGCCCCCCGACGACGTGCTCCTGATAGTACTCGTCGAGATACTCGTAGTCGCTGAGGATGGCGAGGCCGTTGATGACGATGCCCCTCGCGACGGCCTCCGCGCGCGCATCGTCAACAGCGCGGCCCTGATTGTTGACGCCATCGCCGGAGACGTCGATCACTTTTCGGCCCGCCTCGACGCCGCTGTCGTCGAAAAGCGCCGCCGCAAAATCGATCGCGCCGGAGATCGATGTCCAATCGGTGTAGATCCGCGGCGCCTCGAGCATGGCGCTTGCGAAGGCGACGGCTCCCGTCTCGTCGGAGATCACGGTCCACTCGATCACCTGCTTTTGATGCCGCTGGCCAGCCCATTCCACCATGGTGACGGCGATCGCCTTGTGCTGGCCGCTGGTGATGGCCTGGATCACCTCCGGGCTCTTGAAGGCGGTCTCATAGCCCTGGCGCTGTAGGCGCCAGCGCTCCTCGTTGACGCTGCCGGAAACATCGATCGCGAGCACGAGCGCGAGGTCGACCTTGCGCATCTCGCTCCAACCTGGAGATGCCAGGAGCAGATAGCCCAACGCGAAAGCGCCAAGCGCCCGCCGGAACCGATCCATGGTGTCCTCCCGCGCCAGAGGCGGAGATCACTTCCACCGGCGGGAGCTTATCATCTTTCGAGACGCGCGGGGCCGCGTCCTCAGAGAACCCGGAAATTCTTGAACTGCCAGGGGTCGGATTCGTCGAGTTCCTCGGGAAAGAGGCGAGCCCGGTCCTTGAGCGGCGTCCAATGGCTGTAGGCGCCCACGAGCTTGCCGAGATAGGGCCGCGTGATCTCGAGGATGCGCTCGTGGTCCATCTCGTCGGGCTCGGCGACGCCGCGATCAGGATTCTCCATCGCCCAGATCATGCCCGCGAGCACCGGGGCGGTCACCTGAAGCCCCGTCGCGTTGTGATAGGGGATGAGTTCTCGCGTCTCCTCGATCGAGAGCACGGAGCCGTACCAATAGGCCCCCTTGGCGTGGCCCATCAGCAGCACTCCGAGCTCGTCGATCCCCGTGGTGATCTCGTCCATGAGGATGCGCTTCCGATCCTGAAGATGCCAATTCTTGCCGCCGAGCTCGTGGACGGAGAGCACGGCGCCGTCGCAGGGGTGATAGGCGTAGTGCACGGTCGGGCGATAGACGACCCGGTCGCTCTGCCGCACGGTGAAATAGTCGGAGATCGAGATGGATTCGCCGTGCGTGATGAGGAAACCGTGATAGGGGCCCTCGAGCGGTGTCCAGCTCCTGACGCGCGTGCTGGCGCCGGGACGGTTCAGATAGATCGCGCAGTCGCAGCCGAAACTGTGGCGGCTGCCGTCCGGCGGGAAATGCCGCTCGTGCGAGCCCCAGCCGAGCTCGGCGGGCTGCGAGCCCTCGCTGACGAAGCCGTCGACCGACCAGGTGTTGACGAACTCGCCCGGCCGCTTGGGCACGCTCGCGACCTGGGTATCGCGCTCGGCGATGTGGATGACCTTGACGCCAAGCTCGCGCGCGAGCGCGCCCCACTCGGCGCGGGACTTCGGCTGCGCCGCGCCCGCGCCAGTGTCCCGCGAGATGTCGAGGAGCGCCTGCTTCACGAAATGCGATACGAGGCCCGGGTTGGCGCCATGCGTCACGATCGCCGTCGGCCCCCTGCCGCCATGCGCCCGGCCGAACTCGAGCGCCTGCTCGCGCAGTCCATAGTTAGAGCGCTGGGAGGGCGAGAGCGCTGTGTCGGTGTAGCCGCCTGGCCAGGGCTCGATGCAGGTGTCGAGGTAGAACGTGCCCTTGCGATAGCAGAGGCCCATGAGCGCGATGCTGGAGACCTCGACGGAAACGTTGAGGAGGAAGTCGCCCCGGCTCAGCATCGGATCGAGCACGCTCTCGAAGTTCTCGCGCGTCAGCGGGTTGACGATGAAGGTGATGCCGAGCTCCTCGGCCTCCTTTTGGCCGCGCTCCTCGGCGGTCACGATGGTGATCCGCTTGGGATCCATGTCGATGTGGCGCAGTATCAGCGGCAGGGTTCCCTGCCCGATGCTCCCGAAGCCCACCATGACGATGCGGCCGGGATAGGCGATGTGCTTCTTGGTTGTGGACATGGTGAATTGCCTCTGGCTCGGCGGTGGGCGAGGACGAGCACGCTCTAGGGTCCGCTGTGCGCCCTGTCAAGCGAGCCATTGCGGGACTTACCTCGACGTCATCGCGCCGGACCCTCCAGGGCCGTGCGGCGCGAGCACGAGAAGCACGGGATTGACGAGCTGCGACCCGATGCGCCGCGCCTTGAGCAACGGTGGCGGCCCCACGCTCGGGTTGACACGCCGCTCCGATTTGCCGAGCGTGCGGCTTTCGCGATGACCCCGGCTCCCTCCGTGCAAGCAGCGCCCACCGTTCACGTCATCGGCGCCACCGGCCGCACCGGCCTTGCGCTTTGCCGACATCTGCGCACCGAGGGTATTCCTTTCGTGCCCGTTGCGCGCAGCGGCGAGCGCTGGGCAACGCAGGGCACGGGGATCGAGCCCCGCATTGCGGACCTCCGCGACGAGGCCGCGCTCCGGAGGGCGCTCGCCGGCGCCGCTCGCATCGTCTCCTGCGCCCATGCGCGCTTCGTGCCGGAGATACTTGCGGCGGCACCGCCGCAAGCTCGCCTGGTCCTCTTGGGCAGCACGCGAAAATCGAGCCGCTGGCCCGACGAGCACGGTTTGGGCGTCCTCGCGGGCGAGCGCGCCTTTCTCGCCTCGGGCCGGCCGGGCGTCATGCTACATCCCACGATGATCTACGGCGCCGAGGGCGAGGCCAACGTCCAACCTCTGGCGGCGTTGCTGGCGCGCCTTCCGGTGGTACCGCTGCCGAAGGGAGGCCGGGCGCTGGTGCAGCCGATCCATCAAGACGACGTGACCCGTTCCATTTGCGCCGCTCTCGAGCGCGACTGGCCCGCCCCCTCGACGCTCGTGATCGCGGGACCGGAGCCGATGCGCTATGCCGACTTCGTGCGCGCGATCGCCGCCGCCGCGGGGCTGCGCCGGCCTCGCATCGTATCCGCCCCGGCGTGGCTCCTCATGTGGCTCGCGCGGATCGCTGGCATCGTGCCAGGACTGCCTCGCGTGGACACGGATGCGGTCCGCCGCCTCCTTGAGGACAAGGCCTTCGACATCGCTGAGATGCGCCGGGCGCTGCAAATCGAGCCGATCTCCTTCGCGGAGGGGCTCGGCCGAACTTTCGCCGGGCGATCCCCGCAAAGGCAATGAATTCCGCCCTGATCATGACGGCGGACATCGCGGAGTCAGGGTTTTCCTGGATTGGCGGCTCGTCCGCGCTCCGCTACTAACGAGATAGTGCGAGATCGCCTCACCCGTTTTGGGTCGTTCGGAAATTCCGCCGGCTGAGGTTAATTTGTCTCCGCAGAGCGCTGGCGGGTTCGAACGTTGCCTTCACCAAGAAAGGAAAACACGGCCATGCGAGCGTCGAAATACCTTCCGATCTTTGCGGGCGTGCTGCTAGGGCTGATCCCGGCGGTTGCGGCTGTCGCTCAGGACAATGCGCCCTCGGTCTCGCTCGAGACGACCTCCTTCGCTCTGGGCATCGGCGGGCAATCCGGCGAAGGCAAGCTCAATCTCCCGAACCTCGGAACCAATTGCACCTATTCGTTCAAGGTCAGCGGGTTCGGCGCAGGGCTTCAGGTTGGCATCTCCAGGGTGGACGCCGGAGGGCCGGTCAAGGGCCTGGCGCGGCTCGAGGATTTCCCCGGCGACTACAGCGCCATCCAGGGGGAATCTACCCTGGTGGTGGGCGGCGGCGGGATGTCGCTCAAGAACAAGAAGACCAACGTGGTCATGGACCTTAGCTCCCGCACGGCGGGGCTCGGGCTCGGAATTGGTGCCCAAGGCATCACCATCAAGATGACCTTGCCGCCCCAGAACGCGCCGCGCTGGTACGTAATGGAGTTCGGCTTCAACAAGGATTGGGTGAGCGACGACGCCCGTACAAAGCTCAACCAGCTCATCAATTCCTGGAAGTGCCAGTTCGTGAACTTCGAGGTGGTCGGCCATTCCGACACGGTCGGGAAGGAAGACCAGAAGCTCGAGCTTTCCTCGAAGCGTGCGGCGTCGGTGCGCGACTATCTGCTCGGCGCCGGCATCGTCGCTTCGCGCATTACGAGCCGCGCCGCGGGCGCCAACGAGCTCATGGTCCAGACTCCGCAGGGCGTGCGGCTCCGCGACAATCGCGTCGTGGTCGTGACCGTAAAGTAGCGCCCACAAATCCGCGTAAATCGCGAGCGGCCCCGCCGGGAACGGCGGGGCCGCTTTCGTTTGCGGCCGAGGCGTTCCTTTACCGCGTGTGGACATGCCAGGCTCGCTAGCCCATGCTTCTACCGAGGGAGGCGGGGGAATGGCCGGCGACTTCACGAGCCGATGCGTGGTGATCACCGGTGCGGCCGGCGTCTACGGCCGCCAGCTTTCGCGCGCCTTCGCCGCCGCCGGCGCAACCCTGTGCCTCTCGGACATGCGCGGCGATGCGCTGACGGCCTTCGCGGCGACGCTCGCGCTGCCGCGGGAGCGCCTCCTCACGCACGTCACCGATCTCACCAATGACGCCTCGATCGCCGATCTCGTCGCGGCGGTCGTCGCGCGCTGGCGGGCGCCGGACGTCGTCGTCAACAACGCCGGCATCTATCCTTTCGGCGGCTTGCTCGAGATCGATGCTGCCTTCTGGGACCGCGTCATGGCGACGAACCTGCGGGCGCCGTTCCTGATCATGCGAAGCTTTGCGAAGGCGATGATCGCCGCGGCAACCAAGGGCTCCTTCGTCAATGTGAGTTCGGGCGCGGCCGAAATCCTGCGCACGAACGGCGTTCCCTATTGCGTCTCCAAGCGCGGCCTCGAATGGCTCTCCAAGGGCTTCGCCCTCGATCTCGCGAAGGACGGCATCCGCGTCAACGTCGTGCGCCCGGGCTTCGCCCTGGGGAGCGCGCTCGTGGAATTTCCGCCGAACTATGACGAAACGATGGCCGCAGCCATTCCCATGGGACGCGTCTCCGGACCCGAAGACCTCGCAGAGACCGTGATGTTCCTCGCTTCGGAGGCCGCCAGCTACATCACCGGCGAATCCATTTCCGTCGATGGCGGCAGCTCGATCCCGCGCCGCGCGGGCAGCGCCACCGAAGCAATGCGCCGGCGCGACTGAGGGGAAGTGAAGCATGAGGGAGGATAGCAAACGTGTCGCCATCGTCACCGGCGGCGCGCGGGGGATCGGCCGCGGCTGCGCCCACGCGCTTGCCGAGCGCGGCTTCGACATCGCCTTGGTCGATCTCCTGGCGCCGGAGATGGAGCGCACCGCCGGCGAGATCCGGGCCAAAGGCCGGCGAGCGCTCGCCTACGAGGCGGACGTCTCGCGCTTCGAGCTCGCGCAGGAGATCGCCGACTCCGTACTCGGCAAATGGGGCCGCATCGATGTCCTCGTCAACAACGCCGGTCGCTCGATGGCAAAGGGTCTCCTGGAGATCACCGAGGTCGAGTGGGATCGCACCATCGAGATCAACTTGAAGAGCTGCTTCAACTGGTGCCGCGCGGTCGTTCCCGCCATGCTCGCGCAGAAGGGCGGGCGCATCGTCAGCATGTCCTCGCTCAACGCCCATACCGGCGGCGTCACCAGTGCCGTCAGCAAATTCGCCTATGCCGCGGCGAAGGCCGGAATTCTCGGGCTCACGCGCGCTCTCGCAAAGGAGCTCGGGCCCCATATCGCCATCAACGCGATCTGTCCCGGCGTCATCAAGACCGAGCTCAGCAACACCCTCATTAAGTCGCGGGAGCCGGAACTCGTGAAGGGGATCGCGCTCGGCCGGCTCGGGAGCCCCAAGGACGTGGCCGAGCTCGTCGCCTTCCTCGCGACCGTCGAGCCCAATTTCATCACGGGCCAGGATTTCGTCGTCGACGGCTTCCAGTGGGTCGCCTGACGCGCCCTTGTTGAGGCCGCGAAATGGGCGCAAGATCGCGCCTCCTGCCGCTTTGACATTCAATCGACTTTTCGGAGGTCCGAGGACAAGGCTCAAAATCAAATCCGGGGGAAACAATGGTTGCGACGACCCAGCGATCTGGCCCAGCGACAACGATGTCGGCAAAGCAAGCCGTGGCTGCGGCGGTCATCGGCAATGTCCTGGAGTGGTACGACTTCGCGGTCTACGCGTACGTCGCGGCGATCATAGGAAGGAATTTCTTTCCAAGCGGCGACAAGGTCAGGGAGCTTCTGGCAACCTTCGCCGTCTTCGGAGTCGGGTTTCTCGCCCGCCCGCTCGGCGGCATCGTCATCGGCCGGATCGGCGACGTGAGGGGCCGCAAATTTGCGCTCCTCTTGACCATCTTCCTGATGGTGGTCGGAACGGTCCTCATCGGCATCGCTCCGACCTATGCGGCGATCGGCGTCACCGCGCCGCTTCTCATTCTCATCGCGCGGCTGATGCAGGGCTTCTCCGCCGGCGGCGAATGGGGCGGATCTACGGCTTTCATCGTGGAATGGGCTCCCGAAGGTCGACGGGGCCTTTACGGCAGCTTCCAGCAATGCAGTGTCTCCGCTGGGCTCCTCTTGGGCTCGCTGATTGCTGCGCTCTGCAACACGCTCCTGAGTGCCGAGAGCATGGAAAGCTGGGGCTGGCGCATACCCTTCCTGCTCGGCGGATTGCTCGGTCCGGTGGGGCTCTACATGCGGCGGAAAATGGAGGAGACGCCCGCCTACCGGCGCGAGAGGCAGGCACCCTCCGCGCCGCGGCCCGGCGATCCCTTGCCCTTCTGGCTTTCCGCCCGCGCCTTCGGTTTCACCATTGTCTGGACGGTGATCTTCTACATCTTCCTCTCGTACATGCCGACCTTCACCAAGACCTACGCGAACTTGACCAGTGCGCAGTCGCTGTGGTCGAACTCCATCGGACTGATCGTGCTCGTCGTCGCGATCCCGATAATGGGCGTGATTTCCGACCGGATCGGCCGCCGACCCCTCCTCCTTACCTGCTGCGCCGCGTTCATCGTCCTGCCCTACCCTGTCTTCATGCTGCTGCTCTCGGGGCCGACTTTTACGGCGGTCATCGTGATCCAGATTCTCATCGGTCTCGTGATATCCCTCTACTCCGGAGCCGGGCCCGCGGCGATCTCCGAGATCTTTCCAACCAGTAGCCGCTCGACATGGATGACGACGGGCTATGCCCTGTCGGTCGCCATCTTCGGCGGGTTTGCGCCTTACATCGCGACGTGGCTCATCGACCAGACCGGCGTCAAATTCGCGCCAGTCTTCTACGTGATGGCGGCGGCGGCGATTTCCTTTGCTGTCAACTACAGGCTCACCGAGACGGCGCATCATCCGCTGCGCTGAGCGGCAGTTTTGTCGGAGGCATAGATGGACGACCAGGCCCCCGCTCTCCAGCCCTGGCAGTGGCCGGAGGAGCATTGGCGGAAGCTCGTGAACCGCGTGCGCGCGGGGCGGAGCTTCCGTCCCCGCGGCTGGAAGGATGGGGCGCGCTGCGCCGTCGCCCTCTCCTTCGATTCCGACCACGAGACCAACGAGCTCCGCGACGGCGGAAAGTCGATTGGCCGGCTTTGCTGGGGACAATACGGAAACCGCGTGGGCGTGCCGCGAATCCTCGCGCTTCTCGCAAAGCACGGCGTTAAAGCGACCTTCTACGTGCCCGCGGTCGCGGCGCTCATACATCCGGACGAGCAGCGCCGCGTCGTCGCGGAGGGCCACGAGATCGGCATCCACGGCTGGATCCACGAGCTCAACTCCGTGCTGCCGCTCGAGGCCGAGCGCGACCTCATGCTGCGCTCGGCGGAGACGCTCGAGAAAGTCACGGGCGCTCGTCCGGTGGGGCTTCGCACGCCCTCCTGGGATTTCAGCCCGAACACGCTCTCGATCGAGAAGGAAATGGGCCTGCTCTACGACAGCTCGCTCATGGCTGACGAGGATTGCTACGAGCTCCTGCTCGACGGCACCCCCACGGGGATCGTCGAGCTGCCGGTCGAATGGGTGCGCGACGACGCCGTCTATTTCATGATGCACCGCTTCCAGTCGCTCCGGCCCTACACGCCTCCCAACGACGTCCTCGACATCTTCCGCCGCGAGCTCGACGCGGCCTGGGAGGAGGGTGGCATCTTCCAGCTCACGATGCATCCGCACATCGTCGGCTACCGCTCGCGCATCTGGATCGTCGACGAGCTGATCCGCCATGCCAAGTCCCGCGGCAAGGTCTGGTTCGCGACCCACGCGGAGGTGGCGGCCTGGGCGAAGGCCCATGCGGCATGAGGCCGAGCGGCTGATCCATGCTCGATGACTTGAAGGAGCGGAACCGCGCTTGGGCCGAGCGCAAAATCGCGGCCGACCCCGATTTCTTCCGCCGGCTCGAGCGCCAGCAGGCGCCGCGCTATCTCTGGATCGGTTGCTCGGACAGCCGCGTCCCCGCCAACGAGATCGTCGGCCTCGACCCCGGCGAGCTCTTCGTGCACCGTAACGTCGCCAACCTGGCGCCGCCGCAAGATGCGAATTATCTCTCCGTGCTCCAATTCGCGGTCGACGTGCTGAAGGTGCGGGACATCATGGTGGTGGGGCACTACGGCTGCGGCGGCGTGAGCGCCGCCATCGACGGGCGTCGCCGCGGCCTCGTCGACCACTGGTTGCATCCGATCCGCGAGGTCTATGACGCGCACCGCGGGGAGTTGGATGCCATCGCCGACCGGAACGTCCGGCTCGATCGCCTCTGCGAGCTCAACGTGATCCGGCAGGTGAAGAACGTCGCCTCCGACGTCTTCATCCAGGACGCCTGGTCGCGCGGTCAGGAACTCTACGTCCATGGCTGGATCTATTCGATCGCAAACGGCCTGGTGCGGGATCTCAACGTGACGGTCGACCCGGCGACGAAGCGCTAGGGCCAGACCCCGAGCCCATGCGCCGACGCGGAACATGCGATTTGAAGCGCCGGCGCCGCCGAGGATGGTCGGCGTGCGAAGAGAGATCAGAGCTCGCGACCCCTGCTTTTGGAGAGGAACGCGCTTGGCGGGCGTGATGGGCCAACGATCCGCTTCTGGATCGGGCATGCCGTCGCGCAAGCGCTCATCCCGGCGACGTGACCCATGATTGCGCGATCGAGAAGGCCCTTCCGCTCATGCGCGGATTTCCCGGCCCCTGATCCGCCGAAGGTCAGGCCGTCCAGGATGCGCCCACGTATTGGATTGCCATTCGCTTGACCGCGACGCGGTCGATCTTTCCGTTGGGCGTGCGCGGTAGCGCTTTCGCGTAGATGATTTGGCGCGGACGCTTGGCGGGCGGCAGGTGCTGGGTCAGATGCGCGGCGATCGCCTCGTGCTCGGCCTCGCCGCGCGTCACGATTAGGGCCACGACTTCCTCGCGGCCGTCGCGCGCGGGTCCGCCGACCACGGCAGCCTCGACGACCGAGGCATGCGCCGCCAGGACCGCCTCGACCTCGTTGGGCAGGTAATCGACCCCGTCGCCCAAGATGAGGTCGGAGCTGCGCCCGCGGAGATGGAGATATCCCTCCCCGTCGAGGCTCGCGAGATCGCCGGGGTAATACCAACCTTCGCGAAAGCCTTCCTCCCGCGTGCCGTCGCTCTCGACCAGATAGGCCGTCGACGACGTCGGGCTGCGGCAGCGGAGGTAGCCGACGGTGCCGGCGGGCTGCGGCTGGCCGCACCCATCGACGATCTCGACCTCCATTCCCTCTCTCATGCGCCCGACGCTCTCGGCATGCGTCGCCATCTCCTGGGGACGCAGCAGGCTGATCCAACCGGAGGCGCTGCTGCCGTAGACGTCGAAGAAGTTGGGCGTGACGCGCTCGATGATGGCACGCTTCTCCGGCGCGAAGAGCGGCAGCCCCGCGGAGAACATCGCGCGCACGCGCTGCAGCAAATGCCCCCTACCACGCGCAAAGGCCAGGAAGGCGCGGCACATGCCGGGAGTTGCAAACAGCACGGCGTTGTCCCAGGAACGAATGGTGCGAACCAACTCCGAGGGCCATTGCGATTCCGGAACGAGAACCAGCGGGCCGCCGGCAAGCATCGTGTAGATCGCGTGATACTGGAATGCCGAGAAGCTCATGCCCGCGAGCAGCAGCGCTGTCCCCGGCCGCTCTGGCGAATAGACGCCAACGTCCCGCAGGCCCGTTTGCATGACCCGAAATCGTGCAAAGATCTGGCGATGCGTGGTGGCGACGCCCTTGGGAACCCCGGTGCTCCCCGACGACAAGCCCACGAGGTAGTCCTCGCGCTCGGGGTCGTTGTGGCGCCAATCGCCGCTGCGCGACGCGATCATGGGGCGCCAGCCCGCGTCGACCCAGACGGTGCGCTGGCTCGCCTGGGCACGCGCATCCGGCTCCTCGAAAAGCAGCCGCAAGCCGAATTTCTCCGCCAGCGCGTCGCGCTCGGCTTCCGTCGCCCGCGGCGAGATCTCCGTCGGCACCGCGCCCGCGCGCATCAGAGCGTAGAAGAGGACCAGATGATCAGCGCTGTTGGCGAGCGCGATGCCCACGCGGTCTCCGGGACCCACTCCGAGATCGCGCAGATGGACGCTCGCCTTGCCTACGAGCGACGCGAATTCGGCGTAGGACAGCGGCCGGTCATTCTCGATCAGCGCTGGCGCGTCAGGCCGCTCAGCCGCGTAGTGAAAGATGGCATCGCTCAGATTGCGCCACCGCGGCGTCATCGCGGCCCGGGCGTCGCCGTACGCTCCGGCCGTCGCGATCCCGCTCATCGGGCGGTCGGGGTCGCGCCCATCGGCGCGTCCGGGCGATCCTTCGCGCAGTGAAAGATTGCGTCGGGGTAAGCGACCCAAGACGGATGCATTGCGATGCCCTGCCCGGAGCGGCCTCGCGCGCGTTGAAATCATCGCTCCTATGAGAGAGCGACGGAAGAAGAGCTAACGGGAAAGACCGTCTCTGCGCAAGGGATGCGCGGGCAAATCGCACGTGCAGGCGGTATAGAATGCACTCGCCCGTGTTCCCCGAAAACGCGATGGCGTCGGGAACTCGCGGGACGGTCGGTTGCTCGCTCGGCGCATCGAACACGCTCACCGCAGCGAGGTCGAGCGCGTCGATCGGTTCGTACGCACCCGCTTCCGCTTGAAAAGGGGCGGTCGCCATCTAGTCGCTGGCCTCAGCCAAATGCGAGATTGCGGTTCGGTCGATGTTGATTCGACCGCGGCGAGCAATGCTCATTGGGCCGCCACGGCCGGTGTCGTGACAAGGCAATCGTCGTCGAGCGGGGCAATCGGCGTCAGGTCGCGATGGTGCTTGTAATCTGGGCGTTGAGTTTTCGTATAGGCATTGTGGATCGGGTTCACGATGACGGAGAAGATTCCGCGATCCCACGGCGAAAGATTGGGCGGCGAGGCATGAACGAGACAATCGCCGAAGATCAGCGCCGTGCCGGCGGCGCCGGTCGCCGAGAACAATCCGCCGCTCTCGGCGACGAGAGCGGCCACCGTCTCGCGATCAACGACCCAGAGCGGATAGCTTGTCGTCTCAATATCGAGCCGCGCTGGCGCCGGGCCGCGCTTGTGCGATCCCGGGATGAAATAGAGCGGCCCGTTGAACTCGACGACGTCGTCCAGGAAGACATGGAGGTTGAGGGCGAGAGGCTCGGGCACGCCGTCCTCGGCATGGTGCGTCGCGAAGTCATAGTGCCATTGCCAGATCTCACCCTCGAACGCGACCTTGGTATTGACCTTGACCTGCTGAACATAGATGCGCTCGCCGAGGAGCTGGAATGCCGGCTCGATCAGCCGTGGGTGCCGCACGAGCTTGGCGAAACTGTCGTGGCGCAGGTGCAGCCCCATCGCCGTACGCACCTCGCCGCTCTTCTTCTCGCGGATGTTCGCGGGATTCTCCTCGGCGTAAAGCGAGGGCAACGCTCTCTTGAGGACCGCGATCTCCGTCGGCGAGAAGAGATTCGGCAAGACGAGGAATCCGTCCCGATGGAAGCGCTCGATCTGCTCAGCCGTCAGCAGCATCACCTTGCTCCTCTCGAAGGCGAAGGTCGCCGACACATCTTGCGACCTTCTGGTGGCGGGTTCCAGTCGGCATTTCCTCGGACACCAGCCAATTCGGGTCATTTCCAAGAAGCGACTTCGCCCGCGGCGAGCGAGGCAATCAACTGTCCGACCCTCTAAAGAAGAATTGGCGCGCCGTGCATGATAAAGATGGGCACGGGAATATGAGGATTTGCCCGAATTAGCCGCCGCCTGTAGCTCGGTTGACTGTGAATCGAGGTTTATGGGTGCCTATCGCGCAAGCTCTCTGAACGAGGGTCGGGCAATACCAAGCATACGACAGGTGCTAAAGCTGACCCGGCGCTCGTCGCGAAGATGGGCCCGAGCGCGGGCCGGTGGCATGGCCCCTTGAAGGTGTAGCCGGCGGATCCCATATGAACCACGTCAATCCTTTTGGGTCGGCCTCGTCACTCAGCTCTCTACGGAGCCCGACCCGGTCCCATCCAAGTCAAAGCTTGACCTGCGGCGCATCCGCGCCGCGGCGTTCTCTAAATGGAGGGACTCTATGTCCATCGGTGCGGTCAAGTGGTTCAACCCGACCAAGGGCTATGGCTTCATTCAGCCGGCAGACGGCTCGAAGGACGTCTTCGTCCATATCTCCGCGGTCGAGCGGTCCGGCATGGGCTCGCTGCACGAGGGCCAGAAGGTCAGCTTCGACCTCGAGCGTGGCCAGCAGGGCAAGACCTCGGCGGTCAATCTGAAGTCTGCTTGATCTCGACGGGGCCGCCTCGGCGGCCCCGTTTCTTTCGTCCAGGAGGAATCCGCATGACCAAGGAAGGCCTCCTCGAATTCGACGGCACAGTGCTCGAGTGTCTGCCCGATTCCCGCTTTCGCGTGCGGTTGGACAACGGGCACGAAACCCTCGCCTACAGCTCCGGCCGATTGAAAAAGCACCGCATCCGTATCCTCGCGGGCGACCGCGTCACGATGGAGATGACGCCTTATGATCTCAGCAAGGGCCGGATCTGCTCGCGCGAAAAGGACGTGCGCGCCATCGCGTCGGGCCAGCCGAGAAAGCGCTTCAATCGAGCCAGATGACGGGGCGGTGCGCCGCAGAGTTGCGCGGCCGCGGGCGCTTGCCCTGATCGCGCGCTTGGTCATGCAATGTGCTCGCGCCGTGAGGTCGGCGCCATTTCCGTTGCCGACCCGGCTCCAACCCTCTATTATTCGACTAGAGACGCGTTATTGAGACGCTAGCTTTAGTCGAACGCGGATGCACACTTCCGATACGATCGAGAACTGACACGGCGTGGCGGCCACAGTGCGCCGTCGCTCGCATCTATCGGACCGGTCAGATCGCTTGCTCCTCCGAATGCCTCCGGCGTCACCTCGTCGGAGAACAACCGCGCGGCTCATAAGACCCGACAGATCGAACTCCATCCGGGGTACAACAGCCTCATGCAGGTATTCGTACGCGACAACGACATTAACAGCGCTCTTCGTGTCCTCAAGAGGAAGATGCAGCGCGAGGGCACGTTCAGAGAGATGAAGCGCCGGCGATCCTATGAGAAACCTTCGGAGCGGCGAGCGCGCGAGAAGGCCGAGGCCGTGCGGCGTCAGCGCAAGGCCCTGCGCAAGCGGATGGAGCGCGAGGGCTATTAGCAGGATCGAGCCGTCTTTCCCGCCGTACTGGTTCTGACACCGAACGACAAGAGGAGTTGATCGACGATGCGGATTTCCGAACGAGATCTCGAAGCACGGCGCAGAGCGCAAGCGCTGTGGGACGACCAAAAGAAGCAGAGCGAGAAAATGCTCGAAGAGCGCGAGAAGTTGCGTCAGGCCGACGCGGCGAAAGTGGAGCGTCTCCGCGCGCTCCGGCTGGCGAAGGAAGCCGAGGAACGGAAGACGATGACGCAGACGATCGTTGGCCGCCGGAAATCTCGAGACTAGCGTGTCGAGCGTCGCCGCTAGCCGCGCCAGTCCACGCATCGCCGCCGGAAGACCGTGGTCTATAATGTGCGATGGATACTCTCGGGCGACAGCGATGAATACCGGTCCCGAGACTACGCGTCGGCGAATGACGCAATCGCCTTCGCCTGTACCATTCTCGACCAAATGACGGTTCAAGCCATCCGGGTGCTGGACATGAGCGGGCAGCAGATCGTAATGATGCCTGGGATCGTTCAGCATTGCCGGGCCGCGAAGCAACGCTAGGCGCGGGCGTTTTTCTTCGATGCGGCACCGGCGCGATCCAAGGTGTCGGCGCAGCGCGATCGGCAGCGCTCGGTTCTATCCTGACCGGAAAGGGCGATCCTGCCGAGAATTCACCGAGCTTCTAGAAAAGGCGCGCGGTGCTTAACAAAGGTGGGCACTGGAACCTAAGGATAATTTTGGCCAGGTAGCGCCACTTCTCTGCCTGGAGGCCAACCCACGCACAGCGGCCAACACCAAATATGTGCATCGGCAATCCTTCAGACGTCGCTGACCCCATCGATCGAGATACCTGACGCAGAGCCGCGCACCTTCGAAGAGAGCAGCGATTCGATCCGCGGCGACGGGCCGCAATCGCTGATCGACCTAACCGAAGAATTTGTCGGCTATGAGGACTGATTGTTGTCTTATCCCACCTGCGCATCGCTTGTGAAGGGCTCGACCGGGTAATCGGGACCGATCGCGGCGGCGACGCGGTCGAGCCAAGCTGCGACCCTCGGGCAGGGGCCAAAGGCGAAGCCACAATCCTCGGCGCGATGGGTGTAGGCGTAGACCGCGATGTCGGCGATGGTCATGAAGTCGCCGAGAAGGAACGACCCTCCGGCCAAGCCGCGCTCTAGGGCGGCGAGGGCACGCGTTCCGGTCTCGCGCCGGCTCTCGACCATGCGCCCGGCGTTGAGCTCCAGCCGTCCGGTCAGCGTCCAGAAGCGCAGCGAGCCGATCGCCGGCTCGACATAGTACTGCTCGAAGAACAGCCACTGCATGACCTTGGCGCGGCGATAGCGCTCGTCCGGCAGAAAGCGCGTCCCTTCGGCGAGGTAGGTCAGAATCGCGTTCGATTCGGCGATGGTCCTCCCGTCTTGCAGCTCGATAACCGGAATGGCGCCGACCGGATTGAGCCTGAGGAACCGCTCGCTTCGGCTTTCGCCCGCGAATAGCGCGACATCCTTGCGCCGGTAGGAAATTCCTAGCAGCCCGAGCAGCACCCGGACCTTCCAGCCGTTCTGCGACGACGGGTAATCGTAGAGCGTCAGCATGATGATTTTCCCTTGAAAAGGGGGCGCATGCGAGGATTTCAACGCCAACCCACGCGCCGGAAGAAGGCCGCGATCTCGGCTGCAGCGCGATCGGGATCTTCGCGATGAGGAAAGTGTCCGACGCCCGGAAAGAGCGCGAGGTCGAGATCGCTAAAACTGGCGGCGAGCCCGTCGGTCCAGTCGTATGGAAACAGCGGATCGTGCTCGGGCCACCGTAAGCAAGTTGGCACCGTGATCGCTGGGAGGCGAGGGGCTTTGCCCTTCATCATGCGGATCCGGGCGGCATGGGCGGCGTGATAATAGGCAAAGCCGCCGGCGAGATTGCCGGGCTTCAGGAAATTGTCGGTGAAGGCCTCGATCACATCGTCGAACGCCTCCTTGCGGTGCGACCAATGGCGGAGGAAGTGCGCGATGAATGTTCGGCAGCTGTCGCGCGTTGCGCCGACCAGCCGCGGCGCCATCTCCATCTGGTTGAAGGACTGGTACCAGATTTCCTTGAGCCGGTCGGGCGCTGCCATCCGGGGGCCGATGCCGGGATAGACGAAGTCGAAGAAAAAAAGCCCGACGAGCCGCTCCGGCGCCGTCCGTGCCAGCGGCTGCATCGCCGCGCCGCCGACGTCGTGGCCGATGACGCCGATCCGCGCAACGCCGAGCGCGTCGAGCAGCGCCAGCATGTCGGCGGCATGGTCCGCGGGGCCGAACGGACCCACGGGCTTGGCGCTGTCCCCGAAGCCGCGCAGGTCCGGGGCGATCAGCATGTAGCGATCGGCGAGCCGCTTCATGACCGGTTCCCAGGAGAGCCAGAACTCCGGCCAGCCGTGCAGTAGCAGCAGCGGCTGTCCCGAGCCAGTCCGCGCGACATGGAAGCTCGCGCCGTTCGCCTCAATCGTCAGATGCTCCATGGGGCTCGATTCCAATCGATTTCTCCGCCGATCCTGATCAGCTTTTCCCTGAGCGTCGCCATCGACCAAACCTTGCGCGGCTCGGGCGTCGCCAGCGCGTCGTATACTTAATCGGCAATGGAGCGCGTTTCGATGGATCCCGGCGCGCGCCGAACTCGACTTCCACGCCTGTCCACCACAGCCAGACTAGGTCCGGAGCAGCTTCGCCACCTCCGCCCAGCCGATCGTCGCGCGCATCCACGCAAAAGAGCCGTGTTCCCGCATGGCGCGGCTGGCGTCGACGAAGGTCGCAAGCACGTGCCGGGCCAGGGCGCCGCCTACGCTGATGCGTTTCGCGCCGGCCTCGCTCAACTGAGACAAAGTGATGTCCGGATCGAGCCACCCCGTCACCACATTGACCGGCAGTTTCACCGCGCGCACGACCTCGCGCACTTCTGGAATGTTCCGCAATCCCGGCGCGTAGACCACATCGGCACCTGCGGCCTCATAAGCTTGTAGCCGCCGGATCGTATCCGCCCTGTCCATGCGGCCGCGGATCAAATTCTCTGCCCGCGCCGTGAGCACGATCGGCACCGGCAGGGCACGTGCGACCTCGACCGCGGCGCGTACCCGGGCGACCGAAAGATCGAAATCGTAAATCGGTTCCTTTGGGTCGCCAGTGAAATCTTCGATCGAGGCACCGACGGCGCCGGCCTCGGCGGCGAGACGGATCGCCTCGGCCGCCGCCTCGGGCTCATGCGCGAAGCAATTTTCGAGATCGACGTTGACTGGGAGATCGGTTGCATCCGCGATCATCCGGCAATTCTCGATAACCTCGGCGCGGCTGACGCGGCCGTCGGCGCGGCCAAGCATCTGGGCGAGGCCCGAGCTGGTGGTCGCGAGCGCCTCGAAACCCATGCCGGCCAGCAGCTTCGCGGTGCCGACCTCCCATGGGTTTGGGATGATGAAGGCGCCGGGTCGCCCGTGGAGCGCGCGGAATGCCTGAGCCTTCTCTGCTTGGGTGGGCATTTCCTCTCGCCTTTTTCTCCGGCCACATCGAGATCCTGCGGAATCTCGAATTGGCGCAATAGATTGTCCAATGCATAATGCCTCTAGAAATCATCAGGAATCCTGATCGATGGGAATCGACGAGATCCTAACCTTCCTCGCGATCGCCGAGCTCGGCGGCTTCACCCGCGCCGGTCAGCGGCTGCACCGCTCGCAGCCCGCGATCAGCCGTCGCCTGGGCATTCTCGAGCAAGAGCTCGGCGCGCCCTTGTTTGAGCGCCTGCGCGGCCGGGCGCGGCTGACCGAGGCCGGCCGCGCCTTTCTGCCCTACGCCGAAGCGGCGTTGGCGTCTCTCAGGGATGGCCGCGACGCAGTGCACAGTCTGCAGTCGCGTATCGAGGGCACCGTCTCGCTCGCCCTCGTCGGCACGCTCGCCGACACGCATGTCATCGAGGCGCTGCGCCGGTTCGCGGCCCGGTCCAAGCATATCCGGCTCGAGCTGCGCACGGCCTCGAGCCGAGAGGTGACCGATCTGGTGCGACGCGGCGAGGCCACGCTGGGCCTGCGCTACAACGCCAGCGAGCGGCCTGAGCTGGTATCGTTGGATGCCGGGAGCGAGACGATGCTGGTGGTCGCAGCGCCCGGACATCGTCTGGTCGGCCGCCGGGTCCGCGAGGCACGGCTATTGACCGGCGAACGCTGGGTCGGCTTTCCGCCGCCCCCTGGCGAACGGGGCACCGCTCAAATCCTGGAACGCCAACTGATCAGGGCTGGTCTCGAGGGTGCCGAAGTCATCCTGATCGACAGCTTGACCGCCCAGAAGCGTTTGGCGCAGGCAGGCTTCGGTCTGGCGCTGGTGCCGGAGAGCAGTGTGCGCGACGAGCTGCTGCAAGGTTCGCTGGTGGCGCTCGACATCCCACCCATGCGAACCACGATCCCGATCACTGCTGTTTACCGACGCGCCGGTTATCTCAGCGCGGCCGCCAAGGCCCTTCTATCGCTGCTAACGCGCGGCGCGAACCCGACGCGAAAGGTGCGCAAATCGTCGGCGACTAGACCGGTGCTCAACTCAAGGTAATCCCAGTTGGCGCTTCTCGGCATCATCGAGCAGATAGGCCGCGGGATTGGCCCGCTGCATCGACGAGGGACCTTTTGGCTGCCCTCCAACCTCGATGCGGCAGCAGCGGGACACCATACTCCTTCCCGCCGGGTGACGCCTCTCGAGGCCATCCGCGCTTCCCGCATTGGCCGACGGTCATGGTCCTCGAAGTGCTAATGATTGCGGCCGAGCGCTTGCTGATCTCCTGGATGGTCGGCCTTGCATTTTCCCGCGCCGTGCTCGTGTCATTGATCACCGATGCGGCCTCTTGCCTTGCCGGTGTGCGTATCTCGGCCGGCTTTCATTTCAGCTAGGCGAGTTTCGGCGGCCGGCGCCCGTCTGGTCATGCAACGTAGCAATGTGTGTGTGGCGGGTGGCTACCGGCGCCGGTCGCCGCTTCACCAACGTCCAGCCGTAAAGCTCGAGGTGCTCGGCGATCTGGCGTGCGGCAGTACGCGCTTCGACTTCATTCGGGCGCGCGATCGAGGAAGCGGCGAAGCGCAGCGCGAATGCAATGTCGAAATGCACGCCGTCGTCGAATATGACGACGGGACGCCTACTGCGCTGACTGCGAACGAACCAATATCAAACTCTCCAGAAATTCCCCAGGAAATCCGCCCAGTCCTATCCTCGTGCGTCTTGAAGTGACCGGAGTCCGTCGCGACCCGGTTTCGAGAAGCACCGATTTTCAACGGAAAACTGGCGCGCCGCGCTTAATAAAGATGGGCACTGGCATATAAGGATATCTCTGGTGTGAGGCCTCGCAATTGCGATGAATGAGGCTGCACAGCGCAGTCGGTGACAGACCCCGGATGGCGCTGCCCTCCGCGCTCGGGACGCATCCCGAGGGCAACAAATGGCTGGAGGCCCTCAGCTGAATCGGATTAGACTATCCGAAAGGGCCAAGGAAAGGTTGTCGGACAAGATGGTGGTCGAACGTAGAGGAGCCAAGCGCCACCGGCCGGCGTCAATCCGAAATCGCCATGAGTGACGACCTACCGAAGGTAGGCGCGCCAATCGACACGGCAGGATCCACGATACTCGGCAAATTTACCCGGCGTTTCGCGCGGTCGCCGACATCCTTCGAGGTGGAGCTGCCTGACCAAAGTGTGCAGCGGTTCGGAACGGGTGCGCCGAATTTCCGCGTCACGCTGAAGAACCAGCGAGCCCTGCGCGCCCTTTCAAGTCTTGATGAAGGTCGTTTCGGCGACGCTTACCTCTCCGGTGACATCGACATCGACGGCGATATGTTATCGCTCTTCGCGCTGCGCAAATACCTGAAGGATCTGCACCCTCTTACAACGATATGGCGGTTTCTGCAGCCTTTGTTGTTTGGGCAAGTGCACACGAACAGGCGGGCGATCACCGCGCACTATGACATCGAGCCTGAGTTCTTCCTGAGTTTTCTCGATCCGAAGACACCCTGCTACACGCAGGGCGTCTACAAGCGTGATGATGAGGGGCTAGACGCCGCGACCCTCAGAAAATTCGCATACTGCTTCGAGAAATGCCGTCTAAGGCCCGGCGACCACATCCTCGAGATCGGGCCGGGCTGGGGGGCGTGGTTCGAATACGCGTCGCAACGTGGCATCAAGTGCACGGGCATCAGTATCTCCAAAGTCTCGATCGACTATCTCAACGGCCGCGCGAAACAGCTCGGGTACGATTGGGAGCTCATTCTCGCGGATCTCCTCGAATACGAGACTGAACGGAAATACGACGCCATCGTGATCATGGGCGTGATCGAGCATCTCCCGAATTATGGGGCGGTGCTGGAGAGATTCATGAACATGCTGAAGCCCGGGCGTTTCATCTTCCTTGACGCCAGCGCCTGCACGAGGAAATACGAGCTCTCGTCATTCATGGTGAAATACATCTATGGCGGCAACCATTCCTTCCTCGTGCTGGACGATTTCCTCGACCAGCTCGCAAAAACGCCGCTGCGGGTGATGGAGATATTCAACGATCGCCACAGCTATTTCCTGACTTTTCAGCAATGGGCGCGCAACTTCGAGCGCAATCGCGATGCCGTCATCAGCCGCTTTGGCGAATTCAACTACCGGCGGTTCCGGCTTTATCTCTGGGGCGCCGCATACGAGTTCCTGAGCGGTAGTCTCGAATGCTACCGCATGACTATGCAGTTGCCTGAAAACCCAGCCCGGGCCTGATGGGGCAGCCAATTTATCGAGGCGCGCCGGGGAGTTCTGGAGATGAGCCCTTGATTCAGGGTCTCGCCGTCCCCATTTCAAAACAGTCAATCCCTTTGGGTCGGCCTCGTCATTAAGCTCTCTACGGAGCCCGACCCGGTCCCATCCAAGTCAAAGTTTGACCCGTAGTGCATCCGCGCCGCGGCGTTTCTCGCATGGAGGGACTCAATGTCCATCGGTACAATTAAGTGGTTCAATCCGACCAAGGGCTACGGCTTCATTCAGCCGGATGATGGCTCGAAAGACGTCTTCGTCCACATCTCCGCGGTCGAGCGGTCCGGCATCGGCTCGCTCATTGAGGGCCAGAAGGTCAGCTTCGACCTCGAGCGGGGCCAGCAAGGCAAGACATCTGCGGTCAATCTGAAGGCCGCTTGATCTCGACGGGGCAGCTTCGGTTGCCCCGTTTCTCTATATCCAGGAGGAATCCACATGGCTAAGGAAGACCTCCTCGAACTCGATGGCACGGTGCTCGAACGGTTGCCCGATTCCCGGTTTCGCGTGCGCTTGGACAACGGGCACGAAACCCTCGCCTACAGTTCCGGCCGATTGAAAAAGCACCGCATCCGTATCCTCGAGGGTGACCGGGTCACGATGGAGATGACGCCTTATGATCTCAGCAAGGGTCGGATCTGCTCTCGTGAGAAGGACACGCGCGTCCTCACGCCCGCGCACCGGACGAAACGCCACTATCGCGGCCGGTAAGGGCATGGGCGCGCCGCGCGCGAGTACATTGTCGGCCCATTGCGAACGGTCTCCGCTCCGGGGCCTTGCCCCCGTCCCGCGTCACGCATCTGAGAACGGGCTGTCGCAGTTTCTCACCGAAATCCGTCAAATTCCGATGCTCGAGCCAGAGAGCGAGTACATGCTGGCCAAGCGCTGGCGCGAGCACGGCGACTTGCAGGCGGCGCATCGGCTCGTAACGAGTCACCTCCGTCTGGTGGCCAAGTTGGCGATGCGCTACCGCGGCTATGGATTGCCGCTGGCGGACCTGATCTCGGAGGGAAACGTCGGCCTCATGCAGGCCGTGAAGCGCTTCGATCCCGAGCGCGGTTTTCGCCTCGCGACCTACGCGATGTGGTGGATCCGGGCGGCGATCCAGGAATACGTGCTGCACTCGTGGTCGCTTGTGAAGATGGGCACCACGGCGGCGCAGAAGAAGCTGTTTTTCAGCCTGCGCAGGATTAAGGGCCGGCTGAAGGCGATCGATGACGGCGATCTCCCGCCGGAAACTCTCGGGATCATCGCGCGGGAACTCGCTGTTTCCGAGGCCGATGTCGTCGCGATGAACCGCCGGCTCGCCGCGCATGACAGCTCGCTCAATAGCTCATTCGCCGAGGACGGCACGGCCGAATGGCAAGATCACCTCGCGGACGAGCGGGCGCAACCCGATGCCGTCGTCGCGGATGCCGAGGAGCTCGGCCTGCGCCGCGGCCTCCTAAACGGCGCGATGGCGACGCTCGGCCAGCGCGAGCGCAGCATCCTTGC